>Ga0137306_100047_pt1 | contig 189087 bp, 156 predicted proteins | sample Inofroosms_March_FD_97187 | JGI IMG/M metagenome (GOLD analysis project Ga0137306, IMG submission 97187) | Mouse cecal microbial communities from Vienna, Austria - N-Acetylneuraminic and N-Acetylglucosamine D2O microcosms_March | ecosystem: Host-associated > Mammals > Digestive system > Large... | reverse complement strand
CGTATAAGGATGCAGGGGACGGGGCGATGTTTTTATTTGTTAATTTTTGTGTGTAATGGTTAATGCACATTTGGATGGAGAATATGCAATGTAGGGGCTGTGGTGGGTCCGGCGGTTTGTCGGCGGGAAAATCAGAACAATTCCAAAGTGTTTTAGAGCAATTTTATTGTTAAATTGTGTGCATTTCTTTGGTCGCGTCAGGGGGAGGGGCTACCTTTGCGGGCGATTTCCAAACTTTTACACAGAGCAGAGGGCTTACGCAAGCCACGGCAATGACTGCCAAAAGATCTCTGAATGCGCTGATCCTGCGGCCGACACGAAACTCTGAATCGAGCCGGATCGAAGCTTTTCTGCAACTATCACCAAATAATTCGATATGAAGAAATTTATTTGTTCGGCTCTTGCCGCAGCCTCAGTGTGTGGCACGGCCTACGCCGAAGGCTATCAGATCAACTCTCTGTCGGCCAAGCAGATCGGTATGGGCCACACGGGTGTGGCTCTCAAACTCGGAGCCGAGAGCATGTTTTTCAATCCCGCCGGTATGGGCTTCATGGACAAGACTCTCGATCTGTCAGGCTCGCTCACCGGAATCATGCCTACCGCCACCGCAACTGTCAACGGCAAGGACTACAAGACCGACAACGGCATCTCGACCCCGATAGGTGTGCATGCCGCATTCTCGATCTACGACAATCTCAAGGCCGGTATCTCGTTCTATACCCCCTACGGCTCGTCGATCAACTGGACCGACAACTGGCCCGGCGCCGTGCTCAACCAGAACGTAAACCTCAAGGTGTTCACCATACAGCCTACCGTAGCCTGGGCCATCACTCCGAAACTCTCGGTTGGTGCCGGAGCCATGATCTCATGGGGCAGCGTGGACCTCAACAAGGGCCTTGTGACCGCCGAGACCACTGACCGCACCATAGCAGCCCTTACAGCACTCGGACAGCTTCCGGCAGGCACTCCCGGTTTCGGATCGACTACTCCGGCGTCAGTCAACCTCAAGGGCCAGGCCGAGATGACAGTGGGCTTCAACGTAGGCGCGATGTATGACATCACCGACGGGCTGACTGTAGGCGCCTCGTTCCGTTCGCGCATGCCGATGAAGGTCAAGGCCGGCGACGCAACGGTGTCATATGCCAACGATCTTTCACAGAACCTCCTCGGCGAAAGCCTCGACCTGCTCAACAAGGCCAATTTCAAAGCCGAGATGCCCTGCCCGTGGGTGTTGGGTCTGGGTGTATCTTACAAGCCCATCGACCGTCTGACACTCGCTTTCGACGCCCGTCTGACCGGATGGCACACCTACCGCCAGCTCGACATCGAGTTTCTCAGCGAACAGCTCGCAGACTATAACCAGCACATCGAGAAGAAATACAAGAACTCGTGGTGCTACTCGCTCGGCGCAGAGTTTGCCGTCACCAACCGCTTTGACGTGCGCGCCGGCCTGATGGTCGACACATCGCCTGTCAACAAGAACTATTACAACCCCGAAACTCCCGGCATGACCAAGGTAGAGCCTACGGTTGGTCTCTCCTTCCGTCCGATCTCCAGCCTGTCAATCGACCTCGGCTTCATGTATGTGGCCGGAATGGGTGTCGACAATGCCAGCTGCGAGTATGCCGACCTGCTCGGAGGCCAGATGATCAAAAAGCTCACAGCAGCCGGACTGCCTCAGCAGCAGATCGAGGCCCTCGGCTTCAAGCCCTCAGGCACTTTCACAGCCGACTATAAGCTCCATGCCTTCATCCCATCGATAGGCGTAAGCTACAGCTTCTAAGAAACTGTTTCTATACATCAGAACGCCATAATCCCGCCGCTTTGTCGCGGGATTATGGCGTTTTTTGGCTCTAATAAGACTCCGGCTTCCTTTTTTCTGATTTTTTTGCTAATTTTGCAAATAATTAGGAGTATGGCCTCTCATGCTCCGAGAGGGTTTTTAAAGTCCATAATCAGCCATTATGAACATCAGGTCAATTTTTGCAGGTATTTTTGTCGGCGTAGCGGGTCTTTCGCAGGCCGCAGTGATCCACGTGCCGGAGCTCACACTCTTCGGAGCACCCTACACCCGCTCCGAAATCTACAACTCCACCATCCATAATCTCAATCCGGATAATCCGGATGACATGCTGCAGCTTCTTGCACCGGCAGCCGAAAGCCCGGAGGTCCAGGACAGCACTGCGGTTGAAGAGATTGTGACCACTCCCCTGCCCGCCTATTATTTCCGTCCGGCAGTGTTCAGCTCATTCCAGTTTCTCGACACCATGAGAGTGAGCAAATCAGCACCGCTGGCCGACAGCCCGCTTGACCCCAATACCTTCGGATGGCTCGTCACCGACCTCTACCACAACGATCTGATACGCCATGCCCGTCAGGCAGTGGTGGTGCGCACTCCGTATCTTGTGCGATATGACGAGGCCTCACTGCCCGAACCTCCCAAAAAGTTCGAAGCCAACGTTGACCCCAAGACAGCCAAGATTGTCATAGCCGAAATAATACCGGAGAAAGCTCCTGAACAGAAGCTGGAGGCCCAGTTCTACAAACGTCACTGGCTCAAGACGTTCAACGGATCAGTGCAGTTCTCGCAGGCCTACGTCTCGCCAAACTGGTATCAGGGCGGCAACAAGAACCTCAACATGCTTGTCAATCTTTATTACAACGTCAAGCTCAACCCCGCATTCCACAAAAAATTCCTCTTCGAGACAACATTCCAGTACAAGCTCGGCATGAACGACGCTCCGAACGACTCGCTGCGCAACTATTCGGTGTCGGAAGACCTTTTCCAGTTCAACATGCTCGTAGGCTACAAGGCATCGAAGCGCTGGTATTACTCGACCAACGTCTCGTTCAAGACCCAGTTTCTTAAAAACTACAAGCCAAACACCCACGAACTCAAAGGTGCTTTCATGTCGCCCGGCGAGCTCAACGTCGGTGTCGGTATGACCTACAACTACGCCAACCCCAAGAAGACATTCACCCTCGATGCCTCCATCTCTCCCCTTTCATGGAACATGAAGACCTGTTTCAACAAACACATGAATGAGACGTCATACGGTATTGAGCCGGGCCGACACACGGTGAGCGAATACGGTTCGAGCGCCGAGGGCAAGATGACCTGGCAGATCTGCGACAATATCAGCATGCGTTCGCGTCTGTTTGTCTTCTCGGACTACAGCTATGCCTACGGAGACTGGGAAAACACCTTCATGTTCAACATCAACAGATTCCTGACCACCCAGATATTCGTCCACATGCGCTACGACTCATCGACTCCCGACTGTGACGATCCCGACTGGCACAAATTCCAGTTCAAGGAGATACTTTCGTTCGGATTCGCCTATAAGTTCGCTACAATCTGACACTGATCCACACTATCGCCATACCCTATACTCTCCACCACCCCTACTCTCTCCGACCAGTGACTGTAACCTACAACTCCACTTCAGACATCCGCCCGCCGCGACGGTTGCTGCTGACATTGCTGCTGTCAGCATTGTTTCTCTGCGCTCCGGCGGCAAAGAGAATCGAAAAGAGTGTCCTTGAGAACGTGCCCGGACGGTCGCAGGTGGTCAGCGGCTACTCGAAACCCGACAGTGTGGCCGACCGGCTCGCGCAGATGCCACTCCACGCCGTGGAAGGCCTCTGGCGCTTTGCATCGGAAGGATCTCTGATGGCCATAGAGCGCAATAGCGACAGAGCCGCCGGTGAGTATGAGGCCGAGACAACTGTCTACCGGATGGTGATTGTACGCGCAGCCGACATGGCCCTGCGTCCCGGCACCGTAATGGGCTATCTCACCCCCACGGCGAAACGCGGAGTCTATGACGCCCGGATCTACACCTCGCGCCTCGACAACGGAACAACTCTCCACGCTCCGAAAAAATTTACCGTGACTCTTACCGATGACGACAGCCGAATATCAATCAGCGACTACGGATCATCGCTTAGATTCAACTGGTGGCGGCTCCTGCCCTACATGTACCGCTATCTGTTCACGAGGCAGGAGAAAAATCCCGGAGCCATACAGGGTTGTCTGCGGGTGTTTCCCGCTCCGTCCATTCCATCAGAACCACGCTATCTCTGACCGGACGACCGCCTGACCGACAAACACCAGACTTCATGCCACACCACTAATCTGACAATTCATGACCCTGCTACGGACACTACTGATAATGCTGCTGACGCTTCTGCTGGCTCTTCCGCTGAGAGCCGACAAGACTCTGCGCGGAAAACTGCGCACTGCCGCCACAGCCAAGTCAGAGAATGTGCCGCCTGCGGCAGAGACAGCCTTTGACACCATCTGCGCCCCGGCGGCTGACAGAGTCAGGCTTTCAGGCTATGACAAGCCGCTCGGCTCACGGGTGGAAAGTCTCTTTGTCAGCAACAGCCTCGGAACCGGAATAAGCGAGATAGAAATAACCCTCGACTATACCGACATGCAGGGCCGCACCCTCCACCAGGCCGTCCGCAGAGTCAGAGCCGACATACCCTCCGGCACCACCCGCCGGATACAGTTCCCCTCATGGGACACCCAGAATTCATTCTACTATCGCCATTCACGCCGCCCGCGCACAGCCAACGTAACCCCCTACGATGTAAGCTGCAAGGTGAACAGCTGCGTGACCCTGCCGATGACAACAGAAACAAAATAACAACACATTTCATAAACTACTTACACGAAATGACCGAACTACTGGCCGAATACCACGTTCTCGGACTCACCATAGGAGTCTGCACATTCCTGATAATCGGAATCTTCCACCCCGTCACCATAAAATGTGAATATCACTTCGGCACACGCTGCTGGTGGTGCTTCCTGCTTCTTGGAATTGTCGGAATAGCCGCCTCGATAGTGGTCAGCGACGTCTTTTGGTCATCGCTTTTAGGAGTTTTTTCATTCTCGTCATTCTGGACCATAGGAGAGATCTTCGAACAGGAAAAACGAGTGGCCCGCGGATGGTTTCCCGCCAACCCGAAACGAAAAACCAAAAGCAAAGGTTCGGAATCCATATAAAATTCACGCAAAAACAAGCAAAACGGCATCTGTTTATAAGAATTCTTTTGCGTAAGTAACTCTTCAAAATTAACCGATCTAATATACATTAGATCTCATATGGATAATCTTAATAGAGGCTGTCTAATAAGTTGTTAAACAGCCTCTATGAGTTCTATAAAAGGTCTCAGTTCTTGACTTTCTTCTGGGGGTCGCAGGTGAGACCTACGCCGAGTTTCTTGAAAATCTTATGGTCGACCTCGCCAAGCATTACAGTAGAGTGAACCTGACAGCCATAGAGTTCGGGGAGCTTTTCAAGCGCACGGTGGCAGTTTTCGTCATGAGTGCTGAGCACTGAGAGCGCCACCAGAACTTCGTCGGTATGAAGTCGCGGATTGCGGCTGCGCAGATAGTTGATCTTGGTGTTCTGAATAGGCTCGATCATATCCTGAGGAATCAGCTTGACCGAATGGTCAATACCGGCAAGGTGCTTGACGGCGTTGAGTATCAGCGCGGCACTCGGACCGAGCAGGGCACTGGTCTCGGCTGTGATGATAGTGCCGTCGGCAAGCTCGATGGCCGAACATGGAACACCGCTGCGCTCGGCCCGCTCTTTGGCGGCTTTGATAGGACGGCGGTATGAGGTGTCGATCTTAGCCTGCTTGAAGAGAAGCGCGATCTTGTTGACCTCACCCTCGTTTGATTCGCCCTGGGCGAAACGGTTGAGAGCTGTGTAGTAGCGGCGGATGATCTCGTTTTTCGAGGCATCGCAGCAGACTTCGTCGTCATTGATGCAGAAACCTACCATGTTGACACCCATGTCGGTGGGCGACTTGTAGGGATTCTTGCCGTAGATTCCCTCGAAGAGAGAGTTAAGCACGGGGAAGATCTCGATGTCGCGGTTATAGTTGATCGCCGTCTTTCCGTAGGCTTCAAGATGGAAGGGGTCGATCATGTTGACGTCATTGAGGTCGGCTGTGGCGGCCTCGTAGGCTATGTTGACGGGATGTTTCAGGGGGAGGCTCCACACGGGGAATGTCTCGAATTTGGCATATCCGGCCTCGATGCCACGCTTGTGTTCATTGTAGAGCTGGCTGAGACAGACTGCCATCTTGCCGCTGCCGGGACCGGGGGCAGTGACGATGACGAGCGGACGCGAGGTCTCCACATAATCGTTGCGTCCGAAGCCCTCCTCGGAGTCAATGAGGTCGACATTGGTTGGATAGCCGTCGATTATATAGTGGTAATAGGTGGGGATGCCCATGCGCTCAAGCTTCTGACGGAAAGCTTCGGCGCTGCTCTGGCCGTTGTAGTGGGTGACAACCACTGAGCCGACAAGGAATCCGCGGTTCTGGAACTCCCTGCGCAGACGCAGTACGTCCATGTCATAGGTGATTCCAAGGTCGTTGCGCACCTTGTTTTTCTCGATGTCAAGCGCGCTGATGACTATCACAATCTCGGCATGGTCACTCAGCTGGCTGAGCATTCTGAGCTTGCTGTCGGGCTGAAAACCGGGCAAGACGCGGCTTGCATGGTGGTCGTCAAAGAGTTTGCCTCCGAGTTCGAGGTAAAGCTTGTTGCCGAACTGAGCTATGCGCTCCTTGATGTGTTCGGACTGAATTTTGAGATATTTCTCGTTGTCAAAACCGTATTTCATAACGGATTACAAAATTAGTCATTTCCAGCCATCCGAGCAAAAATCGGCGCGAAAATCTGCAAAAATTTCTTAAGTATGCCTCAATGTATGCCTCGTCAGTCTATTGCGGCGCCTACCTGTTCGGCTATCTGTGTCATGCCCTTGACTGTGGGATGGCCGGCCATTTTGTCGATGTCAGACAGGCTGACGGTCTTGACTCCGTGACGGCCGCAGAGGGTCAGAATCGACTCAGTCACTTCGGGACGCAGTTCGGAATTGACTATAAAATAGATCTCGGTGCCGGGATAGTAGTCCTTCATGATGCGAAGCATGCGGTCAAGAGCGGGACGGAGAGTATAATAGTCGGGCTTCTTGCCTTCAGGAGTCTCATATTCCCCTACTTCCACTCCGGCCCATGAATCATTTGTGCCTCCGAAAATAAGAATCACGTCAGGCGAGCCGAGAGTTTTGGCACGGGTCAGAAACGAACGGTCGGTGTAGTCCTTGCCGTCATATCCGCGGTTGCAGATAGTGGCTCCGGAATAAGAATTGTTTGTCACCAACCTCCAGCCTTTCTCGCGTATGAGCTGCTGCCACCAGGTCTGCTTCACGTCAGTCACATCAGTGCACTCAAGCTTAGGCTTGGAGTAATACCACACAAGATTTGTGTCAGGTGACATGTGGCCCTGGAATGTGGAATAGGAATCGCCGAGGATCGAAACCCCTGTACGCGGACTGACAGCACCGGCGGCAAGCGCTACGACAAAAAAAACAAGGAAGAGTAACTTTTTCATTCTTATAATTATAAATAGGTTTTTTAAAACTGTTTAAGCCTCGTTTATTCCAGAGCTCGCCCACCCCCGGTCACACAGAAAAGCGGGCTGACACCTGAGGGCAGGAAGTGGCATTCTGATATAAAACGTCGCGCCGGAGGGCTATATTGCTCTCTGCTTTCACTTTTTACACCCTCGTAATTTTGTATTAAATGGAATTTATGCTATCTTTGTGCGTTAATTTCGGGCATTGTATCTGAAATCTGTTCTAACCACACGCTTAAATCAAAAATCATCTAAACATATCTAATGGCAACTTTAGAAAAAATCCGTAGCAAGTCAGCTCTCTTGCTCATCATCGTTGGAGCCGGTCTGCTGGCTTTTATCATCGGTGACTTCTTTACTTCGGGCCGCACACTCTTCGGCACCGGAACTACCATTGCAAAAGTCGACGGCAACAAGATTGACATTCAGGAATTCCAGCGCCGTGTGCAGGAAGCCTCACAGCAGGCTCAGGCTCAGAACCAGCGCATGGACAACGCCGTGCTCCAGCAGCAGGTGCTCAATTCCATGATCGCCGAAAAACTTTTCGAGAATGAAATCAATGATCTCGGTCTGACCGTGACCGACCAGGAACTCACAGAAATGATGGTCGGCAAGAATTCACAGTATGTAGACCGCATGGTGCAGCAGCAGCTCGGTGTGCCCGACGCAAAAACCGCCCATGACATGGCATTCAACCCGACCAAATACGGCATGCAGCAGGCCCAGGCCCAGCAGCTCCAGGCTTATTGGCTCGACCTTGAAAAATCTGTGGAGCGCATGATCCTCCAGCAGAAGTTCCAAAACCTGTTCGCAGGAACCCTCGTGGCCAATGAACTTGACGCCAAGGCTCTCTATGACGACAACGCCTCAACTTCTCACGTGGTCTACGCCAAGCAGGATTACTCGACCCTCAAGGACGAGGACTTCGAAGCCAGCGAAAGCGACATCAATGCTCTCTACAACGACGAGAAAGCCCGCTATGCCATCGATGAGCCCAGCCGCCTGGCCAACTATATAGCAGTCAGCATCGTGCCCTCTGAAGCCGACATCCTCGCCGGTCAGAAGAAAGTTGAAGATGCTCTGGTGGCCCTCAACTCAAACGCAGAAATGCAGGGTCTGGCCGACATGCCCGAATTCGTGGTTGACCGCCGCAAGATTTCCCAGACCGACCTCGACAAGCAGGCCCGCCTGAAAAGCGCAGTCGATTCTCTCTCTGTAGGCAAGGCAGTGCTCGTCAGCAAGACCGGCAACGACTATCTGCTTGCCAAACTCCTCGGCAAAGAAATGGAAGTAGCCGATGTCAAGATCGACTTCCTCGCAGTGCAGGGTTCGAAATCGCAGGTTGACTCACTCGTAGGTCTTCTCAACTCAGGCGTTTCGCTTGACAGCGTAGCCTCATCGCCCCTCGTGGCCCAGTCACAGAAAGACATGGAGATCTCTCTGCTTGACGCAAACTACGCTCCGATGAAAGAACTCATCGCCGACCGCGCCACCGGAGTCTACTTCACCCCTGACACCCTCGCAGAAGGCGGCCGCATCTTCCGTGTGAGCGAACGCAAAGCTCCCGTGGCTGTCTACGACCTCGCAAGCGTGACCTTCACCACCGAACCGTCAAACGCTACTGTCAACGATCTCGACGCAGCTCTCCGCAAATATGTTGAAGAAAACAAGACTGCCAAAGACTTCGTGGAACACGCTCAGGAAGCAGGCTACACCACCTTCCCCGCCACCGTTACTGCATCTTCGCCCATGATCGGCAACCTCAATGACTCACACAACGCTGTGGCATGGGTAATGGATGCCAAGAAAGGCCAGGTATCGCCAGTGTTCGGCGATATCCAGACCGGACGCTTCCTCGCCGTGGCTCTTGACGACATCTATGACGGCGGCTATGTTCCCGTACGCGACAAGCAGGTTCACGCAATCCTCGCTTCACGTGCCATAAACAACAAGAAAGCAGCTAAACTCATCGCCGACTATGAAGGCAAGGCCAAAGACATCGCCGGCTACGCTCAGCTCATGAAGACCTCGGTCGACACTACTACCGTAAACTTCGGTCAGTATATGATCCCCGGCCTCGGCATGAACGAAAGCGTTGTCATGGGTAAGATCGCCAACGCTCAGAAGGGCGCTCTCGTAGGTCCTGTCCAGGGCAACAATGCTGTAATCGTAATGCAGGTTACTGAAATCGACAATGCAGGCCGTCCCTTCGACCTCGACGAAAACACCATCCGCTACAACCAGCAACGCGGTGCCGCCCGTATGATCAACACTCTTGACCGCATCCTCATCGGTAACAAGAAAGTGACCAACAACATCAACGCCTTCTATAAATAAGAAGCTGTCGATTATCAGATAAAAAAAGGCCTGGGCTTGTGTCATATATCCGACACAAGCCCAGGTCTTTTTTAGTAGATATTGACAGTGACATCCGGCCGAGACCGAGACCTGATAGCAGCCCGCAACCATCCGGCCCTGTAAATCAATGTCCTGCCGGACATTCTCAATATGATATGTAATCTATTCCCCCGACACCTTGTGCTGCGCACGGTGTCGGGGGCTACGAGTAAAACGGTGTCCTGTCGGACACCAGCCCGCCGGAGACCATGCCCGCCGCGCTGCATCCGGAATCCAATACTGTTGAGACATTCCGCCGTCCGCGTTCCGACCGGGATCAACCTCCTTTGTCAGGCACCATGTCGCGTTGTCCGTGGATGCTGACGTCCTGCAGGACACCGATTTACCATCTCACTGAAGTCGGCTCGCGGGGGCCCTACCCTATTGTAAGGCCGAGATCGTCAATGAAGCCACGGAGGGCCGGGATGTTTTCAACCATGTGGTTGAGCACTTCACGCTCGTTCCAGGTGTGGGGCGAGGCTGCGCCCTGGTTTATCTCTACGGTCAGAGAGAAATGATCGTTGGAAAGCTCGTCGCGCACAGCCTGCAGGAGCGCCGGAAAAGCCTGCTCCACAGTCTGACGCTGCATTTCGTTCTCCACCATTATCTTATAGGTGTGGCCCTCCTGAGGCGCCGGAAACGACGCACGCATGGTATTGATCAGAATGTGTTCCGTAGGGTGAGCCTGCATGAAATTCTGCCAGGCCTTGTTGAGCTGCTCGCGGGTATAAGGTTCGTTGCGCTTCGGCGCTGTCGTCCCGATGCCCGGCTGCGCCGAGGCAGACTGCGAGGCATCCTTGGAATGATTTATAGAAAATGTTCCGGCCGGTCGCATCAGAGGTCTCTTCAATGGAACAGCCTGACGCGCAGGAGCCGCCTTGTAACCGGCTGAGGGAGCAGAGACTATGGGAGTCGGTGTGGCCGGACTTTGATAAGCAGGCTGATGCTGCGTCATGGACCTTGCCGCAGGAGCCGGCTGCATTGACGGAGCTGCTTGAGGCTGCGAAGGTGTGGCAGACATGGCCTGTGGCATGGATGCAGGCTGCACTCCCCCACTCTGTGGCGAAGGTGCGGGCTGCGATGATGCAGGATTTGCAGCCGGTGACTGGCTCCGATCAGAGGCGCCTGACGAGATTTTCTGTAACCGCCCCTCACCCTGGGCGCCGTTATTGTGGGAGGGGCTTAGCAATTGGCATATCTTGGCAAGCGTCAGTTCTATCAGGAACTGCTTGTTAGAGGCCGTCCGGTAATTCAGATCCGCTTCATTGCAGAGATTCATGGCCCGATAGATGAAGTCAGGCGAACACTTGGCAGCCGTAGCGGCCATAGCCTTGCGGGCTTCATCGTCGGCTTCAAGGAGAACTATTGTTGACGGATCACGCGCCACCATGAGATCGCGCATATAGTCTGCCAGTCCGTTTATGAAGAAGTGCGAGTCAAAACCGCGGTCACGGATCTCTTTGTAGATCATCCATGTCTCCAGCACTTTTCCTTCGAGGAAACAGTCGAGAAGGCGGTTATAATAATTATAATCAAGCACGTTGAGATTGTCGATGGCACTCTGATAGGTGATGTTGCCTCTTGACGATGCCGCCACCTGGTCAAAGATCGAAAGCGCGTCGCGCATGGCGCCGTCGGCCTTGCGGGCTATGATGTTGAGAGCCGCCGGATCAGCTGTCATGCCCTCTTTCGAGGCCACATATGAGAGATGGTCGATCATGTCGCGCACGGTTATACGCTTGAAATCGTAGATCTGGCAGCGCGAGAGTATGGTGGGGATAATCTTGTGTTTCTCAGTGGTGGCGAGGATGAAAATCACATATGACGGCGGCTCTTCAAGGGTCTTCAGAAAGGCATTGAATGCCGCGGGCGACAGCATGTGGACCTCATCGACTATAAACACGCGGTAAGATCCCTGCGAAGGCGGTATCTGCACCTGCTCCACAAGCTGGCGGATGTCATCGACACCGTTGTTTGAAGCGGCGTCAAGCTCTATGATATTGAGCGAATTGCCGTCGTTGAACGCACGGCAGCTGTCACACTCGTTGCATGCCTCTCCGTCAGGTGAAGGATTGGCACAGTTGATTGTCTTGGCGAAAATTCGGGCGCAGGAGGTCTTGCCGACACCACGCGAGCCGCAGAAAAGATAGCTGTGAGCCAGACGGTGAGTGGCTATAGCATTCTTCAGAGTGGCAGTGAGCGCCTGCTGCCCCACCACGCTGTCAAACGTGGCCGGACGATACTTCCTGGCTGAAACTATATAGTTTTCCATATTCCACAAATTTACACACTATTCTCCGTTTTTCCAAGCCTGCGACTGACATTTCACCTTCGGTCCGGTGCAGATGACAAGCAGCTCCGGCCATGCTGAATGACCGGAGCTGCGAAAAATGATCGGTTTATATATTTCCTATATAATATTAAGGTGTGGACCGTGACGGAGTGACTGTCAGGGAATGAGATCCTGAACCACTTATTTCACCGGGCGCGGGGCTTCGTTGGCTTTTTCCGACGGGCGGCGCTTGGCCAGATTGTCAGAGAAGGCTTTCAGATCTATCGAACCGTTCTTGATAGTTGAACGCATTGTGCGGCGGTTGGCGGCATCGCTGAAAGATCCTTTTGCGCGCCAGATCAGGTCTGCCACAAGATTGGCTTTCTCATTGGTGCAGCGTCCGGTCACGGCATAGTAAGGATTGTTGACAACTGCGTCAATATCACCTTCACCGATGGCCTGGAACAGCGATTTTCCCATATCGCTCTGAATCTTGGCCAGATCCCAGACCGAATTCGAGTTGAGATAGTCAACATCTGCCTGCTCTTCGGGGCTCAGAGCCACCGGAGCCTGAGCAACTGTCTGATCCGAATTGGCATCGGCCGCAAACTCTTCGGCAGGAGCCGGATCGTCAGACGAGCCTGTGTATTGCGGCAGGAGCCATGCAAGAGCTACCACCGCCACTATCACTGCGAGACCTCCCCAAAGGAAAGCTGCGCGGCGATACCAAGGTCTGAGCTCTGCTGAATCGTCGTCATCGTCATCATCATAGTCGAAATCAGGTTTTGAACCCGTATTTTCAACCACATTCTCAGCCTCGCGACGGCCTTCGGCCACGGGGAGACTGGCGTCAATCGGGCGACGTTCGGGCCTGGCCTCATCAGAGACATTCTCGAATTTCGGAGCCTTGTGGGCTGGTTCGGTAGCAGATTCTCCACGTGCCGACTCGAAATTTGGAGCCACCGGGCGACTGGTGATTCGGACATCCACATTATAGACCTCGCTGTCATCCTGGGTCACAAGTCGGTGAGCACGGAATCCGTGAAAATTCCCTGAGTGCAGGCGGTTATATTCAGGAGTATTTTTTTCAATGGAGATCTGCTGCTCGAACACCCGTCCGTCACCGAAATCCAGACGCAGGGTAACTCCCTGCTCTATAGGCTGCATGACAAGTTCAAGTTCCTCTGTCACCAGCATCTCGGCCGAGGGTTTCTTAAGTTTGAGAGTGCGGTAATTGTTTGACTGCACGGTGATCTCCACCTCTGTGTCGGGCTGCAGGTCCTTTTCGAAAAGCTCGATAAAAGGGTCCATCGTATTGACGGGCCGGCCGTTGAGGGTAATAGTATAGCCGTTGAGAGCCACCCCCTTGGCAGAAAGCACTTTGACGGGTATGCGGCGTTCGAAACGTATGCCGGTCTGTGAGGCCGAGCGCACGGCAATTGTTGAGCCTTCATACTTTGTATAGGCCGAAGGAGTGCCAACTATCACTGTCTCCACATGGGTGTTGAAACCTTCCTTGCTGAAAGAAAGTTCCAGACGGTCACCGTCATAGACCTGCAGGCTCGATGCAGTCACCCCTTCCGGACACACCACCGAATAGAGTTTGCGTATGGGAGCGGTGATGCGAGGCATCTTCACGCCCGGACGCAGCGAAGTAGTGGCCGAAACCACAATGATGCAGCGGTATCCTTCATAGCCCGGCTGGCAGGGAAATGAGAAGATAGACTCCAGTTCCTGCTGCGAGATATATGTGCGGTAAGCAGCTTCAGCTGGCTTTTCGTCATCAGCCGGAGCCTTGTAGCGCCAGGCCTCAAGCTTCAGAGGCTCCGCAGGCACCGAAGCCTGGGCAAAGGCCTCTTCAACAGCAGAGTCAGTGAGATTTTCATCCTCGATAAGAGCCTTTTTCAGATTGGTGAACGAGTTCATCAGCTGACGGCCTGTCAGTGAACAGCCATCGCTGACAAGGATGGATATCATCATGTAGCCGCGCTCAGGGCTCAGAGCGTTGCGTGTGATAAGCGAAAAATAATGTCCGCGCGGCGTTGACTGAAGTATGTAACATTCGTTGGCGTTGAGAAAGCGCTTGACGGCGGCTCCGGGTTCGACGAGAGTTGAATTCCAGCGCGGGTCAAAGTCACCTTCTTCTTCAGAGGGATATGAATAGAGAGTGCGTGTCACTCCCTGGACCTCACCCCTGAGAGCTACGTGAAGATATGAATATTCGGGCATAATCCTGTGTGGGTTATCTATAGAGTGTAATTAGCTGCAAAAGTACTAAAAATCTCTATCCCCACCAAAATAGCTTCAAAATTCAAAACGCCCCGGACAGGGGCGCCGTGAGGTATGGCCACCGCCGGCCGTCCTCAGCCGGCTATGGCTTTGTAAAGGCGCACGGCCATATAGGCCGCAGTCATGGTCAGCACTATCAGTGCCGAACATGGCACATCGACAACGGTAGCCATAAACAGTCCGCCGAGGCAGCAAAGCAGCGAAACCAGCACCGAAAGCAGCATCATGGACTTGAAACGGTTGCAGAACACCTCGGCTATCATCTGAGGCAGTGAAAGCATGGACATCAGCAGCATCACACCCACCAGACGGATTGTAAGAACTATGCAGACAGCCACCAGAACAGTCATGGCCGTAGTGATGAAGGTGACAGGCAGACGACACACCCGTGCAAAGTCAGGGTCAAAGGCACAGATGACTATCTTACGGAAAAAAGCGGCCACAAAGAGCAGCAACACTGCGGTAAAAATGCCGAATGTCCAGAGATCGCCGTGAGTGATGGTCAGGATGTTGCCGAACAGGAAGGCATTAAGTTCTGGCACATAGCCGGGAGTAAGGAAAATGAAAAGTGTGCCCAAGGCCATGCCCAACGCCCATATGACAGCAATAGCCGAATCCTCGCGCACTCTGTGGCGCCTGGCCATCCAGTCAACCCCAAGCGATGATCCTACAGCGAAAAGCGCGGCCATTGCAATTGGGTTGCATCCGAGAAAATATCCCAGTCCGAGACCTCCGAAGCAGGCATGGGTGATGCCCCCTGATATGGAGACGAGGCGGCGCGTCACTATATAGGTGCCGATTATAGCCGAAGCCACACTCAGGAGCAGGACTCCGATCACAGCACTCCTGAAAAAGTCATATTGCAGTATCTCTATCATAATTATAGGGCTCTTAGAGGGCCTCAGCCGTTGACCAGCATAAGCCATTCGTCACGCAGAGAAGAGGGGAGAGCTATGTCACGCCGGGTCAGAGAGGCACCCCACGGATAGATGTCAGAGGGCAGAAGTGTGTAAAGCACCTCGCGGAACTCTTCAACCTCACTTTCGGTATAGCTGTCGGGCTGACGGCCTGCGAAACGGTCGAGTTCCTCATCGTCGAAATAGACAGGACCTTCGGTTGGGGAGAGGCCTTTCTCACACACGGCATGAAGTCCGCAACACTCCTCTCCGTCAGAGTCATGAGAGCCTGAAAGGGCAGGGGAGTCGCCTTCATTTGCAGATGCGCTATCCGGCCTATGGGTAAGATAGAGAATCAGTCCTGTCAGAACTGTCACAGCGAGTATAATCAGTGCGCCTGTCATCTGTAGTCAGTCAGTAGTCAAGTAATATTGGTGATTATCTGCAAAGATCATTCGTCGTCAGGGTCGGGGAGAGGTGCGTCTCCGTCAAGAAGAGTGAAACCCGCGCGCCTCAGTTCATCCCAGAATTCAGGATAAGACTTGCTGACAACCTCCACATCATTGATGATTATGCCCGGCACGAACAGAGCCACCGGAGCCAGGCACATGGCCATTCGGTGGTCATCATAAGTGTCGAAACGCGGAAGTTCGGTCATAGGCCGCCGCTGACCTTCCCACGAAAGCACGTCGTTGCCCTCCGGCTGCATGAATATGCCGAGTCTGGCCATTTCGGTGCAGACGGCCTTCACCCGGTCTGTCTCCTTGATGGCGAGGGTCGACAGACCGGTGAAATGAAACGGTATGCCGAGCATAGCGCAGGTCACAATGACATATTGCGCAAGGTCAGGAGTATCAGAGAAATCAATCCGCAGGCGTGCATCCTGGTCAGGAGATGCCACAAGGTCAGAGCCTCCGTCCTCTCCCTCCCATTCGGTCACAACGCCTAAATGTCCGAATATGTCGGCCAGCTTGCGGTCACCCTGAAACGACTCGCGGCAGAGATTGTCAATTGTAACGGTGCCCGATGAAAGAGCCTCGATCTCATACCAGGCGGCGGCGGCGCTCCAGTCGCCCTCAACCCGGAAGTTCCATGCTTTGTAGGCCTGCGGAGCTATGCTCACAGTGTTGCCTGCAAACTCGCTCTCTATACCTGCTTCCGACATCATTTTCAATGTCATCAGTATGTAGGGGCGCGACACGGTCTCTCCTTTCAGCGTAAGCTTCAGACCCTCCTCCATAAGCGGCGCCACCATCAGAAGAGCCGAGATATACTGCGAGCTAACCGTAGAGTCGAGAGTCAGCTCTCCGCCTTTCAGACGGCGGCCACTGATGCGCAGAGGCGGAAAGCCCTCCTCTCCGGCATATTCTATATCGGCTCCAAGCGAGCGCAGAGCATCGACAAGCACAGCTATAGGGCGGTGACGCATACGCTCGCTGCCGTCGAGCAGCAGGCTGCATCCTGGCCGTGAGGCTATGAAAGCTGTCAGGAAGCGCATAGTGGTTCCGGCTGCGCCTATGTTTATCACATCTGCGTCAAGCGACGAAAGTGCCCGGCGCATTGCGTCGGTGTCATCACATTCGGCCACGTTTTCAAGTTCGGATGCTCCGGGAGTCAGAGCGTTGATGATCAGAGCACGGTTGCTCATGCTCTTTGAAAGCGGAAGCCGCAGCCGCGCTTCTAAAAAACCGTCGGGAGGAAGTATTCTGTAGTCCACTTTAGAAATAATAGGGGGAGAGGTGTGAGTAATTCGGTTGGATTGATGTGTTTTTTACTACCGTCTGTCAGCGCTGCTTTTCAGCCGGCATGAAATCTACAGCCACCGTGTTTGACGCGCCACGCCAAGGCAGAGTGCCGTAATAACGCTTGAAGGTGACAGTCACCGGACGCCCTGTGCCCTGATACTGCTGCAGCCGCAGTGCCAGATCATCGTCTGGAATGCTGAAACTGAGATCGCGGGAATAGATGCGGGTAGTGTCGGCCAGCTGTGATTCGCTGACCATCTCGCCCTCGAAGGTAGGGAAGACAATGCCGCGTTTTTCCACGAGAGTCACATAGCCGGTGACACGTGACTCAGTGACGTAAGGCACAAAATAACGTATGGTAACCGCGGCGGCAAGCACTACCGCAACGACAAGGAAAAACCACAGCCATCCGTGGCCGCGTTTGCGGCGCGTCTCTCCGGCTTCCGCTGTCCGTAAACTGTCAGAGCCGCCATCGGAAAAATCGAATGACGGTGCCGCCGGCCGGGTGGCCGGATCAGACGGATCAGGAGTAGGGGAGTGCCGCTGATCTTCTTCCGACTGACGGTCTTTACGGCTGAAATCATGGAGGAAGTAGTCCTCGTCGCTATCGTCGAATTTCATTTTGACAGTGGTTTTGAACGTTTTGAAAAAGCTATGCAGCCGAAAGTGAAAAGTCCCTGGACAATCAGCATCAGAGTCTGCACACCCATCACGAGATTGGCGAAAGTCAGAGCATATTCATGTGTGAGGCCAGCCACACCTGCCGAATAGAGAGTGAGGCCGAAAATCATGGCCCACTGCCAGGGTCCTATGCCGCCGTTAGAGGGCACTCCCATAGCAAGACTCGTCAGCACAAAGCATACAGCCAGAGCAGTAGGCCCGTGAATCACCAGCACCTCGGCTGTAAGCGGGAAGGCTCTGAAAGCGCAATAGAGCGACATGATATAGCAGCTCCATATAAGCACCGTGAAGATCAGCCACCGTCCGCGACCGGGCATTGTGATCACTACCGCGAATCCCTTCCACAGGCCGCTTATGATAGAGCGCAGACGGGCTATCACCTTATGCTCAGGAAATCTTACAAACACAAACCAGACAGCGGCCATTGCGGCTATCACAAAACCCCAGAGCAGGGGAGAGCCCAGAATCTCACTGATCCGGGCCAAAGCGCCTCCGCTCTGTCCAAGATATTCTCTGAGCTGCGCTCCGGCCGGTATGAAAGTCAGCAATAGAAGAATCAGCACGGTCAGAGTGTCGGCCAGGCGGTCGGCCACCATCGAACCGAACACCGTAGTGAACGGGGCGCGCTCGCGGGCCGCTATATAGCCTGTGCGCCACACCTCTCCAAGGCGCGGAAACACAAGATTGACCGAATACGTGCCGAAGATGCTAAGCACCAGCTGCCGGAACGGGGGGCGTATATCAAGAGCCCTCAGCTGTATCTGCCATCGGGCCGCGCGGAAAACCTGGGCCATGATGCCGAGGAGCAGATTGAGCAGAATCCACCGGAAATCACATTCCCGCCTGACAATCTCCATCATTCCTGCCAGATCAATATCATCGTTGCTGAACAAAAGCCAGCAAAGCCCTACCGAAATGACAAGCGGAACGCCATATTTCAGCAAAGTGCCAAAAAAATTAGTTTTTGTTGACTGTAAGTGACTCTTCAAAATCAAGAGGTTTAATAAAAATATAATGTTAAGTAGCTCCTGCTGATAATTTCTCAGAGTTACTTATGCCGCTCATTGAACGTGCTTTTAACGTGCTTTTATTAATGCAAAAGTACGACTTTTAACACTCTGCAGCAACATTGGGCCGATAATTTACGTTAAATTAGAAAACACCGCCAGAAACCATCAACCGAAAGCTCACTTCAACTATTCAATAATTAGCCATGCTGATACTGATCACCGTCATCCTTCTGCTCGCAGGACTTGGTCTTGTCTTCGCTTCGAACCGCTACGGAATCATCGCCGTCTATGCAGGCCTGTGTGTGGCCGCAGTCAAAGCCTCGCTTCCCACAGTCTCCACTTTGATTTTCTGGGGGATAGCCACCATCATCGTGGTGGTCCTCTCGTTCATGCTGCCAAAAAGCATCTCCGGATCGCGGCGCGGACTTGGCTACATAGCAGGTGCTGCTCTTGCAGGAGCCATGACAGGCCTCGTAATCTCCCACGCATGGATGATCATAGGAGGTGTGGTGGGAGCCATTCTCGGAGGAATAGCCTACAGCAAGACTCCAGCCGGAAAAGCTCTCGGATTTCCATCTTCCAAATTTTTGAACTATCTTTGTGCCAAGGGACTCCCCGCAGTCATAGCCGTCTGCATGGCCGGAACCGCCCTTTTATGGCTCATCTTTAAAATCTGAAATATGCGCATCCTCCTATCCATCATACTCTCAGTAATCGTTTCAGCCGGTGCCGCAGCACAGTCGGCAGGAAAACAGCTCAAACGCGAGAAACCCGACCTGGAAAAAATACGCCTTGAGACTCTTGACAGCAAGTCGCCCTACTATTACCCGCGGCTCATGAAAGAGTTCCAGCGCAACGACACACTGATGAAAATAGACAAGTACCGCCATCTCTACCTCGGCTACATGTTTCAGGAAGACTATAACCCCTACCGCTCCTCGCAGCGCGACATCCAGTACAACGTGCTTGACCGCTCGCGCAAACTGACCCGTCAGGAGTGTGACTCGGTGATAATGTATGCCGAAAAAGCCCTTGCCGACAATCCCTTCAATCTCGGAGAGATGGTGATGCTCATAAAAGCCCTCCGGGAGAAAGGCAAAAACAATCTGGCCAACATCTGGCAGTATAAGCTCAACTATCTGCTCATGGCCATCGTCTCGACCGGAACCGGCGAAGATGAGGAAAACGCATGGTATGTCATAGAACCGCAGCATGAATATGTGCTTCTTAATATGATGGACTACTCCGTGGCCGACCACGTGTTCTACGATCCCTCATACGAATACATCACCGTCAAGGATTCATCAGGCAAGCAGCGCGGAGGCTTCTATTTCAATATCGGACCTCTGCTTCAGGAATATTACCGCAAGCATCCCGACGAACTCTGAACCGCATCAGCCGTAATGTTGTTGAAAACACAGCCTTCACGGCCATTGACTCTGATAATCATCAACACTGACTGCCAAAAATGAATTTCACACCCCTTGCCCGTTTCCTGCTCGGCAGGAGAGTTAAAGAAGCGCTTTCCTGGACCGGCCGCACACAGGAAATACAACTCGGCCAGCTCGACTTTCTGCTACGCAATCTGCGACAGACAAAATGGGGCGCGGAAAAAGGCCTGAGCAAGGTCCGGTCATATGATGATTTCCGCCGTCTGCTCCCGTCTGTCTCGGCCTATGCCGGGCTGCGCCCTTATGTCATGAGAATGATAGCGGGAGAGAAAGACGTGCTGTGGCCCGGCCTCACCCGCAATTTCGCCCAGTCGTCAGGAACCTCTGACGGCAAGAGCAAATACATACCAGTCACCCCCGCCTCGTTCAGCCGATCGCACTATAAAGGGGGCAGTTCTGTGATCAGCCACTACCTCAGCCTCTACCCCGACAGCCGCATCTTCGCAGGCAAGAGCTTCATACTCGGAGGCAGCTTCGCCAATGAACTGACTCTGCCTCCCGGAGTCAGAGTAGGCGATCTCTCGGCCAACCTCATAGAAAACATCAATCCGCTGGTCAATCTGACCCGCGTTCCATCAAAACGAATAGCTCTGCTTGAAGACTGGGCGGTAAAACTCCCGGCTTTGGTCAGCGCCGCGGCTGACCATGACATCACCAACATATCAGGCGTCCCCTCCTGGTTTCTCACCGTCCTCAAACAGATCATCAAGGCAAAAGGCGCGCAGACAATCCACGATGTCTGGCCCAACCTCGAAGTCTTCTTCCACGGGGGCATCTCGATGGCCCCCTACCGCGAGCAATACAGCCACATCACAGATCCGAAAATGCGCTATCTGGAATGCTACAATGCCTCTGAAGGATTCTTCGCTGTCCAGAACGCCATTGACGACCAGGCCATGCTGCTTCTGCTCGACTGCGGAACCTTCTTCGAATTCATCCGCACGGAGGAAGCCGATTCAGACCGCCCGGAGATCATTCCGGCATGGAAGGTGGAGGAAGGGGAGATCTACGAGCTTGTGATCACATCATGTAACGGCCTATGGCGCTATCCGCTGGGCGATACGGTGCGCATCGAATCGGTGGAGCCGCTGAAGATCACCATTGCCGGACGCACCAAAAGCTACATCAACGCATTCGGCGAGGAACTGATGGTCCAGAACGCCGAGGCCGCGCTGACAAAAGTTTGCAAGACTCTTGACTGCGAGATATCAAACTATACGGCTGCACCCGTCTATGCCTCGGACCACTCACGCGGACGCCACGAATGGCTGATAGAGTTCAACCGAGAGCCGGAATCAATCGATGAATTCGCCCGGCAGCTCGACCTTGCGCTCCAGCAGGAAAACAGTGACTACGAGGCAAAGCGCAGCCACGGAATTTTTCTCGACCGGCTGACCATAGTCAAAGGCCGGAAAGGTGTATTCGACAAATGGCTTGCGGCTACAGGAAAACTCGGCGGACAGCGCAAAGTGCCGCGTCTGTCAAACTCACGCCATCCGATTGACGAAATTCTTAAATACAACTGATAATCCAAACTATACAAAACAAACACTTCTTTTCATGAGAACCAGATTATTTTCATTTCTGACAATGCTGACGGCTGCCGGAGCCATCATGGCCGGCACTCCGAAATATATTTTCTACTATATCGGCGATGGAATGGGAATGGGCCAGGTCATGGCTGCCGAAGCCTATAACCGTACGGTGCTCGGCAATGATGACCATCTGCTCATGATGCAGTTTCCGGTAGCCTCTACTCTGACCACCTACTCCGCTTCCAGCCCGGTAACCGACTCGGCAGCCGCCGGAACGGCCCTCTCGACAGGCTACAAGACAAACAACGGTATGCTCGGCATGACTCCTGATTCGGCCGAGGTTGTCTCAGTTGCAAAGACCCTCTTTGATGACGGCTTCGGTGTGGGGCTGGTCACCTCAGTGGCTCCTGACGATGCCACTCCGGGCGCTTTCTACACCCACGTGCCCAAACGCTCGATGTATTACGAGATAGGCAAAGATGCTGCCGCCTGCGGCTATGACTTCATAGCCGGCTCAAACCTGCGAGGTATCAAGGACAAAAAAGGTAACCCGACAGACCTGATGAAATATTTCGTTGAGAACAACGTGGCCGTGGTCCGCGGAACAGACGCTCTTGAAACCATTGACTCACGCCGTGTGGTGCTTCTCAACACCGACTCGATCAACACCGGCAACATCGGCTATACGATCGACTCCATTCCCGGTGTACTCACTCTCCCCGTCATGACCGAAGCCTGCCTCAGACATCTTCAGAAAAACGGCCGCGACCGCTTTTTCATGATGGTTGAAGGCGGCAACATAGACCATGCCAGCCATGCCAATGACGGAGCCACTGTCATCAAGGAAACCCTCAATTTCCAGGAAGCTCTCAAGGTAGCCTATGACTTCTATCTCGCCCACCCTGACGAAACCCTCATCGTGGTCACTGCAGACCATGAGACAGGCGGAATGGGCCTTGGCAACAACACCGTGGGCTACAATCTGCGCCTCAAATACATCGACTATCAGAAAATGTCGAAATCAGCCTTCTCCAGATACTGCAAAAGTCTCATGAGAGACCGCCGCGTCTACCGCTGGGAAGATATGGAGGAATATCTGACCGACAATTTCGGTTTCTGGAAATTTGTGCCTGTGACCCAAGAGCAGACCGCCAAGCTGAAAGAGGATTTCGAACGCTGCCTGGTGCTCCGCAACGGCAAGGACAAGAAAACACTCTATGACAACTTCGATGAGTTCTCACAGACAGTTTTTGACATCATGGACAAAGCCACAGGTCTCGGCTGGACCACCAACGGCCACAGCGGCGGTCTGGTGCCGGTCTATGCCATCGGCGTCGGCGCTGAGAAATTCGCTTCGTTCAACGACAATACCGACATCCCGAAAATCATCCTCGATATAGTGGAAGGTAAGTGATTTTTTGAGTAATTTTGCACTCTGTGAGATTAGAAGAACTGTCACTGACCAATTTCAAGAACATCCCGGAAGCCCGTCTGGAGTTTTCGGGAAAGGTGAACTGTTTTCTCGGCAACAACGGCATGGGCAAAAGCAACATGCTGGATGCCATATACTTCCTGAGCTTCTGCAAGAGTTTCTCACGGGTGCCTGACAAAATGGTGATCCGCCGTGGCGAAGACTTCGCAATGGCCCGCGGAAAATATGTCCGCAAGGATACCGACGAGGAGCTCACTCTCGGCCTCACTGCCGGACGGCGCAAAAGCCTCAGACGCGGCGGAAAGGAATATGACCGGCTAAGCTCACACATAGGCAGCTTCCCGCTGGTCATGGTGGCCCCCCAGGACATTGACCTCATACGCGAGAGCGGAGAGGAACGCCGCCACTGGATGGATATGGTGATCTCGCAGAGCGACCCCCTGTATCTCGACAGCCTCATCCGCTACAACCGTGCTCTCGAACAACGCAACAAGCTGCTGCGCGAAGGTTCGGTCGACCCGAATCTATATGCCGCCGTAGAGATCGTGATGGAGATGGCCGCTGACTACATCCACTCTGTCCGCGCCGCCCGCATTGCCGAACTGACAGTAATTTTTGACCGCTACTACTCCTCGATAGCCGGCAGCAGCGAACACGTCAGCCTCAGCTATCAGAGCGGTCTGAACCGTCCGGACATCACCCTGCAGACTCTTCTCGACGAGGCTCGCCGCCATGACGAGATAGTGAAACATACCTCCGTAGGTATCCACCGCGACGACATCGGCATGGATCTTGACGGCATGCCTATGCGCCGCACCGGCTCGCAGGGTCAGTGCAAGACCTTCACCATAGCCCTGCGCCTGGCCCAGTATGACTTCCTCCACCGCGCCACCGGAATAAGACCGCTGCTGCTCCTTGACGATATCTTCGACAAACTCGATGCTTCGAGAGTGGAACGCATCATGGAACTTGTCATCTCCGATTCCTTCGGACAGATCTTCATCACCGACACCAACCGCACACACCTCGACGAGATAATGAGCCGCACGGGCGGCGACTACCGGATGTGGATGGTGGAAAACGGTATCTTTAGTCCGATGCACTCATGAAACGTACATATCCCAAACATATAGCAGGCATAATCGACGAAGCGATGGAGCGGGCAGGTCTGACTGAAAGCCTCAACGCCCAGAAAGCCGCCGCAGCTTGGATCGACGTGGTAGGGCCTGCCATCAACCGCTACACCACCCGGCGCTATGTCAGCGATGGTGTGCTGCACGTCTATCTTACCTCCGCACCGCTCAAAAACGAGCTTTCGTTCAACCGCGACAGGCTCATCTCGGCCATAAACCGGATGGTCGGCGCCGAGGTAATCAGCGATGTGCAGTTTCATTAAAAAAACTATCTGACAAATGAGCTCAAACTATTGTGAATCTGTCATAGAAAATTATCGCCACCGGATGCCCCTGCAGATGCGATTCAATGACATCGACATGCTCGGACATCTCAACAACAGTGTCTATCTTACCTTCATGGATCTCGCCAAAGCACGCTATTTCGAGGCGGTCAACGGCGGTGAGGTAGACATCAGGAAAATGGGGGTGGTGATCGTTAATATCAACGCCAACTTCTGTGCCCCGACCTTCTTCCACGAAGAGATCGAGGTGGAGACCGGAGTGGTTTCGATTGGCGAAAAGAGTCTGATGATCGAACAGCGTGTACGCGCTGTCAAAACCGGTCAGGTCAAATGCACCTGCCGCACCATAATGTCGGGCTTCGACATCCGCACCAACACCTCGGTACCTATCTCCGAAGAGTGGATCGAGAAATTCGAACGCTATGAGGGCCGACCACTCCGGCGCGCCACACCCTCTTAACCTGCCTTCCGATGGACCGACGCATTCTGCCTGAGATATTCCTCGAAAAACTTAAAGAAATGAATCTGACGCAGCTTGGCGATGCTCTCGCCGAGGGCGAGCCCTGCGTGTCAGTCAGACTCAACGCCTCTAAAAATGTAAGCGCCGCTGAAGTGCCTGAGATCTGCGCTGAAGTGCCCTGGTGCCGCAACGGCTTCTATCTTGACCGGCGTCCGCGTTTCACCTTCGACCCGCTGCTTCATCAGGGCGGATACTATGTGCAGGAGGCCTCCTCGATGTTCCACAGCCATGTGGTCAGCCAACTTTGCAAAGATTCCGGATTGCCGCTGCGGGTGCTCGACTCCTGCGCCGCCCCAGGAGGCAAAACCACAGCCGCGATAGACTCTCTGCCGGAAGGTTCGCTGACGGTGGCCAACGAGTATGTGCCCTCACGTGCGGCTGTGCTGCGCGAGAACCTCATCAAATGGTCGTCGCCATTCACCGTTGTGACCCGCGGCGACACAGCAGCCTTCCGCAGGCTCAAAAACAGTTTTGACATGATCATAGCCGATGTGCCCTGCTCAGGCGAAGGCATGATGCGGAAAGATCCCGAAGCCATAGCCCAGTGGTCGGAAGGCCTTGTCAGCGAATGTGCCGAACGCCAGTGGATGATCATATCCAACCTCTGGCCCTCACTGAAACCCGGCGGTTTTCTAATCTACAGCACCTGTACTTTCAACCGTCTCGAAAACGAGGAGATGGTCTCACGCATAATCGAAGAACTCGGAGCTGAAAGCGTGGCCGTAGACGTCGATCCGGAATGGGGTATAGCTCCAGGCATCTCCACACCTCACCACTGCTACCGCTTCATGCCCGACAGGCTCAAAGGCGAGGGACTCTTTGTAGCTGTGGTCCGCAAGGAAGGGGAGTGGAAACCATTCTCCCCCGACACTCCGGCCAGACATCAGAAAGCCAAAGGCAAAGGAAAATCCGGCCGTACACAGATACCAAAAGAAGCCTCCGGATGGATTGACAGCCTATGGGCTGAGAAAGTCACACTCTATGCCGAGAACGACCGCATAAGCGCCTTCCCTGCCGCCCATATGGATCTGCTCGGTAAGCTCAAAGGAGAGATAGACGTGATCCACGAAGGCATTCCGCTTGCCACCGTAAAAGGCCGCGACCTGATACCCTCCCAGCCGCTTGCACTCTCCCCGCTTCTATCGCAGTCGGCATTCCCTACAGCCGATATCAGCCGTGACGAGGCCCTGGCATACCTCAGCGGCGATGCCGTGACGCTGCCTGACGACACTCCCTGCGGCTTCGTGCTGCTCAGATATTCAGGCCGTCCGCTCGGTTTTGTCAAAAACCTCGGACGCCGCTCCAATAACCTCTATCCCGCCCCCTGGCGCATAAAAAGCAAATTGTAACTGAAAATGAGAATAGACATACTCACCGTTCTCCCCGAAATGATCGAATCGCCTCTCAACTGCTCGATTCTAAAACGCGCGCAAGACAAAGGACTGTGCGAAATAGTGGTCCACAATCTGCGTGAATACACCACAAACAAGCACCGCAAGGTCGATGACTACCCCTTCGGAGGCGAAGCAGGAATGGTAATGCAGATCGAACCGGTAGACCGCGCCATAGCCCACCTGAAATCGCAGCGTGACTATGACGAGGTTATATTCACCTCGCCTGACGGCGAACAGTTTGACCAGCCGATGGCCAACACCCTCTCGCTGTCGCAGAACCTCATCATTCTCTGCGGCCACTACAAAGGTATAGACTACCGTATCCGCGAACATCTCATCACGAAAGAAATCTCGATAGGCGACTATGTGCTGACCGGAGGCGAGATTCCGGCAGTGGTCATAGCCGATGCCATAATCCGTCTGATCCCCGGTGCCATTGGCGATGAACAAAGCGCCCTGAGCGATTCGTATCAGGACAATCTTCTCGCTCCTCCCGTCTACACCCGCCCGGCAGAATACAAGGGCTGGCGTGTGCCTGACATACTTCTCTCAGGCCATGCTGCAAAGATCGACGACTGGAAACACGAGCAGGCCCTCGCCCGCACCCGTCTCCTCCGCCCAGATCTCCTCAAAGGAATGGAATAAATCAGAACAGGAGAAATAAAAAGCGACAGATGGAACACCGTTTCCGATACGGGATTCCATCTGTCGCTTTTTATTAGTAAATTTTGTCAGGCTTTATCAGCCGATGACGATGTTGACAATCTTGTTGGGGACTACGATGATCTTCTTGACAGTCTTCCCTTCGAGCCACTTGGCCGAGGATTCATTTTCAAGGGCCAGTTTCTCGACTTCGTCCTTTGGAAGGTCAGCAGGTACCTGGATGGTGAAACGCGCCTTACCGTTGAAGGAAACGGCATAATTTGCGGTGTTTTCCTTGAGATATTCCTCGTTCCATTCAGGCCAGCGGGCATCGTTGACGGTGGTGTCATGGCCGAGGGCGCTGTGCCAGAGTTCTTCGGCCACGTGGGGAGCGAAGGGTGCGAGCACTACTGCCAGAGGTTCGAGCACCTCGCGGCTGTGACACTTGCAGGCCGAAAGCTCGTTGACACAGATCATGAATGCGGCCACTGATGTATTGTAAGAGAAGTTCTCTATGTCAGCTGTCACCTTCTTGATGAGCTTGTGGACGGCCTTGAGAGCTTCTGCCGAGGGCTTGCTGTCATCCACAAGGCAGTTGTCGCCCTTGAAGTAGAGAGCCCAGAGTTTCTTGATGAAACGGTTGACGCCGTCAATGCCGTTGGTGTCCCAGGGCTTGCTCTGCTCGATCGGGCCGAGGAACATTTCATATAGACGCAGCGTGTCTGCTCCGTAGCGCTCCACAATGTCATCGGGATTGACCACATTGAACATTGATTTCGACATCTTCTCTACAGCCCAGCCGCAGATGTATTTTCCGTCTTCAAGTATGAATTCAGCATCCTTGAACTCCGGACGCCATGCGCGGAAGGCTTCGATATCGAGCACATCGTTGCTGACGCGGTTGACATCCACGCGGATCGCGGTGGTGTCATACTGGTCCTTAAGGCCGAGAGACACAAATGTATTGGTGTCTTTGATGCGGTAGACAAAGCTTGTGCGGCCCTGGATCATGCCCTGGTTGATGAGCTTTTTGAACGGTTCGGGCTCTACAACATGACCGAGGTCATAGAGGAACTTGTTCCAGAAACGCGAATAGATGAGGTGACCGGTGGCGTGTTCGGTACCGCCGATGTAGAGGTCTACATTGCGCCAGTATTCATCGGCCTCGCGGCTCACGAGTGCTTCGTTATTGTCCGGGTCCATATAGCGCAGATAGTAGGCCGAAGAACCTGCGAAACCGGGCATGGTGTTAAGCTCGATGGGATAGCCTTCGGAGGTTACCCAGTTCTTGGCGCGACCCAGCGGCGGCTCGCCGGTCTCGGTGGGGAGATACTTGTCAACCTCCGGCAGCAGCAGCGGCAGGGCCGATTCAGGCATCAGGTGGGGTATTCCATCCTTATAGTATACGGGGAATGGTTCGCCCCAGTAGCGCTGACGGCTGAAAATGGCGTCGCGCAGACGATAGTTGACCTTGACGCGGCCAAGGCCTTTCTCGGCTATGTAGCGCTTGGTGGCTGCGATGGCTTCAGGCACTTCAAGACCGTCAAGCGAGAATTCGCCGTTTGAGCTGTTCATCATCTTGCCGCTCTTGGCCTCGAAGCTCTGCTCGGAAACGTCACAGCCCTCTATCAGAGGTATGACGGGCAGATCAAAATGACGTGCAAAGGCGTAGTCGCGGCTGTCATGGGCCGGTACGGCCATGATGGCACCTGTGCCGTAGCCTGCAAGCACGTAGTCGCTTATATAGATAGGAATTTCCTTTCCGGTCAGAGGATTCACGGCATATGAGCCTGAGAAGACTCCAGAGACTTTCTTGTCGATCATGCGTTCGCGCTCGGTCTTGTGCTTGGTGCTGTCGAGATATTCGTCGACGGCCTTGCGCTGTTCGGCGGTGGTGACCATGTCTACATAATCGCTTTCAGGCGCAAGCACCATGAAGGTAACTCCGAACACAGTGTCGGCGCGGGTAGTGAAGATTTCAAGTTCGAGATCCGAACCGGCCACTTTGAAACGCATTTCGGCACCTTCCGAACGGCCTATCCAGTTGCGCTGGGTCTCTTTCAGCGAATCAGTCCAGTCGAGACCGTCGAGGTCATCGAGGAGGCGCTGGGCGTAGGCTGATACACGCAGACACCACTGATACATCAGTTTCTGTTCCACCAGATAACCGCCGCGGATCGAAAGACCTTCGCTGACCTCGTCATTGGCGAGTACGGTGCCGAGCTGCGGACACCAGTTGACCATCGTGTTGCCGAGATAGGCAATGCGGTAGTTCATGAGGGTGTCGCTCTTCTCTTTCTCGCTCATCGCTTTCCACCGGTCGGCAGTGAAACGAAGTTCTTCCGAACATGCGGCATGGATGCCTTCGGAGCCTTTTTCCTCGAAATGGGCCACGAGTTTCGAAATGGGCTGCGCTTTGTCAAGCTTGGTGTCGTAGTAGCTTTCCACCATCTTCATGAAAGCCCACTGGGTCCACTTGTAGAATTTCGGGTCGCAGGTGCGCACCTCGCGGTCCCAGTCATAGCAGAATCCTATGCGGTCGAGCTGCTGACGGTAGCGGGCAATGTTATCGGTAGTGGTTTTCTCAGGGTGCTGTCCGGTCTGGATGGCATACTGCTCTGCGGGGAGACCGTAGGCATCGTATCCCATAGGATGGAGTACATTGAAGCCCTGCAGGCGCTTGTAGCGCGAGTAGATGTCAGAGGCGATGTAGCCTAAGGGATGTCCAACGTGCAGACCGGCCCCCGACGGATAGGGAAACATGTCGAGCACATAGTATTTCGGACGCGATTTGTCGATCTCAGTCTTGTAGACCTTGTTTTCACGCCAGTAGTTCTGCCAGCGTGATTCAATATCTTTATGATTGTATTCCATGATTCGGTTGGTGGGGAATTATTTTATTTCAAGCATCCGTGTGATCGGACGGCGTGCACGGTCGATGATGGCCGGGTCGACTGTCACTTCAGGCAGTTCATAGCGCAGAGTGTTGTAGAGTTTCTGCAGAGTATTGAGCTTCATGAACGAGCAGTCGTTGCAGGCGCAGGTAGAGTCGGCGGGAGGAGCGGGGATGAAGGTCTTCTGCGGACAGCGGTGGCGCATCTCATGTAGGATGCCGCTTTCGGTGGCCACGATAAAGCTGTCGAATTCGCATTCCTCGGCCCACTTGAGCAGGACAGCGGTCGAACCTACCTTGTCAGCCACAAGGCGGATCGGTTTCGGACATTCGGGATGCACGAGTACTTTCGCTTCGGGATGCTGCTTTTTGAGTTCGAGAATCTTTTCAAGCGAGAACTGTTCATGGACGTGGCAGGCACCGTCCCAGAGAATCATCTCGCGTCCGGTCTGCGAATTTATGTAGTTTCCGAGATTGCGGTCCGGCCCGAAGATGATCTTCTCGTCGGCGGGGAGGGAATTGACAATATCCATCGCGTTGCCGGAAGTGACCACGATATCAGTCAGAGCCTTCACGGCAGCCGAAGTGTTGACGTAGCTGATCACGGTGTGGCCGGGATGCTCTTCGATGAATTTTTCCAGTTCAGGAGCAGGGCAGCTGTCGGCGAGCGAGCAGCCGGCGTTGAGATCGGGTACCAATACTTTTTTGTCAGGGCAGAGAATCTTGACAGTCTCGCCCATGAAGTGAACGCCACACATGACGATGATGTCATTGTCGAGTTTTTCGGCGATCCGTGCGAGAGCCAGAGAGTCGCCTATGAAATCAGCGAGGTCCTGAATTTCTCCGATAGTATAATAGTGCGCGAGGACCACGGCGTTCTTTTCTTTCTTGAGTCTTTTTATCTCGGCTACGAGATCGACTGAAGGATCAACCGGAGCATCCACGAACCCTTTTTCAACATTCATTTATTTATTGGTTTTTTATTTTGAAGAAAAAAATTTTCCCAAAAACTCATTAAGAAGAAATATGATGGATGTTAAAAAGTAGAATAACTTTTCAGCCTATTTCTTGCATATATGGGTTATTGAAGTCCTATTTACATTAGTTACAATGTTATCAACATATAAAACCTCGATAAATCAGTGGTTTAATTTAGTTATTAACATCGTGTTAATAATGTGCAAAGTTAAAAACTTTTCATGGGATTTACAATGTTTTTTTGTTGAAAAGGGGCTTGAAAACCGCTTGATAGATTTATGATAACTTATTTTGAATGTGAGCCGGAAGTATTATATCGTCCATGCTTTCAGATATGCAAGCCTATTCTTTAAAAAGTCATTGAAATGTTATTTACAGTTTTCAACATAGTTTTGAACATTGTTAATAACTCCGTGAAGCCTCCTTTTTCAGTCTTCTTTTATATCCCTCTTTTACTTCCCCTGACCAAGCCTTCAGCGGAGTCTGATTCCAGTCCGGCCGGCCGAAAAATTGATTATCCGGTTCTTCTTTTTAAAGGGTACTTGACATCACCATCCGGTTTCAGTACGCACTGCGTGACCCGGACAGATCCGCAGGTCTGCGGGTGTCCGCAAGGCGCGTTCCGGAGGGTCACCATAGATGTGTGAGGACTGATATGTCGAGGCTCCGGGTGGCCTGCAGTCGGCGGGTGTCCGGCAGGACACTGATTTATTCGTAGCCCCCGACACCGCAGCGCAAAGCGCGCAGGCGTCGGGGGGAAAAAGACATTCAAACAAATGTGGTGTCCGGTTGAGGACACCGGTTTACCATCACGATCTTTTGCTTCGGGATCAATTATACACGGTATGCGGAGAATTATTTTATTTTTCTTCTTTAGTATTTTTACAGGCCGTATGCTTGCCGGGGTGACCTGAGATTTCCGAAAAATCGCGGGCAAATTTTCCAAAATTGCAATAAGCCTCATGCAGGGATATAAAGAAAATAGAGAAACCTCACGGTCTCTCTATTCCCTTAACCTAACTTTTTTAGTTGACTTTGTGTTATGTGTTGCTTTGATAGTAGCTATAAGCCTTCTGACGTTATAGTAGTAACAAAATTACAAATAATCTATTAAAACTACCCCCCCCGATAGTTAATTATTGTTAATAGGGGCATTTTGGGTAACTTTTTGCTCCTTTTTCAGATTCTTTGAACCAAGTTGAAAAAAAGAGTTTTGAATAAATAAATTATTTGTTCTACATTTGTAACGTCGTGTGTCAAGACTTTTGCTGTCTCAGTAGTAGTAAACGTCAGACATTGTCATATTATTATACACAATGAAAAAAATTTCAGCTACTATTCTTGCCTTTAATGAAGAGAAGCGCATAGGTGCTTGTCTGGAATCGCTGCGCGGGATAGCTGATGAGATAATAGTGGTGGATTCCGGCTCGACAGACCGCACTGTCGACATATGCAGCCGCTACGGATGCCGGATCAGTGTCAGGAAATTTGACGGTTTCGGTGCGCAGCGCCAGTATGCCACATCGCTGACCACTCACCAGTATGTGCTTTCGATTGATGCCGATGAGGTGCTCTCGCCTGCCCTCCAGGAGTCAATTCTGCGTCTGAAAGAAGAAGGCTTCAGCCACAGGGTCTACAGTGTGGCGCGCCTGAATTTCTACTGCGGTTTTCCGGTAAGACACTGCGGCTGGTATCCCGACAGGCAGATACGTCTGTTTGACAAGCGTTATGCAAACTGGAACCTGCGCGATGTTTCAGAGGCGGTGATTTTCCGCGATTCGGTGCGTCCGGCGCTCCTTGACGGAGATATTCTCCATTATCGCTGCGACACCCCGCAGCAGTATGAGGCCGTCATAAATTCCCATGCCAAGATGAAGGCCAAGGTGCTTGCTGCCAAAGATGAGGAAATCGGGTTTCTCTCTCCGTTTCTTCACGGGATGAAGGCTTTCTTGAAAACGTTTGTGAACTGCGGAGGTATTTTTGAAGGAAAAGTCGGGAGAGAGATATCCCGCCAGTCATACAGAGCTGAACTGCTTGCCTACACGGCTGCAAGAAAAATAAAAAAGTCATCCTGCTGAAGGATGGCTTTTGTGTTTTATAAGAGGTTGTTTTTAAACCACCTTTAGGAGTGGAACTCTATCTCTGAAGATCGGCTATTGTGTCAGGCCTTTCCTGATTTTTTCGCTCTGACGGCTTTCGGTGACTTCGTAGGCTTTTCCTCAGAGTCGGGGAGCAGGCGGAAGGTCATGCGGTGGATGGGCGACGGGCCAATGGCGGCGATGGCCTCGCGATGGTCACGTGTCGGATAACCTTTGTTGATTTCCCAGTTATAGCCCGGATAGCAGGCGGCGGCATCACGCATGAATTCGTCGCGGTGGGTCTTGGCGAGGATCGAGGCCGCGGCTATGTTGCCGTATTTCGCATCGCCTTTGACCACGGTCACGTGGGCTATGTCGCGGTATGGTTTGAAACGGTTGCCGTCAACGGCGATTCCGCCCGGCATAACCTCAAGCGAATCCAGGGCGCGGTGCATGGCGAGGATCGAGGCGTTGAGAATGTTGATGCGGTCTATTTCCTCATGGTCAACCGAGGCAACGGCCCAGGCTATGGCATCACGTTCTATGATGGGACGCAGTTCCTCGCGCTGCTTTTCGGTGAGTTTTTTCGAATCGTTGAGCAGCGGGTTTGAATATCCGTCGGGAAGAATTACGGCAGCTGCGAAAACGGGTCCGGCCAGGCATCCGCGCCCGGCTTCATCGCAGCCTGCTTCGAGAATGAACGGAGTGGTGGAGGAGGGCAATGGTGATGAAAGTTTTTTCATATCGAATCCATGAAACCGTAGCCGAGACCCGAACGGTTGACTATGTGCTGTCCGTAGGATCCGAGTTTTTTGCGCAGGCGTGAGATGTTGACATCAACAAGGCGCGGGTTGGTCATCTCTTCGTTGGGCCAGGTGGAGGAGAAGATGTCTTCGCGCGGGAAGAGCTTGTTGCGCGAGCGCATGAGCAGTGTCAGAATGGAAAATTCGGTAGGTGAGAGGGCCAGGGTTTCGCCGTCGATTATCAGTGTGCGCGAGTCGATGTTGAGGATCAGGGTGCGGTATTCAATGGTGCGCTGGGTGGCGGCGGGTGCGAAATTGCGGTGGCGGCGGAGCACTGAGCGGATTCTGGCCATGAACTCGCGCAGCGAGAAGGGTTTGATGATGTAATCGTCGGCACCGGCGTTGAGCCCTGCTATGATGTCGCGCTCGCCATCGCGGACGGTGCAGAACATCAGTGGAACGTGTTGGGTCATACGGTCTTCTTTCATGCGTTCGAGCAGTTCAAGACCGTCTATTTCTCCCGGAAGCACCACTTCTGAAATGACAAGCTGAAAGGTGTCAAGCGGAAGAGTCAAAGCATCTTCTGCCTGCCCTACGGCCGTGACATCATAACCCTCGCTCTGAAGATTTTCCATCAGCAGAGAGGTGATGCCGCTGTCATTGTCCACAATTAATATAGAAGGGGTCACTCTTTGTTTCTGTTGTGTTTACGATTGCAAAATAGTTATGCGGAGAGAAGGATAGTGATATGAAATCCGGGAGCAAATATACTGAGATTTTGCAAAATTTGAGAAATTTGTAACAGAATTGTGTGACTTTTGAAATGGAATTGTCATTTTTTAAAGGAATAATCCTTACCTTTGTTGAAACAAGATCATCAGACACATATATTATATATAAGCACAAGGAAATGGAAGCAAAATACAAAAGAGTGCTGCTTAAACTCAGCGGCGAGTCGCTCATGGGAAAGCAGGGCTACGGGATAGACACCGAGCGTCTTTCGGAATATGCGTCACAGATCATGGAGATCTGCTCTATGGGTGTTCAGGTGGCCATCGTCATAGGCGGTGGCAATATTTTCCGCGGTCTTTCAGGAGCTGCCAAAGGTTTCAACCGTGTCAAGGGCGACCAGATGGGAATGCTCGCCACGGTGATCAATTCGCTGGCACTTTCATCGGCTCTTGAATCTATCGGACAGCCTGCAAAAGTGCTTACAGCCCTTAACATGTATCCTATCGGCGACTACTATTCAAACCGTGTGGCCATCGAGGCTCTTCAGCGCGGCGAAGTGGCCATCATAGCCGGCGGCACAGGCAATCCGTTTTTCACCACTGACACCGGAAGCGCCCTGCGCGGCATCGAGGTTGAGGCCGATGTGATGCTCAAAGGCACCCGCGTGGACGGAATCTATACCGCCGATCCCGAAAAAGATCCTGCTGCCGTCAAGTTTGACAAGATTTCCTATGACGAGGTCTATAACCGCGGTCTCAAGGTCATGGACCTCACGGCAACCGCTCTCTGCAAGGAGAACCATCTGCCCATCGTGGTGTTCGATATGGACACTCCGGGCAATCTTCTCAAGGTCATCAGCGGCGAGAACATCGGCACTCTTGTCTACTGACCCGCGCCTGTGATGGTCTGAGTCTGCCTTATGAGAGCTGACCGGCCCCGTGAAACCGATTGTTTTTAGAAACAGAAATAACCAATAAATACATCCCTTTTATGGAACCCTCTGATTACCTTAATCCGGCCGAAGAAAAAATGGAGATGGCCGTGGCTTATCTTGACGAATCGCTGGCCCATATCCGTGCCGGCAAAGCCAATCCGAAGATTCTTGACGCAGTGCGTGTGAGCTACTACGGCAGCAATGTGCCCGTGTCGCAGGTTGCAAACGTGGCTGTTCCTGACGCCCGTACAATCACCATCACTCCCTGGGAAAAGGCCATGTTCAAGGAGATTGAGAAAGCTATCATCAACTCTGAGATCGGCATCATGCCTGAAAACAACGGAGAAGTCATCCGTCTTTCCATCCCACCGCTGACTGAAGAACGCCGCCGTGCGCTGGTGAAGCAGTCGAAAGGCGAGGCTGAGAATGCCAAAGTGAGCGTGCGCAACGCCCGCCGCGATGCTATAGAAGGTCTGAAAAAGGCCGTGAAGCAGGGCATGAGCGAGGATGTCGAGAAGGATGCTGAAAATGATGTGCAGAAGCTTCATGACAAGTATCTCAAAAAGATTGACGATCTTTTTGCTGCTAAGGAAAAAGAAATTCTGACCGTCTGATCTGACGGAGTTTTTCTCGATAAAAGAGCCGGTGGAGATTCTCTGCCGGCTTGTTTTTTGATGACAGGGCTGGTTTTTCCAGGGTCAGCTGCCGATTTACCGCTCCGGATGGCGTGCCTTCTCTGTTGCATTTTGCAGGGGTGCATGGCGATTTTTAGGCTGAATTCTTCGGATAGGAGACGAAAATTGCTTAATTTTGTTTTAAAGAAACATGAAGTCAATATGATTTCAGTTTCTGAATAATCTCTAAGAAAAGATATGCAGACCGTACTCTTTCACTCTACTATTTTCGGGCCTATCAGATCGCGGCGGCTCGGCGTTTCGTTGGGGGTCAATCTGACTCCTGACGATGGAAAGATATGCACATTCGACTGCCTCTACTGCGAGGCCGGTTTCAATGCCCAGGGCCCCGGAACCACCGGTTTCGCGCCACGCGAACGGGTGGCACGCCTGCTCGAATCGCGCCTCAGAAACATGAGCGAAGCCGGCGAACCGCTTGATGTGATCACTTTCTCAGGCAACGGCGAGCCTACTCTCCACCCTGATTTCGGAGGGGTGATTGATGACACTCTGCGCCTGCGCGACCGCTATTATCCGTCGGCCAGAGTCAGTGTACTGAGCAACTCCACGCGCCTTGACCGCCACGATGTGGAGGAGGCTCTGCGCAAAGTCGACAACAATATTCTGAAACTCGATTCGGCCCTTACGGCGACAATGCGCGCCATTGACCGCCCTACACAGCCGTCGTTTACCTCGGAAAAGGCCATCGACCTGCTCTGCCGTTTCAAAGGGCAGTGCATAGTCCAGACCATGTTTCTGCGTGGCGAATACGAGGGTGTCAGGATTGACAATACCACTCCGGAAGAGGTCGATGCGCTCATCGAGGCTTATCGGCGAATTCAGCCCCGCGAGATAATGATCTATTCGATCGACCGTCAGACTCCGGCCCAGGGACTTGAGAAGGTGTCGCGCGAGGAACTTGAAGAAATTGCCCGGCGCATAAGCCTGGCCACAGACATAAAAGTACAGGTAGCATGACAGAGGAACGCCCGATACTGACTCCGCGACCGCTGCGCCACGGCGACCGTGTGGCAATAGTCTCGCCCGCCGGAATCATCAAGCCGCAGGTGGTCTACAATTCTCTTCCGGTGCTTGCCGACTGCGGGTGGGTGCCCTATGTAGGCAAAAATACTTTCGGCCGCTTCGGTACTTTTGCCGGAACGGATGACGAGCGTTATGCCGACCTTGAAGCGGCTTTGCTCGATCCTGACACCCGCGCCATCATCTGCTCGCGCGGAGGCTACGGCGCGGTCCATCTTCTCGACCGGCTCGACCGCCTGCCGCTGCGCGATGATCCGAAATGGATAGTGGGCTACAGTGACATCTCGGCTCTTCATGCCCTGATGACCCGCCACGGCATAAAGTCGGTCCACGCTCCGATGACGAAACACATTTCGGAGAACCGCGGACGCGACACGGATTCCCGCCGGCTTTTCGAAATTCTTTCAGGCGCCACGCCTGATCTGCGTGCGGGCGGCCATCCGCTCAACCGGCCCGGCGAAGCCGAAGGTCTTCTGGTGGGTGGCAATCTCGCTGTGATAGCCGGACTGCTCAGCACTCCGTTTGATGTCATAAGGCCCGGACGCATTCTCTTCATCGAAGACATTGCCGAACCTATATATAAGGTGGAGCGGATTCTCTACACTTTGCGCCTGAGCGGAGTGCTCGGTCAGCTGGCCGGACTGGTGGTGGGCCGTTTTACGGATTATGCTCCAGACCGCGGGTCGGCGTCGATGGAGGAGATGATCAGCCGCATTGTGGCTGACTATTCTTATCCGGTGGCCTATGGAATTCCGGTGGGCCACGTGGACCACAATGTGCCGCTCGTCTGTTCATCGCTTGTCAGACTTGAGGTGACACGAAATTCAGCTGTCATCACACCGATAGGGTAGGGGAGAGGAGGACTGTTCCGTCAGCTTAGGCTCCGGCATCGGCATCAGTGCTACGGCCGGTCTGTTTCAGGCAAAATCCTTTGAAAATTCACGCCCACCCGTGCAGACCAAAATGAATTTTTAATTCTCAGAGCCTTAAAAATCGGGTAATCTGTTTTGATTTAGTGAATTAAGTCCGATTTTGGCTTTTCGGCGATTGAGTCAAATAAAATTTGACCGAGATAGAAAAAATACTTAACTTTGTAACATGAACAAAATTGAGTGGCTGACCGACGGCGTGACCCTTATGCCTGACATCGACGCCCCGCTTTTGGAAAAGTGGATAGCGGCGGTGGCCAAAACACACAACCGTATCGTCGGGCCTCTCACCTATATATTCTGCGATGACCCGAAGATCATAGAGGTCAACCGGCAGTTTCTGAATCACGACTATTTTACCGATATCATCACCTTTGACTATTCGCGCGGGCGAATGGTGTCAGGCGACATGTTTATTTCCCTTGACACGGTGCTTTCGAACTCCGAACTCGTGGGAGCCACTTATCAGCGTGAGCTTCTGAGAGTAATCATCCACGGAGTCTTGCATCTCTGTGGCATCAACGACAAGGGACCGGGTGAGCGTGAGATAATGGAAAATTTTGAAAACCAAGCACTTGTATTGCTTGACGAAATAAAATCATAAATGAACTTCGACTATGACGTCATTGTCATCGGCGCCGGTCATGCCGGGTGCGAGGCTGCTCATGCGGCCGCGCGTCTTGGTGTGTCGACTCTGCTGATGACTATTGACATGAACAAAATTGCCCAGATGAGCTGCAATCCTGCTGTAGGTGGAATTGCCAAGGGGCAGATAGTTAGGGAAATAGACGCTCTCGGAGGCATGATGGGTGTTGTCACCGACGAGAGTGCCATACAGTTTCGTATGCTCAACCGCTCCAAAGGTCCGGCCGTATGGAGTCCGCGCTCACAGAGTGACAGGATGGAATTTTCGCGTCTGTGGAGAAATATCCTTGAAAATACCTCGAATCTCTCTATCTGGCAGGATTCGGTCAACGGCCTGCTGATTGAGAACGGACGTGTGACGGGCGTGACAACCTGCCTCGGCGTGACTTTCAAGGCCAGATGCGTGGTGCTGACCGCAGGCACATTCCTGAACGGACTGATGCACACCGGGCCGGTGAAACTGCCGGGAGGACGCGTTTCAGAGCCGGCTTCGCATGGTCTTACCGAGCAGTTGCGCGAACAGGGCTTCACTACTGACCGCATGAAGACCGGAACTCCGGTGCGTATCGACGGCCGGTCGGTTGACTGGAGTCAGACCAATCTCCAGGACGGTGACAATGATTTCCACAAGTTCAGCTATCTGCCGAACATTCACCGCAAGCTACGTCAGCGTCCATGCCACACGGTCTACACCAATCCCGAAACCCACAGAATTCTTCGGGAAGGACTGCCGTTCTCTCCCCTCTACAACGGACAGATCCAGAGCATCGGACCGCGTTACTGCCCCAGTATAGAAACCAAAATCGTAACCTTTGCCGACAAAGACGAACATCAGCTTTTCCTTGAACCTGAAGGCGAGGTGACCAACGAATATTACCTTAACGGCTTCTCGTCATCGTTGCCGATCGATGTCCAGATCCGGGCGCTGGAAACAGTTCCGGCTCTGCGCAACGTGCATATTTTCCGCCCCGGCTATGCTATCGAATATGACTTTTTTGACCCTACGCAGCTCTATCACACACTTGAGACGAAGCTCGTCAGCGGCCTCTATTTCGCCGGTCAGGTCAACGGTACCACCGGTTATGAGGAAGCCGCCGGACAGGGGCTGATAGCGGGAATCAATGCCGCTCTCAAGGTCAAAGGAGCCGAGCCGTTTACCCTCGCGCGCGATGAAGCTTATATAGGAGTGCTGATCGATGATCTCGTCACCAAGGGCGTCGATGAGCCTTACCGCATGTTTACCTCGCGCGCTGAATACCGCATACTTCTGCGTCAGGACGATGCCGACATGCGTCTCACACCGCGCGGTCATGCCATAGGACTCGCCACCGACTACCGCTTCAATGAAATGGAAAGCAAACGCCGTCAGCGCGACTCGCTCATTGAATTCTGCCGTGAATTTTCAGTGAAAGCATCGCTGATCAATCCCTATCTTGAAAGCATCGGAGAGCAGCCGTTGAAGCAGGGCGTGAAACTCCATGACCTGATTCTGCGCCCCGGCCTGACGGTTGAAATTCTTGCCAAAGGCATCGGGCCGTTTGCCGAATTCATAAAAGAAAATATAGAAGAAGCGCGACGTCAGGAGATCATAGAGGCAGCCGAAATTCTGATGAAATATCAGGGCTACATACAGCGCGAGCAGCAGATAGCCGACAAGCTCCGCCGGCTGGAGAACCTGACTATCCGCGGCAAGATCGACTATGCGTCGCTCACCGCACTCTCTACTGAAGCCAGGCAGAAACTCGAACGCATCAACCCCGAAACCATAGCCCAGGCATCACGCATTCCTGGCATCTCTCCGGCTGATATAAACATACTGCTGTTGCTCATGGGACGATGAAAAATCATTGTTTCACGTGGAACAATTTTACTAAAAAGAATCATAAATCTAAATTCAAATACATCATGGAATATCTGAAACAGCGCATCCGCGACGTCTATGACTTCCCTAAGAAGGGTATAGTTTTTAAGGATCTCACCACACTTTTCAAAGATCCACGCGGTCTGCATATCATCGGCTGGGACCTTTCCCAACTTTACCGCGACAAAGGTGTTACTAAAGTTGTAGGCATCGAGTCACGCGGCTTCATCGGCGGTTCGATCCTCGCATTCGAACTCGGAGCAGGCTTTGTGCCCGTCCGCAAGCCCGGCAAACTTCCTGCCGATACAATCCAGGCTTCATATGACAAGGAGTATGGAAAGGATGTGATCGAGATCCACCGCGATGCGATCACTCCTGATGACATCGTGGTGCTTCATGACGATGTGCTTGCCACCGGCGGAACAATGGCTGCCGCCTACGAGCTTGTAAAATCTATGAATCCTAAGAAGATTTACATTAACTTCATCATCGAGCTTTCGGCGCTCAACGGACGTGCGGTGCTTCCGGCCGATGCTGAAGTGACTTCGCTGATCACATATTAAACAACCTTTGATAAATACCTTCGATATCATTGGCCAAACATAAGAAATCGGCCTCTCTGACCGAAAAAATATCAATTCTTCCCGATACCCCCGGCGTCTATATGTATTATGACGCCGAGGGTACGGTGATTTATGTAGGTAAGGCTAAAAACCTCAAACGGCGTGTAAGCTCTTACTTCAACCGTACGCATGACAGTCTCCGCACCAATCTGCTGGTGCGCGCCATCACTGACATGAGCTATATAGTTGTGCCTACGGAGCAGGATGCGCTCAACCTTGAAGCCTCGATGATCAAGGAGTATCAGCCGCGCTACAATGTGTTGCTGAAGGATGACAAATCCTATCCCTGGATAGTGGTGACAAACGAGCCTTATCCGAGGGTTTTCATGACGCGCCAGCGCATAAAGGACGGGTCGAAATACTACGGCCCATATACCGACACGGGCAGCGCGCGCGCCACTCTTGATCTTCTCAGAAAGCTCTATTCCATCCGTTCGTGCCGTCAGCCGATGACTCTCGACTGGGTTCGGGCCGGCAAGGGCCGTCTCTGTCTCGACTATCATCTCAAGCGTTGCAAGGGGTGCTGCACGGGGCTTGTGTCGGCCGAGGAATATGGCCGTGATATTGAAAAGGTGCGCACTATTCTGCGTGGCGACATCGGGGAACTCCTGACGTATCTGCGGGGAGAAATGGAGAAACTCTCGCTTGAAATGCGTTTTGAAGAAGCTCAGGAACTCAAGGAACAGTATGATCTGATCAGACGCTATCAGGCCAAGAGTGTCATAGTCTCGCAGACCATCGAGGACATTGACGTGTTTGGTATAGACGATGAAGACAGCGATGTCTACATTAACTATATGCACGTGCGCCACGGTGCCGTTGTCAAGTCGGTCACGCTCGAATTCAAGCGCCGTCTTGACGAGTCGAAAGCGCAGCTTCTGGGCTATGCCATGTCTGAAATTTCAGAGAGTCTCGGAGTGAAATTCGACGATGTGATAGTGGCGGAAATGCCGGATGTGGAGATGCCCGATGTACGCTTCATAATGCCTCAGCGCGGCGACAAAGCCAAACTGCTGGAGGTCTCGCAGAAGAACGCGCGCCAGCATCGGGTGGACAAGATCAAGACAATGGAGAAACGGAATCCGGAGACGAGAGCCGACAGGATTCTGAAGCGGATGCAGTCTGATTTTCATCTCTCGGAACTGCCGCGCCACATAGAGTGTTTTGACAATTCGAACATCCAGGGCACGAATCCCGTGGCCTCATGTGTGGTCTTCAAAGATGCGCGTCCGAGCAAAAAGGACTATCGTCATTTCAACATAAAGACGGTGGTCGGACCTGACGATTTCGCCTCCATGAAAGAGGTGCTGACCAGGCGCTACACACGCCTTGTCAACGAGGGACGGGAGTTGCCGCAGCTCATCGTGGTTGACGGTGGCAAAGGTCAGCTGTCGGCAGCTGTGGAGGCTCTTGACGAGATGGGGCTGAGGGGCAAAATAGCTGTGGTCGGCATTGCGAAGCGCCTTGAGGAAATCTATTTTCCGGGTGACAGCATTCCGCTCTATATCGACAAAAACAGCGAGACTCTGCGGGTGGTACAGCACCTGCGCGACGAGGCCCACCGCTTCGGAATAACCCACCACCGCGACCGCCGCAGCAAGTCGCAGGCTGTCTCGGAACTTGACGGAATAAAGGGAGTCGGAGAGAAAACCCGCACGGCACTGCTGACCCATTTCAAGAGCGTCAGACGTCTGCGCGAAGCCGACCTCGATGCCATTGCCGAAGTGGTCGGTCCGGCCAAGGCTTCGATTGTTTTCGGAGCCCTCCATGCCGAGGAGTGAGTTATTGTCAGCCCTTCCCGCATCATCGCACTTAAAGGCCGTGGCGGGGCCTTATCTTTGCAATGAAATTTTCATTATCAAGAACCAATTGCAAAGAAACAGACATGAATCTCACACGTATCTTTCCGATCCTTCTTCTGCTGAGTGTGGAATACTCTGGGGTCTTCATCGCCGTCATTGCCGACCTTGTCAGCGGCCTTCGGAAATCTCGCTCCAGAGGAGAGAAATGTACTTCCTGGGGGCTGCGCCGCTCCGTCGACAAACTGCTGCGCTACTATCTCGCTCTGATGGCTCTCTCGCTTGTCGATTTCATGGCCATCGCCGCCTTTATCCTGCTCCGTGACTCCGGCTCTGTGGCCATACCTGAGTTTCCTTTTCTGACCACATTCGGGGCTTTGTCACTGGCGCTGATCGAAGTCAAAAGCATCTGCGAGAAGTCGGAAGACAAGGGCGATCTGCGCCGTGCCGCAGGGCTGCTTTCCGATATTCTTTCCCGCATTCCGGCCGGATTTCTAAGCCGTCTGAAATAGCGGTCTTGGTCGTGATTCCGGAGCGATCCTGTAGCGCTCCTGTAGCAATCCTGGCTGCTTCCGTTTGAACCGTCTCCTCATTGTCATTATTCCGAAACTAAAAAATTAGTCTGATCTGCATGGCCGCATAAGCCATACTGAGCAGACTAAATTTTTTAGATACTGATCCCTCTTTTCAGAGGGTGATTTAACAAGTTCTGTGCCGATCCGTTTCAGCGGGTCCGGTTGTTGGCATGGATTATATCCTGCAGCGTGACGGCCGGATTCCTGAAGCAGTAGCGGCTGCGCTCATTGCGGTATCTGACGGCACCCTGCGGACAGTTGTGGTAACAGGCGGTGCATTTCAGGCAGTCGCCCTGCCATTGCGGATGGCCGCCGGCGAGTTGCACGTTGGCATTCGGACAAACCTTGACGCAGGTTCCGCAGCCGTTACACTTGTCAGCCTCGACGCTGAATCCGCTGTCGAATTTCGGGCCCTGCGGCATCCGTTCTTCAATAATTCCGATCAGCCTGCTAACCACTCCGGGTTTCTCAACAAAGCATTTCCGCTCCCTGATCTCCCCTGCTATCGCATCCATGCAGACGGAGATTTTTTTGCGTCCGCAGTCTCTGACCTGACGGCTGACACTGACGATTATGAAATTGTTGTCGACCATCTTTATAGTGCGGATGTAGTCGAATATGATGCCTGTCTCCTTCCCTAAGCGGCACATGTGAGTGGCCGCGCGTCCGGCAAGCTCACCGTAGGTCAGAACGGCGAAGAGATATGGCGCCCGTAGGCTGAGGCGGCGCATCAGCTGAGTGACCACAGCGGGTATCTGCCCGAAATAGACAGGCATCACAAGACCTATCCCTTCAGGGTCGCTGAGCTCGACGGAGCCGGCTTGCCGCAGGAGTGTCACGGCGCTTATGCAGCGTCCGCCAATATGCCTGGCCACGGCAAGCGAATTGCCGGTGGCGGTGAAATAAATTACTGTCATGCAGATTTCTGTTAACTGCGTTGGGTCTGCAAAAGTAGCAATAAAAATTTGTCAGCTAAGGGATTTTAGCTAATTTTGCAGGCCAAAATGTCAGTGAAATGGTGCATTATATTGGTTCTCAATAGTTTAAAGATTGTTTTATGAAATGGATGCCCTTGATCCTGCTCACGGTTGCGGGATTCACATTCAACACCTCCGAGATAACCCCTATCGGACTTCTCAGCGACATAGCCGCTGACTTCGGAGTCAGCGAAGCCCGTGCCGGCCTGCTGATTTCTATCTATGCCTGGGTTGTAGCCCTGCTTTCTCTGCCGCTGATGCTCTGGTGTGCGCGCATGGATTTCCGTAAACTGCTGCTGATAATAGTCGGAGTCTTTTTTGTCAGCCACATCGGATCGGTACTCGCCACGGGTTACTGGACACTCCTCGCATCGCGTATCGGAGTGGCCTGCGCCCATTCGCTTTTCTGGTCCATAGCTCCGCCGATGGCAGTTGCGGTCACCCCCGACGGCAAGCGGTCTACAGCCTTGAGTGCGCTTGTAGCCGGCGGCGGCATCGCTCTTATAGCCGGTCTGCCCCTCGGCCGTATGCTCGGTCTTCTTGCCGGATGGCGTGTCACGTTCGGCGCACTCGGTCTTCTGGCGGGACTGATCCTTATAGGGCTTTTCCGTTTCTTCCCCACACTGCCCCGCAGCGGAGAGGGCGAATCGCGGCGCGACATGCTCCGCGATGTGATCACCAGTCGCCCGCTGCTGATGGTCTATTTCATCACGGCCGTGATTGTGACCGGACACTACACGGGCTACAGCTACGTCGAGCCGTTCATGGACCGTATTGTCCACATGCAAGCCAGGGCCATCACTCTTACACTTGCTCTTTTCGGCATAGCCGGTCTGCTCGGCAGCGCTGTCATGACCCGTTATTTTTTCCGCTATCCGCGCCGGATCATCAGCATGGCCTGCATCGGTCTTCCGGTGATGCTTCTGCTTCTGCTCCCGGTAGCCTCGCTGTCGGTGAGCCTGCTCGCGCTGCTCTGCATTCTGTGGGGACTTGCCATGACGATCTACAATATCGCTTTCCAGAACGAGATCATAGTGCTTGCGCCCCACAACTCGGCAGTGGCCATGAGTCTCTACTCCGGAATCTTCAATCTCGGCATTGGCGGAGGCGCTTTTGTAGGCGGCATTGTCTGTGACCACGGAATGATGGCCGACATCGGTTTTGTGGGCGGTTCTATCGCTCTTGTGGCCGCGATCTACGCAATCTTCCGTTATCTGCCTTTGCGTCGATTTTAGGGGTGTTTCCGTGGCTTTTTCTTTGCGATATTTTCTGCGAAACAAATCGCGGGGCCGGAGAAGGTCTTTCAGCGGCGGCGGGCGTGTCTGGCAAGCAGACTGTGGCCGAGACGGCAGTAAAGACATTTGCGCTCTTCGCAGTAGCGGCGGCGCAGCTGGATGAGAGCCTGAGATGTGAAGGCATCCTTGCAGCCGATGCCTGCGTTTGAGAAAAGAGTCACAATCGAATTGCTTTCCGGCGGAAGTTCCTGAAGCCATTCAACTGCCCGACGGGTCATCTCTTCATCGCCGTGCATGTTGCCATAGGCCATCAGGAGCGGGATGGCCACGTTGATAATAAGAATGTCGGCCGAGTTCCGGCTGAGGGTGTCGAAGTTGCGTTCGCTGCCTGGCCCGAAAGTGAAATGGCAGGCCCAGTAGCCTGTGAGCGGCTGGCGGAAGAGTTCGCGCAGGGAGTCGATACTTTCGGTACTGGTTATTTTTCTGACGAGCCTGAAATCGGAGGCTACGAGCTGCGCAAGAAGGGCTATGCGGCGGTGGGGGAAATTGTGGGGGCGCATACGGGCCATTTTCCAGCCTAAAGGCTGAAGGGGGCGCAGAGAGAATTTATGGGCGAAGAATTTGTGCTCCCTGATCAGTTCTTCTACATATGGATCGGTTTTTGGAGCGTTGTCGAGGAAGCCTCCCTGGCCGAAAAACAGGGCTTCCATAGTCAGCTGCGAGTCGCTGTGCTTGCGCAGGAAATGCAGAGGCAGTGACATTGCCAGCCGCTCCATCGGTTCGGAATTGGTGCTGAATCCGAGGGCGCGGGCGAGGATCACGTAGCAGGTCTGTTCCCAGTCACCGGTGTAACGGGCGAGGAGTTCCTCAATGTGTGCGGCCTTGGAATATATGCGCTCATAGGCAAGTGATGTCAGCCAGTCTGTGAGGCGGAGCGAGTCGAGGGTCTTTATTTCCTCGGCACAGGGCAGGTCTATGTCGGCGCGGTCAACCAGCTCATGATAGCGGATATGGAATTCCGGCTCGCATTTCATCACCATCTGCGGAATTATCTCTCCGTTGTGGCGTCTGACGGCGGTGTCGTCACGGTCGACCACATGGAGCACCACGGAGTCATATGCGCGGTCGCCGTCGTGGCGGTGGCGGTGCCAGTCACTTGCTCTGACATGGATCTCGATGTCACCGGCCCACATGGCTTCGCCAAGTTTTATTTTGGCATTGAAAAAGTCAGGCCCCGCATCGGTGTTGAGCCGACCGGGGTCTATGACTGTGACTTTACGCCCGTCCACAGTGACCATGTCCGTTGTTTCCAACAGACGGTGCTGCCACACGTATTGCATCAGGCGTTCCATTCAGGGGTTTGCGGTGGAGAGGCGGGGAGGTGAGAGAATATAGGAATGAGGAGGTGGCGTTGAGCCAACGGGAGGGCGGAGGGCTTAAAGCTCGTCGATATGGCGGTTGAGAGCTACCATCTTGATTGCTGTCTCGGCTGCTTCGGCACCCTTGTTGCCGAAGCAGCCGCCTGCGCGGTCAAGAGCCTGCTGCTCTTCGTTGACGGTGAGCACTCCGAAAATCACCGGGATGTCACAGTCGGCGTTGAGCGAGGTCATGCCCTGGGTCACGCTCTGGCATACGTAGTCGAAGTGGGGAGTGTCGCCCTTTATCACGCATCCAATGATTATGATGGCGTCATATGATCCGGTTTCGATGAGCTTAGAGGCTGCGAATGTCAGTTCTACGGCTCCGGGTACGCTGACCACTGTCACGTCTTTTTCGGGCATTCCGTAGCTGCGCAGAGTGTCAAGAGCGCCGTCGCGGAGGGCTCCGGTGATGTGGCCGTTCCATTCGGCTACTGCTATCGCTATTCTGAAGTCTTTGATTCGGGGGAGTGAGCTGGTAGGGGTGTGCTGTGACATTGTGAAGTTCCTTGTTTTGATTGGTTTTAATTTCAGTCTCCGGGCTTTTTATTTCGGGAAAACCTTGTGCCAGAGGCCGAGTATGTCGAGCGATGAGCTTTTGGCATTGTAGAGTCTGTCGACAATGCGGCGGTGCTCGTCGGTGGCGTTGATCTTTGTGGCTTTATGGAGCATGGTGTTGAGCAGGTGGATGCCCTTGTCCTTCATGGCGCTTATGCGGAGCATGGATTCACCGAGGGCTATTGACAGGCGCAGGTGCCGCAGGGTGAACTGAGGTTCGATCTTGGTCAGATATTTCAGCGCGCGGGTGTAGTACTGCACGGCTTCGCGGTGGCGTCCCATCTGCACGAGTGTGTCGCCCTCGGCTGTTATCGAGTCGATCAGGCGGCTTGTGGCTTCCTCCACTTCCACTCCGGCACTGACCATTTGCAGATAGGTAGAGGTTACGGCCTGGTAGTGGGCCAGGAGTTCGGCCTGGCTGACGCGGTTGCGGTAGGTGGCTGTAGCGGCGTTGAGGGCCATTACGTGAGGCGAGGCATAACGGGCCGGATCGTTCTTGGCCAGGCGCTCGAAGATTTTGAGCGATTTGGCCAGTTCGCGCTCGGCCTGCTTGTACTCCTTGCGTTCGGTGTGGAGATAGGCTATGTCATAGAGCAGCGCGCCGAGTATGGCTAGAAATGGCTCGTCTTTGCGCTTCGGTTCCTGGGCCAGAAGCGAGAGGGCCGATGCGGCGGTGGTCATGGCGGCCTCGCTGTCGGCTTTCTCGATATAGAGAGCGGTGAGAATCTGCATCAGGGCGGCGTGGATGTTGAGCAGATTGCGTTCTTCCTCACCGTTGCGGCTGATCAGCTCGTCAATTTCGCAGACTCCGTGGATGGCACGGTCGATCTCCCCTTTCTCAACCATCTCCATAGCTGTGGAGCGCAGAAAGTCATAGGCTGTGTTGAAGTCTGCGTCGCCGATCGCATGGCGGACTTCCGACATTGAGCGGTTGCGTCTCAGCAAATTTCTGAGAGAGGCTATATCGGTGGTAGTCTGTGCGAATACCGGCTCTAAGGATATGGCTTTCATCTGTCGGCTCTTTGGTGGGTGTGGGGATGGTTGATGATGTTTTGAGTGGTTTCGGTCAGCGTGAGCATGGATGGTTGATCTCTGAAGCGAGTTCGCTGTGGGCTGTCTCGTTGGCGAGGTTCATTATCTCGTCAGGATCGCGCATGCCTTCTGTGAGCGCTCTGACGGTGCCTGCGAGAGCTCCTGCGGTCCACTGCAGTTCTGTGTTGTCAGTCGGGTGGCAGAGCAGGCTCCATGAGCGGTTGCCGTCAAAGAAGCGGAGTTTCTTTGCCACGGGGTCCATGTGGAGGAAACGCGGGCAGTAGAAAAGTATGTGGTCCTTGAAGATGGCTTCGGTTTCTTTGCCTTCGAAGATTGCGCGGATGTCGGCATCGCGGGCCACTATGAGGTCGGCCAGTTCAAGGCAGTCGAACACCGACGGCATCACCCGTGTGATTCTCGGCACCTGATGGGCTTCGAAATATGGCAGATATATAAGGAAGGCTTTGCGGGCCTTGGCATGGCGCAGGAGTTCGAGCAGCCGGGCATGGTTGCGGTCTTCGAGGGCCATGTATGATCCGTAGACCACTATGTCGCCTTCATCTATTCTCGGCCAGACGGCATTGACCGGTTCTGCGGGGAAGCGGCTGTGGTCCACTTTCCGGCTGTCGGCACCATCGGAGAATATTCTGACCGGGCTTACACCTTCGGTGAAGCGGTCAACGGATGTCACGTCGACACGGGCTTCTTCAAGCGTTCTGACTATATGGTCGCCGACAGTTCCGGCAGCGGCCTCTCCGACGCAGAGAGTCGGGAGCTCCATGCGTCCGTCAAGCATCGCCGCGTTCACGGCCCAGTCGCCCACTCCTGTCTGAGCTGAGCCATCCGGGCTCAGAGCCACGTTGAGCGACAGCTCTCCGATATAGATTGCCTTTTTCATAAATTGATGATTCTGTTGTCAAAGAGGAGCGGACAAGCCTTTGGCGTGGTCCGTCAGAAGAGTAACGTCTGTAAACCGAGTAAGTTCACTCGGCAGACTCTTCAACCTCACGGCAAAATTAAGCAAAAATCATGACTTTTCGCACCACCATTCCCAAGAAATAATTATCTCCTTTATTAATAGACTTAAGGACAGAAGACGGTTAATTAAATATTTTATTTGTCTAAGTTGTAAATGTTATGATTATAAACATTTTGCGACTGTTTGTTTTGAAATTAAAATAAAATGACTTAGTTTTGTAGGAACTTAACATTTCAGCACTCTATGTTTACTCTGGATTCTCCTTATAGCTTATGGTAATAAATAAAGTAAGACATGAAAAGCATTAGATTTTTGATATTTATCTTGATTGGGATATCTGTTCCCGGATGTGTGATGTTGTTTCCTCACAAAGAGTTTAAAAAGGCGGATCAGAGAGCATTATTCACTACGCACTATGCTGCTGATCCGGACGGGACTCTTAACACCGGCCTTTATTTATTATATGATGAATCCTGTTCAAAATTTTTGAAAGGTGGAGGTTTTATACTCTTTGAGGATGGATGTATTGAATCGGCTTTTTTGAGTTTGGATTTTTTATGTCTTAAAGATGCGACTTCGGAAAATATGGAGAAATTGATTGATGCACATTTTCTGACATTCGGCAGTGAGGGTATTTACTTTGTGAAAGGAGAAAAGCTGCTTACAGACATTTACTACAATCCGATGTATAAAATATGGGAACTGAGCAAAGAAGAATATATCATTATTGATGAGAATACAGTGGAGACTTTGCCGACTGAAAATGAAATTAACCGTATTTGTAAAGTCCGTAAGCTCTATCGGCGCATAGCGATGTTCTCGTCTTTGTCTTTTCCATCGAAACAAAGCATCAAGAATAAAAAGTGGATGTGGGAATCAGGATCGGAGTGGAAGATATATAAAAAATCAGAAGAAATTAGAAATAAATAGGGATGGCTATGAAACGTTATAAATTAATCGTCAATATATTACTGTTGTTTATCTGTTCGGCCTGTGTGATAGTTAAAGGGCCTGAGATCAAATTTGACAGGAGCCGACAGGGAGCCTTATTCAGTTCAGGATTTAAGCCAAATGAGACAGGACTTTTGAAAACATCCGGCTATTATCTCCTTTTTGATGTAGATTGTGCAAATTATCTGGAGGGAGACGGTTTCAGACTTTGGGATGACGGAGCTGTTTCGAATATTTATTTCTGGTTGAGAGGCGTATCTGAAGAGTTGCTGTCCGGTGAGTTTATGGATGCGGTCATTGAAACTGGAGGTGTTTTATTTAAGGACGGAAACTATGGTTATTCAATGGGCGGAATCTACAAAGTAGAGGGTGATACATTAATAATTGACCGTTATTTTAAAGATGATAATTCGTGGTGGCATGACTATTGGACAATGGAAAAAAAGAAGTATAAAATAATTGATGACGGACTCTTTCTAATGGAAATCAGTCCTGACAGTTGTTGCCTCCAAGATGAGATAAGAGAAAAATTTTGCGGGGATCGGTTTTTTCGTTTTGTTCCTGCATCCATATTTATGAATGAGCGTTTTCTTGGGGTGAAAGATGCCAAATGGATGTGGGAAGATGAGGCTGAATGGAAAACATATAGACGGGAGTGGAAAAAGTGGCGCAAAAAATTTCTCATGGGTGCTTATGATGAATGGGTACATTGATAGAGCCCTAATGATGCGGGAACAGGTATAAAATCAAGAGAGACAGATGCTTTGTGGGGCGCTTCTGTCTCTCTTTGGTCTATCTGTCTTATATATATGTGTGTGGCGGTGGGATTATCTGCCGGTGATGTCTGAGATGTTGAATGAGCCTGACATGGTGCAGACTTCTGTCTTTCCGTGGAGTATGGCGAAGAGGAAATCGCGGATCTTTTCTACGGTCACGGTGGCGGTCTTGCCGTGGCGGTCGCGGCCTATGTTGAAAAACCCAGACTCGGATGACGCCCTGAGCCAAGGTCGGTTTGACCCCTGAAAATATTTTATTTTTGACCCCTAAAGAGATTGGCCGACGGGGTCATCCGAGTCTGGGTTTTCCGCTGTGGATGGCTCTGAGCGGTTTTTGTATGCCGACCTGGAAAGAAAATTGCTGAAATTGGAGAATTTGTGTAAATTTGCAACATCTATGGCCCGCAGCGGGCCACTGATTCCACGCTTCAGAAGAATTACAGATTTATGAAAATAGCCCTTATAGGTTACGGGAAGATGGGTCACGCCATCGAGCGCATCGCCCGTGAACGCGGCCATGAGATTGTCGCAATAATTGACGTTGATAATAATGCAGATATTGACGGCGAGGCCTTTGCTTCGGCTGAGGCTGCCATCGAGTTCACAACCCCTTCGACCGCGCCTGACAATGTGATGCGCGCTGCCGCAGCCGGAGTGCCGGTGGTCTGCGGATCAACCGGCTGGGCCGCCCGCCGCGATGAGGTTGAGAAGCGCGTAAGCGAAGTAGGTGGCGCTCTCCTGGCTTCAAGCAATTTCAGCATCGGGGTCAATGTATTTAATATTGTCAACCGCAAATTGGCCCGTCTGATGAGCCATCTTCCACAATATAAGCCTCATATGTATGAGACTCATCATGTCCATAAACTCGACCATCCGTCAGGCACGGCCATCACTCTCGCCGAGGGTATCATAGCCGAGAATGACCGCGTCAGTTCCTGGGCCGACGAGGGAATGGTCAGCGTAGACAGCTCGAACGCTTCTCTGACTCCGGCGCAGATCGCCGCCGGTCTTGAACCGAAGCCCATGATAGCAGATGGTGCTCTTCCGGTGCTGAGTCTGCGTGAAGGCGAGGTGCCCGGCACCCACATCATCGAGTGGGACTCGCCGGTTGACACTATCGAGATCACGCACCGCGCCAAGAGCCGCGACGGATTCGCCCTTGGAGCCGTGATGGCCGCCGAATGGATTGCGGGAAAGAAGGGCATTTTCTCGATTGATGAAATGATGCAGGATCTCCTTTAATAAGAATCTCTCCTTAAAACTGAATATATGACAACAAATAACGACAAGACTGCCGGAAGCGGAAGTTTCGCTGAGGATTTCCGGCGCCGTGTGGCCGACAACCGCACTTCACGCTGGGTGCGCTTTGCCATCGTCTCGCTGATCTTTTTCCTTTGGGTGGCATGGCTCGGCAACTGGTGGGTGGCTCTGTTCTGGTTTCTTCTTTTTGACATCTACATAACAGGATATATACCTCTGACCTGGTGGAAGAAATCGAAAAGCGCTGCCGTGAGGGCTGTGATGAGTTGGGTGGATGCCATTGTCTACGCACTTATTCTTGTCTACTTTGTATTCACCTTCATAGGGCAGAATTATCAGATACCCTCGTCATCGCTTGAAAAATCGTTGCTTGTAGGCGATTATCTGTGGGTCAACAAGATGGCCTACGGACCAAGGGTGCCGATGACTCCGGTCCACTTCCCGCTGGTGCAGAACACGTTTCCGATCATCAACACCAAGTCTTATCTGGAGACTCCGCAGTGGACCTACCACCGCCTCAAAGGGCTCGGACAGGTGGAGCGGGGCGACATTGTGGTGTTCAACTTCCCTGCCGGTGACACAGTGGCCACTAAAGTCACCAATCCCGACTATTATTCGCTGGTGCGGGCTTACGGACGTGAGAACATTCTCCGTAATCCACAGACTTTCGGCGAGGTTGTCTATCGTCCGGTTGACCGCCGTGAGAATTATGTGAAGCGCGCTGTAGGCCTGCCCGGTGAGTGGCTTAAGATTGTAGACGGCGTGATCCATATCAACGGAGAGCCTGTCGAGCAGCCTGAAAACGTTCAGTTCAACTATTACTTCCAGCTCCGCCAGGGTGCTATGACAGAGGCGAAGTGGGATGAACTCGGCATTGCCGCCGATGACCGTCACTCGGTCAATATTACTCCTGACGATATCTCAGGTCTTCAGATACTTGGATTCACTGTTAACCCTGACGGCACTGTGCCTCCGGTCTACATCTCTCCTCTGACACCCGCTATGGTCAAGACTCTTGAATCAGATCCGGCTGTGGCCAAGGTGATGAAGGTGCCTTCATTCTCCCCCGAACCTCTTTTCCCTGAGGCTGTGAGCCAGGGCTGGACTCCGGCCGACTATGGCGAGATCTGGATTCCGCGCAAGGGTGCTGCTCTCAAGATGGGTCCGCGGGCCTGGGACATCTACGGGCGTGTGATCCGTGTCTATGAGGGCAATTCTGATGCCGAGTTCCGTGACGGCAAGCTCTATATAGGCGGTGAGCCGCAAGACAGCTATACGTTCAAGATGGACTATTATTTCATGATGGGCGATAACCGCGACAATTCGCTCGACTCGCGTTTCTGGGGGCTTGTGCCTGAAGATCACATAGTAGGCCGGCCGGAGCGAGTGCTGATCTCCTTTGACAAAGACCGCTCGCTCTTCAACGGCGGCATCCGTTGGGACCGCATTTTCATGAACGCCAACCCTGACAAACCGAAATATGAGTGAGGCCGGAAGAGCTGTCACCGTGCTGTTGCTTCCGCCGATGCTGTGTGCTCCGGCGGAGGTCTATGCCCGCATCGCGGCGTTGGGCGGGGAGGCGCGTTTTGACTGGAGCCGCCGATTCGACAAGCGGTTCAAGGACAGTCACCGTTTTGCCATAGCCGATACCCGCGGACGTCTGGAACTGACGGTTCCGATAGCCAAGCCTCAGTCTTCGCATTGCCGCTGGGATGAGATCCGCATTTCGGATCATGGCCAGTGGTGGGACGTGCACCGTGTGGCGCTAGAAAGCGCCTATGGACGCACTCCGTATTTTGAATTCTACATTGACCGTCTGCTCCCTATGCTTACCGACGGAGTCTGCGTGCGTTATCCCCTGCTCAGGGATCTTGCCGGTGCCTGGGATTCATGGATAAGAAAAACTCTTGAACTTCCTGCCGCCACAGATGCGGAATCTGCTCCGCTGACAGTCTGTGAGGCCGGTCCCGCCGACCGTGAGATCGTGCTGCCGCAGTACTGGCAGATCCGTGCCGACAAGCTGGGTTTTATCTCCGGACTTTCGGTGCTCGATCTGATTTTCAATCTTGGTCCTGAAGCCGTCATCTATCTTGACAGGCTCTGAACATCTCTCTTACCTGATTTCTGATGCCACAATCACCTGCAATATCCATAATTATACCTGTATATAATGCAGAAGCCTCTCTGCGGCGCTGCATTGACAGTCTGCTCGCCCAGAGCTTCGGCGATTTCGAGCTGATAGCCGTGGATGACGGCAGTTCTGACCGATCGGCCGGGATTGTCAGTGCCTATGCTGCCGATGACAATAGGGTCAGGCTGCTTACTCCGGGACATGGCGGAGTTTCCGCTGCCCGCAACTGCGGGATAGATACCGCCCGCGGCACGTGGCTTACCTTTGTGGATTCCGATGATTATGTGGCACCTGACTATCTGGAGAGACTGATCAGCGGGTGTGAAGACACTGACTTTGCCATTTCGGCCTATTCCGTAGTAAATCCTAGTGAAAGTCCGAGGGCTGTCAATGTGCTGGCCGGAGAACTTCTGACCGACCGGAATGGCAATTGCGCCCTACCGGCTCTTATGGCGGCTTTCAGAGCCGATGCCTTAGGCTTTGTGTGGGGCAAACTTTTTCGCCGTGAAAGTCTCGACTCGGACTGTCTGCGTTTTGAAAGTGACATCACTTTCGGAGAGGATGGAATTTTTTGCTTTTCCTATCTCCGTCATGTCAGAAATTGTCATGTCAGCCTGAATCCCGGTTATTTCTATGTCCGCAGCGCCGACAATTCGTCATTGGCCATGTCGGCCCCGGCTTCAGTCCGTCTTGCAGGTCTTGAGCGTTTCTGGGAAATAATTATGTCGAAAGGATTTGAGAACCTGTCAGTGAGAAAAAAGATGGAGGTCTACTGTCTTGACGGCCTGCTGGCGGCGATCACGGCTGACCGGCTGTCGGCGCAGCCGTCACTTTCGGCTGATGACAGATATGGCTGCTATGATAAGATACGGCAGCGGCTTCTGCCTTCGTCCTATAGGCCGTATGTTCCTTTTTTCTTTGATTTTTGCGGTCGTTTCCGCTGGTGGCGGCTCTACGAGCGTCTGTATAAACTGATTTACCTTTAGATGTTGTTTTTAAACAACATCTAAACCTGCATCTCTATGACGGCCTCTCCTCTGATATCAGTAATTGTCCCGGTCTATAACTGTGCGGCGACGCTCGGACGCTGTGTGGACAGCCTGCTGAGGCAGGACTATGAGAATTTCGAACTGCTGCTGGTTGACGATGGTTCCACGGACGGTTCCGTCTCCACATTGCGCCGCTTTTTCGACCGGCGAATCAGACTTCTTGCCAAGGAGAACGGCGGCCCGGCATCGGCCCGCAATTTCGGCCTTGACCATTGCTCGCCGGAGTCGGAACTGGTGTGCTTTGTGGATTCCGACGATTATGTGGACCGCGATTATCTCGGCAGTCTGCTTGCGGTCGGCGGAGATCTTGCAGTGACAGCGCTTGTCCATCACTATCCTGACGGCCGGATGGAGACTCAGCGGCTGTCTGACACGGAGTTCACTTCATTCAGTGACAACCGAGAGTTTCTTCAGGCTCTTGCCGGCGGCGCATTCAATCCCCCGGTCGGTAAACTATATTCCATGAAGCTTATCAGAGAGGCGCGCCTGCGTTTCCCGGAGATCAGGCTGCTGGAGGATGTCAGCTTCAATTTTCGTTATCTTGAGGAATGCCGGTCGGTGAGGATGGCTGACAAGGCTGCCTATCATTATGTCCATCGTCGGGGCTCGGAGACATCACGGGCCGATATGGAGGCTGTGGACAATTACGAAAGTTTCCACCGGTATCTCCGCTCCCGCTTTGATGCGGCCCTTGGCCGCGATGTGGACCGCTTTGTCTATCCGCAGTATATGGTGCTGATAATGCGCTTCCTGCGCAGCTCTGACACGGGCAAGGCGCGTGGCACTCTACGGCGCGAGATGGTGCGCAGGAGTTTCGCGGCCCACCGCAGTTCTTCGGCAGGAGAATGGCTTGTCAAAACTCTCATACGCCTGCGTCTCTTCTCCCTTGCCAAGCGGCTTATCTGAATCTCCGGGTCAGGATGGCAAGAAATATTCCGAGGCGTGGCGATGTTTCAATGTGGTTACAGCTGTGAAAATTCGGTTACAATCAGGCATGATCGGGGTGTGGATGCTGTGGTTTCGGAGGGAATTTCGTAATTTTGTCGAGATGCAGCTTTTCAAAAGCGACATTCATTCATTATAGAATACCTTTACTGAAGTGCAAATATTATAGACTGACAATCATATACTCGAATGAACGGACGATATTCAACCGAAGTAGCGAGGGCTATCCAGAAGATCTGGCTCAGCCATAGCCCGCGGCAGATGCGCGAGGGTTTCGAGATGCTGCGCAAGGCATCCGAGGCCGGAGATGCTGACGCTATGTGCTACTTTGCACGCTGCCATTTGGGCGAGAGCTATGTGTGGAGCGGAGCGGGTTTCCCGGTTGACGAGGATCTGGCTTCTGATCTGCTGAAAAAGGCTGTCAGGCTCGGCAGCGCCTCTGCGGTGCTGTGTGCGCTGCGCAATGGCAAACTTTCTCAGGATGTGGCCGGGGAGATGCCTTTCGGTTCGCTCTTTGAGGCCTATGAGGAGATACTTTCACAGGCTGAGGCCGGCGATGCGTTCTGTCTCTATATGATAGGCAATGTGATGTTCTGGGGCGATTATACGCTTATCTGCCCTGAAGAGGCCGAAAAATTTGCTTCGGCGGAGGAGTATAAGCGCTATGCCTATCCGATAGCGGCCGATTACTATCAGCAGTCGTTCGAAGCCGGTCTGGGGTCGGGGTTCGGAAATTACCGTACCATCTATGAGTCTGGGCTTGCCGAAATGGAGACAGAAGTCTTCGAGGAGCACATGGAGATGCTTGCCGAGACGGGCGATGCGCTGGTGTGTAACGACTACGGCAAGTGGCTTGAAGACGAGTATGACGATGCTCCGCATGCTTTCGAATATTACCGCAAGGCGGTGGAACTCGGCGATCAGAAGTCGGCCTACAATGTGGGCACTTGCTACGGACGCGGATATGGTGTGGACGAGGATACTGACAAGGCTTTCGAATATTATCTCATAGCCGCCCGCGACGGCCATCCGATGGCCCAGTTCCAGATAGGTAATTTTTATTTCGAGGGGCGCGGGAGCCTGCCGTGTGATTATTCGCAGGCCTACCGCTGGCTGTCAATGGCGCATGAAAACGCCGACTGTGACGAGCGGACTTCATGGCAGGCTGCGGCAGAGCTCGGCATACTGCTTCAGGATGGTCTCGGAACCTCGCAGGACGATTGTCAGGCCTATCGCTATCTGGCTGAGGCCGAGAGATATCTTGCTGATGTCTGGGAGCCGCTTGACGCTATGGTGCTCAACGCGCTGGGCGTGGCTTATGGCTTCGGGCGCGGCACGGATGAGAATATAAAGCTTGCGATAGATTATTTCGACCGGGCTATAGACTTCGGTCTGGAGAAGGCAAAGGCCAACAAAGCCCGTTTCCGCCGCAGTCTGTTCGGGCTTGGAAAATGGGCGCGGCGGTAGGAGGCCGGTAAAAGATCAGACGTCAGAGGAACGCGCACAGATATATGAGTATAGTACAATAAAAAAGATCAAGTATATCAGAAAAAGTATGAGAGTAATAGATCATCTTCAGGCCAATCCGGGCCGTACGGCTTTCTCGTTTGAGATATTGCCTCCGCTGAAGGGCAACAGTATCGAGAAGGTCTACAATATCATAGACAAACTCCGCGATTTCGATCCGAAGTATATCAATATAACATCGCACCACAGCGAGATGATTTTCAAGGAGATGCCTGACGGAAGTTTTCGCCCCCAGAAGATGCGCAAGCGCCCTGGATCGGTGGCTATCGCATCGGCTATACAGAACAAGTATGGCATCACTGCCGTGCCGCATATCATCTGCAAGGGTTTCACCCGCGATGAGACAGAATATGCGCTTATCGACCTTAATTTCCTCGGTGTTCACGATCTTCTGCTGCTCCGCGGCGACATAAAGGGCCCTGAGAAGTCTGATGATCCGACAAAAATCAACCGTCACGCCACAGACCTGCAGGCTCAGGTCAATGATTTCAACCGTGGAATCTACGCCGACGGGGAGACCTTCGAGCCGAATGCCACTCCGTTCAGCTATGGCATGGCCTGCTATCCGGAGAAGCATGAGGAGGCCCCTAACATGGACTCGGATCTCTACTATGCCAAGCAGAAGGTGGATGGCGGTGCGGACTATCTGGTGACACAGATGTTTTTTGACAACAGCAAGTATTTTGAATTCGTTGAACGCTGCCGCAAGGCCGGTATCACGGTGCCCATCGTGCCCGGCATCAAGCCTGTGGTTTTCGCCAACCAGCTCAATGTGTTGCCACGTGTGTTCCGCTCGGATATCCCTGAGGCCTTTGCCTCAGAGCTGCGCAAGTGCAAGGATGATGCCGAAGTCAGAGAAGTAGGCATAGAGTGGTGTATCGGCCAGTGTCGCGATCTTATAGCCCACGGTGTGCCCAGTATCCATTTCTACACTCTGATGGCTTCCGAATCGGTTCGCCGCATAGCCAAAGAGATTTATTGACAGATCCTATTTCCCGGCTCTTCTTTCAGGAGGTGGCGGGACATAAAAAAGCGCGGATGCTCTCTATTTTTGGAAAGCATCCGCGCTTTTTCAAGTCGGTATGTGTGTGTTTCTCTTAGATGTCTTCTTCGATTGAGAAGTCGTCGGGCAGATCTTCGTCGTCAAAGAGGCCGTCGGCTATTGAGTTGATGTCATCGGCGCTGGGCTCGTCTTCATCATCCGAGGCTTTTGAGGCTGCTTTCTTTTCGGCAGGCTTCGGGCTCTTTTTGCCGGAAGTGGCTCCGCCCTTTTCTTTGAGGGCTTCCATGATGAGGTTTTCAAGTTCATCGGCGAGTTCGGGATTGTCGCGGATCACTCGCTTGGCTGCATCGCGTCCCTGGGCTATCTTGGTGTCATTGTAAGAGAACCAGGAGCCGCTTTTCTTGATGATGCCGAGCTCTACGCCGAGGTCGATGATCTCGCCGCTGCGCGAGATGCCTTCGCCGAACATGATGTCGAATTCGGCGCGCTTGAAAGGAGGCGCAACCTTGTTTTTTACAACCTTGACCTTGGTGAGTTTGCCGAGCACATCGTCACCGTCTTTGATAGCTGTGCTCGGACGGATGTCGATTCGGACAGAGGCGTAGAATTTGAGGGCGTTGCCGCCGGTGGTTGTCTCTGACGGACCGAACATCACGCCGATCTTCTCGCGCAGCTGGTTGATGAAGATGCAGGTGGTGTTGGTGCGGGAGATTGTGCCGGTCAGCTTTCTCATGGCCTGTGACATGAGGCGGGCCTGTACGCCCACGTTCTTGTCGCCCATGTCGCCGTCGATTTCGCTTTTGGGGGTCAGCGCGGCCACAGAGTCGATCACGAGGATGTCAATTGCCGAAGAGCGGATCAGCTGCTCGGCTATTTCGAGGGCCTGCTCGCCGTTGTCGGGCTGGGCCATGAAGAGGTTGTTGACGTCCACTCCGAGTTTTTCGGCGTAGAAACGGTCAAAGGCGTGTTCGGCATCGATTATCGCGGCTATGCCTCCTGCTTTCTGTGCTTCAGCTATGGCGTGGATGGCAAGGGTTGTCTTACCGGATGATTCCGGGCCGAAGATTTCGATGATTCGTCCGCGGGGGTAGCCTCCTACGCCGAGAGCGTAGTTCAGGCCTATGGATCCGGTGGGAATCACTTCCACGTCTTCAATATTTTCATCGCCGAGTTTCATGATGGCCCCGCGACCGTAGTTTTTCTCTATATTTCCAAGTGCCTGGTTGAGGGCGTTGAGCTTTGCTTTCATCGGGTCAAGCTCTTTGTCCTTCGGGGCCTTGATGGTGGTCTTTTTCTTTTCCATGTCTTTTTATTTCTATGGTCTAATTGTTTATGATGCAAAGTTAAGGCCGGTGGTGTGCCTTGTCGGTGCACAGGTGTGCTAAAATGAGTTAATAATATGCGATCCGGCAAAATTTTTCAGATTGCTAAATTAGCGATTTTTAGGGAGGTTGTCAAAAAAATTAGAAATAAATAAAAATTTTTTTGATTTGCAGTGAACCATTCTGCGGACGTGGTGTTTAATAAGTACATAGCAAAATTACTTTTTCCATTGCAAGAAATGTGATAATGATTGGTTTATAAAAGAATTAAAGCTGTCGGGAGACAGCTTTTTTCATGTCATTACGCCACCTGAGAGTAAAAAATATTGCCGTCCGAATAAAATTCGCCTTTGCGGTGAACTATTTTCCGGACGATATGTTTAATAAGTACATAGCAAAAATTACTTTTTCCATTGCAAGAAATGTGATAATGATTGGTTTATTAAACGAATAAAGGCTGTCGGGATGACAGCCTTCTTCGTTTATATACGTTTTGTGATTTCCTTCCGTGTCTGTTCAGCTTTGCCGTAAACCCTCGGCAATCATGGCTATATCGCGGCCTGAGGGAGCCTGATAGACGCGCAGGCCGAAGCGGTGGACTGCTGCCAGCACATGGTCCGTGACAGAGGCTGTAAATAGCTCGTAGGGCTTCCACGATGTAAGCGAGGTGAAGAAGTATAGCTCCAGCGGAATGCCCTGCGGCGTGGGGGCAAGCTCACGCACCATGTAGATCATGTTGTCGTTGGTCTTCAGTTCAGGCAGGCGTGAGATGTAGTGTTCAAGATAGCGGCGGAACAGAGTCAGGTTGACATGCTGCGCTTCGGGGTCGAGATCGCCCCACCATTCTTCTTCTTTGAGTCTGTCGATGGTCCGGCGGTCGCAGAAGCTGACGCTGTCAACGTCAATGGTGACAGAGCGGTTTATGCGGCGTCCGCGCGAGTCAGACATGCCGCGCCAGTTCTGGAACGATTCGCTCACCAGAGAGTAGGGAGGCACGGTGACTATGGTCATGTCGAAATTCTGTACTTTCACGGTGGTGAGGCCTACTTCAAGCACAGTGCCGTTGATATTGCGCGCGGGCACCGTGATCCAGTCGCCGGGGCGTAGCATGTCGTTGAGCGTGAGCTGCACACCGGCCACCACTCCCATTATCGAGTCCTTGAACACCAGCATGAGCACCGTGGCTGCGGCACCGAGGCCGGTTATAACCGTAAGCGGATTCTTGTCGGCAAGGATGGAAATAATGATGATCACACCCACCGAGACGGAGATCACCTGGAGCATCTGCCTGATGCCTTTGAGCGAAGAGGCGCGCCCTGACGAGGAGCTTTCTATCAGCTCGTAGAGAGCCAGAAGGAAGCGGTTGACCAGATGGACTATGACGCATACAATCAGTATGCGGAACGTGAGCGACGTAATGGTCAGTAGCGTCGGATAAAGTGCGAGTGACGGCGGCAGGAAGGTCTGGAGCAGGAGCACACAGGCCAGTTCGGCTACCACGCGCAGCAGACGCGGGTTGAAGAGCACATCGTCCCACTTGGCTTCCGTGTGGCTGATCAGCCGGTCGATAGCCGGAATCACGTAGCGGGTGAGCGCATAGAACAGCAGCCAGGCGCATATGAGTATCGTCCCGGCTGTCAGTAAAGTGGCACAGGCGCGGAGCAGGCTGTCGCCCACTCCCCACCCGTGCAGTGTTTCGGAGGTCCATTTAAGGAACCCGGCTGTCAGCTCAGGCTCCATTCGGCACCGTCTTTAGTGTCTTTGACCGTGAAGCCGAGAGCGGCGAGACGGTCACGGATAAGATCTGACGTGGCCCAGTCTTTCGATGCTTTGGCCTTGGCTCTTACATCAAGAAGCAGCTCTACGGCTCCCTCGAAGGGCTTAAGGGCTTCGGCTGAGTCGCCTGCCATTTCGGTGCGGACACCGAGGATGTCGACAAGGAAGGTGTCAAACACGGTCTTCAGTTCGTCGATATCGGCCTGAGTGGCGGTGGCATGTCCGTCTTTCACCTGGTTGACCAGGCGCAGGGCATCGAACAGATTGGCAATGACCATCGGGGTGTTCATGTCATCGTCCATCGCCTCATAGCATTTGCGGCGGATGTCGCTCACGTCGATTGTAGAGCTTTCTGACGGCGTCAGCTCCTGCAGTCGGCGATAGCCTTCAAGCATGCGTCCGAGGGCTTTCTCAGAGGCTTTGAGGGCCTCGTTTGAGAAGTCGACTGTTCCGCGGTAGTGGGCCTGGAGTATGAAGAAGCGTATGGTCATCGGCGAGTAGGGCTGTTCGAGCAGCGGATGAGTGCCGTTGAAGAACTCGTCGAGGGTTATGAAATTGCCCAGCGACTTGCCCATTTTCTTGCCGTTGATGGTGATCATGTTGTTGTGCATCCAGTAGCGCACGGTGTCATGACCGTTGTGGGCCACAGACTGGGCTATCTCGCATTCATGATGTGGGAACATGAGGTCCATGCCTCCGCCGTGGATGTCGAAGCTCTCACCGAGATATTTCTCGCCCATTGTAGAGCATTCAAGATGCCATCCGGGGAAGCCTTCGCTCCAGGGCGATGGCCAGTGCATGATATGTTCGGGCGCGGCCTTCTTCCAGAGGGCGAAGTCGGCGGGATGGTGTTTCTGATCCTGGCCGTCGAGCTCGCGGGTGTTGCTCAGAAGTTCGTCAACGTTGCGGCCCGACAGTTTGCCGTAGGGATGGTCTCGGTTGAATTTTGGCACATCGAAATAGACGGATCCGTCCGAGATATAGGCATAGCCGCTTTCAAGGATCTTTTTGATGTATTCGATCTGTTCGATGATGTGGCCTGACGCGTGAGGCTCGATTGAGGGCGGAAGCACGTTAAGAGCCTCCATAGCCTTATGGTAGCGGGTCAGATAGTGCTGCACCACTTCCATCGGTTCGAGCTGTTCGAGGCGGGCTTTCTTGGCTATCTTGTCCTCGCCGTCGTCGGCATCGTGTTCGAGATGGCCCACGTCGGTGATGTTGCGGACGTAGCGCACTTTGTAGCCCAGATGGCGCAGATAGCGGAAGAGTACGTCAAAGGTGATTGCCGGGCGGGCGTGGCCGAGATGGCCGTCGCCGTAGACTGTCGGACCGCAGACATACATGCCGACTTTGCCTTCATGCAGCGGTTTGAAAAGCTGCTTGGTGCGCGTCAGGGTGTTATAGATGGAAAAATTGTTTTCAATCAGATTCATAAGTCGCTTGCGTGATAGGGGGGATCAGGCTTTTCCGCCCATGATGAAGGGGTTGGGGATCTCGCCGCCGGGGTTGCCGCCGCCGTTTACCGGGCGTTTGGGGCGGATTTCGCCGAAAGTAGCTTCGTATTTCTTCACATTTTCCATGAGTGCGCCGAGCAGGTTCTTGGCGTTTTCAGGAGTCATGATCACACGTGACTGCACTTTAGCCTGGGGCATGTTGGGTGCCATTGTGATGAAGTCGAGGAAGAATTCATTGGCACCGTGTGAAATCACTGCGAGATTCGAGTAGATGCCTTTGGCTACTTCGGGTGAAAGTTCGATCTTTATTTCGTTGGGATTGTTGTTTGCCATTGTCGTTTTAATTTTTTTGAGGTATAAGTTTATAAGATAAGATAGATCGGATGCTATGTTACGGGCTTGGTTGCCGTGTAGATACAGCATGTCCCGAAGGTCATCGGTATGAAGCGGGCTCCGGTAAAGCCTGCCTCTGCCATCAGGGCGCACATGCGCTCGCGCTGCGGCACTGCGGCTATTGATTCGGGCAGATAGCTGTAGGCGCGGACATCTTTGGATACAAGCCGCCCTACAGCGGGAATGATTCCGCGGGTGTAGAGCCTGTAGAACGGTCTGACAAACGCGGATGCGGGGGTGGAAAGCTCAAGGATCACTATCCGTCCTCCGGGACGTAAGACGCGCAGCATCTCGCGGTAGCCTGCGCCGAGGTCCTGAAAGTTACGGACACCGTAGGCGCAGGTGACTGAGTCAAACGAGCCGTCGGCGAAGGGTAGCGCCAGGCAGTCGGCTATGCCGAGGCTGACGCATTGCTCCAGCCCCTGCTCCGCAACTTTGCGGCGGCCTATCTCGACCATTCCTTCCGAGAGGTCAACGCCTGTGACCCTGCACGGGTTCAGGCAGCGGGCCATCAATATGGCCAGATCGCCTGTGCCGGTGGCTATGTCAAGGATCTCTCCGTGGGGTTCATGGCGCAGGAGGTCAACGGCCTTGCGCCGCCAGATGCGGTCAATGCCAAAGGTCATCGCCCGGTTCATGAAGTCATAAGCCGGGGCGATGGAGTCGAACATCTCGCGCACCTGATCAGCCTTGTGGCGGGAGTCGGAGTTGTAAGGTGTGATCTCTTCTACTTTCAAGGATTCAGAGTGTTGAGGCTGTCGAGCACGTTGCGTGCGATGCGGTCGTCAAGATGCTCTTCGGGAGCGGGAACGAATTTCTCGCCGGTGATGTGTTCGTAAAGCTCGATATAGCGTTCAGAGACTTCATTGCAGAATTCATCGGTCATTTCAGGCACCTGCTGGCCTTCCTTGCCCATGAAGCCGTGGTCCATAAGCCACTCGCGCACGAATTCTTTGGAGAGCTGGCGCTGGGGTTCGCCCTTGGCGAGGCGTTCCTCATAGCCTTCGGCATAGAAATAGCGTGAGGAGTCGGGGGTGTGGATCTCGTCGATGAGGATGACTTTTCCGTCACGCAGGCCGAATTCATATTTGGTGTCGACGAGGATCAGACCTTTTTCAGCAGCCATTTCCGAGCCGCGTTTGAAGAGGGCGCGGGTGTAGGCGGCCATAGTGTCGAACTGTTCCTCGGTCACGATGCCCTGAGCGATGGCTTCCTCGCGCGAGATGTTTTCGTCGTGTCCGGCATCGGCTTTGGTGGTCGGGGTGATGATCGGTTCGGGGAAACGCTGGTTTTCCACCATTCCTTCGGGGAGCTTGACGCCGCAGAGTTCACGCATGCCGTTTTTGTATTCACGCCAGGCGCTTCCTGCGAGATAGCCGCGGATGATCATTTCCAGACGCAGGCCTTCGCAGCGGTAGCCCACGGTCACCATCGGGTCGGGAACCGCAATCTTCCAGTTGGGAACGATATCAGCGGTAGCGTCGAGAAACGAAGCTGCGATCTGATTGAGTGCCTGCCCCTTGTAGGGTATTCCTTTGGGTAGAATTACGTCGAAAGCCGAGATGCGGTCGGTTGCGACCATGACAAGCAGATCGTCATTGATGGTGTAGACGTCGCGTACTTTGCCGTGGTAGACAGCGGTCTGTCCCGGAAAGTTGAAATCGGTGTTGACCAGAGTTGTAGCCATAGAGATTGGGAAAATGAATGGTTGTGTTTGTTGATTGCTGCAAATTTACAAAAAATTGCGGTAAAAAACCTGCCGCCACCGGAATAAACATGATGATTTTTCAGGCCGCTCTGTAGAGAGGCGTGAGCATCGCATGATTCCGTGTTGACGGCAGGTTTTATGATTTTCGATAGATTGCTGTCAGACAGCTTCTCAGAGTTTGATCTTCAGTGTGACGGGAGTGATGGAGCGTGACGAGACGCGCAGCAGCAGGATTCCTTCTGGCAGATGGGCGAGGCTTGTCTCGGCTGAAGAGATGGTCTGCATGGCTATGCGGCGACCGTCGATACCGTAGACCTCAAGCAGAGCGCCTATGCTGGTTTCGCCCACGCGGAGGCTGCGGCTCGCACTATCATAGTCTATTCGGTTGTCGACACTGATATTGCCGATCGAGCTTTCGCGGAAGTCATTGTCGGAGAGTTCGCCCATCAGCGAGTTGAGCCACACTTCAAGCGCGGTGTAGCCCTCAGCGTTGACCAGGTTGTTGTCAGGTGTGGTCGGGTCGAGGTTGTTGGCCTTTTCCCATTCATCGGGCATTCCGTCACCGTCGGTGTCGGCCGGAACTGTGTAGTCGCTGCGGTAGGGGAAGAAGCCTTCGGCATCGGCTTCGGTGTCGATCATGCCCATCCCGGCGCCTGCGAAGTCACCGCTGAATGTGACCTTGCCGTTTTTCACATCGTCAGCCACACGGCGTTCTACTTTGTCGCGGTTGATGGTGCCTGCTTTCTTGACTACGGTCTTGAAGGCTTCTTCGGCGCTCTGTATGTCATAAAGCATATAGTTTTCCGGTATATATCTGCCGGTCGGACCGAGGGCGGAGTGCTGATACCAGGGGGTTGCGGTGACAATGCGCCGGTCGGCGCGGATGTCGGCAAGCGTGTAGCTTCCCTCAACGGCTATGGCAGTCCAGTTGTCGGCGTTGGCCGAGGGGAATCCTTCGGCTATATTGCCGTTGATATACCATTTGGCCGGGCCCCATGAAGTGGCTCCGCTGCGGGCATAGCTTGAGTTTACGAATTCGATGCGGGTCTTGTCTGACCATGGTCCGGGCTTGTAATAGTTGTTTATGAAGTTGCATTCATGGACTGAGTTCAGTCCGGTGTAGTTTGACACCGGAGCTGTGTTTTCGCCACCATAGCAGCCTCCGCGTTTGCCATAGTTGTAGTTGACGTTGTTGACATATTCCATGAACACCACGTGGTCCTCGCCGCGGGCTCCGTTGAAACGTGGCGAACGGGAATTGTTGTGGGCAAGAAGATTGTGGTGGTAGGTGGCAGGCGATCCGCCCCACTGGCAGGCATAGCCGCGCTCGTCTTTGACGTGGCCGGCGTTATAGAGGCCTTCGTGTAGCATGGAATACTGCACGGTCAGGAAGTGTGAGTCGGCGGTGTTCATGTTTTCCTCTGTCGACCATCCGAAGGAGCAGTGGTCGAAAATAAAGTTCGAGCAGTTTTCGGCTCCGAGGGCGTTGTTGGCTATGATCTGGCCTGACATGTCTTTCTGCCCGATGCGGAAACGCATGTTGCGGACAATGAAGTTCTGTGATCCGCCAACGTTGAGTTTGTTACGGGTGATGACGATTCCTTCGCCGGGAGCGGTCTGTCCGGCCAAGGTCCAGTTGGCTCTTTTCACATTCAGGGGGCTTGCCAGAGCTATGTCACCGCTGACTTCGAAGATGATTGTCAGTGGCTCGCCTTTGTGCTGGTCGAATGCCCAGCGGAGTGTTCCGGCTGTGCCGTCGTCGGCAGTCGAGGTGACTTTGACCACCTTGCCGCCGCGTCCGCCGGTGGCATATTTTCCGAATCCTTCGGCTGTCGGGAAGGCCATGAGACGGGCTGCCTCGCTTGCGCTGACGGCTTTCGTGGTGACGCCGTGGCGTGAAATGGATGCCACGCTGAATTCAGAAGCTTCTGCTCCGGCGGGGAGCGTATAGCTTGTCTCCACGCTCAGACATTCCATTTTGCCGTTGCGGTATATGATGTAACCCGCTGCATCTTCTCCGCTCTCCCAGGAGAATGACGAAGGGCTTACGGTGAAGTTGCAGGGTTCGGCGGTGCCGCTTAGTATTGCTTTGAAGTCAAAGGGTATCTCTGATGCTTTTTTGAACAGGAACTCAGGACTGATGTAGGCGGCGACTTCCGCGTCTGAAGCCTGGCTGGAGAAGGCGGCGCGGCGCGAAATGTCGGCCGGAGAGCCGTCGGCGTTGAGGTTTTTGTATTCGTAAAGCGACGCTGAGTTTTCCGATCCGTTCCAGTCTTTCCAGCCTTCAGCCTTTATGTGATTGCCGAGGCGGCAGTTCAGGAACATGCTTCCGGAATTCACCTTCCAGGGACGGCCGAGGTAATAGGTTGAGGCTCCTGTGCCTTCGCCGGCCATAATGTTGCAGCTGTTGAAGAAGAGCCCTGCGCGGAATGCCTGTGCAGAGAGTTCGGGATAGAATGTGCGGTTGAGGGTCAGTCCGGCTTCAGCAGGAGCGGTGATGTAGCCGCCATTGGGGTTGTAGAGGCAGATGATGTCGCAGCCTTCGAACCATTCCAGGCCTCCGTCATAGATGAAGTCAGTTGAGCCGCTGATCTTGCAGCCGGTGAAGTAACCGCGGGCACCGGTGTTGGCTTTATATGTGTCCTGGAAGCCTTCGAGGATGCAGTTTTTGAACAGATGGGCGTCAGCTGCGGTGTAGAGTGCTTCGGCCTGTCCGACATTGCCTGAGGTGTTGCGGATGGTGAGGTTTTCGGCGTAGAAGCGTTCGGTGAACACGTTGAGGGCCGCGCAGTCGGTGTAACTGTTGCCGCTTGAGCCTCCGCGGTTGACTGATGATGTCAGAATAGTCGTTGCGGCATCGGCGCCGATGAGGGAGATGAATTTATTGTGATTCTCCTTGGTGCCGGCGTAGATGTTTTCGTCATAGATGCCTGGAGCTATGTATATTATGCCTCTCGTTCCGTCAGGAACGGCGTTGATGGCGGCCTGTATAGTGCTGTAGTCGCCTGAACCGTCGGGATTGACATAGAGCAGGGTGACGGGCGCGTTTTCATCAGGCGCAGGCTTCTGGTTGCCTTCCTGGGTGAATCCGAATTTGCTGAGGTCGCTGAGCTCGCCCACATCTCCTACCGGATTGGCTTTGGCATAGTCGGCCTGCTCGGCGCTTATGCGGTCGCCGAATATCTGGAGCTTGTGAACTCTCGGTGCCTGCTTCGTTGCCAGCGGGTCTATGGCCTGCCAGTCAAACGGCGCTTTCTGCACCTGGTCATCGGCATTAGCCTTGCCGTCGCCGTCCCACACGCGCCAGCGCAGTGACACGTCATGGCGGTCAATGACATTTTCCATGAAGTAACCCTGGTCGGAGAATACGGTCCAGCCTTGTTTCTGCTTTTCGGAACCGGCCCAGACGAGCGGCTTCCACTCTCCGTCACCGATTTTGATGTCGCACTTTATGCCTCTGCCCCATGAAGTGGATGACCATGACCACTGGATGCGTTCCACATAAGGTATGTGGTCTATCTCCATCCATCCGTGGAGAGAGGAGGTCTTGTCAAGAGAGGCTCCACGACACATCTGCACGAAGCCTGCTTCGCCTTTGACCGGACGGCCGTTTTCATAAACCACATTGTCTTCGAGCATCACCGTGTGGCCCGGACTTTTCCAGTCGTTGTACCCATAGTCGGGTCTGCCAGGGGCCGATTCATTGTGGTAGAACTGGCGGCTGAATGCGGCAGTAGCGGCCGCAGAACCTCCGTTTGATGCTTTGGTGGCAAAGGTGCAGTTGTGGAACAGCACCGGATAGGTCACTCCTTCTGTCCCGATGACCGGCACGTTTATTATGGCGTTGACATAGGTGTCATCAGCCCATTCCGGACACGCTCTTCCGGTCCATTTGTCCGGATTGGAGGGGTCCTTAGGCCATGTGTCGGGCCATGATGTGTCTGAAAAGTTTATGTCAATGATTTTGGGTGATGTTGAAGCGTTGCTCCACTTTTCAACCGCTCCATCCGGATCTGAGACGGCAGCACTTGCCGGCAGCGGTAGGCATTGCAGGCCGGAGGCCAGGAGTGCTCCCGCCATTAAATAGCGGTAAATTTGTTTCATGTGTAATGATTTGGAAGGCATATGAAAGATAATTAAGGGTGTCGGATTATAATTGGTGTCTGATGTATAATTAAATAAATTGCCTGATGTCTGTTGAAAAAAACACTTGCCCAGGACCGTGTTTAGCCGGTCGGCAGGGCAAGCGTCTGTATTGTTGTTTGAAATTGAATGCGCTGGATGTGCTTTATTTTGCAGCGGCGTCTTTGGCGCGTTCGAGATATTTCTGCATGTCCACACCGATCTCGGCTCCGTAGTTGGGATATTCCTTTACGATCTGCTCGTAGACGGTGGCTTCAGCCTTGTAGTCTTTCTGTTCGCGGAGCACTGTGGCTTCCTTGAGAAGGAACGCGGGTGTGTAGTGGGGATTGTTGTCAGAGATCTTCACTGCGCTCTTGTAGCATTCGATGGCCTGGGGATACTGCTTGAGGTTTACATAGCAGTCACCTTCAAGTGATTTTGCAGCGGCGCCGATGATTGATTCTGTGGCATCATAATTTTTAAGGTGATTGAGTGCGTCCTCATATTTGCCCTGCTTGTAGAGAAGGATAGCGGCGTTGAGGTTGGCAAGGTTGCCGGCAGAGTAGCCGTGGTCGGCTGCCACCTGCTGGTATTTGGCGAGGGCTATCGAGTCGTTGCCCATCAGAAGTTCCATGTCGGCCTGGCCGAGGGCATTGTTGGCGGCGTTTTGTCCGGGCTGGCGGATGGCATAGACGTAGATCAGGACAGCTGCTACGACTGCGGCCACTGCGATGCACGACCATACGATGATTTTAGGGTTGCTCTGCACCTTTTCGCCGAGGCCGGTGAGAGTGTCGTTTACCTCGTCGATAGAGGTGTGGATCTGTTCGTTGTTGGGCTTGTTATTTGCCATTGTTATGTGATTCGTTTTTGATTTATTCAGATTCCGGTGCGACTAAAAGCCTTGTTTTTAGCTCGTTGCCGCGTTCCAAAGTGCAAAATTAATACATATTCTCCAATAAATGAAATTTTTAGCCTGATTTTTGACCGCTGTCTGTCGGATTCTTCACTGATTTTTGGTGTTCACATGTGTCAGGGGTTGCATAATTGAAAAATAATGTCTAACTTTGCGCCATAGTTCCGGGGCGTAGCGCAGTCCGGTTAGCGCACCTGCTTTGGGAGCAGGGGGTCGCGAGTTCGAATCCCGCCACCCCGACGAACATTTCAGCCGCAGGCTTCAGATCGCAAGATCCGAGGCCTGCGCTTTTTTATATAGGTGAGATGGCTGATTCATTGGCCTTATGCAAACCTTTGCCAAGGCGGGTGCGTTGAAAAAATAAGTCTGGATATGAATATACAAAAATAGGCTTATGAATATGAACAAGAAATCTGTCACTACGCCTGATGAATCGCCTGTAACGGCGTCAGGACGTAAGAAAATCGTATCGACGGCCAAAGGATCAGTCACTATGGCGGCTATGGCTGTCCTGATCGTTACGTCGATTCTGAGTCTTCGCGGGTTGCCGTCGGAGGCGAAATATGGTGTCCAGTCGATATTCTACTATCTTTTTGCGGCTTTGGTGTTTCTGCTGCCGTTTTCGCTGGTGTGTGCCGAGCTGGCTTCCACCTATACCAAGAGCGGAGGTCTCTACCGTTGGGTGTCGGAGGCTTTCGGTCCACGATGGGGTTGGACGGCCATGTATCTGGAGTGGCAGACAATAGTGATATGGTTCCCTACCGTGCTTATGTTCGGTGCGGCTTCATTAGCCTATATATTCTGGCCTGAAAGTTTCGATGCTGCCCTGGCTTCGAACAAGGTCTACACTATTGTGATAGCGATGCTGATGTATTGGCTTGCCACATTCAACGCCTTCCGCGGACAGCGTTCGGCGAACCTGCTGAGTACCTGCGGCGGCCTGGTGGGCACCATCATTCCCGGCGCAGTGCTGATTGTGCTTGCCGTTCTCTATGTCTGCCTCGGCAAGCAGGTCAATCTCACCGACGTTTCGTTTTTCCCTGATTTCGGCAATGCCGGAACAATAGTCCTTGCCGCCTCGATATTTCTGTTCTATGCGGGCATGGAGCTTCAGGCTGTCCATATCAATGACATGAGCAATCCGGCGAGAGATTTCCCGAAGTCGGTTTTTCTCGCTATAATAGTGATTGTGGCTGTCTATGCGCTCGGCACTCTTGCCATAGGCATCATCATACCGTCTGACAATATCGATCTGCTGCAGTCGCTGCTTGTGGCTTATAAGTCTCTGTGGGCTTCGTTCGGACTGAGCTGGCTCGGCAATGTGATGGCTCTGCTTATTATGATAGGTGTGATAGGGCAGATCAGTGCTCTTGTCACCGGTCCGGCAACAGGCCTGATGGCCGTAGCGCAGTCGGGATATCTTCCGCGGTCACTTCAGACAGTGAACAAAAATGGTGTAAACAAGCCGATCCTCTTGATCGAGGGTGTGTTTGTGTCGCTGCTTTGCTTGGTGCTGATTGTGCTGCCTACCGTGGAGTCGGCCTATCAGATCATGTCGCAGATGGCCACCATTATATATCTGATAATGGTGCTGCTGATCTATGGAGCTTTTATCCGTCTGCGCCGTGTGGCTCCGGGCCGCAAGCGCGGATTCAGGGTCCCCGGAGGGAAAGCCGGTGAGGTGATTGTCTGTGGGCTCGGCATCCTCGGAGCCTTGCTTGCTCTTGTGCTGAGTTTCCTACCGCCGTCACAGATCTCTACTGGGTCGCCTGTGGTTTATGTGGGGATAATCATTATCGGTGTGGCTGTTTTCCTCGCCATTCCTCTTGTGGTCTATGCCAGACGTAAGCCGTCATGGCGTAATCCTGATGCTCATTTCTATCCTTTTGACTGGCAGATAGAGGGCCGCAAGCCTGATCAGGTGTCGAAGTGGGCACCGGGCTATGAGCCTACCGAGCAGGAGGTGGAGGATGCCGAATCCGATGCTATAGCCCGCCACGGCAGCGAGCCCCACATGTAGCGGCGGCCACAGCCAAGGAGGGTAAAAGCAACGGTCTTCTGACCCGGAACGCGCTTGTGGTGCGATGTGGCGGGGCAGAGGACCGTCAGAGGAGCTTTGGATGCCCGAAGAAGCGGCGGGTGACCGGCACCTTACTTCTTATCGAGAATCAGAGTGGAGCCTTGCCATGTGTTGGCGGCGTCCAGGACTTTGAGCAGGTCGCTCCAGTCAGAGGCAGAGAGGAGATGCGCATTGTAACGCTTGGTGATCTCGATGTTGACGAGATCGGCCGAAGGTGCTGAAGCGCTGACCGTGAAACTTCCGGTCTCGTTGCTGACCGAAGTGTCAAGAGCTGCGAGTGAACGGGCGTTGACGCTATAGCCGGCAGGAAGTTTCAGGCTGATGCGGGTGACGTATTCGCGCGGAGTGCGGAGATAGACGTCGTCTGTGCGCCCGCGGTCCGACGGCAGGGCTTCGATCTGTCCGCTCATAAGTTTTCCGGCTGAGAGGATCAGGTTTTTGCCTGCGCGCTTCACGAGGTTGTCCATAGTATAGCTGATGTTGTATCTGAGTTCCGGATCTGAGGGGTCGATGCCGATTGAGGTGACGCTTCCGGATGAGAATTCCGAGGCGTCAGTTCCGTGATATGCTTTGATTTCCTCCTTGAAATCGTTTTTTTGCTCGTTGCGTCCGTCGGCATAGCGCTCCTGGCGGTCGGCGGCCTCTTTTTTGTTTTCTTTGATGTCCACGGTCAGACCGTAGCGGTTCAGCCAGGCTTTATAGCCCTCGTTGATATCTTCTTCGCTGAGCACTCTGAAGCCGCCGGATTTAGTGGCTCCGGTGTATGCTTCCTCACGCCTGATGCTGAGTGAGGTGCCGTCAATTGTTGCTTCGACGGAGGTGACGTTGCGGTTGTCGGCCGCGCTTGTCATAGGCAGAGTTATGTAGTCGGCATCCGTGGTCGGTTTCTTTTTGCGTTCTTTGTATTTTCGCCACATCAGCACCTTGCGGCCCTGGAGCGACGGCGGCAGGTCAGATGGCGCCAGAATGCCACCTACGGGCGGGAAGTAGTAGCGAGGCTGATCTCCGCTGACTCTGGCAAAAACCAAGGTGTGGTTAAGATTGATGAGCTGGTCAAGCGGTTCATAGGAATCACGGGTAGAGATTCCGGGGTCTTGCGGGATTTTGAAGGAGCAAAGGTCGTAATTGAACTGCTTTGAGAATGATAAATTGTTGAGTGCGCCACGTTTGGCGATGTAGATATAACATAATATATTGTAGGTGTAGTCTGCGGCCTGCTGCGCCGTAATTTTCCCATCTTTCATGAGTTTCTGCAAGGTCTTGCCGATCTTCTTGCCGTCGCGGATATATTCCTGGGGCATGGAGCCGCTGACTGATCCCGGCTGCATCCACCAGCTTCTGGCATCCCAGACGTCTTCCTGAATGAGTGTGGCGTCAGGGTTTGCGTGAAGTCCGTCTTTGCGTGCGCTTCTCGGAGTGAAGTCATCGCTGTTACGGCGGTTGAAGATGTGGATTTTGACCATAGGCGACTGCTGGTCGGAGTTGTACCACAGGCGGGGTTCCTTGGGGATGTCGGTCATTTCAAGGTCGAGCACATAGTTCTTGTCTTCGTCGCGGCTGACGGTGAAATCAGGAGCTCCGTTGAGGGTGCGGTATTGTGTGGTGAGATTGTCATCGACCACACAGTGGATGCGATAGTTCATGATCGGAGCTTCATCGCGAAGGGTGAAGACCATCGGATCGGGATGTACGTTCTGGAGTTTCGATTCGGTGTAGAAGAACACATCGATGTCATCGCCGGTCTCAAGTCCGGGTATGGCGAGTTTGCGGCTCTTTTTTTCACCTTTCTTGCCCTCTTCGACTTCGATGAACTCAGAGGTGTCGATGTCGATGGTGCGGCCGTCGGGCTTTATGAGGCGCACGCCCATAGCGCGGCGGTTTTTCGCGTAGCCGTCCCAGTTTCGAGTCTTCTTGTCGGTGCTGAAATCGAATTCCGAATACTTTTCAAGCGCGGCTTTGTCATTTACGTGTATGAGCATGCGTGTCAGATGCGACCCCTGCACCTGGGCTTTGCGTGAGAAGCGCAGTGTGCCGCTCATGCGTCCGAAGCCGGTCTTTTTCTTGGCATCGACATCTTCATAGATGGCTTTGATTACGGCCGATTCGTTGCGGTATTTGTCAGGTATTTCCTTTACGTTGAAAGCTGGGAGTTCCATTGCATAGACTTCCGCGCGGATCGTGTCGGTAAACCTGCGGTAATCCTCCTTGCTGTCGGCGTAGGAGAGTAGGGCGCTTATCAGAGCGACTGTGGTGAGAATTACTTTTTTCATATCGGTTCGGATTGGCAATGTGATGATATATGTCGGTCAGTGGTGATCAGTTTCTGAGTCTTATCTCGATCTGCTGGTTGCAGGCTTCGTTCCAGGTGCTGACAGCCTTGTTCCAGTCCGGGATCTCCTGAAGCGGGAGGCGGGCGGTGTGCAGCAGGAGGGTCTTGGTCATGTTTATTTTCTGCCCTTCGCGGCTGAAAATGCAGCTGAAGTCGGCAATTGGACCTTCGTGGCGGTAGTTGTCGGGGAGTGTGACATCGACATTCTCAGGGATCATGACTGTGGTGCGCCTTTTGATCAGTCCTGTCATGGGAAACTGGTAGTCGCTGCGGCGCTCGTCGGTGTCGATGCGTGATGTCAGAGGATCGCCGGAGGTGTTCATGTCGATATAGATTGTGTTGTCGGCCTCTGTGAGCGCCGCAGTGTTGAGTATCGGTGCCCAGAAGGTGATTTCGCCCGGAGTATCCTTTTTATATGTGATGCTGTCTGCCGGCACTGCTGCTCTCTGTGTGGGGACAAGGGCTTTGGCAAGCAGTTCGTTGAGGTGCTGTCCGGGGACTTCGGCATAGCTCTTGATGAAGTGTTCGGCCATGTCCTCGGAGTAGTGTCTGTAGGCTATGCCTGAGAGCCCGTCGGGGGTCAGCCTGTAGTTGTAATTCAGTATATCGGCAGATGCTACGGGTGATGTCGAGGGGATTTCTATCATGCGGTAGCCCTCAGAAGTAAACATCATGGCGTCTTTGCCGCGAATCCATTCCGGGATGTGGCGGGCCGAGATCTGTTCGTGGGTCGGGTCGAGGAAGAGCCATGAATCGCCGTCGGGGACAATGCAGATCATGTGGTTTGTGGCTGCAAGCGAGGGCGCTTCGGCTATACGGAAGGGTATGACATCGGTGCCCACGGCGGCTATGCGGGCCTCGATGCCTGCGCGGTTGAGAAGGGTGGCGAGCAGCAGCGACATGCCTTTGCAGTCGCCGTAGCGCTTGCGCATCACTTCGGCGGGGGTGTCCGGCCGATAGGCGGCCTCTCCGGCTTCGAATGCCACATAGCGGATGTTTTGCTGCACATGGCGGTAGATCCGGCCTATGGCTTCGAGGCGGTCTTTGGCTCCGTCTGTCAGACCGGCTACTGTCGCGCTGGCTCCGGCTATCACGGTGTCGACATCGAGCATGGGGCGGTGGTAGCGGTAGAGCGAGTCGCAGTCAGGGAAGTAGCCTCTGACCATTATGTGGGGCAGTGCAGACAGGGCGGAGGGCTGGTGTGTGTCATCAGGTATTTCGGGGAGAGAGCTGACGTTATAGGTGATTGTCCGTGATCCGTCCGGTGCGGTCCGGTCATCGCGTGTGATTCCTGATGCCGGGAAGTGACGGTCGACGAGTTCTATGGCAGGCAGCGATGCAGGTATATGGAAAACGATCTGCTTCGAGCGCACCGGATATTCTTCGGAGGGAAACACTCCGGTGAAGTGGGCGCCGTCAGCGAATGTGCGCCGGAACTGCACTTTGGCCTTGCGGTCCTTGCGGTCCAGCAGAATGTCGAAATAGCAGACTTTGCTGTCATCATGAAATACGGTCGGAGAGTTGGCGTTGCGGTATTGCGCTTTTCCTCCGGAAGCTTTGTCGAGGGAGATGATGTTGCTGTGGAATATGTGAGGCCTGATGCGCTCGGAGCGTCGTGTGGCCTGATATTCCAGGGTTGTGGAGTGTTTTATCTCAGGTCCGTTTTTGCCCTGCACGAAGCGGTATTCCTCGATGCCGGAGGTAATGACCACATTCTCGTCGGGTTTGGCTGCATGTGTCGCAAAGGTGTGGCATGTCAGCAGTAAGGCGATGGGAAGCAGTTTTTTCAGCATAGCGGAGAGTCTCTGATTGGTTATTTGCAGAAAGTCTGGAAGATGTCTACTGCAAAGTTAGCCATCAGAAAGTAAAAAAAGTGTGACTTAAATCACACCTGCAGAAGAATAATTGATCAGAAACTCTGATCTGTGTCACCGTTTTGGTCAGAATCTCTTATTTGGTCATTCAGTCTGGAGCGCATTCTCACAAATGTCTCGCGGGCTATTCCGAGATAGGATGCGATGGCGGTATTTGACATCTGTCCGTTGATATGAGGCAGGCGTCTGAGCAGTTCAAGGTAGCGCGATTCGGGAGATTCGCAGCGGTAGGCTATGCCGCGCAGCATGAAACTCGTGGCTATGGCTGTGGTGAACTGCAGGCGGAAGCCCGGAAGCTCGCGGTCGATATAGTCAGTCATGGCATCAAGGCTGACCACCGCTGCTTCAGAATCGCACATGGCGGTGATGTCAAAGCCTGAGCGGCGTGAAAAATCAGGAGTTATGTAGGCTCCGATTATTTCATCTGTGAAAGCAAGCGAGAGTATCTGGCGGTCTCCTTTGTAGTCAGGGCGCGAGAATGCGAATCCGCCGGAAATTACCAGACCTATTTCCTGCGCTGGCCGGCTGAGAGTGCAGAAGTGTTGCCGCCGGCGGTAGCTGCGGCGTTCGCCGTTGGTCAGTATGTAACGGCGCAGCGGTTCCAGGTCAATGATGTCGTATAATTTGAGATCAGCCATGTGGTAAAAGGCATATCCGGCCAGAGATGACTCACAGGGGAGATACCATGAGATGTTTGTGAAATATCTTTGACATAGCCGGAATGAGAATCCGGATTTGAACTATGCAAATATAATGTTTCTCTGAGAAAAAATGCGTACCTTTGCGCTAGAATAATTATCACAGTTCTTAATTTTTAGCCAAACTCTGTAACACCATGAGTGGTTTCTTTGGAACGGTAGGCAGACAAAGCTGCGTGACCGATCTTTTCTACGGTACGGACTATAATTCGCATCTGGGTACACGCCGTGCCGGTATGGCTACTTTCGATGCTGCCGACGGGCAGTTCTGCCGGTCAATTCACAATCTGGAAAATACCTATTTCCGGACCAAGTTCGAATCTGATCTCGGAAAATTCCGTGGCAACGCAGGCATCGGAGTCATAAGCGATACCGACCCGCAGCCGATAGTGATCAATTCACATCTCGGCAAGTTTGCGATAGTGACAGTCGCCAAGATCTCCAACATCAAAGAACTCGAAAAAGAGTTGCTTGAAGGCAATATGCACTTCGGCGAACTTAGCTCCGGCAATACTAACCAGACCGAGCTGATAGCTCTGCTTATCATTCAGGGCAGGAACTTTACCGAAGGTATTGAAAACGTTTTCAACAAGATCAAGGGCTCATGCTCGATGCTTCTCCTGACTGATGACGGAGCCATCATCGCTGCCCGCGACAAGTGGGGCCGCACTCCGATCGTCATCGGCCGTAAAGATGGCGCATTTGCCGCTACCAGCGAGTCGAGCAGTTTTCCGAATCTCGACTTCGATATTGACCGCTATCTCGGTCCCGGTGAGATCGTGCGCCTGACCGCCGACGGTGTTGAGCAGATGCGCAAGCCCAACGAGCGCATGCAGATATGCTCTTTCCTATGGGTCTACTATGGCTTCCCGACATCAAGCTACGAGGGCCGCAACGTCGAAGACATGCGCTATCAGTCGGGCTATGAAATGGGACAGACCGATGACTCGGAGGTTGACTGCGCATGCGGAATCCCCGATTCCGGTGTCGGAATGGCTCTCGGTTATGCTGACGGAAAGGGAGTGCCCTACAAACGCGCAATATCCAAATATACTCCCACCTGGCCCCGCAGTTTCACCCCCAGCCGTCAGGAACTGCGCGATCTTGTAGCCAAAATGAAACTCATCCCCAACCGTGCCATGCTCGAAGGCAAGCGGGTGTTGCTTTGCGATGATTCAATTGTGCGCGGTACTCAGCTGCGCGACAACGTCAAGATCCTCTATGACTACGGAGCGAAAGAAGTACACATCCGAATCGCCTGCCCGCCGCTGGTCTACAGCTGTCCTTTCGTAGGCTTCTCGGCGTCAAAGAGTGACCTTGAGCTGATCACACGCCGCGTGATCCAGGAACTCGAAGGAGATCCTGACGCAAATCTTGACAAATATGCCACTACCGGCTCTCCGGAATATGAGAAGATGGTCTCCATCATCCGCGACCGTTTCGGACTGACATCACTGAAATTCAACCCGATCGAAACCCTTGTCAAATCCATCGGATTGCCCAAGTGTCAGCTCTGCACCCACTGCTTCGACGGCAGCAGCTGCTTCTGATGCAGAATTCTCGCGCCTGCATCAGCATCTGATCACAGCCAGTCTCTCCATCTGCAGGGGCAAGAACATTTTAACCGGATAGCATCAAATAGCGTCAATTTTGCAAAATTGACGCTATTTGATTTTTTAGAGGGTGTTTCATAACAAGAGTTAAAATCTGAGTGGTGTATCTTTTAGATAAATTGTTGGAAGGGAGGAAGAAGCATAGCGAGCTATGCGACTGACGAGCTTCAACAATTTAGCAAAAGAGACACCAAGGCTCAGGTAACTTAAAATTTTTTACAAATGGAATATCCTATTTCCAAAAAGACAATACAATCGCCTCCGAAAGTTTTTAACTGTTGTTATGAAACACCCTCCAAATTATAATCAATCCTTCTCATGTTTCTACGCTATTACCTATTTTTGCTATTCACATTGCTACTCTCGTCAACATCGCTTGCGCAAGAAGACGTAATCATCGTCAAGCAAGGCACCTGGAACGTTGATCCTACCGAAGCCGGCCGCCTATACCCGACGGGCAACAGCCAGTATGTCGGCAACATTACCGACGGCCATCTATGGGCCTTGGAATATCAGGGGACAACCTATAATCCGGAAGGCTGGGAAGACTACTACAACAAGTCGCCCCTCAACAAGACTTTCACATTCAAGAAAAACGCCTCCGGATCATTGCAGACAGGTCAGACCGGCCAGAAATACAAGCTCCGCGCCACTCTCTCGGCCGACAAGAGCTCGATCGACCTGGAATTCCTCGTCCCCGACCCCCCAAGACCCATCACCGCCACCATCGGCTTAAAAAACATCACCCTCGTAGATGACGCCGGCAGCGCATCAGCCACGTTCACCTGCAACAGAACCTTAAACCGAAACAAAAAAGACATCACAATCGGCGCACTCTCTTTCGAGGGGCAGACCTATGGCATCGCAGAGCAGCCCTCATTCACAGACTCACCTGATTCGCAGAGCCGCACACTCCGCCTCACAGCCGGATCAAACGCAGGCATCACACTCTCGGTCATCGGCTACTACACTCTGTCTGTCCGCACAGTCAATGGAGTTCCTGTAGAGCTTACTGTCCGCAAACTCGCCGCCGATGAAGAACCGAACACCCCGCTTTCCGCAACCTTCCCCGAAGCCATGCTCGGATGCTCCAATGCTCTGTCATACATCCCTGATGAACCACTGACCCTTTGGTCAAACGAAGAGGGCTATGGCAGAAACCCCGTCGATGTAGGCAATTACGGAGCCAATTACAGCAATGTTTTCCTCCTTGGCAACGGACGCCTCGGCATAGCCACCGAATGCAACCAGTCGGAAGGCATACTCATAAACGAGAAAACTAACTATGACTCCAACCCCGACCCTGACCACAAATATGTAAACACCGGCACCTACTGTCCGATCGGCGCACTCAAGATTACACGCGGCGGCGAAAGCCCGGCCCACGGAAGCACCTTCCTGCGCCAGCTCGACCTGACAACAGCCGTGGCCTCGGCAATGAACCGCTGGACAGCAAGCGGAAAAGAAAAAATCTACACCCGCGAATATCTTGTCAGCCGCGCCAATGATGTCGGAGTGCTCCACTTCACCACCAACGGCGAGGTCAAGCTCAACTACTCTTTCGAGTCAAGCATAGCCGGCAGCAGCGCCGACGGCCTCGTCTCTGCAACCTCCGGCAACACCTCCAACTGTCAGATCCGTTTCAACCTCACCTTCAAGGTGATTCAGAAAGGCGGCTCGCTGACCACTTCAGGCAGCACCGTAAGCGTGACCGATGCCGATGAGATCACCGTGGTCTTCGGCGTAGGCACAAACTATGACATCGACTCGCCCACCTTCTACTCCGGCGAGAGCGACAACCGTCTTGCCGAGCGCGTCCGCTCAACCGTAGAAAGCGCCGCATCCCTCGGATGGCAGGCCCTGTATGACAACCACATAGCTGAATACAGCCCCCTCTTCAACGCCGCCCGCTTCGAACTGGCCGAAGCCACAAACAACGCCCCCACCTCACTGCTCAAACAGCACTACGAAGGCGCTTTCACAGCCACAGCCGCTGACTCCGACGACCGGACCCGAATGATCGACATGCTCCTCTTCGCAATGGGCCGCTACCTCAACCTCGCCTCCTCACGCGGCGATCTCGCCCTCCCCAGCAACCTCCAGGGCATCTGGGCCAACCAAAGCCCGCAATGGAACTGCGACTTCCACGCCAACATCAACCTCCAGATGAACTACTGGGCTGCGGAAAACACCAACATCTCCTCAGCCCACATGCCCTTCCTCAACTACCTCAAAAAGATGGCTGCCACGCAGTGGAAAGGCTATGCCGACAAACTCGTGGCAGGCACCGGCGGCTGGACCCACCACTTCGCCACCAACACCTTCGGGGCATCAGGCGTCTACAACGGCGAATACACCGAAGCAGCCGCCTGGAACTGCACCCACATCTGGCAGCACTATCTCTACACACAGGACCGCCAGTTCCTCGCCGACTTCTTCGACACCCTCTACGGAGCCGCCCGCTTCTACTTCGGCTACCTGCGTGACACCGACGGCGACGGACTTCTCGAAATCCCCAACAACTACTCACCCGAACTCGCCGGAGGCACATCGGTAGCCGTCCACGCCCAGCAGCTTGTCTACCAGCACCTCTGCAACACCCGCAATGCGGCCGTCATCCTCGGCAAGACAGCTGAAGCCGCCAGTTGCCAGTCATACATCGACCGCATGTACAACGGCATCGACATTGTCAACGGCGAACAGTGCGAATGGAAAGGCGCCCTAACCTCCGAGCCGACCCACCGCCATCTCTCCCACCTGATGTGTCTCTACCCCCTGGCCCAGGTATCGCCCTATGACAGCGACCCCACTAACTTCAATGGCTCCTACAAGGCCCTGCTCAAGCGCGCCGATACCGACGGCGGTGAAGACGCCGCATGGAACACAGCATGGAAAATGTGCTGCTACGCCCGCTCGCTCAAAGGAGACCTCGCCCTGCGTCAGCTCGCCTACGGAATGGCTGAACGTATAACCCCCGACCTCCGCACCACCTGCAAACACACCTTCCAGGTCGAAGGCGGAGCAGGCATCTCGGCCGCGATCGGCGAAATGCTCCTGCAGAGCTACTCCGGCATCATCGACATTCTCCCCGCCCTCCCCTCCACATGGCCCACTGGCTCTGTCAAAGGGCTCAAGGCCGAAGGCAACTTCACTGTCGACATCTCATGGGAAGAAGGAGAGATCACAGAGATCCGCATCGCCGACGGCCTGAACCAAGCCATCCGCGAAGGCGGTGTGCAGCTCCGCATCCATGCCGCCAACATGTCGGACAACGGCATCTATATCGACGGCAAACCCTATCAGAGCCGTTCATCAGCCCTGCTCTATGAACCCCGGACTGACAGCTACCTGCTGACAATCCCCGCCGGCACTCCCAACAACGCCTCAATAACACTCGGCGCCTCCACCACAACCGGAATCGACACTCCTGAGCTCGGCACCCCTGACAGCGAAGCGCCCGTCAGACTCTTCGACCTCCAGGGCCGTCCGGTCAGCGGAGATCCTCAGCCGGGCATCTACATCCGCCGCCAGGGCAACTCCGTCAGCAAAATCCTCATAGGCGGCTGCTGACAGCCGTTGAACTCCGCAGGGCGCGTCAGCGTTATAGTTGCAGTACTCATTGACAAAAACAGGATTCCGGACCTGTCTGGCATCGAATTTTAACAACCAACAATTATGATTACTGTAACATATCTCGACCACAGCGGTTTCGCGCTGACCACCCCCGGAGCGGTGATGGTATTCGACTACTACAAGGACCCCGACAAAAAACTTGAAAAAGTTCTGCGCGACTCACCTGAAAAGCCTGTGCTCTTCTTCGTCTCGCACCATCATCCCGACCACTTCAACACCTCTATCTTCGAACTGGCCCAGGACCGCAAGCGCACCTACATCCTGGCCAACGACATCTTCTCTAAGTTCGTCCCGAAGACGGGACTCTCAGTTGCCTGGATGTCGGCCGGCGACGTGATCGACAGCATTCCCGGCACCACCCAGGTCAAAGCCTACGGATCGACCGACACCGGCGTAAGTTACGCCATCACCCTCACTGACGGGAGCGTCATCTTCCATGCAGGCGACCTCAATGACTGGCACTGGAGCGAGGAATCGACCGAACGCGAAGTGGCCAAGGCCGAAGAGCGGTTCAAGGTCATAGTAGACCGCATAGCCGAAGAGATCCCAGAAATCAAGATCGCCATGTTTCCGGTCGACGCCCGCATGGGAACCGACTTTGCCAAAGGCGCGCAGATATTTCTCTCGAAAGTCAAGGTCGACAACTTCTTCCCGATGCACTTCTGGGGTGAGCCGCAGAAAGCATGTGACTTCAACGCCTACGTCCCCGCAGCCACCGCCACCCGATGCTACTGCCTCGACCGCCCCGGCATGAACGTCGAGATCAAAGGCTGACACCCATCGGATTCTTCAAACCATACCGGCTCGAATGGGCTCTCTAAAGCCCATTCGAGCCCATGAAAATGTTCTTTACAAAAAATTTACTTTTGTAAGGAACATTTTTTGTAACTTTGTGCTCTTACCACATATAATATAGAATAAAAGATCGTTTTCAGACAACCTCTTATATCCCAAGCAACATAACCAACCCGCCCGATAATGAGAAAGCTGATAGTCCTCCTGGCCGTAATAGCCTCAAGCGCCATCATAGTTACCTCCTGCGGAGGCAAAAAGACTGCCGAGATCCCCGCAGCCACCGCCGAAACAGTCGAAGGACAGAAATCGCAGCTCGCCGAAGCCCTCTCCACCGGAAACCTCCGGCAGGCATCAGCGATGGCTGACAGCATGTCGCTCTTCGTTGACGACTTCACCCCCGAACAGACCGTGCAGGTGCTCAGCGCATTCGTCAAGGTCTACTCCGACGCCCAGTCGAAGCGTGAATCGAGACGCGCACTGGAAACCGTGCGCAAATACGTCGATGTCTATGACATAGCCCTGAGCGTCAACCCCAAAGACACCCGTGCGGCTTTCGAGAAAGCCCGCCGGGCCGGCACCGGACTCGATTTCGACTCCATAGCCCGCGCCTTCCGCGAAAAACTCTCCAACTATGACGCCATGCAGGACGGCTCGCTTACAGCGCAGAGCAGCGAACCCGCTGACACCGCCAAGGCCCAGGCCGACACCGTCAGCGCCACGGCTCCGGTAAAAGAAATCCCGCTCGAACACCGTCCCGCCGAATAATCACACTACTACAACACCAATCCGTTCCCACACCTCATGCAGTCCATAATCAGCCGTTATAAATCTCTATTCACATTTCTGGCCGGCATCATAGTCATAGCCGGCATAGCATTCGCATTCTTCTACCCCGACGCCGCCGAGGGCAACCAGCTCCGCCAGCACGACATGCAGCAGGGCGCCGCCATAGGCCAGGAAGCAAAAGCCTATGCCGAAGCAACCGGCGAAGTTTCCCGCTGGACCAACTCGCTTTTCTCCGGAATGCCCAACTTCCAGATCTCGCCCTCCTACCCCTCAAGCCGCCTCTTCAGCTGGATCGGATCAGTGATGAGCCTCGGACTCCCCTCCCCCTCGTCGCTCCTGGCCATGATGATGGTCGGATTCTTCATTCTGCTGATAGTCATGAAAATGCGCTGGTATGTGGCACTGCTCGGAGCCATAGCCTACGGATTTTCGTCATACTTCATAATCATCATCGGCGCGGGCCATATATGGAAATTCGTAACCCTCGCCTACATCCCGCCTACAATCGCCGGCATAATCCTCTGCTACCGCGGACGCTACCTTGCCGGCGGCGCTATGGCCGCGGTATTCGCCATGATGCAGATAGCATCGAACCACGTGCAGATGACCTACTACTTCCTCTTCGTCATCCTCGCCATAGTCATCGCAAAACTCGTCGCTGCCATTCGCGCCAAAGAGATGCGCCGCTGGGGCATAGCCACCGGAGTGCTTGCCATTGCCGCCGGACTGGCAGTTACTGCCAACTCGCCAAGCCTTTATCTGACCTACGAATACTCCAAGGAGACCATGCGCGGACGCCACAGCGAACTGTCGCAGCCCGCGACCGACAATTCGAACTCAACTGCAGGTCTTGACAAGGACTACATCACACAATACAGCTATCAGCCATCCGAAACATTCTCGCTCCTCATCCCGAACATAAAAGGCGGAGCCTCGGCAAAACCGGAGAAAGGACGGATGACAACACTGGGTCTCTCAGACCTGCCCGATGCCAGAGAGATGGTGGCCAATGGAAAGATCGACTCCATGCAGGAACAGTATCTAAGCTACATGAGCCAGTATTTCGGCGATCCGGAAGGCACCAACGGCCCGGTCTATGTCGGCGCGCTCATTTTCGTTCTTTTCATTCTTGGCTGCATGATAGTCCGCGGCCCAATGAAGTGGGCGCTGGTCATACTGACAGTATTTTCCATAGTCCTCGCCTGGGGACGCCACGCGATGGTCTTCACCGACATCATGCTCTCGATAGCTCCGATGTATTCCAAATTCCGCACCGTGGAGAGCATCCTCGTCATAGCCGAGTTCACCATGCCACTGCTCGCAGTCATGGCTCTCCAGCAACTCGTGGCTGACCGCAGCCGTCTCGACTCCTACCGCCGCCCGGTGATCTGGAGTTTCGGCATCACCCTCGCCATCTGCGCCATAGCCTTCATAGCCCCCTCGATGTTCGGAAGCGTCATCACTGACAATGACCGCTACATCGACAACATGATCACCTCACAGCTCATGCAGCAAGGCTACGACGCCGCTACCGCCCGCCAGTTCAGCCTCCAGAATCCGGCCATCTATTCCGCCATCGAGAGCCTGCGCGAGGGGCTGATCTCAACAGACGCCATCCGCTCATTCGTCATCACAGCCCTCGGCTTCGTGATGATCATGCTCTACATCCGCCGCCGCATCTCGGCCGCCATCTCAATGGCAGTCATAGGTGTCATAGTCCTCGCCGACCTCTATTCAGTCAACAAGCGCTATCTGAGCCACGACAGCTTCGTGCCGCGCCAGCTCACTGCGGGAGCACCGATTGAAATGACACCGGCTGACCGGACCATCCTCCAGGACACCGGCATGAACTACCGCGTCATGGACATCCCCCGCTTCTACAGCGCCGATCCGTCGTATTACCATAAGATGATAGGCGGCTACCATGCGGCCAAACTGACCCGCTATCAGGATATTATTGACCGCCATCTCGCCAACTTCACCCGCGGCACCGAGTCAGATGCCGACTGGAATGTGCTCAACATGCTCAACGCCCGCTACATAGTCGACATGCAGGGACAGCCGCTGCGCAACCCGGAGGCTCTCGGCAACGCCTGGTTCGTTGACCGTGTCAGCTACGTCGGCACTCCTGACGAGGAAATGGCGGCTCTCTCGGTCATCAACCCCGCATCGGCAGCAGTGGCCGACAGGAAATTCGAGTCAGCACTCGGCTCCTCGGCTCCAAAAACGCCCGGCGACACAATCATCGAAACCTCATATGCCCCCAACCGCCTGATCTACACAGCCAACAGCGCCAAAGGAGGAGTAGCCGTATTCTCTGAAGTTTACTTCCCCTGGGGATGGAAGGCCACGATCGACGGTCAGGAAGTGCCCCTGAGCCGTGTCAACTACGTGTTGCGCGCACTCCCCCTCCCCGCCGGCAAGCATGAGATCGTGATGACTTTCGACCCGCAGTCGCTCCACACCACTGACACAGCGGCCACCATAGCCGTCTTCCTCATCTATCTGGCAGCGGCCGGAGCTATCGTCACAGCGCTGCGCAAAGGCGGCAGAAAGCCGGAATCCGAGACACAGACAGCAGAGACCGATGCCTCTGAAAGCTAAACTGCGCCTGACACTCCGCAGACTCTGGCGTCCGCTCGGACGCGCCCGCCGCAGCCGTGGCTTCGGGGTGCATTCGCCTTTTGCCTTCCGCTTCATCACCCTGGTGCTGCGTGACAGCCGCAGCGTCTACTATTCCACCGGAAAAATCCGCGACTTCGCCGCAGGTCGCCGCCGCCGGCGCAATCTGGCCATGCTCTTCCGCATAGTCTGTGACCGCAAGCCTCAGACTTTGGTCCTTCCGCCTGACCTGCCTGAAGCGGAGCGCCGGGTGATCCACATGGCCGATTCGCGGCTGCAGCCCATCACTCCGGCCGAAGCTCTGACACTGCCTGCCGGCTCCTGCCGGCTCTTCATCTGTCTTCCGGAACTTTCAGCTGAGAATCTTCAGGCCGGCCGCCGGGTGCTTTCTTCTGAAGACTCCACACTCGTGCTTCTTCGCGCCGACTCACACCGGCTCGCCACTCTGAAAGACGGACTTGACCACATCATGACTTTCACCAACGGAAAATATGCCGTGCTCGTAAGCCGCCACGGTCTCCCGATGCAGAATTTCGAGATCAATTTCTGACCGTCAACACCCACTCTGACCCCGATGCGTGACATCACTGACATACAGCGCATACTAAATGACTACGATGCCTATCTCTCCGTGGAGAAAGGCATGGCAGAAAACACCCGCGAGGCCTATCGCCGTGACATAGACAAACTCCATGCATGGCTCACAGCCGGCGGACTGTCGCTGCGCGATGTCACCATCGACATCCTGCGCGAATTTCTCGGCGACCTCCACGATGTAGGCATAGCCGAACGCTCCCAGGCCCGCATCGTCTCAGGCCTCCGCTCCTATTTCTTCTTTCTGAGCATAGAGGACTATCTCAACCCCAACCCCGCCGAACTGCTCGAACAACCCAAAACCGGACTCCATCTGCCCGAAGTGCTGACTCAGGAAGAGATCGACTCGATGATCAGAGCCATCGATCCGGAAAAAGCCGAAGCCTCGCGTGACCGCGCCATCATCGAGACCCTCTACGGCTGCGGCCTGCGCGTCAGCGAACTTGTCAATCTTGAGATCTCGAAGATCTACGGCCAAGAGGGCTATCTGATAGTACGCGGCAAGGGCAACAAGGAACGCATGGTACCCATGTCAGAAGTATCGCTCTTAGAGATCAGCGACTATCTGATGGACCGCATGCATCTTGACATCAAGTCTGACAGCCGCGACATACTCTTTCTGAACCGCCGTGGCGGACGCATGACCCGCGTGCGCATATTCCAGATAGTCAAAGACCTCGCCGCCGCCGCCGGCATACGCAAGACCATCTCGCCCCACACCCTGCGTCACTCCTTCGCCACCCATCTGCTCGAAGGAGGCGCCAACCTGCGCGCCATACAGCAGATGCTCGGCCACGAAAGCATAGCCACAACCCAGATCTACATCCACCTCGACCGCTCGACACTCCGCAGCGACATCCTCACCTACCACCCCCGCAACCACCCCCGCAGAGATTAGCCAAGCGTCATCTGTCTCGCCATCCTTTTATTCCTCTTTTCTCAAAAAATCGTTAGCGCAGAAAATTCAGAGCAACTATTGTCTATATCTTCCCAGATAGCCTCCGGCAACCTCTGCTCCATGATCCAAGTAAACTTCACGGCATTTTCAAATGTTATTCTTGTGATTACCAAATATTTTTCCTATCTTTGCGCGAATTGAAAAAAATTAAGCAATGGGGAAACAGATCATTCTTTGGTTATTGGCAAACGCGCTGTTGCCGATTGCTGTTCCGGCTTTATTCCTTGCCGTCGTAGCATGGTTTATTGACGGATCGTTTCCTTTTGGGGATCTAATGATACAGTTGATCAAAGAAGGTTTCTACATTTTCTCCGCTCTAACTCTTGTTTTCAGCCTCTATGAAGAATACGATCTGCTAAAGAAATGTGTGGGGCCTCTTATGCAGACATGGCTCGTGCTGATGGCAATAGCTACACTTGGCATGTTCTATGTAATGAGGAAAGATGCCACCACCAATTATGTTGCAGCCCATCAGTTTCAATTCTATGTTGTCTGGATCGCAACAGCAATTTCTGCCATTGTTATAAAATTTAAAATTTTAAGATTAAAGACAAATCTCGGTTTATGAACTTCGATCTCACATACATAATAGATATTATCGCTATAGTAAGTTCCATTGTATCGGTTGCTATACTGTGGAACACAATCCGCGATGTTCGTAACACTAAGAAAAACTTGCGTCTGAAAAAGACTCAGACCGAGATCAACCTGTCTGACTACGATCAGATACTCCGCGCCACACATGAAATAGAAACCGAACGTCAAAGAAATCAGGGTTCGCATTTTGAAGATGAAACCGTCTATCTGAACCGAGCGAAATTAATACGGGAAAAATCGGCTTTCTTTTCATGGGTTAAATGATTGTCTATCACTATGGCCACTGAAACTCCGATTATCCAGCCTAACGCCGATGCTATCCGCAAACGCTATGAAACCCTTGTAAATCTTTACGTGGATGAGTTCTCCACAGGGTTAGGTGAAAAGTATTCGGAATACCTCTATCTATCCAAAGAGCTGCTTCACTGTGCTGTCAACGCTTACTTTGATGACATTGCCAAATACAAGGCCTATGCCGGCTCTCAATTTGCAGACCGCCACAAGCAGGGGGCTTTCACTATGATCTGGATTTCACGCTTCAAGCCCATACAGATCAAAGCCGGAGCCGAAGTGAATACCACATTCCTCACCATTAACGAAGCTTTTGCCATATACGCCGGATTAATGTTTCTTGATCCGGATGTAATGGAAGGCATGACCGAATCTTTTTATAATCATTTAGTTTATACACTTACCTACCGGCCTATAGCAGGTCGCGGATTGGCCACTGTTCTCTATCTGATGGAAAAAGCGGCACTCAAAGGTGTGAAATTCTGATTTCATCCAACCTCTTGGGCTCTTGTGAAACATTAGCCAATTAATGTTAAATAGCCTCCGGTCAGATTGGCCAATCCGATTATTCTCCCTATCTTTGCAGAAGTCAACAATTGGCAACCGTACATATCAAAATCAACAATATTCATTAGGGGTCTCGTAGCCGCAAGCATCGGGATTCTTTATTTTTTAACTCCCTCTTTAACAAAAATCCACAGCAATCATGGCTATAACTTTCATGACCAAAGAAGGTTACAAGAAAAAAATGGAAGAAATCGCGTTCCTCGAATCAGTTGAACGTCCACGTATATCAGCCGCAATCGCAGAAGCCCGTGACAAGGGCGACCTTTCGGAAAACTCCGAATATGACGCCGCTAAAGAAGCACAGGGCATGCTCGAAATGAAGATTTCGCAGCTCAAAGACCTCGTTGCAAACGCCCGCATCATTGACGAAAGCAAGCTCAACAACGAGGAAGTGCAGATTCTCAACCGCGTGAAAATCAAAAATACCGCCAACGGCATGACAATGGAATATACCATCGTGGCCGATTCCGAAGCAAACCTCAAGGAGAAGAAAATCGGTTCAAGCACCCCGATAGCCCAGGGCCTGCTCGGCCACAAGCTCGGCGAAGTGGTCGAGATAAAAGTCCCCGCCGGACTCATGAAGTTCGAGATCGTAGAAATCAACTACTAATCCACCTCACAAACTCTCAATCAAAATAGAGCTATGTCAACAATCTTCAGCAAAATCGCCGCAGGAGAAATTCCCTCCTACCGCGTGGCAGCCGACGAACGCCACTATGCATTTCTTGACATCAACCCCGTGGCACCCGGACATGTGCTTGTGATTCCCCGAAAGGAAGACGACTACATATTCCATCTCTCCGACGATGACTACCAGGCTCTGACTCTGTTTGCCAAGCGAGTGGCCGAAGCCATCCGCGAGGCAGTCCCCTGCAAGCGCGTCGGCGTGGCCGTCATAGGTCTGGAAGTGCCCCACACCCATATACACCTTATTCCTATCAACACCGAGGCCGATATGGACTTCAGCCATAAAGTGGAGCTCCCGGCCGAGGAAATGGAAGCAATCGCAAAAGCAATCGCAGCAAAATTCGACGAACTCAACGCTTAACCCGGAACCACAGACAGACCTGCTACAGATGAGCGCGACCAAGAGATCAAAAACCGCCTGCTGGATCGAAGCCATGCGCCTGCGCACACTCCCGGTGTCGCTCGCCGGGGTGATCTATGCCGCCGGACTCGGACTCCTCTCATGGCGTTTCAGTCTTGTCCCCGCGCTACTCTGCCTGCTCTTTGCTCTCCTGGCCCAGATAGCATCGAATTTCGCCAACGAATATTATGACTTCAAGGGCGGCCTTGACCGCGCAGGCCGTCAGGGTCCGCGCCGCGGAGTCACCGAAGGCGACATCACTCCCGGAGCCATGAAGCGGGCCACATTCGCCACGCTTGCCTGCGCCTGCCTTGCGGGCTGCATACTCGTATGGCTCTACGGCAGCTGGTGGATGTATCTCGTGGGCATCGCCACGGCTCTCGGTGTCATGGCCTACAGCACCGGACCTTACCCGCTCTCCCACCACGGATTCGGAGAGGTGGCGGTAATCTGTTTCTTCGGCATCATCCCCGTCACCCTGACTTACATGCTCATGGGCGGTCCGTTCGGATGGTGGCTGGCAGCCGCAGCGGCCGGAATCGGACTGATGGGCGCAAACGTACTGATAGTCAACAACTACCGCGACATAGAGGATGACCGTGCGGTAGGCAAGCGCACTCTTGCCGTGCGCCTCGGCCTCCGCGCCATGTCAGCCATCTATCTCGCCAACGGCATTTTGGCCCTGATCCTTACCCTGCCGCCCTGGCTTGCAGCCGGTCCCGGCTGGTGGATAGTCCCGGCCCTCTACCTCTGCGGCCACACCGTACTCTATTTCAGACTCACGCATCTCAGCGGTGCCCGGCTCAACCCGCTCTTAGGCATGACCGCGGTGCTGATGCTCATCTATGCCGCAGGCTTTGTGATTACCGTAACCGCATCAGCCTGACATGCGGAAACTCCAGTCTCTCATCACACTTTACTTTTTGACATGAGCAACTTCTACGCCTGGTGCAAACGTTATCTCTCTCTGACACTTCTCGCCTCACTGGTGATAGGCTCTCTCGTGCTCTTCTTCAATGAAAACTCCCTGCTGCGCACGGTAGAGCAGGAACGCCGCATCACCGAACTCGAAGCCAGCATCAGCGAGGCTACTGACACCCTCAACTATTACCGCGACCTCAACCACTCCCTTGACACCGACAAAGAGACAATGGAGCGCATAGTCCGCGAGCAATACCACATGCAGCACCCCGATGAAGATGTCTATATCTTCGAATAACCCCCCTCCTCTCTCACCCACACCAACCTCCCACACCACTCATCAATTCAGCTAATGGACAGAACATCAGCCTCCAACATAATGGTCACTGCCGGGCTCCTCGCCATCATGGCAGCCGCACTCTTCCCCCTTCTCCACATGGCCACCCAGTGGGGACGCTATCTCTACGCAGCAGGCTCTCTCATCTTGCTTGCCGGACGCTTTGTGGCCCCGAAAGTCAAGGACGCCCCCCTGCGTCTGCGCCGCCTCATCAGAGTGGAAGTCTGGACAGCACTGATTTTCCTTGCCGGGGCAGTCTTCATGTTCATACCGTCGGCCGGAAAGACCGACTGGCTTGCCTTCACGCTCGCCGGCGGACTGCTGACCATCTACACATCCGTCATGATTCCAAGGCAGAAAGCTGATAATAAACGTTAAAACACCCGCCTTATCCGGCACTCCGGAAGAAAGCAAGTGTAAAAATAGCCGTATGATGGCCGTGAAATTGCCACATTATTAGTAATTTTGCCACGCAAATAGAAAAAGCCACCGTCACTGAATGTCGCAATATCTGACAATTGATCAAGGCAACACCGAAGCGAAGATCTCGCTCTGGGAGGATAAAGAGCTCGTTGACACCGTCATCGACACACGTCTCACACCCTCGTCCGTCGAAGAATTCGTAGGCGGGCGCCGCCTCAAAGGGGCCATCTATTGTTCTGTGGTTCAGAACAACGGCCCTGTCATCAACAAACTCAGCCATCTGGCGCGCTGTGTCTACCGCCTGTCACCCTCCACCCCTCTGCCCATCAAACTCGACTATGCGACTCCGCAGACACTCGGAGTGGACCGCATCGCATCGGCCGTGGGCGCCTGGAGCGATTTTCCCGGACGCGACATCCTCGTGGTCGACGCCGGCACCGCCGTGACCTACGACTATGTAGACTCCACCGGCACCTACCGCGGCGGCAACATAGCCCCCGGCATCAACATGGAATTCAAAGCCCTCAACCAGTTCACCGCACGCCTGCCCCTCGTGCCGTTTCCGGAACACATGCCGGAGCTGCGCGACAAGGTGATAGGCCGCGACACCGTTGAGGCCATAACGCTCGGTGCTGTCTACAGCGTCGTAGCATCAATAGGATATTATCGCAGCCGCCTGCCGAAAGACACCGTGATAGTGCTCGGCGGAGGCTGTGGCCATCATCTCGCTTCTCTGTGCGACTTCGATGTTCTCCCAGACGAACATCTCGCCAGCAAAGGTTTAAACAGAATTTTGCTTTACAATGAAAATTAAGTCATTTCTCCTCCTCGCCGTCATGGCCATGACCGCAGCCCCCGCCGCGCTGGCCCAGACCACAAGTCCATACTCAAAATTCGGCTATGGCCTTCTTGGCGACAATGCCACTTCCGCACAGCGCCAGATGGGCGGAGTGGGCTATGCCATGCGTTCCGGAAGGCAGATCAATGTCATGAACCCGGCATCATATGCCGCCATTGACTCTCTGACATTCCTTTTCGACATGGGAACCGATGTCTCCATGTACTGGCGCAAGGACAACACCGGCAGCTCCAAGGACTGGGGAGGCGGACTCGAATATGTCACAATGCAGTTTCCCGTCACAAGCTATATCGGCGTGAGCGCCGGCATACTGCCCTACTCATCGGTGGGCTATGCCTTCGGATCTGACATTGAAAACGGTGTGGCCACCCACCAGGGCACCGGCGGCATCAACCAGCTCTACCTCGGAGCCGGTGTCAGACCGTTCAAAAACTTCACCGTGGGTTTCAACGCGAGCTATCTTTTCGGCAACACGTTCAACGACGTCTATGCCGTAGGTTCAACCTCATCGCTCTTCGAGCAGGTGATGGAAGTCCAGGATTTCCACTTCCAGTTCGGTATGCAGTACACTCTCAACCTTTCGCGCAAGAACGACCTGACTCTCGGCGTTACGTATTCGCCCGGCAAGACCCTCCTCGGCAAGACCTATGTGCTCAAATATGACACCTCGCAAGACAGCAAGCCCGACACCGTGGCTTCGACAAGTCTCCGCAACAAATTTTCGATAGCCGACACCTGGGGCGTGGGCATCAACTACGAATGGAACAAACAGTTCCAGGCCGAAGTCGACTTCACCTACCAGAACTGGGCCAAAGCCAAATTCACCGAAATAGAAGACTTTTCGTCGACCAAATTTGACAACCGCTGGCGCATCGGAGCCGGTGTGAGCTACATCCCCAATCCCCACGGAGGCTATTTCAAGCGCATCACTTACCGTGCAGGCGGATTTTACAACCGTGACTATGTCATGGTAAAGAGCAAAGACACCTATAATAATGTACGTGACTACGGATTTTCATGCGGTTTCGGTTTCCCGACCGTAAAATCAAAAAACGTCATCAATCTCGGTTTTGAATATCACCACCGCCAGTCGACCCCAAACGCACTGCTGACCGAACAGTATTTCAACATCACACTCGGCATAAACTTCAACGGCCTTTGGTTCTTCCAGCCCAAGCTCCGTTAAAGACCGCCGGGCCTCACCACCACTGATCCCTCAAGCCCCAAAAGGCCGAATCACACCAACCCTACAGCCACACCATGACGACCTCAACCGTCACCCGCCTGCGCCTGCTTCCAGCCTTGATCCTCGCGACCATCACCGGAGCCTCGTTTGTTGTCAGCGGATGCAAAGACAGCGACCCTGTGGCCACCGGCTCTGTCGATCCGACCCACACACCGACAATGCTCACCCGCGACGTCGAAACCCTCATCTCTGACTCAGGAGTGACGCGTTATCGCATCGTGACCCCGATATGGTATGTCTATGACGAGACTCCGGAACCGTTCTGGCGTTTTCCTGAGGGGCTGAGACTTGAGCGCTACGACAACTTTTTCCGAATCGAGGCCACTGTCACAGCCGATTCGGCCACATATTTCAAGAACAAGCAACTCTGGCGGCTTGACGGAAACGTCAGCCTGACCAATGTGATGAACGAAAAATTCCAGACCAACCAGCTATTCTGGGACCAGCGTCAGGAAAAACTCTACTCAGATTCGTTCATCCACATCGAGCGCCCCGACAAGGTGCTTGAAGGCTATGGCTTTGACTCAAACCAGAACCTGACGCGCTACACCATCCGCCGCGTTTCAGGCATCTTTCCGGCCGGAGCCTTCACTCCGGGCGGTAACTCATCTGCCCAGAGCCCGAAAGCTCCACAGCCTGCGGCTGATACTCTGCCGGCAGCCTCACGGCCATCCGGGATCAAGCCCGACAGAAACGCGGCGGCACCGAAGATGCAAATCCAGCAGCCGCCACAACAAAAGGTATCCGCAAGCACGTCTGAAAGCCTCCAGACACAGACAACCCGCTTCTAAACCGCAAGCCAATGACACTCACCGCCTGGATTATACTCGCACTGATCTCTCTCTGCTTCTCCGCCCTGTTTTCAGGAGTGGAGATCGCCTATATTTCAGCCGACCGTGTCCGCATCGGTCTAGACACCAGCCGTGGAGGCATCATCAACCGGATAATAGGCCGCTACTATTCACATCAGGACTTTTTCATCTCGACCATCCTTGTGGGCAACAATATCATGCTCGTGATCTACGGCATGGGGGCGGCCGCTCTGCTCGAACCCTGGATAGCCGAACACATTTCGGACAATCAGGCTGTCATTCTTATTCTCCAGACCATTATCTCGACCCTTGTCATACTCTTCACCGGTGAATTTCTGCCGAAATCCGTATTCCGCATCAATCCGAACACATCGCTGAAGGTATCGGCTCTTCCGGTCTACTTTTTCTACATAGTGCTTTACCCGATTTCCTGGTTCACTTCATGGCTTTCAAAAATGCTCATGCGCATGGCAGGGATCAAGGCCGAGGACACCCGTCTCGGAGTGCTCTCCATCAATGAGCTCAACGATTATCTCGACACCAAGATCGACGATCTGGAAAATCCTGAGGAAGTGGAGGTTGATAACGAGGTAAAGATTTTCCACAACGCTCTCGACTTCTCGACCACACAGCTGCGCGACTGCATGGCTCCCCGCAACGAACTTGTGGCGGTGGACATCGACTCCACCTCGCGCGATGAGCTTTCGGAGCTCTTCACCTCGTCAGGCCGCAGCAAGATCCTGGTCTATCGCGATGACATCGACAATGTGGTGGGCTATGTGCATGTGTCGGAACTCTTCGATCCGACGAGTGACTGGAAGGAACATATCAAGGAGGTGCTCTATGCCCCTGAGACCCTTCTGGCCAACACCATGATGCGGCGTCTGCTGAGCGAAAAGCGCTCGATGGCGGTAGTAGTCGATGAATTCGGAGGCACCGCGGGCCTTGTCACTCTCGAAGACCTTGTGGAGGAAATCTTCGGGGATATCCAGGACGAACATGACAAGACACGGCTGACGGCATCTGAGGTAGCTCCCGGAGTGTTTGAATTCTCAGGCCGCATAGAAGTGCGCACTCTCCGTGACGATTTCCGTCTTGACATTCCTGAAGATGACGAGTACCAGACCCTTGCCGGCTATCTGATCAATTCAACCGGTACTCTCCCGGCACAGGGCGACACCATTGAGATCGATGATCTGAAATTTACAATCCTCGGACGGTCGGCCACACGCCTTGATCTGATCCGGGTGGAAAAGGCCCAGACTGAGCAATCATAGCGGGTGTTTCATACCCCCGTTTAGAAAAAACAGCAAGAGCCCGTTCACACCGATGTCAACGACACCGGGAAACGGGCTCTTATAGCATCCCACAAAGAAACCCCGGTCAGGCGCGGATTGCGGTGGTGGAAAGAGCAACACGTCACGCGAGAGGACCGGGGGAATTTGTAAATGTGTTGGATTTATGATATTAGGGGGATCTCAGTCGAGTTTATCGGCCAGATTCGATGCAGTATCGGCTATCGAATTGAGCGCGCTGGCAGCTCCTGATTTGATCTTGTCGATCAGCGGAGATGATTTTTCTTTAATATCGTCAAGTTTATCTGCCAATGTCTCTTTGGCGTCTGCAATCTTGTCGGCAAGGTTTTCCTTGGCTTCAGCAAGTTTTTCTTTTGCGTTTGCCTGAGCTTCAGCTGCAGTAGCTTTAATTTCAGCCTTATCGGCTTTATACTGGGCTTTGGCGGCGACTTCAGCGGCTTCCGCGCTGACTTTGGCAGCCTGAGCGGACACCTGGCCCGCCTTGTCGGCTATGTTCTGCTGCATTGATTCCATAATTCATTAAGCTTTAAAGGTTGTTTGTTATGTTTTTTCTCACATCTTTATAACAACCCTTAAGAAAGGGAGTTGCAGCAGAGTGTCTTAAATGAGCTTAAAGAATGTTTAGAGGGTGTCAGCTACAGAACCTACAGTACCGTCGGCGAGAGTGGTCTCGATCCTTACGCCCGGCGCGATATCGGCAACCGATGTCACTGCACGGCCGTTGACACGGGTGATGGAATAGCCGCGGCGAAGAGTGGCCAGGGGCGAGAGCACATCAATGAGCCGGCCGGCTGACTCAAGGCGCGATTTCTGTCGGTCGACAGCCGCCCGTGCAAGAGCTGGAATCCGCTCCGAGATCATATCGAGCTGCGAGATGCGCGGACGCAGACGTCCGCGGACGGTTTCTGAAAGAGCCATCGCATAGCGGTCGAGCCGCCGCGATGAATTTTTGAGAGCTGTAGCCGGGAGGTGCGGCAAAGTCGCTGAAATGTATGAAAGCTGCTCACGGGCTCCGCTGAGCATGGCTGAAGCTGTGTGATGGATCTCTGAGGCAAGCTGATCGAGACGGTCAAGGGCTTCTGCGCCACGGCCAATCAGCCATTCGGCGGCTGCTGTGGGGGTCTTGACACGCATGTTGGCAACATAGTCAAGCACCGTGACATCGCGTTCATGCCCTATCCCTATAATGACCGGCAGCGGGAACTGGGCAATGTTGGCGGCAAGATCATAGTTTTCAAACGCGGCAAGATCGCTCGTGGCTCCGCCGCCGCGTATGATCACCACCCCATCCCACATTTCCTCGTCGGCAGCTATCTGTTCAAGAGCCTCGATTATAGTGTAGGGAGCCTCACGCCCCTGCATCAGCGCCGGATAAAGGCGGGTGGCAAAACGCAGATGACGGCGGTTGGTGTAGAGCTGATGGATGAAATCGCCGTAGCCGGCCGCTCCGGGAGCGGAAATCACAGCGATACGCGAAGGCACATCGGGCCACTGCAATTCACGGTTCAGTTCCAGAACTCCCTCTTTCTGGAGCCGTGAGAGGATTTCGAGACGCAGACGCATCAGATCGCCCATAGTGTAGGCCGGATCTATATCTGTGATATTGAGCGAAATCCCGTAGGAGGGATGGTAGTTGACCGAAACAAGGACTCTGACTTTCATGCCGCTTGCAAGACGGCTGCCGGTAGCGGCTGCGAAATCAGCGTCAATCCTGGCAAGAGCCGAGCGCCAGACAGTGGCGCGCATCCGGGCTACCGGCTCACCGGTCGACGGATTTTTCTGGACCAGTTCGAGATAACAATGCATGGCACGGCGCACGTCAGAGGTCTCGGCCGTGACCCAGACATTGCGCAGCGACGGTTCGGAGGCCAGCACCGCACCCAGACGCGAGGTAAGTTCTTCAAGAGTCAGCGTTTCAGAATTCATAAGTGCAAAATTACAGAAATTCATATTATCCACAGTCACCCACACTGCAAAAATACATCCCTGCGCCGGGCATTTCAGTGCGATAATGCGGAGCGGGAGGATTATTTTTTCGCTTTTGAGAGATTTTGTTTATCTTTGTGATTGCAAAATTATACATTAGCCAGAACGAATGAAAATCAAACGACTGCTTCTCTGCCTCATGGTCTTCCTCGGCGTAAGCCTCGGAGCCAAGGCCGACACATATTTCCAATATCCCATAGTGCCTGACTCGATCAAGCTCTTTCAGAGCCGTTGCGACTATATGGCTCGCCATTTCTGGGACTTCTGCGAGCTGAAAAAGGCCTTCTCGGCCAAACACAAGATGGCCCAGGAGTTCAATGTCTATATCTCGATACTGCGCAACGCCACTCCCGATTCGGCAATAGCCTCGGTCAACCGTTTTACCAAGAAGCTTGAAAAGCAGCCGGCTGACCAATTGTTCATGGCCGAATGTGCCGAAAACCTACTCTATGGCGATACCGCCGAGATGTGGATCGATGAGCTCTATCTGCCCTTTGCCGAGGCTGTGGCTTCAAACAAGCGCATTGACAAAGCCTCAAAAGCCCGCTTCGCGCATCAGGCCAAAATACTGAAAAACTCTATGACCGGCAAGCGCTTCGCCTCTCTGCCCTACACTACCCGCGAGGGACAGAGCAGGAATCTCGACAGTGACTCGGCCCAGGTTCTGGTAGTGTTTTTCAACGATCCTGACTGCGATGACTGCAACATGGCCCGCATACGCCTCGACGCCGACATATCAATGACCGAGCTTATCAGCGAGGGCAAAGCCAAAATAGTGGCCATTTCGCTGACAGAACCTTCGGATGAATGGAAACAGTCCGTGGGTTCCTACCCGTCGGCATGGAGCGTGGGAGCCAATCCCGACGCCGACCTTACTGTAGACCTCAGAAACGGCACTCCGGATTTCTACATCATCGACAAGAATCACAACGTGCGCTTCAAGCATCTTACCATAGACCAGGTGCTTGACGTGGCCCGACAGTTAAAGAAACGCTAATCAGAGAGATCAAAAAAATCTATGAGTTGGTATAATTCCTGGCCGGTCAACTGCTTCGTAAAGCTTTCCGGCTACACTTATTCGAATCTCGCACGACTGTTTATCCGTCTCTTTGTGGGCATGATGCTGCTGCAGTTCGGCATACGCCATCTGGTAAACTACAGTGTGCTCTGCAACTCTTTCCCGACGGTTCTGAACATGTCATCGGAATGCTCGCTGATCATCATGATCACCATCGAGCTCGTCTGCTCGCTGCTGATCATGGCTGGTTTCATGACCCGCCTGAGTACACTGCCGCCGATCTTCGCCATGATAGCCGCCGAGTACTACATACTCCACGACATGGTGCCCTTCCTACCGGTCTACGGTCTTGACAGCACCGACCCCGGCTATCTGCCCATCATGTTTATCGGCATCTATTTCTACCTGCTCATAGCCGGACCGGGCAAAATATCACTCGACTATTTAATATCACTCTATATCATCAACCTCAAAGGCAAATCAGAGGAAGAAGAGATGGAGGAGGTCTGATTCTCCCCCTGAAAACCCTACCGATGACTTTAGCAAAACCAAAGAACGACTGAATGAAGATTGCCGCACTGATATCAGGAGGCGTTGACAGCGCCGTGGCCGTCCACCGGCTTGTGGAGGAAGGCCATGACCTGCACCTTTTCTATATAAGAATCGGGCTTGACAACGGCGAGGGCGACTGCTCGGCCGAGGAAGACATCGAGATGTGCTCGTTCATAGCACGCCGCTACGGACTGCCATTTGATGTGGTGTCGCTCCACCAGGAGTATTGGGACAATGTGATGGACTATGCGCTCCGGACCGTGCGCTCCGGACTCACTCCGAACCCCGACATCATGTGCAACAAGATGATCAAATTCGGCTTCTTCGAAGAGCGCTGGGGCCATGAGTTCGACAAAACCGCCACGGGCCACTATGCCACTACCCATGAGATCGACGGTCTTGTCTATCTCGGCACCGGCATTGATGCCGTCAAAGATCAGACCGATTTTCTATGCCGCATCAGCTACCCTCAGCTGAGCCATCTGATGTTTCCTATCGGCGACCTGCCCAAAAGCCGCGTAAGGGAAATTGCAGTGACCACACAGCTGCCCAACGCATTCCGCCGCGACAGTCAGGGCATCTGCTTTCTGGGCAAGATAAACTACAACGACTTCATCCGCCGCCACCTTGGCGAAAAGCCGGGCCCTATCATCGAGATCGAGACCGGCCGCAAGCTCGGAGAGCACCGCGGATTCTGGTTTCACACCATAGGGCAGCGCAAAGGCCTTGGGCTGAGCGGAGGCCCGTGGTATGTGGTGAAGAAAAACGTCAATGACAACGTGGTCTACGTCTCGCAGGGCTACGACACCGAAAAGCAGTATGGCAAACTGATCCATCTTGACGAGATGCACTGGATCACCCGCGATCCGTGGCCCGATGACTGTGACGGCGTTGAGATCCGGTTTAAAAACCGCCACTCGCCCGAATTTCTGCCGGCCCGCCTGAGCCGCATGGGGCAGGGCGAATATATCATCGAATCCGAGGTCCCGGTTCAGGGCATAGCCCCCGGCCAGTTCGGAGTCATCTATGACCGCGATGCCCGCCTCTGCTATGGCAGCGGAGTGATCACCGGCCGCAATATCTCATAGACTGAAAATAATAACCGAAAAACGCCACATATATAATATATATAGCAAGAGCTCATGTCAGAGAACGATGAAAACCGGGTAAGGCTCAAAGTGATGGGCCTTTCCTACAGCCAGATCCAGTCAGGAGCCTACGCGCTGATTCTCGCGCAGGTGGGTGGTCCGATGCGCATTCCGGTGGTGATCGGCGCGGCCGAAGCCCAGTCAATCGCAATGAAGATGGAAAACATCACACCGCCACGGCCTATGACCCACGATCTTTTCGTGAGTTTCGCCCACGCTTTCGGCGTGAAACTGACCGAAGTTTTCATCTACAAATTCGAAGACGGTATTTTCTCTTCGGAAATCACATTTTCTGACGGTGACCGGACTGTGACCATCGACTCCCGCACAAGCGATGCCATAGCGATAGCCATGCGCACCGGCGCACCTATCTATACCACTCCTGACATACTCGAAGCCACGGGCTTCGAAATGGAAATAGCCGATGAAACGACAGACGATGGAGACGTAGAAGCTCCGGCCTTCGGCGATGAAGACGGACACAGCGGCAGCCATTCCGAACCCAAGCTGGAAAACTACGCCATTGAGGAACTCGAAAAAACTCTCGCCCGCCACATAGAGCGTGAGGAATACGAGGAAGCCGCCCGCGTAGCCGAGATATTGAAACGCAAACGCGCCAAAGACACCGATCAGGCCTGACAGAATCACACTGACGTCAGAAAAACATGACTCCCAATAGCTTAAATTATCTAAACCATGCAACTATAAGTAATTCATACAAGTTACTATAAAACAGAATTTAAAACTACACGGATATGGCAACAGCAAGATCCCTACAAGTAAAACTGGCTCTCCTCAGCTTCCTTGAATTCGGAGTCTGGGGCGCTTACCTGATTTCATTAGGCAACTATCTGGCTCGAATCGGACTGGCCACTCAGATCGGCTGGTTCTACACAGTCCAGGGAATAGTCTCTCTCTTCATGCCGGCTATCATAGGCATCCTTGCCGACCGCTGGATCCAGGCCCAGAAAATGCTCAGTCTCTGCCACATCCTCGCCGGTTGCTTCATGGGGGCCGCAGGTGTCTACTGCCTTACCACATCTCAGGTGGAGTTCGGACCACTCTTCGCTCTCTACACCCTCTCAGTGGCCTTCTTCATGCCGACAATCGGCCTCGGCAACTCAGTTGCGTTCAACGCTCTGACAGAAGCCAATCTCGACACCATCAAACACTTCCCGCCGATCCGCGTATTCGGAACCGTAGGCTTCATCTGCTCGATGCTCTTCGTCAACTTCACCCAGTTCCAGACCAACGCCTACCAGCTGATAACCTCGGCGGCCCTGAGTTTCATTCTCGCGGCCTACGCTCTGACAATGCCTGCCTGCAAAGTCAAGAAAGGCCAGAAAAGTTCTCTGGCCGACAGCCTCGGACTGAAAGCTTTCAAACTCTTCAAGCAGAAGCGCATGGCCATATTCTTCATTTTCAGCATGTTCCTCGGTGTCTCGCTCCAGATCACCAACTCTTACGGCAACACGTTTATCACCTCATTTGAAAATCTTGCCGAATTCGCCGACACCTGGGGTGCCCACAATGCCAATGCCCTCATATCCCTATCGCAAATCAGCGAAACCCTCTGCATACTCCTCATACCCTTCTGCCTCAAGCGCTTCGGCATCAAAGGCGTGATGCTGATGTCGATGTTCGCATGGGTGCTCCGCTTCGGATTCTTCGGGATCGGCGACACCGGCAGCGGCCTCTGGCTCCTGATTCTCTCCTGCATTGTCTACGGCGTGGCCTTTGACTTCTTCAACGTCTCAGGCGGTCTCTACGTCGACAAGGAAACCACCAGCGACCTTCGCTCAAGCGCCCAGGGCCTCTTCATGATGATGACAAACGGCCTCGGAGCCACCATCGGCACCCTCTGCGCCCAGGCGGTAGTCAACCACTTCGTATTCTCACAGACCACAGCCGAAGCCCAGCACCAAGGATGGATCACCTCCTGGATGATCTTCGCCGGCTATGCCCTCGTAGTAGCCGTGCTCTTCATGTTCATCTTCAAGGATGACAGCAAGAAAGCAAGCCCGCAGATGGAAGAAGCCGTCATTGACGGAAACGGCTCGGCTGCCGACGGCATGGTCAACGACTGACCCTCCCCCGCCCGCGGGGAATCGCCTCTCGGTCTCAACCGGCAACGGCCCCCCCAGGGCCTCTTATAAACCAAGAATTTCACTGACAGATGATACAATTTTTCGCTCCTGACATAGCCACCTCTCCTGAGCTGCCCGAAAGCGACTCACGACATGCCGTGAGAGTGCTGCGAATGCGCGAGGGCGACGAACTCCAGGTGATTGACGGCCACGGCAACGCCTACCGCTGCCGGCTGGCCGACGCCCACCCGAAACATGCCTCGGTAGAGATCCTCTCCGTCAGCCCCATGCCCCTGCCCTGGAGCCAGCAGCTTGCAGTAGCCGTGGCACCCACCAAGCATCTGGACCGCATGGAATGGCTCGTGGAAAAGATGACCGAGGTTGGAGTCAACACCATCATTCCGCTGCTCTGCGACCGCAGCGAGCGCCGTGAGATCAAGATCGAAAGACTCGAAAAAATCGCCGTGGCCGCCATGAAGCAGTCACTCAAAGCCACCCTCCCCACCGTCATGCCGATGACACCGCTCCGCGAAGTAGCCGCAATGATGCCCGGAGCACAACGGCTGATGGCCTACTGCGACCCCGACATACCCCGCAGAGACTTCACGCAGGTCTACCGGCCGGGGCTCGACACACTGATCCTAATCGGCCCCGAAGGTGACTTCTCTCCTCAGGAGATACGCCTCGCCCTTGACTCCGGATTCAGCCCCGTCACCCTCGGCAACAACCGCCTGCGCACCGAAACCGCCGCCCTCTACGCCCTCTCGGCCTGCCACATCCTCGACCAGAGCAGCGCTGCGCCGGAAAGCTGACCGCCGGCACTCCTCAGCTGAACCATAATATATCACCGTCAACTATTTTAACGGTGTCCCCTCGCCAATCACCTCCGGCCCCTGCCGGAAGCAAGCCGGACACTCCATCATATCCAATTCTGCAATGAACCTAAGAAAAATCGCAATCTCACTCCTGCTCTCAGCCGGTGCATTCAGCTTCACCGCCTCAGCCGAAGCACCCAACCCGATGAAAGAAGCGCTCATGAAGGCCTACCAGGCTCTTCTCGACGAAGATCCGCACGATGCGGAGACCCTCTTCCGCCGGGCCAACGAATATTACCTCCGCAACGACTACATCAAGGCACTCGATGACATTAACAACGCTCTCAAATATCTCCCGGAGGAAGACCTTGACACCCGCTTCCAGGCCATACAGCTGCGGGCCAACATCAACATGATGCTCCACCGCTACGAGCAGGCCATCGGCGACCTCAACTCCGAAATCTCGCTCGACCCGCAGAACTATGTGGCCGTCTACCAGCGAGGCACGGCCCTCTACGAACTCGGCCGCTACCCCGAAGCCAAAGCCGACTTCCGCCTGCTACAGCAGCGCAATCCCCGCAGCCAGGAAGCCCTCTTCGGGCTCGCCCGCGTGGCCGTCAAGGAAAACAACCTCGGTCTGGCCGACGAACTCTGCGACCAGGCCGTGGAACTCTCCCCGTCAAACAGCCAGGTCTACCTGCGCCGCGCCTCAGTGCGCACCCTTGCCGGAAATGAACAGGGCGCTGTCGACGACTATATCCTCGCCATCTCAACCGACCAGGAAAACACCCCGCGGGCACTCCGCGAACTGGTGGAAATATCCAAAACCAACTACCCCGTAGTTATAGCCGGCCTATCGACCGCCATACGCCAGGCCCCGCGCAACGGCATGTACTACTTCATCCGCGCCATGATAGCCCAGGGCCACTGCAACTACCTCGCAGCCATAGCCGACTATGACCGCATCATCAACGAAAACCTCGACTCATATCCCGGCCTCAACGCCGCACTCGCCGAATGCTACTACGCCCTCGGCAAGTTCGACACCGCCCTGCTCAACATCGACTATGCCATCAGCGCCACCCGCGACAACGAGCGCTACTATGTGATCAAATCGCAGATCCAGCGCGCCTTAGGCAACTATGACAGCGCCCTCTCCTGCGCTGAAACCGCCCTTGAGAAAGAACCGGACTCAAACGAAGCCCTCATAGCCAAAGCCCTCGCACAACTGCGCCTGGGCAACAGCGCCGATGCCTCCGTATGTCTCAGCGAAGCCACGATGAACGCCCCTGAAAACCCCTATCTCGCTATAATCCGCGGATGGGTGCTCAAAGACTACCGCCGGCAAAAGAAAAACGCCGACATGAGCTTCGAACGTGTGCTCGACATGGACCTGGCCCACGACCAGATAAAGTCATACCGCGGATTCGCACTCCTGCAGCTCGACCGCAAGGAAGAAGCCGACCGCTGGATAGAACGAGTGCTCGCCATAACCGATGACTATGACGGCGAAGTCAACTATCTCGCCGCCTGCTACTACGCCCAAGCCGGCAACAGCGACAAAGCTTTCAAGTGCATGGCCGCATCGCTCGAAAAAGGCTATGCCAACTACTATAACTGGGCCGTCAATACCGAAGCCGATGTCAACGTGGAGCCCATCCGCAAAGACCCGCGCTTCAGCGCGCTGCTCAAAGCCAACGGCGCCATATTCGGCCGCTGATCCGCACCCACAGGCAAATTGTTAAACCGGGGGCTGTCTGATTTTCGTCAGACAGCCCCCTTGATTTGTGGCCGGTCTTTAACCCAAAGACCGGCCACACGTGTGTTTCGGAACCGTAATTCTCTTGCTTAGAGATACTAAATATTCGGCAAAATTAAGCAAAAAAAATGAAATTCTGGGTATTAAAGTGTGATTATTGGTTAAAACGATATGTTAATATGTCGGAAGATGTTTCACATATTTCTTCCGGCTGCATGGTTAGGGGCTTGTTATATAATATGTTGTGCGGGGTGGAGATCTCTAAGCAAGAGATACGCCATGCTATATGCCATCGCATTTCATACTATCACAGTAGCAAAAAGGGAAATAACAAGTAATTAAATAAATATCCAAATCTAAACCATGCGTGTATGAATTTTAGTCAGAAACTCCGTTACTGGTTTGTCTTCTTGCTGACCGTAACCTTCTCACTTTCAATCTGCGCCCAAAACATTTCCGTAAGCGGAACAGTTGTTGACGACACCGGCGAGCCCCTGCTCGGCGCCACCGTCATGCAGAAAGGAACCCAACACGGTGTTGCCACCGACCTTGACGGCAACTTCACTATCAGCGTTCCGGCCAAAGCCGTCCTCGTTGTGAGCTACATCGGCTATGACAACAAGGAAGTGCCCGTCAACGGCCAGACTCACCTCGACATCACCCTCTCCACCAACGCAACCATGCTTGACGAAGTAGTGGCCATCGGCTACGGTACAGTCAAGAAAAAAGACCTCACCGGCGCCGTCAGCTCCGTGTCAGGTTCTGAACTCGCCAAGGCGCCCGTGACCTCCGCGGCAGCAGCCCTCCAGGGCAAAGCCGCCGGTGTGAACATCGTGTCACAGAACGGTGCTCCCGGTGCTTCGATGAACGTCACTGTCCGCGGCGGTGCATCTCTGACCCAGAACACAAAGCCGCTCTACATCGTCGATGGCTTCGAAATGTCTGACGCACTTGCAAACATCGACATCAACGACATCGAGACAATCGACGTGCTGAAAGATGCCTCATCTACCGCCATCTACGGTGCCCGCGGCTCTAACGGCATCATCGTGATCACCACCAAATCAGCTGCAGCCGGCAAAACCAAAGTCGATTACAACGGCTATGTTTCTTTTGACAGACTGTCAAAAAAACTCAGCATGATGAAAAATGTCCGCGACTACGTCGGATATCAATATGAACTTGCAGAGCTCCAAGGCAAAATAAACAACTGGTCCACAGTCTATGACGATGATTATGGAGTAGACATGGACGATTTCTACACCGGTGCATTTGACCGTATCGCATCACGCTACGGCAACAATCCTTACTCTGTCGACTGGCAAGACGAGGCTTTCGGCGGCCACGCAACCACCCAGAACCACAACGTATCTATCTCGACAGGCACTGAGAAAACCAGAGTCCTGCTTTCTTACAACCATGTCGACCAGGACGGTCTTCTCGCCAACCATGACTATCGCCGCAACTCCCTTCGCGCGAAAATCAACGCCGAACTCTGGAAAGGAGTAAAGATTGATTTCAACTCATTCTTCTATGACAATCTTACTCATGGCGGCGGTAACTACGGTCATATGGACTACGTGCTTCTTCAGCCCATCAACGGCGGCACACTCTTCACTCAAGACGAACTCATGAACTCAGAGACTTCAATCCAGTTCAAAAAGCTCGACTCTTTCTATAACCTTAACAACCCGCTTGTCCAGAATCTTGCATCTGTTTCATCAAACCACACCAAACGCTTTGAAGCCAACGCCGGCATCACCATTGACTTCCTCAAGTATTTCTCATGGCGTACACAGGGCAACTATACCACCTCATGGGGCAAAGGCACATCTTTTGCCGATGAACGCTCTACCGGCTATCTCTCAGATCCCGAAAACACCGGAATGCAGGGTTCTATCAAGAACTCAAGCAGTTCAGCCTGGCATATCTCCAACACCCTCAACTTCGTGAAGACCTTCGCTGAAAAACATGACCTCACAGTCATGGTCGGTCAGGAATACTCTTTCTCAAAGAGCGACAAAAACAACTGGTCTATGCGCAAGTTCCCCTATCCCAACCACGGGCTCAACGACATCAAGAATGTCGAAGTCTATGAAAAGGAATCAGGCTACTCTGAAGGCAACATGCTTTCTTTCTTCGGCCGTGTGAACTACGTTTATGACGACCGCTATCTTCTGACCGCCACAATGCGTGCCGACGGTTCTTCGAAATTTGCCAAAGGCAACAAGTGGGGCTACTTCCCCTCAGCATCAGCCGCGTGGCGAGTGAGCCAGGAAAAGTTCTGGCAGGAAGCAGGAATCAACAACTGGTTCAACAACCTCAAATTCCGCGTAGGCTACGGTGTCACCGGCAACAACGGCATCGGTTCAAACCTCTACGTAACCAACGCTTCGATGACAACCTACCCGATGGACGGCGATGTAAACTCACCCGCCTATGTGGTCGGCTCAACCCTCGGCAACAAAAAGCTCAAATGGGAAACCCTCCATGCAACCAACGTCGGTCTTGATCTCGGCATGTTCAACAACCGCCTGAATCTTACAGTGGAATGGTATAACAACCAGATCTCCGACATGCTTATGAACTGTGTGATCCCCACTTCGACCGGCTACTCCAAGCAGTATCAGAACGTAGGCAAGATGCGCAACCGTGGTTGGGAATTCCAGCTCAACACCGTCAACATCGCCACCCGCGACTTCCAGTGGACATCATCACTCAACATTTCACTCAACAAGTCAAAAGTCATCTCCCTTGAAAGCGGCGAAGACCACAAGACATTCGGAGCCGGCGGCAGCCGCGCAGGCACAGTCACATACTATGCCACTGTCGGTGAAAGCCTTGGTGACATGTATGGCTACAAATATGAAGGCATCTACACCACAGATGACTTCGAGATCAATGAAGACGGTACTTACGGTGCCCTTAAAGACGGCGTTGTGCGTCCCTATTCAGGCACACCCAAACCGGGAGACATGAAATTTGCCGCCGACACCGAAAACGAAGACGGCACAAAACAGTTCACCCGCAAGCTCGTCAAGATCGGCAACGGCACTCCCGATGTGATCGGAGGTTTCAGCAACACCTTCACATACAAAGGTTTTGATCTCAACGTATTCATGAAGTTCAATATCGGCAACGACATCTACAATGCTACCAAGCATGCCATGAGCCCCTATGCATCGTTCGAGAACGTACCCACCGAGTTCGGCAACAACTACTACCGTCTCATCGATCCGTCAACCGGACGCGAGACCAAAGATGTGGCAACCATCAAGGCACTCAACCCCAATGAGTCAGACCGCACCTGGAGCTTGACAAAGACCAATGCCGAATATATCTCCTACCCGAACTCCTACTTCGTTGAAGACGGCAGCTACCTGCGCCTCGCCCAGGTTACTCTCGGCTACACCTTCCCTTCAAAATGGATGAAGAAAGTCCATGTAAGCAACCTTCGTCTCTACTTCACAGCCAATAACCTTGCCACTATCACCGGTTATTCAGGCTATGACCCAGACGCATCGTCGAAGAACGACAACATCATCTGTACTCCGGGCTACGACTCATCGACCTACCCCCTCTCACGCAGCTATGTTATCGGTCTCAACCTTTCGTTCTAACCTTAGTAGTCTAACATCAAGAATTCAACATGAAAAAGAACAAAATATATAGCATCCTCGCGGCTGCCCTTCTCTTCGGTGCCGCCCCGGCGCTCACCTCATGCGAGGATCTGCTGGAGAAACCGTCATTCACTGCTGATGACCTTGATTTCGTTTTTTCTGACGAAGACAAGGCAGAACTTTACGTGAAAGGCTGCTACCGCGCACTCGTCTTCTCTGAACTCTGGCGTCCATTCATTGATCCGGGTGTCACTGTAATCAGCGAGGACGCGATTGACGGCGGACGCCCCCGTTCAGCAAACTTCGCCTATGACCCCATCCTCCCCGCAACAGCCACTACCGTCTACAGCCAGTCATACAAGACCATCGAATCCTGCAACGTTGCGCTCAAACGCCTTGCCGGACTCCATGAGACTGCTAAGCTCAAAGCATTGAAAGCTGAGGTGACTTTCATCCGGGCTTTCGCATACAACGAACTTATCCGCTTCTATGGCGATGTGCCTGCCGCTTTTTCACCGATCAGCGAACAGCAGGACCAGTCATGGTATCCTAAGCGCACCAGCCGCGATGAGATCTATGACCGTATCATCGGAGAGATGCAGGACTGTGTGGACGATCTCCCCTGGTTCTCTGAATCAAATTACGGTTCTGCCCCGGAACGTCTGACCCGTCAGGCTGCAAAAGGCATTCTTGCACGTATCTGTCTGTATGCAGGCGGTTACTCTCTGCGTTGGGACATTGAGACCAACGATGCCTCTTCGCTCCACTTTGACCGTCGCCCGGATGAAGCCCGCGTGAAAGAACTTTATGAAATCGCAGATGCCGCTCTTGCAGAGGTAATCGGAAAAGGTGAAAACAGCCTCATCACCCAGGGGCGCGACGGCATGAGCCCCTATCATACTCTTTTCTACAACTACTGCCAGCGCAATTTCGGTGTCAGCTCTCAGGAAATGATGTGGCAGATAGCCCAGCTTGGCGAATCAACCAACTCGGATTTCGGTATCTACAACGGACAGCCCGGATGTATGGGTGGCCCCTTCGGCGGCCGCAAGACTCTCCAGGTCAAACTGCCTACGTATTACCTTTCGTTTGATCCGGCAGATATGCGTCGCGATGTGATCTGCGCCAACTACTCTATCACATTCCTTAGCGATGCTGAAAAGTTCGATGGTACAAACTGCGCTACCACTTTCTCAAGCATCATGCCCGGCAAATACCGCATCCAGTGGTGTCAGGCTCCTCAGGCTGCTGCAAAACGCAACGTTGACGTGCCTCTTCTGCGCTATGCCGACATACTTCTCATGTATGCCGAAACCCAGAACTACCTCCACGGCCCCAATGACGCCGCCAAAGCTGCTCTAAAGCAGGTTCGCGACCGAGCCGGAATCGGAGCCATGCCTATCGCAGCCGCTAACAAGGAAGAATTCCTCGAAACCATCATGCAGGAACGCAAATGGGAACTTGGCGATGAACTTCTTGTCCGTGGTGACCTTATCCGCATGAACCTTATCGAAAAGGAAGTGCGCCAGGCTCAGCAGGACATCAAGGATCTTTCAGACCGCACAGGCAAATATGCCGATGTCCCCGCTCTGCGCATTGTCAAACTCCAGATGAGTTCATGCGAATATGGCGAAAAGGCTCTCACAGTGCCATATATCGAAATCTCTGATCCGGCTGAAATCACCAAGCTCACAGCCATGAAGAATGCCTCGACCGCAAGCAACCGAAACAAGCACAATCAGGCTGTGAAGGAGGTTCTTGCAGCACATGGCATAACTCCCTCTGACAGCGAAGTATGGTACACTGTAAACATGTTCCAGGCCTGGACAAGCACCTATAACAAGAACTCCCGCCGCTGCGCCGGTTACTCTCCAGCCGCGATAACCGCCCTCAACATCGGCTCTACGGTTTATACCAAACCGCTTGCCAGCTCCGAAAACAACGGAGCATATCCCGATTGGGTTGCAGGCGAATACGGTATTTATCACGGTTTCGTCAAGAACAAAACTGAGATTTGCCCGTTTGCAGGCAAGAGCGCAGGCCATCCGCTGATCGACAACCCCAACCTTACCCAGCATCCCGCCTACAAGTAAGGACGGTCACAATTCGCAACTGAATACTAAAAGTCTTTCATGACCTCTGTGTTAAACAGCGGTCAAAAACCGCAAGCAGAAACGGAGTTCTGACACTCCGGCATCCGGCTAATCAGAATTCCGTTTCCGCTTTCATATATCCAGATCATTATTCACCAAATAATTTTATATTCTATCAAACATTTCTACACAATGAAAAAATCATTAATCCTTTCCGCCGTTATGATGGCGGCTCTCGGAGCTAATGCAGAAGTCTTCACTTATGACTTCAATAACACTCCTCTCTACTGCAAGGCTATCTTCAGCCCCGCCGGCGAAATCGTTGACGAAGCAACTGAACTCGAAGGCCTCGGATTCGGATCAAACTATGATTTCATTGACAAAACCGGCATGGCTCTCAACACCTGCGGTTCAATGTTCAATGTAAAAAATGCAGATGGCAAATGGGAAGCTGTCAAAAACCGTTGCATCGACCTCGTTGACGGCCAGACCTACACTCTCGAAGGAGAAGACGGTGACTTCACTGCTATTGACATGACTCATCCTTTCATCTGCTGGAACCAGGATGGTGTTGGCCCGGCCCGTACACTCCTCATGAAAGGCTGGGGTGGAAATCATGGCGTAGATACTGACTACGGTGCAGCTTCAGAAGCTGATGCAGTGGAAACTACTCACGCCATTGCTTTCAACCGTAACTCAAACACCGGCAGCCGCACAGGTACTTACATCCAGTTCCCCGCTATCGGCAACCCGACCAAGCTCACTATCTGGATCGGCCATGCAGGTGGCAAATACATTGACAAAGGCCTTTACGCAGAAGTAACTCCCGTTGTCAACGGTGTTGTAGGCGAAACAATCGCAGTCAACGGTCCCGCTGATGCAAAAGCAAAACGCTACTACAAGCAGGAAGTCGCTCTCCCCGCCGGTCTCACAGGCAACGTTGCATTCCGCATCGGTTGTGGCGGTAGCGAACTCGGCCTCTACCACGTGGTAATGGAAGGTTCAGCACCTGATCAGTCAGGCATTGAAGATATCATCGCCAATCCTGAAGCTGACGAAAACGCACCTATCTACAATGTGCTCGGTGTTCAGGTTGACGAAAACTACAAGGGTATCGTCATCAAAAACGGTAAAAAGTACATTCAGAAATAATCAGTCAGTACTGATAATCTAAAAAAATCTGAAATTACCCCGCAGGGTTGCTTATAAAACCTTGCGGGGTTTTAAAAATCTAATTCAATTAAAATTTAACCATGAAATTTCTTAAAAAACTTGCTATTGCCTGCTGTGCGCTCTCTATGAGCATAGGAGCGATGGCTGCTGACAACGGCATCCTTGCTTTTCCGGGTGCTGAAGGTTTCGGCAGATTCACAACCGGCGGCCGAGGCGGAGAAATCTACCACGTCACCAACCTTAACGATTCCGGAACCGGCTCTCTGCGCGATGCCGTCAGCAAACCCAACCGCATTGTTGTCTTTGACGTCAGCGGCGTCATCGAGCTGAAATCAGTCCTGGTTTTCAGCAGCAACCTCACAGTCCTCGGCCAGACAGCTCCCGGCGAAGGCATACAGGTATATGGCAATCGCGTCTCATTCTCCAACGCAAACAACACTATCATTCGCTACATCCGCTTCCGCATGGGCATTAAAGGCGATAACGGCAAAGATGCCGCCGGTGTGGCCAGCGGTCATGACATGATCTTCGACCATCTTTCCGTGCTTTGGGGTCGTGACGAAAACTTCTCGATCTCATCAAACTCAAAAGGCACTGGTCCGCGGAACATCACTGTCCAGAACTCAATCATCGGCCAGGGCCTGCAGACTCACTCCTGCGGAGGTCTGATCCAGACTGACGGCGGTGTGACTCTCTACCGTAACCTCTATATTGAAAACAAGACCCGCAACCCTAAAGTCAAAGGTCTCAATCAGTATGTCAATAATGTGGTCTACAACTGGGGTGACGGAGGCTGCTATATCATGAGCGACTCCGAAGGTGACTCCTGGGCTGACATTCAGAACAACTATTTCATGAGAGGCCCCTGGAACGGTGCGACAAAACCTTTCTCACGCGGCAAACAGGGATTCCGCTTCTATGGAGCCGGCAACTACTATGACGACAATAAAGACGGTATTCTCAACGGCTACCTCATGCCCGTAGAGGAGATGCTCGGCACTCAGTCAGACGGATCTCAGAGCATATACCTTGAAAGCATTGATGCCGTAAATGCTACAATTGATGAATTCAATGCAGCAAACGCCGATAAGATCGCAGCCGGTACTCAGATTGAAGTCCAGCACATAACTCCGATACAGAACATGATGACTGCGGAAGAATCTTATGCCTGGATTCTTGAGAATGTAGGCCCGACGCTTCCTGTCAGAGATGAAGTGGACCAGTATATTATCGACGAACTCGCATCATACGGCTCCAAAGGAACCAAAAACGGCATCAGCAGCGAATCGCAGCTTCCCCACAGAGGCACAGGCACAATCTCAGGCGGCGTGAAGCCCCTCGACACTGACGGTGACGGCATTCCCGATTCCTGGGAAACAGCAAACGGTCTCAACCCGAATGATGCTTCCGACGCTGCAAAAATCGATCCTGCCACAGGTTACGCCTGGATAGAGCTTTACGCCAACTCCATCACCGAGGCTTTCCCCTACATCAAGAAGCCCATCAAGTTCGCCATCGGCACTCCCTCAAAGACCTCGCTGTCTCTGAGCTGGGATGTCAACAAGAACACCGAACACGGTTTCGTTATTGAAGTCTCCACCGACGGCGGCCTCACATTTACCGAAGTGGCCACTGCCCCCGCCGGCGCCACTACCGCCGAGCTGACAACACTCCAGCCAATGACTGCCTATCAGATCCGCCTGCGCGCAACTGACGGCAAGCGCCTCTACTCGGACTACACCGACACCCTCTCGTTCGAGACCTCAGGCGACCCGACCGTGCCCTTCGCTTCTGAACTCATCTTCCCTGCCAACGGTGCCAAGGAAGGCATTGCCAACGGCATCAACTTCACCTGGAAGAACGACCGCAAGGCCTACGGCGGAGATGTGACCTACAGCCTCTTCCTCGGAACCGATGCCGAAAACCTCACCGAAGCCGTTTCCGGCCTCACTGCCACTGAATGGAACTGCACCACTCTCGAAGCCAACAAGACCTACTACTGGCGCGTCGATGCCACCAACTCTCTCGGCACCACCCCCAGCGAAGTCTACAGCTTCACCACTACCGCAGGCGGTGTGCTCTTCTACACCGACTTCCACACATGCCCCGCATCATATGCAGAAAAATTCGGTTCGAAGACAGACAACCCCAACGTGTTCAATGCCGCAAACCAGCGCGTGGAATTTGACGGCATGGTGATCGGCTCCGGCTCCAACGCCATCCGCGTCGTAGCTATGAGCGGCTGCTTCTCTGAAGACCTTAACGATAACTACGGCCCCGCTTCTGAAGAAGACCGCGGAGCAACCGCAAAGGCACTCCAGTTCTACACCACCAAGGCCGGAGGCTACATCGAGACTCCCGAAGTGCAGGGTCCCTGCGTGCTGACCGTCTACTTCGGCAACACCGGTTCTTCTCAGCAGACCGTCAAGATCGTCACCATAGCAGGCGGTGAGGAAAGCACCGAAAGCTACGCCATCGGCGCCAAGAAGCGCATCTTCAAATACACCAAGACCTACACCAACGCCGGTGCAGTCAAGTTCCGCATCGATGCCAACGGCAAGAAATTCAACATCAACGACATCCTCGTGGAGCGCTACATTGCCCCCGAAGGAGACCAGCCCCTCGAACTCACCTCCGGCGAACAGAACAACTCGATCGACTACACCGACGGCAACATCAGCCTCGGCTTCAACCAGGAAGTCAAATATAACGGCGGAGCCACAATCTCCGGCATCAAGAGCTACGAAGACATCACCATTGCTGCCGGCGGCACCCGCATGACCGTCAGCTACGAAGCTCTTGACGCAAACTCCGAATACGTTATCAACTTCCCGGCAGGCGCTCTCACCGATGCCGGCGGAGAGAAATCATTCGTAGGCGAAGTGAAACTCACCACCGGCGACTTCCCCCGCGCCAAGCAGAGCGGCGAAACCCACTGGGGCAAAGCCATCAAGACCCTCCCTGTCAACTTCGCGCCGTTCAACACCGTGGCACCCTTCGAAACCGTAGGCGGCCTCGTGCAGACCTCGCAGAACGACTATCCCCACTGGTGCTACACCGCCGGCGGCTCTAACGCAGGCGAAGTAACCGCCGACCACGTGACCTTCCGTTCAGCCTCAAGCAACGACAAGGTGATGGCCTACTTCGACGGCACTGCCAAGAAAATCTACCTCGAAGTATCGGCAAGCGAAGGCTCGGCCTGCCGCCTCAAGATCCAGGAGACCCGCAACGCCGACATCGCACCCACCTGGCGCACAATCCGCGTCCTCTCCCAGGACGAACTTCCCTTCAAGGGCGAACTCGAACTCAACCCCGAATCGCGCTTCGTGAAGATCGTCCCCGCCTCTGTCAGCGGCGACGTCACCCTCAACGCCTTCCGCATCTCAGATGCCGACGGCAACTTCGGCCCTGACTTCAGCGGCATCGCCGACATCATCGCCTCAGACCTCAGAGTAAGCACCACCGCCGAAGGCATCCGCGTCAGCGGCCTCGCAGCCGGCATCCGTGTCAACGTATATGACATCGCCGGCCGCACAGTGGCAAGCGCTGTTTCTGACGGATCAGACACCGAGCTCGCTCTCGCCAAAGGCGGATTCTATCTGGTCAGCGCCGCAGGCAAGACCTTCAAGATCCGCTTCTGACAACCGGCCTGCCGCCACACTGACGGCATGACATCCATCAGCGCCGCCTCCGCTCACCCCGGAGGCGGCGCTTTGGTTAAATAATGTTTCATAGATTTAATTTCCGTGTCAAAACTTCCCGCCGTTCGGGAATTAATGCTTACATTTGTGATATAATTCAGACAAGCATGGCCGCCAACCTTCAGCATCGGGTCGATAAAATCGAATCAAAGGTCGCGCTCATCCTTGAGCGCTACAGGCTGATATCGCAGGCCAGACAGGAAGCCGAAAACCGAGTGAGAGAGCTCACCGGCACTGTGGAGCGCCTCGAACGCACCATCGGCGACCTCAACAGGCAGATTGAATACCTCAAAGTGGCCTCAGTGCTCACCCCAGACCACAAAGACGTTGAAGCCACGCGCGCGGTGCTTTCCGAATTAGTGCGCGAAATCGACAAATGCATCAACCAGTTAAGCATTTGATGAACGAAAAGATACTCAATATATCAATCCGCATAGCCGACCAGCCACGAATGGCGCTGCGAATCCCCGCCTCACAGGAAGAGGTGGTCAGAAGAGCCGAGGCCAACATCAACGAACTCTGGCGAAAATGGTCAGCGATGGCGGAATTCAAAGATAAATCCTCAGCCGAGATACTGGCAATGGTGACCTTCAGGTTCGCCCAGCTTTATTTCAGCGCCGAGGAAGCGTCAGTCAGAGCCGACAAGACCCTGGAGAGCCTGGAGAGGAGCCTCGACCGCATCATCCACAATCTCCCTGACACAGCTGACTGACACGCTGACCACCTCATCTCTGACCCGCCCGGCCATGCACGACAAGAGAGCCGGATAAGACATCCGGACGGATCAGACCCGAAAAAAACGAATTCACGCACGCTCAACACATCTGACGAGCGCCTCTCCCGCGGGATGCCGCGGCGCCTGAGAGGTCCGGATGGTTGACACGTGCATTTTTTATATACATACATTTTTCATACCTTTTTGTAGTCCTTAAATTTATGGATATATTATTCTACATCTGCGCCGCCCTCATAGGGGCCGCCATCGGAATAGTGATCATGGTAGCCGTCCAGCGATCAACCGCCCGCTCGCGCGCCAAAACGATAATCGACGATGCCAACCGCGAGGCAGAAGTGATCATGAAAGACAAACTTCTCGAAGCCCGCGAACAGGAACTCCGCATCAAGACCGAAGCCGAAAAGCAAGCCAATCAGCGCCTGCAGCGCATCCAGAGCGAAGAGTCGAAACTCAAACAGCGCCAGACTCAGCTCAACCAGCAGCAGAGCGAAAACGCCCGCGCCAGAAACGAAAACGAGCAGACCCGCCAGAATCTCGAAGCCCAGCTCGCCGTGGTCGACCAGCGCAAGGAAGAACTCGACCGCCTGCGCCGCACCGCCCAGGACACCCTCGAACACATCTCAGGACTCTCAAGCGAAGAAGCCAAGGAAAAGCTCATCGAATCGCTCAAAGACGAAGCAAAGACCGCCGCAAGCGCCTATATCAACGACATCATGGACGAAGCCAAGATGACCGCCAACAAGGAAGCCAAGCGCATCGTGGTTCAGTCAATCCAGCGCCTCGCCACAGAGACAGCCATTGAAAACTCCGTGACAGTCTTCCACATCGACAGCGACGAGATCAAAGGCCGCATCATAGGCCGCGAAGGCCGCAACATCCGCGCCCTCGAAGCCGCGACAGGAATCGAAATCATCGTCGATGACACCCCTGAAGCCATAGTGCTCTCAGGCTTCGACCCCGTGCGACGCGAGATAGCACGCCTCGCCCTCCATCAGCTCGTGGCCGACGGCCGCATCCACCCCGCCCGCATCGAGGAAGTTGTAGCCAAAGTGCGCAAACAGATCGAGGAAGAGATCATCGAAACCGGCAAGCGCACCGCCATTGACCTCGGCATCCACGGCCTCCACCCCGACCTCATCCGCATGGTCGGAAAAATGAAATACCGCTCAAGCTACGGACAGAACCTCCTGCAGCACTCGCGCGAAACCGCAAACCTCTGCGCCATCATGGCAGCCGAACTCGGTCTCAACCCCAAGAAAGCCCGTCGCGCAGGCCTGCTCCACGACATAGGCAAAGTGCCCGACGAAGAGCCCGAACTGCCCCACGCTCTCCTCGGCATGAAACTCGCCGAAAAATACAAGGAAAAACCTGAGATCTGCAACGCCATCGGCGCTCACCACGACGAAATCGAACAGACCTCGCTCCTGGCCCCCATCGTCCAGGTCTGCGACGCCATTTCAGGCGCACGTCCCGGTGCCCGCCGCGAAATTGTCGAAGCCTATATCAAGCGTCTCAACGACCTCGAACAGCTCGCCCTCAGCTATCCCGGCGTGATCAAGACCTACGCCATCCAGGCCGGCCGCGAACTGCGCGTGATTGTCGGAGCCGACAAGATCGACGACGTCGAGACCGAAAAGCTCTCATCGGAAATCGCCCGCCGCATCCAGGACGAAATGACATATCCCGGACAGGTCAAAATCACCGTAATCCGCGAGACCCGCTCCGTAAGCTTCGCCAAGTAAGGGAGGGTCTGCGCCATGGAAGAAAAAGACAGAAAATGCCCCCGCGGAAAGCTCCATTGCTTCAACTGGATGGAGGACATCCCCGGCGGCGTGACAGACTTTGACATAGTCGAAGTACAGTTCAAAAACACCCGCAAGGGTTTCTACCGCAACTCGGCCAACATCGACCTGGCCATAGGCGACACCGTAGCCGTCGAATCGGCTCCCGGCCATGACATCGGCGTGGTCACCCTGACCGGCAAGCTCGTGGCCCTGCAGATGCGCCGCGCCAACGTAAAGCCCGACGCCGAGATCAAGCGCGTGTTCCGCAAAGCCAAACCCGCCGATCTTGAGAAATACGAAGAGGCAAAGGCCCGCGAGAACGACACCATGATCCGCGCACGCAAGATAGCCGAATCGCTCAACCTCAACATGAAGATCGGCGACGTCGAATATCAGGGCGACGGCAACAAGGCCATCTTCTACTACATAGCCGATGAGCGAGTGGACTTCCGCCAGCTCATCAAGGTCCTTGCCGACACCTTCAAGGTGCGCATCGAGATGAAGCAGATCGGAGCCCGCCAGGAAGCCGGACGCATAGGCGGCATCGGCTCCTGCGGACGCCCGCTGTGCTGCGCGAGCTGGATGACCAACTTTGTTTCTGTAGGCACCAGCGCCGCCCGCTATCAGGACATCTCGCTCAACCCCCAGAAACTCGCCGGACAGTGCGCCAAACTCAAATGCTGCCTCAACTTCGAGGTTGACACCTACGTTGAGAGCGCCCGCCATCTCCCCGGCCGCGAGATTCGCCTCGAAACGGCTGACAACACCTATTTCCACTTCAAGACCGACATCTTCAAGAAGGAGATAACCTACTCGACTGACAAGCAGATCGCAGCCAACCTCGTCACCATCTCCGCAGCCCGCGCCTTCGAGGTCATCGACATGAACCGCCGCGGCGAAAAACCGCTTCAGCTCCAGGCCGACGATGCCGAAAAGAGCTCGGCCAAGGCCAAGCCAATTGACCTCGCCTCGCAGGACGACCTCACCCGCTTCGACAAAGCCAAAAAGAAAAAGCGCAAAAAGAAAAGCGGAGGCGGCAACGGACAGAAACAGGAAGGCCAGCAACAGAAACCTCAGGCCGAGAATCAGGATGCCCCAAAAGCGCCAAAAAACGCCGGAGAACAGCCCCAGAAGCAGCAGCGCAGACGCAACGACAACCCCGAAGCCAACGCCGCTACCCAGCAGCCCGGACAGCAGAAAAACCAGCGTCAGCGCAACAAAGACAACCGCCGCGAGCCAAAAGCCCAGCAGCCACGTCAGCAGAATGCCCCTCAGGCTGAAAAATCATCCGACGCTCCTCAGGCCGAACGCCCCAACCGCATCCCCAAAGCCTTCCGCGACAACCAGGAATAAGCGATCGTTTTGACAACGCCTCCAGAAGAGATCATCCAGATGCGATCAACCACCTATATTATTATAGCAGCAATCTCACTTCTCGCGCTTCTCGCAGCCTGTGGCCGCGGGAAGCGCGATTACAGCAGCTGGCAGCAGCTTCCGGCTGACGGATGGGCCTACAACGACACCATCAGCCTCCTGCCGGTCGACACAACGCTCACCGACAACGACTCGATACTCAACGGCAGCACACTCCACGTGGCTCTGCGTCACAGCAACGCCTATCCCTACTCCAACATCTGGCTTGAACTGACCTACCACGGCGACGGTCCTTATCTGCTGCGTGACACCATCAACATGCCCCTCGCCGACCTCTACGGCCGTTGGCTCGGAAGCGGTTTCGGTGCCGGCTACCAGCACGAACTCATTGTCAACCCCGACACCCGCATCGACCTCACGCGCCCCGTGGCCCTGCGCCACATAATGCGCGTCGACACCCTCCGCGGAGTCGAACAGATCGGAATCCTTGTAGAGAAAAATTAGAGAGCAGTTCATAACAGAACACCCTCTCCCACCGCCCGCACAAATGCAGAGGCTGCCTATCGGCTCCAAAACCGAAAGCAGCCTCTGTCTGTTTATCGTCCCTCACTTATCTTTTCACCTCCTTTGAAAGGTTATGAAAGAAAGCAATCAGATAGCACAAAAAGCCGATTGTCAGACATCCGAATGGCACCGATGTCAAAGATCCTCTGACAAAAAACACGACCGTCACAACGTAGATCAAGCTCCAGATAGCGAGCAGAATATTCTTATAAAGTCTCATGCGCAAGATGTCACATTAGGTTCTTCAAGATGTTGATTCTGACAAGATGAGAGGAAGCAACTACACATCAGAATACTAAAACTTAAAAACGCAAAAGTGCGAGGCCAAAAATACTAAAAATTTCCGGTATCTCCGCATTATCGCACTAAAACCGGGCATTCCCGGCATTAACTTTGCAAGCACAACCCCTCCCTTCCGCCCGCACACTCAACACTCCATTCTCAACCTCTAATTCTTCCACTCCCATGCGCACCATCACAGAAATCATCATCCACTGCACCGCCACCCCCGCCGGCCGCCACGTCAGCGTGGCCGAAATCGACCTCTGGCACCGCCAAAGAGGCTTCCGCACCATCGGCTACCACTATCTCATCGACCTTGACGGCACAATCCACACCGGACGCCCCCTGAGCGAGACAGGCGCGCACTGCCTCGGCCACAACTCCCACAGCATCGGCATAGCCTACGCAGGAGGCCTCACAGCCGACAGCACCCGTCAACCCGCCGACACCCGCACAGAAGCCCAGAAAACCGCCCTCCTGAAGCTCCTGAGCGATCTCCGCCTCGCCTATCCCAAGGCCCGCATACATTCCCACCGCGATTTTGCCGCCAAAGCCTGCCCCTGCTTCGACGCCACCGCCGAATACGCCTCCATCTAAAAACCGCTTCACACCTCCCCCTCTCGGCCACCCCTGAAAAAACAGACAGTTCCGGAAGATCGCTCTTCCGGAACTGTCAATATAATCAAGATGTGATGAATAGGCTTAGTCGATTTCTTCGTCAGCCTCGTAGCCGCCCATTTCGCGGATAGCGTTCTTCAGCATGGTGTACTGCTGGAAGAGGTGGTTGACGGGCACTTCACCCTTGGTGTAGTCATGCATCGGGCTCTTGAGGAAGAAGCTCAGGAAGCGCTGGATGCCGTGACGGCCTGCACGTGCGGCGAGGTCGCTCAGAAGCACGAGGTCAAGGCAAAGAGGAGCGGCAAGGATAGAGTCGCGGCAGAGGAAGTTGATCTTGATCTGCATCGGATAGCCCATCCAGCCGAAGATGTCGATGTTGTCCCAGCCTTCCTTGCTGTCGTTGCGCGGGGGATAGTAGTTGATGCGCACCTTGTGGTAGTAGCCCTGGTGGCCGCCTTCCTCAGCACCGCCGCAGTTTGCGTTGTAGAGATCGGGCTGATCTTCGGGAACGAGGATTGACTCAAGGGTAGAAAGCTTGGAAACCTCCTTGGTACGGAAGTTTGCGGGTTCGTCGAGCACGAGACCGTCGCGGTTACCGAGGATGTTGGTCGAGAACCAGCCGTTGAGACCGAGGCAGCGGGTGCCGATGATGGGGGCGAAGCCTGACTTCACGAGAGTCTGGCCGGTCTTGAAGTCCTTGCCTGAGATAGGCATGCCGGTCTTTTCGCTGAGTTCCCACATTGCGGGGATGTCAACGGTTGTGTTGGGAGCGCCCATGATGAAGGGAGCGCCCTCGCAGAGGGCTGCGTATGCATAGCACATTGAGGGTGCGATGTGTTCCTTGTCGTCAGCCTTCATTGCTGCTTCGAGAGCTTCGAGAGTTCCGTGGATCTTTTCGTCAACCGGAACATATACTTCAGTTGAAGCTGCCCAGAGCACAACAACGCGGTCAACACCTTTTTCTTTCTTGAAGTTGCGGATATCTTCGCGGAGCTGCTCTACCATTTCCCAGCGGGTCTTGCCGGCCATCACGTTGTCACCGTCGAGACGCTTTGCATAGTTGTGGTCGAAAGCGGCCTTCATCGGAACGATCTTTTCGAGTTCGTCCTTCACAGGCTCGATATCCTTGGGCTGAAGCACTTCAGCATAGACTGCGCTCTGATAAGCATTTGCAGGATAAACATCCCATGCGCCGAACACAATGTCGTTCAGGTCGGCCATCGGAACGATGTCCTTGTAGTGGAGATATTTTTTATCAGCTCCCTTGCCAACACGGATCTTGTCATATTGGGTCATTGAGCCAACAGGTTTTGCGAGACCTTTGCGGGCCATGAGGACGCCGGTCATAAACGTGGAAGTCACGGCGCCAAGTCCTACTACGAGTACGCCAAGTTTACCATTGGCGGGTTTTACAGTAGATTTAGTCATGATTGTTCGTTACTAACTGAATAGTAGTTTATTAAGGTTAATTTTTGATATCTGGTCTTTAGCTCGTCGCAAAGAGAGTTTCCAACTTTACATTTGAGCTTTCAAAAGTACTGAGTTTTTTCGGATTGTGAAATTATTATTATTTAAAAATTACCTTATTAATTTTAAAATATGCAAAATAGAACGTATAACACTTAATTTTAATTAAAATACACACAAAAAATACCGATTATCAGCAAACATATGTTAACACAGCCCCAAAATCCGTAATAGCCACTCCTCCAGACCGACAGATATAACAGACCGCCGGCAGAAATCCTTCTGCCGGCGGTCATTGCCTTTCACGTCAGGCCGGAAAACCATATCCGGCCATGAATTTTAGAGCTTGCTCAAAAACAATCTCTTATTGAGAATCTGCTTATTCCACAGTCCAGGTCTCGCCGGCGAGAACCATGTCACGCAACGACGAGAAGTTCTTGCGGCCGCGCACCTCTTCGATCTGAGCGTCGATCTCTTCATTATAGACCGGAGAGTCAACATCGCGGATCACACCCAATGCCAGCGGCAGATCGTGGCCGTCCATCATGGCGAGCTGCTGGTGCAGGAAGTTCGACTGCGTGTGCGCGTCATGAACCAGCACATCATCCATCGTATAGCCGTCTTCGCCCACCTTCACTGCTTTCAGCAGGAAGCCGTCGCGCACGAGGCCCATCTCCTTGTCCTTACCGAAAAGCATCTTTTCGCCGTGCACCAGATGGATGGTGCGTTCAGCACGGTGTTCGCGGTCGGTGATGAAATTGTGGATACCGTTGTTGAAGATCACACAGTTCTGAAGCACCTCTACAACTGACACTCCCTTGTGGAGAGCGGCGGCCACAAGCACCTCCTGCGAGATCTGAAGCTCTACGTCTATGCTGCGGGCAAAGAAATTGCCGCGGGCGCCGAACACGAGTTCTGCCGGGATGAACGGATCTTCGGTTGTGCCGTAGGGCGACGATTTCGACACGAAGCCGCGGTCGCTCGTGGGCGAATACTGACCCTTGGTCAGACCGTAGATCTTGTTGTTGAACAGAATCATGTTGATGTCCACATTGCGGCGCACAGCATGGATGAAGTGGTTGCCGCCGATGGCGAGACCGTCACCGTCGCCTGAAATCTGCCAGACACTCATGTCCGGGCGGGCCACCTTGAAGCCGGTAGCGATAGCGGCCGCACGTCCGTGGATGGTATGAAAACCGTAGGTGTTCATATAGTAAGGCAGACGCGAGCTGCAGCCGATACCTGAGATGACTGCCGTCTTGTGGGGAGGCACACCCACGGTTGCCATTGCCTTGTGGAGTGTGTTCAGGATCGCATGGTCACCGCAGCCGGGACACCAGCGCACTGATTGATTGCTCTTATAATTGGCGGGGGTATATTGAGTCTGTTCCATGATTATTTGTCCTCCATGATTTTTTTGACACCGTTGACAACTTCGCTTACGAGGAATGGCTGTCCCTGAATCTTGTTGATGCGCTCTATGTGCAGATCAGGGAACTTGGCCTGGAGATAGTCGGCAAACATGCCGGTGTTGAGCTCGGCCACGATCACCCGCTTGTAGCCGCGCAGCACTTCGGCTGTGTTGGCGGGCAGCGGATTGATGTAGTTGAAGTGAGCGAATGCCACAGGACGGCCTTCGGCACAGAGTTCGCCGGCGGCAGTGCGCAGATGGCCGTAGGTACCGCCCCAGCCCACAAGAATTGTGTCAGCGCCCTTCGGATCGAGCACTTCGAGCGCAGGGATGTGGTTGGCTATGCGTTCTATCTTCTCGCGGCGGGTCTGCACCATTTTCTCATGGTTGACCGGATCGGTCGAGATAGCGCCGGTGTTATAGTCTTTTTCAAGACCGCCCACACGGTGTGCGGCTCCTTCGGTTCCGGGGATAGCCCAGTAGCGGACCAGATCCTCGTCCTTGCGGGTGTAAGGCTGCCAGGCTTCGTCGATGGCATTGGGAGCCAGCAGCGGAGGATGGATTTCGGGCAGATCTGACGCTTCGGGCACACGCCATGCGCTCGAACCGTTGCCGATGAAGGCATCGGTCAGGAGAATCACCGGTGTCATGTGTTCCATTGCTATTCTCGCGGCCTCGAACGCCATAGTGAAGCAGTCGGTCGGAGTCGATGCGGCCACTACTGCCAGAGGCGACTCGCCGTTGCGGCCGTAGAGAGCCTGCATAAGGTCGGTCTGTTCAGTCTTGGTGGGCAGACCGGTGGAGGGACCGCCGCGCTGCACGTCGACAATCACCAGCGGAAGTTCGGCTATCACAGCCAGACCGATACCCTCGCTCTTGAGAGCCAGACCGGGGCCTGAGGTCGAAGTGACCGCAAGATGGCCTGCGAATGATGCGCCTATGGCCGAGCAGACTCCGGCAATCTCGTCTTCCATCTGCAGAGCCTTCACTCCGAGATCCTTGCGCTTTGCAAGTTCCTGGAGTATGTCGGTGGCGGGAGTGATGGGATAGCTGCCGAGGAAGAGCGGACGCCCGCTCTTTTCAGAGGCTGCGATGAAGCCCCATGCGGTGGCGGTGTTGCCGTTGATGTCCGTATAGACGCCGGGCACAGCCTCTTCGGTCTCGATGCGGTAGGTGCTGACACTGGCGTGGATGTTGTTTCCGTAATTGTAGCCGGCCTCGATAACCTTGGCATTGGCTTCATAGATAGCGGGCTTCTTGGCGAATTTGCCCTTGAGCATACGGAGAGCGCCTTCAAGCGGACGGTCGAAAAGCCAGCAGACAAGACCGAGGGCGAATATGTTGCGGCACTTGAGGATGCTCTTGTTGTCCAGTCCCGACTCGGCCAGCGCGGCTTTGGTCATCGAAGTGACGGGCACTTCCACCACCTGGGCCTTGATGTCGAGTTCCTTGAACGGATCGAGAGTCTCGAAAAGCGCCTTTTTGAGATCTGATTCCTTGAATGAGTCGATGTCGACAATCACCACACCGCCAGCCTTGAGAAACTTGATGTTCTGCTTGAGAGCCGCGGGGTTCATGGCGATGAGCACGTCGCAGAGGTCACCCGGAGTGTGCACGTCGACACCTACACTTACCTGAAAGCCCGACACTCCGCTGAGCGATCCCTGCGGAGCTCGAACCTCGGCAGGATAGTCGGGGAAAGTTGACACTTTGTTTCCTAACCCTGCGGAAACATTTGTGAAAATGTTGCCTGCAAGCTGCATGCCGTCACCGGAGTCTCCGGAAAAACGGACCACAACCTTGTCAAGGGTCTTGACATTGGTCTTGTCTAACATAATTAGATTGGTTTGATTAGATGAATGTGGTTATCATGGTTGATTATAAGTTCCTGTTTCAGGGCTTTTCGCCGGTCGTGCCGAATTCGAGCGCCATAGCCGCGCCGCTCTGCGGATCGGAACCGGCCTCGTAGACCACCGTTCCGTTGACCATTGTCATCTCGATCCGCGTCGGCAGAGTCATTCCGGCGAGCGGAGTCCAGCCGCAGCGGCTGATCACCTCCGAATCGCTCACCGCAGTCCGGCATCCGAGAGGATCCACCAGCACCAGATCGGCCCAGTAACCTTCGCGGATATAACCGCGCCCTTTGATGCCGAACAGATCGGCCGGACGGTGACACATCAGTTCCACCACCCGCTCAGGTCCGCAGCCTTCGAGTTGCGGATCTGACGCCACAAGCTCAAGCATGGCGCGCAGCGAAAACTGCACCATAGGCATACCCGACGCGGCAGTCAGCGCATCGCCCTCTTTCTGCGCGGGCAGATGCGGAGCATGGTCAGTGGCAATAGTGTCGATGCAGCCTCCGGGCTGGATAGCGCGCAGCAGCGCTATGCGGTCAGACGGTTCCTTGATAGCCGGATTGCACTTGATGCGCGCGCCGGCTCTCTGAAAATCATTCCGGTCAAAAAGTAGATATTGCGGGCAGGTCTCAGCCGTCACCTTCACTCCCTCGGCCTTGGCTTCGCTGACAAGCTGCAGCTCCTCGGCAGTGGACAAGTGGCAGATGTGCACACGCGCACCCGTTTTCCGGGCAAGTTCTATAGCCTTGCGTGTGGCTTTCACGCAAGCCTCGCGGGGCCTGACATCCGGATGTCTTTCAACCGGAATCGAGCCGCCGCATTCCTCCAGCAGCCTTTCGCGGGCCGCACGGATCGTCGCCTCGTCTTCCGCATGCACGGCTATCAGCGCCGGAGCGGAGGCGAAAAGTTCTTCAAGTGTATTGTTGTCGTCAACAAGCATGTTGCCCGTCGACGATCCGAGAAACAGTTTTATGCCGGCCGTCCGGCTGTAGTCGGCCTTCAGCAGCTCATCGGCATTGTCATTTGTGGCGCCGATAAAAAAGCCGAAGTTTGCAGCCGAGACTTCAGCTGCGCGCCTGATCTTGTCCCCAAGCGCCGCGCAAGTCACAGTGGCAGGCTTCGTATTTGGCATATCGACAACCGAGGTGACACCTCCGGCCACCGCCGCACGGCTTTCCGTGGCCATGTCGCCCTTTTCCGTCAGACCCGGATCGCGGAAATGCACATGCGTGTCAATCACTCCGGGTATCAGCAGTCGCCCTCCGCAGTCAACAGCCCTGTCGGCTGTCTGCTTCAGGCGCATACATTCGGCGCCGTCGGCCGTGCCTTCGCCCACTCGGCCTATCTTCTGCCCGTCAACAAGCACATAGCCTCTGAACCGGCGGCCTTCGTTGGCAATCTCTGCATTATATAATAAGGTGGTAGCCATCTGCAACGCTTGAGTTTAAAATTTATCAGATAGAGGAGGCTTACACTGTCTTGCGTTCATATTTCGTAAACAGACTCGACCATTTCAGCCTCATCACCCCGAAAAATCCCTCGCTGAAGATACCGGAGCTCATTTTCGAAGTTCCGAGCACACGGTTCACAAAGATGATGGGCACTTCCTTGATCCTGAATCCATACTTATAGGCCAGGAATTTCATCTCGATCTGAAATGCATAGCCCTTGAAACGGATACCATCCAGAGGCAAGGTCTCAAGCACCCGGCGGCGGTAGCAGACAAATCCGGCCGTAGCATCGTTGATCGGCATCCCGGTCACAACCCTCACATAGCGCGAGGCGTAGTACGACATCAGCACCCTGCCCATAGGCCAGTTGACTACATTGACACCCGTCACATATCTCGACCCGATGGCCAGATCGGCGCCGTCCCTGGAGCAGGCGTCATAGAGCTTCAGCAGATCGGCGGGATTGTGCGAGAAGTCGGCGTCCATCTCAAACACAAATTCATAGTCCCGCGCCAGAGCCCACTTGAATCCGGCTATATAAGCCGTGCCCAGTCCCTGCTTGCCGGCGCGCTCCACCAGATGCAGGCGTCCGGCATACTTCTTCTGGAGATCTTTCACTATCGCGGCTGTGCCGTCAGGAGAATTATCGTCAATTATCAGCACGTCAAACTCACGTGGCAGTCCGAAGACAGCCTCGATAATCGCAGCCACATTCTCCTTTTCATTATAGGTGGGAATGATGACCACGCTGTCGACAATATTTTTTTCAGAAACCGGTCCGGTCGCCAGTTGCTGGCCGCCTGCCGGCTCTTTCTGTTCCTGCTGCATGATGTCAGGCCTTAGATTTTTATAGATTGGTTAAATTCCAAATTACACTTGTAGATTTCCGTTTAAAAAAAGCTCTGCAATTAAGAATTTTTGCAAATTTAGAAAATAAACTTTGATCCCTCCAACCTTTCCTTCAAAAAAATCCACACCCATGCAATCTTTTTTCACTACCCCTTTCATATCATTTTTAACTGTCAGGGCCAACCATTATCATCCACTCGCCCGCTATTCCGACCAATAATTCTACGATTTCTCCCTTTTAAGCCCTATTTTTCAAAAAAATCGAAAAAACTTTCAAAAACATTTGGTCGATTCAAAAATCCTCTCTACCTTTGCAACGCTTTAAGCGAGAAAGGGCGCTTAGCTCAGCTGGTTCAGAGCGTCTGCCTTACAAGCAGAGGGTCGGGGGTTCGAATCCCTCAGCGCCCACAACTCCAAAATCTTTCTCGCATCTAAAGCAAAACCGGATAGCGCAAGCGGCGCAATCAAAATCCGGGCGCTTAGCTCAGCTGGTTCAGAGCGTCTGCCTTACAAGCAGAGGGTCGGGGGTTCGAATCCCTCAGCGCCCACCAAAGAAACCCACGGTCAGATTCATCACCCCTTGAATCAGGCCGTTTTTCTTTGCTTCTGGCGGCAAATGTTAAAACAAGACCTTCTCAAATTACAATATTTTACATAAATTCACACGCAAAATCAAAAGCCGAAACCGTCCGACATATTTTATAGTATTTTCACATTGACATCCAAACGCCTGACAAACAATTCGATACAAACCAAAATTAAACTCTGTTTCCCAAAATTCACACTTTTTATCCCGCCCGAATTTTTTCAATCGCCTCAAAATGACTAAATTTGGAAAGTGCTTACGAAAACCGTAAACATCTGTTAATCGCCACTCTAAATGGAACAGACTCTAATCATATTCAAGCCATCAGCAATCGAGCGCGCTCTTGTCGGCAAAGTTCTCTCCCGCTTCGAGCAGAAGGGCCTCACCATTACCGGCATGAAAATGATGCAACTCTCCGAAGAGCTTCTGCACCAGCACTACTCTCACCTCGTCAGCAAACCATTCTTCCCTTTGATACTACATTCGATGACCGCATCGCCCGTCATCGTCATGGTCCTCCAGGGAATCCAAGCCATCTCTGTGGTCCGATCGCTCACAGGCGCCACTAACGGACGCGAAGCTTTTCCCGGAACAATCCGCGGCGACTTCGCAATGTCGAATCAGGAAAACATCATCCACGCATCCTCCTCACCCGAAGATGCCGAAACCGAGATCCGACGCTTCTTCCGCCCCGAAGAACTCTTCCCGCGCACTGCAGCAGCCACCCCATTCATCAATTCAACCGACGAGCTCGGCATCCCGGCCAGTCCCCCGCAGTGAACCGACAGCCAGGATAAAAAAGCATAACCATCAACTCTCCATCTTCTTGCCGGAAAAAATTTTGAATACTCCAATGAAATTACTAAAATTCAATACACTCCTCATCTCACTCCTCGCTTCAGCGGCAGCATTCACCGCACAGGCACAGCTAAAACTCCCCAAATCACACACCAACCAGCACAACTCACTGATAGCCAACCAGCGGCCATCAGTCAACCCCTTCAAGATCGAAAACAACGACCTTCTCCTAAACCAGATCAAAGCTCGCGAAGCCGCCATTGACAACGAAGTCTTCAACTCTTTCTGGAACAGCGAAAGCGTCAACCCCTACGGAACAGCAGTCACAATCCCTGACCATCATGACATCGACGTCTCGGAATTCGTGTCACCCTGTCCCGGCCACATCACATCAAACTACGGCTACCGCTCTCGCTTCGGACGCATGCACTACGGAACTGACCTCAAGCTCCAGGTTGGCGACACCGTCCGCGCAGCATTCTCCGGAAAAATCCGACTCACGAAATATGAAGGACGCGGCTACGGCTACTACGTAGTGATGCGCCACGAAAACGGCCTCGAAACAGTCTACGGACACCTCAGCCGCTTCCTCGTGAAACCCAACCAATACGTCAAAGCCGGCGACCCCATAGCTCTCGGAGGCAACACAGGCCGTAGCACCGGACCACACCTCCACTTCGAATGCCGCTACCTCGGAATACCCATCAACCCCGCAGCGATCATCGACTTTGAAAACCAGGTGCCCCACAAAGACATATTCGCCTTCGACAAACGCACCTACGGAAAATCTCAGAAATACGCCCCCGCCAAAAAGCGCAAAACCAAAACCACAGCATCACGCAAACGCAGAGCCAAACGAGCCCGCAAATAACCCAGGTCCCAAAAGAACCCTCAGGCCACCACCCTTGACCAGAACACCCTGGCCACCTCAAGCCACACCGGAAGTTTCAGACCATCCGGAGCTACCGGCACTTCAGATCCTCATCGTCTCCTCTTTCTTGGCTAATTTGCAAATATTTTGTAATTTTGCAACCAAACCGGAGACTTTGATGTTTATTTGACACAAAACACATCAAATCGACGGCTCTAACGCAAATCCATCTTACAATTTCTTTATGTCATCTGAGCACTTGCGCGGCATGGGAGTTGCACTCACCACGCCATTTCTCGAAAACGGAGATATCGACTTTCAGACACTTGACGCCCACCTTGATTATCTGGTCGACGGCAAAGCCGACTACATTGTAGCCCTCGGCACAACAGCAGAAACACCGACACTCACCCCCGACGAGAAACACCGCCTCGCGCTCCACATACTCGACCACATCAACCACCGTTGCCCCGTAGTGCTCGGAATCGGCGGAAACTCAACCCGCTCCGTAGTCAACGAACTCCTGACCACAGAGCGCCTCGACGAATTCGACGCAATCCTCTCAGTGGTCCCCTACTACAACAAACCGACCCAGGAAGGCATGTACCGCCATTTCGCCGAAATAGCCAAGGCATCGCCAATCCCCGTAATCCTCTACAACATACCCGGCCGCACAGGAGTCAACATGAACGTTGACACCATCATACGCCTCGCCCGCGAATTCCAGGGCAAAATCATAGGCATCAAAGAAGCAAGCGGCAACATGGAGCAGGCGCAGAACGTAATCACCCGCCGCCCGGAAGGCTTTCTCGTAATCTCAGGCGACGACTCCCTCGCCCATAGCATGATCCGAATCGGCGGCGACGGCGTAATCTCCGTGCTCGGCAACGCCTACCCCGAACGCTTCACCGAAATGATCCACGCGAGCATGACCGCCGAAACCCCCGATCACGCCGCCAAACTCCACCAGCAATTCTCAGCCCTCTACTCCCTCCTATTCAAAGACGGCAACCCCGCCGGCATCAAATGCTTGCTCCACATCCTCTTCCCGCGTTACAAAGAAGTCCTCCGCCTCCCCCTTGTCCCCGCCACCGACGAAACCCGCCACGGCCTCGAACGCGAAAAACTCTAAGAGATTGTCTAAAATTTATATCACTTTGCTTTTAAAGGCCTTGTCGGTGTCTTTTTACTTATTCTTAGACAATCTCTAAAGATAATTTGCACTTTTTTTATATGGATGACCTGATTATAATAATCGCTTTAATACTTCTCAACGGTGTATTCTCAATGTCGGAGGTCGCCCTTATATCAGCACGAAAATCCAAGCTGTCGGCAGAAGCCAAAGACGGCAATCGTAGTGCCGCCAATGCCTTGAAACTCCAGAGTGAGCCAGATCGGTTCTTATCGACCGTACAGATCGGAATAACACTTATCGGGATTCTTACCGGTTTGTTTTCAGGTGCTACAATAGCAACGGAAGCAGGCAATTATTTGACATCAATAGGTCTCGCCCCCAAAATGGCGATGAATATTGCGAAATTTGTCATTGTCGCGATAGTAACTTATCTGTCGATAGTTGTTGGTGAACTTGTGCCGAAACGAATCGGCATGGGACATGCTGACGGGATTGCCAAACTGGCGGCGGGTCCAATGAGACTGCTTTCTCTAATAACAACAGTTCGGTAATTTTTGAGCAGGCATAGCTGTATCGCACTGATACACAATAGTTTGCATCGATATTGAATTATTGTTGTATCTTATTGATATTCAATTGAATATGCAAATTTTACCGAACTATTGTAATAACATATCCCATTGTATGGCTGCTGTCTGCGTCAACATCGGCCATTGTCAAGATTTTCAAACTTGGAAACAATACATCAAAAGTAACTGAGGAAGAAATCAAATCTTTGATTCAGGAAGGCATAGATTCCGGAGAAGTGCGTGAGGTTGAACAGGACATCATGGAGCGAGCATTAGTTATGGGTGACAGCCGTATCGGCGCGATTATGACCAGTCGTAAAGAAGTGGCGACTCTGACTATTGATATGGATGAAGAGAGCATCCGGAAGGTATTATGCGATGACCTTCATTCCTCATATCCCGTTTTCGACAGAGATAAAGAAGACATCTGTGGTGTTATATCTCTTAAAAGTCTCGTGCTGTCGCTCGGCAAGCCCGACTTCAATATCGAAAAAGCGATTATACCTCCTATGTGTCTTCCTGAGTCCATGACGGTATATGACGCGCTCGAAACGTTCAAAACCACCGACAACCACTTTGCTCTTGTTTACGATGAGTTCGGTAGCTTCCAAGGCATTATAACACTCCGCGACATACTCGACGGTCTTGTTGGCAATATCGCCCAGTCCGGAGAAGGGCCTATGATTGTGAAGCGTCCGGATGTGGACGAATGGCTCGTTGACGGGCAGTGCCCCATATATGATTTTCTTGCATATTTTGACTGTGAGGAGCTGTACAAACCGGCAGGATATACGACAATCGGAGGTCTGATAATGGAGACTCTGCGCAAAGTACCCACTGAGGGCGACACAATAAAATGGCATTCTTTCAAAATTGAAGTCGCGGACATGGACCGTGTTCGCATCGACAAGGTCGCGGTGTCCCGTCTTACTGCCGGCAACCTATAATCATGTCCGGACGAAAGATTCCGTTTTTTATACAAGCCCTTCATAACACTTCAGCCGTACGGTTCTTATGAAGTGCCTATACCGAACTCACGTTAAATAGGAGTATTCCATTTGTGAAAAATTTTAAGTTACCTGAGCCTTGGTGTCTCTTTTGCTAAATTGTTGAAGCTCGTCAGTCGCATAGCTCGCTATGCTTCTTCCTCCCTTGCAACAATTTATCTAAAAGATACACCACTCAGATTTTAACTCTTGTTATGAAACACCCTCTTATAGTTCATTACACCCGAACGATTGGTCCGAAAAGTCATAACTCGCCATCTGTCAAATGAAGTGCTTCAAGAAATCGGCACACTGTTGCTTCATCGCCGGAATATTTGCCTTTGTCCTCGCTTAACTTACATGTGCTGCAATAGAATGTCCATGATTCGGTAATCTTCACCGCGACAAGTTTGATGACTATGTTACGTGGTCTGACATCCTCGAAATCATTGGTAAAATGAGTGCCAATGCCAAATGATGGTATGCACTTGTCTTCGGCATATCTCTGTATCTCGATTGCTTTATCAACATTCAAGCCGTTACTGAACACAATCTGCTTGGTGCGTGGATCAATGTTAAGACTCCTGTATTTTTCGACAATGAGATCGAGTTCATGGCAGTTATCGCCGCTGTCCACTCTCAGCCCCTTGAACATATTGGCATAATCCTCAGAGAAATTAAGGCTGAAAATCCGCCAGCCATAGGTGTCGTAAAGGAATGTGCCCAACGCACCCCGATATGTAGATGCCCATGTTTTCATGGCAAGATAATTTGCCATCTGCGGACCATACATTCCGGCAATGGCACATATAAGTTCATGGGCCATCGTCCCTATTGGCACGAGATCATATTTCATGGCGAAATACACATTGCTGGTGCCTATGAATCTTCCGGGGCCAGACATTGTGTCCTGACAATCTTTCATTGCCTTGACCACCGTGTCCTGAGCCTGAAATGATGCTCGGCGGCGGGTGCCGAAATCACTGAACGTGCAACCGGCCTCAATCAGTCTCCGTGCTTTGTCATGCGATTTTCGGTAGTATCCTTCATAATCGAGTTTCTCTGCTTCTCCCGTCATTATATAATACAGTTCCGAGATGATTGCGAGGACTTTCACTTCGAGAAGTATTGTGTTGCTCCAACAGCCTTCAAACTCTATGTCAAGATGTCCGTTTTCATCTTGATTTATCCTTACCCATTTGCTGTCATACCGAAATCCTTTGAGATAGCTGCAAAACCAAGCGGGGATATAGCTGCATTTTTCTTGCAGAAACGCAATTTCCTCTTCGGTGATTATCACGTCTTCAAGCATTTGTATCTGACGAAGGAGCTCATCGGCAAAGCCATCAGGATAAACGGTATTGTCCCGGTCATTAAACTTGTAACGTACCTGTGTGCGTGGGAAGTTTTCAATTACCGCGCAACACATTGTGAACTTATACAAGTCGTCATCAGTAAAATGTCGTATTATCTGGCGCATATAATTTATTTTTGGAGATTAGCATATCTTTATGCAATTGTTTATTGCAAATATAACAATCCGGAACAGAAAAACGCGACACTAAGAGGGTGAAAGATTTAATTTTTGTTAATTCATAGTACTATGTATTGCATAGTACCTTGCCAATCCCTACCTTTGCAACGTCCGAGAGACAAAACCGGTAGTCACTCCGACAGAAAAACATCCAAAAATCATGAACATAGACAATCTGAAATCCCAGATGCGCAAAGGAATGCTGGAATTCTGCGTACTGCTCATACTCAGGCGCGGCGATGCCTACGCCTCCGAGATGATAGCACGGCTAAAAGAAGCGCATCTAATCGTAATGGAAGGCACTCTCTATCCGCTGCTGACCCGCCTCAAAAATGACGGACTCCTCGCCTACCGATGGGAAGAATCCCTCCAGGGGCCGCCGAGGAAATACTACTCCATAACCCCGCTTGGGCTCGAATTCCTCGGACAGCTCCAGGCCTCCTGGGACGAGATCAGCAACTCCGTCAACCTCCTCCTCGCAAACCCTCCTATTATAACACCCATCACACCCAACCCTCTCAGACTCAAAGACTGACATGAAAAAGAGCTTCCCCGCCAACATAAACGGCAAAATCTTCTACATCGACGAAGACGCCTACACTCTCCTCCTCGACTACCTCTCCCAGCTCCGGGCCACTTTCGCCGACAACGAAGCCGACGAGATAGTCAACGACATCGAACAGCGCATCTCCGAACACTTCGAAGAACGCATAGCCCGCGGAGCCAACGTAATCGTCATTGACGACGTCAACCGCGTCATCGAGACAATGGGCCGTCCCGAAGAACTCTCCGAAGAAGACCCTGACAGCACCTCCCGCCACAGCAGCGAACCGACCGGCGCCACCCCTCCCGACCCCAAAGCAGCCCCACAGAGCCGCCACAGCACCGGTCAGGCCACACCGCCCCCGCCGCCAATCCACAAACGGCTCTACCGCGACGTGCGCCATAAAGTGTTCGGAGGTGTCATAGCCGGCCTCGCCCAGTATCTCGGCTGGGACGTAACCGTCATGCGCATCCTCGCCACCATCCTCACCGTCTGCACCTATTTCTGGCCCTGCGTAATAGTCTACATGGTGGCATGGATGATCATCCCCGTGGCCCACACCCCGCGTCAGATCCTCGAAATGCAAGGCCAGCCCGTCACGCTTGACAACATAGGCCAGACCGTGATCAACAACTCCACACCCCCCGCAGCCCCCGTGCCTGACGAAAACTCATCGTCATTCGCCACCTTCATCAACACCTTCTTCTCGATAGCCGCCAAATTCATCCTCGGATTCTTCGGAATGGTCTGCGCCATAGTAGCCTTCGTGATGCTCTGCCTCATCCTCTCGCTCGTAGCAGGCATAATAGTCTACTCCGTCACCGGCAACCCCAACATCCTCGACGGACTCGACATATTCTCCGAAAACTCACCCGTCACCACCGCCTGGGCCTTCATCTGCCTCTTCTTCTCCATCATGCTCCCCTTCATACTGATAGCCCGCTACGCTGCCGTCCCGCTCCTGCGCTTCAAAGTACCCTCGGCAGCAACGCTCATCACCGCCATCATCATCGAACTGCTCTTCATCACCGCCACAGTGGTCCTCTACAACATAGCCTACAACTTCGACAGCGCCGGCACCGTCTTCGCCGTCGTGCAGACCACCGGCAGCCTCGGAGCCGACCCTATCCACTGCCTGCTCCCCTTCGCCGCAGCCATACCCGCCAGCATGCTCCTCGCCCCCTCCATATCAGCCTGATCCATCAGCCTGTAGGCCCGTTCTCCTCTCTCCTCTCCCACCTTCAGCCCGCACCCGCCTGAGAAGTTTCCTGCAAAATCAGCGCAAAAAGATTTGCTTCTTACAAAAACATTTCCTATATTCGCGCTAACGGCAAACCAACCGAAGCCCCGAATGTTATGGAACTGATCAATCAATTCCTCGACCACCTCAGCCACGAGCTCAACTACTCGACGCTGACAGTCAGTGCCTACCGCACCGACCTCATGGCGTGGGCCGATTTTGCCACGGCAGGCCGTCCCGAACTCCTGCACCCGCTTGACGTCACCACCTCGGATCTGCGCCAGTGGATCGGCTCTCTGGGCCGCGAAGGCCGCTCGCCCCGCACCATCCGCCGCAAGGCTTCATCGCTGCGATCATTTTTCCGCTTTCTGATGTGTCACCACGGGCTCAAATCAAACCCCGCATCGGCTCTTACACTCGCCAAAATACCCAAAGACCTTCCGGTCTACATACGCCCCGACGACACAGCCCGCGTTCTTGACGACGCCCCGACCGACACCTTCGCCGAACTCCGCGACCGTCTGATCATAGACCTGCTCTACTCCACCGGCATCCGCTGCTCTGAGCTGACAGGCCTGCTCGACCGCGCCACCGACACCTCCAAAGGTGAACTAAAAGTGCTCGGAAAGCGTAATAAGGAGAGAATAATCCCGATCGGGCCCGAACTCTGCCAGGCAATAGAAGACTATCGGTTGACGCGCGACTCCTCTCCGGCCACCGCCATCTCTCCGGCCGACCCGACAGCACCGCTCCTGGTCCGCGACGACGGACTTCCGCTCTACCGGAAATTTGTCTACAACGTGGTTCACCGCACCCTCTCCGAAGAGGGAGTCCATGCCAGCCGGCTGAGCCCCCACGTGCTGCGCCACTCCTTTGCCACTGACATGCTCAACTCCGGAGCGCCTCTCACCTCAGTCCAGACCCTGCTCGGACACCAGTCTCTGACATCTACACAGGTCTACACCCATGTGACCTACAGTGAACTTAAACATAATTACCAACTCGCACATCCGCGTGCATTAAAAAAAGGAGGAAAAAATGGAAACTAACATCAAAGCCATCCACTTCGACATCAGCGAAAAACTGACCTCTTTCATCAACAAGAAAATCGAGAAGCTGACCCGCCGTTATCCCGAAGTGATGAGCGCCGAGGTTTCGCTTCGTGTGGTAAAACCCGAAACAGCCCTCAATAAACAGGCCATCGTCAGCCTGAGCGTACCCCAGGAACGCGAACAGGTAGCCGACAAGACCGCCGACACTTTTGAAGAAGCCATTGACCTCTGTCTCGAAGCCCTCGACCGTCAGCTCGAAAAAATCAAAAACAAGAAATAAAACAATCGTCCCCGGATGCCTGGCAGCATAGCATCGGGGATACACTGAAATCATAACGCCTCCGGATGCCTGGGTTTTCCGCATCCGGAGGCGTTTTTTTGGGCCAGCAGCAAAACCCGGCTGAAACGTTAAAAACTATCCGTGAAAAGATTTTGGAACAGCGATTTTCGGGTGTCGGCGAATTCCGGGGCGTCGGCGGATTCCGAGACCATCCGGAGCGGTAAATCGGTGTCCTCGACCGGACACCCACATTTGTTTGAATGTCTTCCCCCCGACACCTACGCGCAATGCGCTGCGGTGTCGGGGGCTATGAATAAATCGGTGTCCTGCCGGACACCCCAAAAAACACACCACCGCCCGCCCCGCATCAATCATCACCCACAATCCACCCGAATCCGCCCGATGATGTCCGGAAGGACATCGATTTACTCGTAGCCCGTGACACCGTAGCGCTAAGCGCGAAGGTATCACTGGGTTGCGATCTTCCCCCGAAGGTGATGTCCGGCAGGACATCGGTTTACTCATAGCCCGTGACACCGATGCGCTAAGCGCGAAGGTGTCACGGGTTTGCCGTCTTCCCCTGCATATGGTGTCCGGTCGAGGACACCGATTTACCGCTCCGGACGGGGGCTCTACGCATTATCGCACTCCCGGCGGATGTTTTAAATTCTTTTTCAACAACCATTTTTACCATTTCCCCCTGACCTGACCGCCCTGACAATAGCCTCGGTGGCCGGGGTGGAGAAGGTGCATGGATAGCTCTGAAGTCCTCTCACGGCTTTCAGCCCCTTCTGATGATAGCGCCATACTGACAGCCGTGAGGCCCAGCCAAGCAGAGGATGGCGGTCAAGAAAAGCATTGACCCGGCGCTTGAACAAAACGGAAGGCTTGTCGGCAGGCGCCGAAACCACACGTCTGATCAGAGCCTCGGACTCAGACTCCGGCATCCCGGCGCACTCCGAAAGCAGAAGTGTGAGCCCGCGGACAAAGCCGTCGAACTCCGGCCGGTATTCCGGCGAATTCTTGATCACCGATGACGGCACGGTGATCTGCGCCGCAGAATTGCGTATCTGCTCGCGGGCACTGTAGAAGCAAGGCAAGGTGGCATAGCAGCCGTGGATCAGCATCGAGTTATGAAAAAACTCCTCTGCGAGATACAGATTGCGGAAACGCGGCTCACCCTTGCTGTCGAAACAATATTGATAGGTGCGGATGAAAGCATCGGTCCTCACCACCCCGTAGAGCACCGAAGCATACATTCCGAACTGACCGGTTAGTCGCTCCACAGCGCTGTCACCGTCCACATAGCTGTCGAAACTGCGGATATAGCGGGGAGTGAAGCGCACGCCGTCACCGCAGGGGGTGAAGGTCAGATAGTGGCCCTGCGCGCAGCTGTATGACGGATTCCGGTCAAGAAACTCCGCAATCTCACAGACCGCTTCGGGCACTATGAAGTCATCGTCGGCACAGTAAAACACATAGCGCGTGCTGATCATGGGCAGTATCTCCCTTATCTTAAGCAGGAAATGCAGCCCCGGACGGTGGAGATAGACCACCTGTTCCGGATCCATACGCCCGGTAAACAAAGCGTCTGACGAGTCGGGGACAATCACCCGCAGGCCTGTGCCTCTGTAATAATCGAGCAGGCGCTGCAGACGCTCCGGCCTGTTGTGGGCCGGGATTATCACCGTGACATTCTCAAGTATATCCATATCCTTTCAGAGTTATTGCAAATAGATTTTTTCAGAGTTTCAGGCGCCCTTTGGTCAGATAGCCTATGCTCTCGCGGAACACTACGGATTTCAGCCTCCACATCAGCAGACCGTAGAGCGCGGCGGCCATGAAGATCTTGGCAAGAAGCGAGACAATGGCGCTTTCGATCCGTGCGGTAGCGGCTACCGTGACGGCCATCACGGCAAGTGACACGGCTATGTAGGGCATCATGCTCTTAAGCACCCCGGAGAGGCGCAGCCCGATGTGTCGGGCCGCAAAATAGTGCCAGACAAAAAGCCAGCATACATTGACTCCGGCATAGACCTCAAGCATCACCGTCAGCCCGTAGGGGTAACTGAGCATCACACAGAGAAGCTGCATGAGCCCCAGCGAGATAGTGTTCCACATATATATGTTCGGACGGCCAATGCTGTTGAAGAGGTTGCCGTAGAGAGTAGCCACAGGCATGAATGCGCCCCAGACACAAAGAATCTGCATCACCGGCACACACGGAAGCCACTTGGCCGTCACGCTCAGCACAATCAGTTCTCTGGCCACGATTGCCAGGCCGAACATGGCCGGAAAACATACAAAGGAGGTGAAACGGAGCATTTTGAGAAACACCCGGCAGAGGCGCTCACGCTCTTCGGATGCCTCGCGAAACACCGGCTGGGCCACACTGTTGAGCATTCCGGAGATGGTCGAATAGCCCATAGTGGTCCACTTGCTGCCCTGCGTATAATAACCCGTGGGCTGCATTCCGTAGAAGCGGCCCAGCAGCACGGAGAAGAAATTGTTGTTGATGTGGGTGAAGAGCGAGGTCATCAGCTGCCGGGTGCTGAACGGCAGCATCTCGCGCAGCGGGGCCATGCGGAACGATAGCGTGGGATGCCAAGGCGAACGCAGCCACAGCAGCAGCGCGTTGCAGCCTGAATAGGTGACTGTCTGGGCCGCTATGCCCCAGTAGCCGCATCCGAACGCGGCGCAGGTGACACCGACGGTGCCGGAGAGAAGTATGGCGCAGATCTGTATCTGGCTGCGGAGCTTGACATTGAGATTGCGGAAGAAGTAGGCCGACGGCGCGGTGGCTATTCCTCCGAAAAGGAAGCCCAGGAAGAGAAAGCGCGAGAGCCACACCATTTCGGGCTGATTATAGAAGCGGGCTATCAGCGGGGCAAGCGCGAAAAGCAGCCCGTAGAGGCCGAGTCCGGCCACAATGTTGAACCAGAACACGGCGTTGTAGTCGTCATGGCTGATGTTTTTCCTGTTGACTATAGCCAGAGTGAAGCCGCTTTCGGCAAAGAGTCCGGCCATAGCCGAGAATATGGTCAGCGCCCCGACCACACCGTAGTCGGCCGGAGAGAGAAGTCTTGACAGGAATATGCCGAAAAGCAGATTGAGCAGCTGCATGGTGCCGCTGCCTATTCCGCCCCAGAGAAGCCCCTTGGCGGTTTTCTGTTTGAGTCCGCTGTCTGACATTCGGTTGATGTGATTGTTGGATTGGTTCAGTTTGGTTTTGGTCGACTGTTGTTTCCCAGAGCCGGGAGAGGGATTCAGACCTGCCGCGAGGTCAGCCAAGGCTGTCGAGAAGCTGCACGGCGGTCAGTCCGAGGAGCGGATGGCGCCACGACGGATCGAGCTGCGACAGAGGCCGGAGCACAAAGTAGCGCTCATGCATGCGGGGATGCGGGATGATGAGCTCCGGAAGCGAGACCACAACTGAACCTACGGCTATCAGGTCGATGTCTATGGCGCGGTCAATGTAGCGGCCCTCGCTGTCGCGGTGGGGCGAGGGGTCGATTCCGCGCTCAATCTCTCTGAGACGCCTCAGCAGACCTATGGCAAATGCTTCCATGTCGGTGCTGTCAGGCAGGGAGACCACGGTCATGAGACCAAGGTTCAGAAAGGTATTGTCTGACTCGAAGCCCCAGGGTTCGGTCTCGATGATATCCGAGCGGAGCACCTCTCCGCCCAGGGCGGAAGAAACGGCGGCTGCCGCGCGCTCGATCAGAGCGTGGCGGCAGCCGCTGTTTGAGCCTATGTTGATATGGATATTGTGCGTCATAGAGCTGCGGCACTTAATCCTTTCATTTTCCTTTCACTCTCCTTTCAGGGTCCGTATCAGTCCCCCAGGTCAGAGAGTCTTCTTAACCTCGACTTCTTCGTAGGCTTCGATGAGGTCGCCTTCCTGCACATCATTGTAACCGGCTATCGAGAGACCGCAGTCATAGCCAGAGGTGACTTCCTTGACATCGTCCTTCATGCGCTTGAGCGATCCGAGCTCACCGGTGTAGCGCACAATGCCGTCGCGGATCAGGCGCACTTTGCAGCTACGCTTGATGCGTCCTTCGCGGACAATGGCACCGGCGATTGTGCCGACCTTGGAGATGCGGAATGTCTGAAGCACTTCGGCGGTACCGATGACTTCTTCCTTGATTTCGGGGGCGAGCATGCCTTCCATCGCGTCCTTGACCTCCTCGATGGCCTGATAGATGACCGAGTAGAGGCGGATCTCCACACCGTCACGCTCGGCGGCACGGCGGGCGGCCTGCGAGGGACGCACCTGGAAGCCGATGATGATGGCATCAGAGGCGGCTGCGAGGGTGACATCGCTTTCGGAGATGGCGCCGACAGCCTTGTGGAGCACGTTGACTTTGACTTCTTCGGTCGAGAGTTTGATGAGCGAGTCGGAAAGAGCCTCGATCGAGCCGTCGACGTCACCCTTGACGATGATGTTGAGCTCGTGGAAGTTTCCGATGGCGCGGCGGCGGCCGATCTCTTCGAGAGTGGTGCGCTTGGAGGTACGCAGACCGAGTTCGCGCTGGAGCTGTTCGCGCTTGGTGGCGATCTCGCGGGCTTCCTGCTCGGTTTCCATCACATTGAAGGTGTCGCCTGCAGTCGGAGCGCCGTTGAGACCCAGGATGAGGGTAGGTTCGGCGGGACCGGCCTCGGTGATGCGCTGGTTACGTTCGTTGAACATAGCTTTCACGCGGCCGAAGTGGGTTCCGGCAAGAATGATGTCGCCCACACGGAGTGTGCCGTTCTGCACGAGCACTGTGGCCACATAGCCGCGGCCCTTGTCAAGCGACGATTCGATGATCGAACCGGTGGCGCGGCGGTTCGGATTGGCCTTGAGGTCGAGGAGTTCGGCTTCGAGAAGCACTTTCTCCATGAGATCCTCTACTCCGATGCCCTTCTTGGCAGAAATGTCCTGCGACTGGTATTTGCCGCCCCATTCCTCTACGAGATAGTTCATCTGGGCCAGCTCTTCCTTGATCTTGTCAGGGTTTGCAGCGGGCTTGTCGATCTTGTTGATGGCGAATACGATGGGCACACCGGCAGCCGAGGCATGGTTGATGGCCTCGATGGTCTGCGGCATGACATTGTCATCAGCAGCGACGATAATGATACAGAGGTCGGTCACTTTGGCACCGCGGGCACGCATGGCGGTGAAGGCCTCATGGCCCGGAGTGTCAAGGAAGGTGATGTGACGGCCGTCCGAGAGTTTCACGTTATAGGCACCGATATGCTGGGTGATGCCGCCGGCCTCGCCTGCGATCACGTTGGCATTGCGGATATAGTCGAGAAGCGAAGTCTTGCCGTGGTCTACGTGGCCCATGACGGTCACGATCGGCGGGCGGGTCACGAGTTCGTCTTCCGAATCCTCTTCCTGCTGGATGGCTTCCACAACCTCAGCCGAAACGTATTCGGTCTGGTAGCCGAATTCCTCGGCCACGATGTTGATGGTCTCGGCGTCGAGACGCTGGTTGATAGACACCATCACACCAAGGTTCATACAGGTGGCTATGACGTTGTTGATGGGCACGTCCATCATTACCGCAAGGTCATTGGCGGTCACAAACTCTGTGAGCTTGAGCACCTTGCTTTCAGCAGCTGCCTCGGCGGCCGCTTCATGGGCACGGTGGGCCACAGCCTCGCGTTTTTCCTTGCGCCACTTGGCGCCTTTCTTCTGGTTCTTATCTTTCGAGGTCAGGCGGGCGAGAGTTTCGCGCACCTGCTTCTGAACGTCTTCTTCATTGACTTCGGCGTGAACCGGACGTTTGTTGCGTTCGCGGTCTCGGCCACGTCCGCGGTCATTGCCGCCACGGTTGCCGCCGCCGTTGTTGTTACCGCCGCCGTTTCCGCCACGGTTGTTGCCACCGGCGTTCTCACCGCCCTGGGCTGCTTTCTCGATGTCTACCTTGCCACCGATACGACGACGCTTCTTGCGGTCGCCGCCCTGCGATGAGGCGTTGGCACCGGCCGCGCCCTTGATGCGTTCGTTGCGGCGCTCTTCCTTTGATTTCTTTTTCGGACGGGTAGACTGGTTGAGGGCCGACAGGTCGATATGGCCCACCACTTTGGGAGCCACTACCTGGGCGTCGGACTGATAGCGGAACACTTCGTCTTCGGCAGGTCTTGCGGGAGCCGGTTCAGCCGGCTTGGCCTCGGCCTTCGGAGCCTCAGGAGCTTTCGGAGCCGCCGGAGCCGTGGGTGCGGGGGCCGCCGGCTTGGCAGGCTCGGCCTTGGGAGCGGGAGCCGCTGCCTTGGGAGCCTCAGGGACTTTCGGAGCCTCGACTGCAGGCGCGGCGGCCTTGGCGGGTTCTGCCTTGGGGGCAGAAGTTTCAGCCTTGGGCGCGGGAGCCTCAGCCTTGGGAGCTTCAGGAGCCTTGGGGGCCTCGACCGCAGGCGCGGCGGGCTTGGGAGCTTCGGCCTTTATCTCTTCCTTCTTCACGGCAGGTTCAGCCTGAGCGGGCTCGGCAGGCTTGGTCTCAGCCTTCGGAGCCTCAGGGGCGGGAGCTGCGGGTTTCGCAGGCTCAGCCTTGGGCACAGGAGCTTCGGCTTTGGGGGCTTCAGGAGCCTTGGGAGCCTCGGCCGCAGCGTCCTTTATGGTCTCTGCCGCAGGCTCAGGCTTTGCGGGAGCCGCAGGTATGGGGTTATTGTTTTTGTCAAGCTCTATCTTGCCAATGACGCGGGGTCCGTGGGTGACAGAGGCAGCCGCTTCACGGTCAGATGAAGTAGCGACAGTTGATTTTTCTTTTTCTTTCTGACGCATGCGGTCGATACGCTCGCGCTCCTTGCGGTCGGGCTGGAAAGCCTCGACGAGGATATCATAGGCGCTCTCATCCAGACGGGTGTTAGGATTCGAGGCATCGATTGTGATACCCTTTTTACTCAACTGGTCAGCTAACGACTGGATAGTGACGTTGAATTCTTTAGCGGCTTGACTTATTTTTATTCTCGGCATATTGAGAGATTGGTGTTACAATTTTTATTGAGGAGTAGAGGTGCGGAATTCCGCCGGCGGAAGGCATCACAGTGCCTTGTGTGCTTATTCAGCTGGTTCTTCGGCGGGAGCTTCTTCGGCAGAGACAGCGGCTTCAGCCGAGGGAGCGGCTTCTTCGGCCGCGGGAGCCTCAGCAGGCGCTGCGGGAGCTTCGTCTTCGAATTCGGCGCTGAGGATGCGGATCACGTTGTCAACGGTGTCTTCCTCAAGGTCGGCCTTGTCAATGAGTTCCTGACGCGGGGTGCGGAGCACGCTCTTGGCGGTGATGCAGCCCATGTCCTTGAGGGCGTCGATAACCCAGCCGTCGATCTCGTCCTTGAATTCGTCGAGATAGATATCTTCGTCGATTTCCTCAGGGCTGTCGCGGTAGACGTCGATCACATAGCCTGTGAGCATCGAGGCGAGTTTGATGTTGAGACCGCCCTTACCGATTGCCAGCGAGACTTCTTCGGGGTGGAGGAAGACTTCAGCCTTCTTCTCTTCTTCATCGAGGTGGATGCTTGAGATCTTGGCGGGGCTGAGAGCGCGCTGGATGAAGAGCTGGGGATTGGCGGTGTAGTTGATCACGTCGATGTTCTCGTTGCGGAGCTCGCGGACGATGCCGTGGATTCGCGAACCTTTGACTCCCACGCATGCGCCCACGGGGTCGATGCGGTCGTCAAAGCTCTCGACTGCAATCTTGGCGCGTTCGCCCGGAATGCGGGCCACGGCGCGGATGTTGATCAGACCGTCGACAATTTCAGGAACCTCGCGTTCGAAGAGGCGGCGGAGGAAGGTCTCGTTTGTACGTGACACGGTGATCTTGGGGTTGTTGTTCTTATTGTCGACGTTGGCGATAACGGCAAGCACGTTTTCACCCTTGCGGAAGAAGTCGCCGGGAATCGACTCGCTCTTGGGGAGGAGAAGTTCGTTCTTCTCATCGTCGAGCAGCAGAGTCTCGCGTGACCAGGTCTGATATACTTCGCCTGACACGAGCTGGCCTTCAAGTTCCTTGAACTTGGTGTAGATGGCCTCTTTCTGCAGGTCGAGGATCTTCGACTGGAGGGTCTGGCGGAGGTTGAGGATGGCGCGGCGGCCGAAGTCGGCAAAGAAGATTTCCTTGGTGTGTTCCTCGCCGATCTCCACGTCGGGATCGTCATCGGCGCGGGCGTCGGTGAGCGAGATCTGGAGGTTGGGGTTTGTGACTTCGCCGTCAGGCACTACTTCGAGATTCTGGAAGATCTGCACGTCTCCCTTGTCGGGGTTCATGATGACGTCGAGATTCTCGTCGGTGCCAAACATTTTGGCGAGCACGTTGCGAAATGACTCTTCAAGCACACTGATCATAGTGGTCTTGTCGATATTTTTCAGTTCCTTGAATTCGGCGAAACGCTCCACCATGTTGGGAGCTTCTTCTTTTCTTGCCATAGGGGTGGTTATGATATCTTTGTGTTTACTTTTTTATTCTTCTGTCTGTTAAAAAACCGGTCTGCGGCCGCTCACTTGAAGTTGATGACGTAGCAGACCTGCTTTGCCTGGGCCATAGGGATCACCGTCGGCTCGGCCACCATCACGGGGCGCTTCGCTCCGGGTTCCTTGACCTTGCGGGTGACTTCGAGGGTGAAGTCTTCGTCAGTCACGGCTGTGAGCACACCCTTGAGTTTCTTGCCGTCGCGGGTCAGCACTTCGACCTCGTTGCCGAGATTCTTCTCATACTGGCCTTTGACTTTGAATGGTGCGGTGAGCGAAGCGGTGCCCACTTCGAGGCTGTAGTCCTCATCCTCGCGGTCGAGTTTTTCGTTGAGACTTCTGTTGAGGTCGGCACAGAAGTCGAGATCTATGCCGGTGGCGCTGTCAAGCTCCACCACAATATCGTTTGCAGCCGAGACGGTCACGTCAACCACAAAGGCATCGGTTCCGGCAATGGCCTCTTCCACCAGGCGGCGGACTTCGTTCTTGTCAATCATTTGTACTTTTCGCACTTATAAAAACAATGGAGGAAGCTCGTGGCCTCCTCCGTGACTTTCTGAGTGCAAAGTTAATAAATTTTAGTTTTTTCAGCAAATCAAGCGACTTACCCACAGAGGAAGAGCGCCTTATTTAAGTTTTTTTAACCTCCGGTCGTTCTTCGGGGCGGTAGATGAGCGTGCAAGCATGGGTGGGATCGAGCACACGGCGTGCGGTGGCTACGACCGACGAGGTGGTCACCCTGCGGTAGGCCGGGACGATGTCATTGATATCCTCGCCGTGCATCTCGGCCATAGCGAGTGACTGCGCGCGCTGCAGATAACTGAGCGATGAGAAGGTGAATTCACTGGCGAAGCGGTTGATGGCGCGTTCGACCTCGAAGGGACTTACGCCGTCAGGACGGGCTTCGGCGTGGACATAGGAGAGGCGGTCGGGGCGGCCGGCGTGATAGCAGAGCCGCGAGGCCTCGTCTTTGAGACGGCTGACGGCCGTGCGGGCCGCCTGGGCCGAGTTGTCGGTCAGACGCGCCTGGAGCATCAGCATTCCCGGCTCCTCGCTTCCGGTGATCATGGCGTCGGCTGTGGCAAAGAGGTCGTCGCCGAGCACGAGGCGGCGATAGAAGCGCGACGAGTGGCCTGAGGCGAGAATGTCGGTGATAAGGTCACACTCTATATAGCCGGGCTCTCCGTAGCCTGGCATGGGATATGCCACCACCACACAGGTCTGAGGGACGGCTCCGCTTACTTCAAGCTCGCGGGGCGCAGTGACCGGAGGTTCCCGGTGGTATTGGCGCGGGCTGACCGGACGCGAGGGGATGGAGCCGAACCAGCGCTCCACACTTTCGCGCACCTGCTCCGGGCTGACGTTGCCGCTGACGGCGAGCACGGCGTTGTTAGGCGCATAGTGGGTGAAGAAAAACTGTCTGACATCAGCATCGGTCACTTTCTCGATGTGAGAGGGCTCCTTGCCGATGGTCGGGAAGCGGTAGGGGTGCGATGTGTAGACCAGTCCGCGCAGATAGTGGTGGAGATCGCCGTATGGGCGGTTGAGATGGGTTTCCTTGAACTCTTCGATCACCACGCTGCGCTGCACTTCGAGCGCCTTTGGCGAGAAGGCCAGGCCGAGCATACGGTCGCTTTCGAGCCAGAGAAGTGTTTCGAAATTGCGGGCCGGGGCCACGTCATAGAAGTTTGTGAAGTCATTCGAGGTCCATGCGTTGTCCATGCCGCCGGCGCGTTCCATCTCGGCATCGAAATCGGGGATGTTGACCGAGCCTCCGAACATGAGGTGTTCGAACAGGTGGGCCAGGCCGGTCATCGAGGGGTCTTCGTCGCGGGCACCTACGTTGTAGAGAACGTTGACGGCAACCATTGCTGTCGAGGGATCATAGTTGTGGATGACCCGCAGTCCGTTAGAGAGTGTGAATTTATGGCAGTCGATCATTTTTTTGCTGAAATCTGGACTTCAAAGTTATAAAAAAGCGCCGATATGGCATCGAAAAAAGCAAAAAGAGTGGATTATAGGGCTTTTAGCAAATAATTTTTAACAGATTTCTTGGAGATATAACTTTTTTGTCCGTATATTTGCAACATGAGCAATAGGTCATAATGGCAAGCCTATACTTTCCGGCCCTCTTACTCTCAATTATCTTTTATTAATCTTTTAATCTCAAACTCATCGCAATGAAAACTCTCGTTGAACAGCTCGCTTCCAACTTTGAAGCTTTCGCAAAAGACGCACAGGCTCAGGTTGAAAACGGCAACAAAGCTGCCGGTGCCCGCGCACGCAAAGCATCTCTCGAAATCGAAAAACTCCTCAAGCAGTTCCGCAAGGAGTCTATCGCAGCAGGCAAGTAATCAGAAAGCCCGCCTCCTGGGGGATTATCTCTTTTTGCCTCCCTTCAACAAACAAAAAGAGAGCAAAAAATATAAACCGCTGCCAGTCGAAAAGACCGGCAACGGTTTGTTTTTTTGTATAGCGGGTAGGTCTGGGCGGTCACCTGATGCAGTGGCGCAGAATGGCGTTGAGATCCTCGCGGGTGAAGCGGAGCGCCACCGAGGACTGGGTGGAGGCGTGGATGTAGAGCGAGATGGCGCGCGTCATCAGCACATCGTCATGGCAGCCCTTCATGGCCGAATAGCCGCCTTCAGGCAGGGCCTCATACTGCATCAGTTCATCGCAGGCCGTGGGGCAGCGCTCGGTGTAGGCCCCGTCGCGCACATAGGCCACGAGATTGGCTATCAGCGCCGCCTTGGTGCGGACATTGACGTGGAAGCCCGGCAGGCGCTGCCCGCTCTCGCCGCTGCGGCAGTAGAGGTAGGGATATGACTGCCTGAGAGTTTCGAAGATGTAGTGGCCGTGGCCCTCCGAGGAGCTTTCCCATGAATTGCTTTCGACAACGAGCATGGCATTGTTGAAATAGCGTCCGATGGCCGAAGCCTTGGCCGCGAGAAGATCATGGTCGATGTGGCCGCGCCATTGGCCCACTATCTCCGGCCGTCCGAGGGTGTCGGTGTGGCGGTCGAGCACGGAGATGACCGAATAGTCCGACCCGCGCGAGCGGCCGCCGATGTCGACACAGACAATGTAGGCCCCGCCCCTCCGCGGCTCTTTCCAGCGCACGAAAAGCCCCTGGGGCGAGGGAGAGAAACGGGGCACTCCGCCGGGACGGCTGACATCGCCCTGCTCCGAGAGCACCACCTCTCCCCTCTCGCCTTCCTCGCCGCAGCCTGCGCGCAGGCGTTCCACATCAGCCGGGGCGAAGACTCCGCGCGAGGTCGACTCGAAGGCCTCGGCGGCCACGGTGGGATATTCGGCTTTCATAGAGCGGTGGTCGGGGAAACCGAGCCGCTTGTCGTGATACCACTTTATGGCCTCCAGAGTGCAGCCGTGGTCGGTCCACAGACTGCGTTCGTAGGCATCGAGAGAGTCCCAGAGCTGCTGCGGATCGTCTACTTCGGAGCGATTGATGTCTATCTCATGCCAGGGCACGAAGAACGGAATCTTGTCACTGCGCCCCGGAGTGCAGGCGCGCATCCATTCGCGGTGGAAGAAGTTGCCGGTGCCGTTGGCGGTGCTTTCCATAGCGATGAACGAAAGCGGCTTGGAGGCGATGCCTGAGGTGACCGAGCGCAGCAGGTCGGCGGGATTGTGGAGCGGCGAGTCTTTCCAGAAAGCCACCTCGCTGAGATGGGCCAGCGCATAATCCTGGCCGCGTGTGGCTTCCTGATTCTCGCTCGAACAGACCGTCACCTTGCACTCGCGGCCGGGAATGACGCGGGTGTTGGTCATGCGCTCGAAGGGGCGGAATTCGGGTTTCACCTCCTCTTCCCAGTATTCTTCGGGATAGCGGGCAAGGAGGCGCGAATACATGCCTCTGATGGTGGCCGAGGTGTCTTTGACATGGGCGCAGATCAGCGAGTTCCAGCCACGGCAGTGGATTATCTGTATCCAGGCGAAGTAGATCTGTATCAGAGTCGAGCCGCCCCACTGGCGCGCTTTGAGCATGATCAGGCGCAGAGGATGTCCGGCGCGGCGCTCGGCCTCAAGAAGCGCTGCGAGCCTGCGCTGCGGACGGTTGAGGCGGAAAGGGATGTCGCGCGAGGAGATCTTGTCGGTGATCACTACGCAGCTGACGGCCCAGAAGGGGAAGTCATATCTGAACCGCAGGCGGGCTAAGTCGCGTTCAGAGGCTGCAAGACGGAGTTTCGGGTCGTCAAGCATTTCGGCCGGAATCCAGTAGGTCTTTCCGCCGAAGCTGTAGGGGACGCGGGTGGGATCCGAGGCATCGCCTGTCACCGGATCCGGATCATCGGCAAGTGCGGCATTGCGCCGCGCGTTTTCAAGGAGTATTTCTTTCATAAGTCAAGAGGTTTTCAGAGGGTGTTTAATAACAACCTCTTAGTACTGCCCGATGCGGAAGTCTCCGACTGCCACGCGGGCGGTGAGCGAGAGTGTGAAGCGGTGACGGTGGGGAGCGTGGAGTGCCACCGGAGGCAGATGGGTCAGCAACCCGGCGATCTCATAAGACGCAAGCAGATCGGAGTAGGCACCGCCGCAGCCGTTGTCGCCGAGCAGACTGACGCTGCCTTCGCCAACCTGCCCTCTGAAGGGCATCACAAATCGGCGCCAAAGCGCTGACGGTGCGCCGGGGCTGACCGAGACCGAGGCCGCAAAGGCTATCTCGCATTCCTCATCAAGCTCTTGGGTGAGATCATAGAGCCTGCCGTCAGCTCCTGCGCCCCAAAGTCCGGGCGGATGGCTCAGAAGCGAGGCAAGAGGCTGACAACTGCGGGTGAAGCGCACACGACCGTCAGGCGAGGTGACGGTCACCGGATCTGAGGCCGCGGCGGGGAAGCACCACAATTCATCGGCAGCGCCTGAATAGCCGAGTCTGACGGCTCCGGCCGAGGGCCTGATGGTGGTGACACGGCGCCCGCTCACGCTGACCAGATCGCCTCCGGCAATGGCGGCGACCGAGGCCGAGGTAACGCAGACTGCCTCACTGCAGGAAGTGGGGCGCGGATCGAGGGTGCGCACCGTCAGGCGGCTGCGCAAGGAGTTGACAGTCAGACTCTGTATGCCTGACTGCCCGAAGAGATAGAAGCGTGAGCTTTCAGAGTCCCGGCCTGAGGCTCCTCCTACGGCGGCTGTGATGGCTACCGGGGCGGATCCGGCGTTTTCCACAGCGGCCTGAGGCGAAAGCGGCGAGGCAAGGGTGCTGACGGCAAGCATTCCGGGGAAACGGCGCGACACGGGGGCTGAGGCGGGGAGCACGAAGGCCGGAAGCGACTCGGTCAGCTCTACCGGAGCGGCCGAGGGGTGGAGCCAGTAGGCCATCGAGCCGGAAGGATCGGGGCGGAGGCTGACGCGGAGCACCGAGCGGCCGCAATAGAGCCTCATCTCCACCGCGTCAGGCGAGGGATAGACCAGCAGCGGCGACAGGAGGCTGACGGCAGGGCTTTTCCCTACGGCACTGCGTACCACCGACGATCCGTCGGCAAAGACAACTTTCACGGCCATTGGCTGAACCTCGCCGGAGCCGCTGTCAAGCTTCACGGCCATTTCGGCCGGCAGACTGCCGCTGAAACGCCGGGCCGACAGTCCGCCGGCCACTATGCAGTCGCCGCTGAGGCCCATGACTGATGCGTTCATCACGTGGGGCGGACTCAGAGCGCGGATGGCCTCGCCGACAGGAGTCAGCGGCTTCACCGGTGCGCCGGTCACAGAGCGCAGGGCTTTAAGATCGGCCCGGCAGTCGCGGCGGTCGGCATACCAGGGATTTTCAAGCCCTTCCCACTCTCCGGCAGCGCTGTCGAAGCGGGCTGAACCGAGGGTTTCGAGTGAGCCGCTGTCAAGACGGGCAAGGACGGCGGCCACCTGCGAGCTGAGCAGCGTGGCCGGAGCGGCCGGTGAGGCGAGGCTGTCATGCACTCCCGGCAGGCGCAGAGAGAGCACTGCCGAGGTGGCCGTGAACGAGCCGAGGGTGTGGGCGGCACGAAGGTTCTCTTCAAGCGGATGGAGCTGCGGGCTTACCTGGAGCTCGACGCTGCTGATCGTCCGGGCCCACAGTCCGTCAAGACTGCCGCGCAGACGCAGGCTGAATGTGCGGGCGGTGAGAGTAGTGGCCGCGACCTCGCTGAGAGAGCCGCCGCTGAGGCTGAAGGCGGCTCCGGTGAGCTGCGGTCCGCTGTCTGGGCCAAGGAGCACGGGCTGGGAGGTGTAGATGACACGGCCGTCGGCCCCGCGGAGGCGGTAGCGGGCTATGACGGGCTGAAAGAACACCCGCCGGGCCACTGCCCTGTCGCCTATTGCGAGATAGGCTTCGGTCAGCGCCGACTGCATGGAGGCAAGATCGGCCGACGTGAGACCGGCGGAGCGCGAGCTGTAGCTGCCGCGGAGGCTGCGGGCGTCGATCGTGGCTGAGACCAAGCCTTGGTCAATGCGCTCTATGGTCAGGGGCGGCGGGAGTTCAGAGGCACTGCGGGCGGTCCAGAGTCCGCTGAGGCTGTCGCGGCTCAGCATCTGAGGGTCTTCACCCTCGGAGGTCATTAGCAGAAGACTTTCGCCGGTGGCCACGGCACAGCGGGGAGTGCCTGAGGCTCCGGCTGGACGGTAGACTTCCTGACCGTCAAAGCAGAGGAGTCCGCTGTCATCGGCAAAGAAGAGGGTGAGCACTCCGGCGGAGTCGCAGAAAACTCCGCCGGGCAGAAGCCTGGCGCCGGGAATGACCTGGGATGTGAGGTGACGGGGCGGTCCGACAGGCACGAGGGAACTGCCTGCGGCGGCGGGACGCAGATTGTGGCAACGGCTGACTGATCCGTCATCGCGCAGCGGGCCAATAGGGAAACGGAGAGCTGATGGAGGTGTGGTTTTCATGAGCAGGAAGCGGGTTCATTGACTGAGGCTTAGAGGGTTAATGATTCGGATTAACAATTCACGGAGTAATGGAGTCGGTGTGGAGCTGATGATTTTCTGATGCAAATTTACGGTCTCAGGAAGCGGATTTGGTGCGATAATGCGGAGAGAGGCAAAAAATTGTAAAAAAAATTTCTGAGAAGCATATTGACTTGCAGGATAAAAAGTTGTAACTTTGCGTCAAATCGGCCAATTGCATAATCGACCGGAGACAATGGCAACTGATCAGCGTACACGCCCGGCAGTCGCCTGAATACCATGAAGAGTTTTATACCTTAATATATATAATAGGAATCAAAGATTATACATAACACTAATTCATTTAATACCAATTCAACTATCATTTAATTCTACACCATGATTAAAAGAATCAGGAGCATGGTCCTTGTTCTGGCATGTCTGTTGGGGGTTTCCCAGGCCAATGCAGAATTCAGGAATTTCAAGCTCAACCTCGGAGAAGAGGGCCTGCTAACAGCCGACGAAATTGCCGGCAAACAATCAGTTTCTTTTGGAGTTGTGGTCAATGCCGATGGATCGCTCACACGCGTCGATGCATCTGACACTTCAGCTAACTTGTTTTTTTCAGGCAATTACCACAGCGAACACGGCTGCACCGGAAGCACTCTGAAATTTGCCGTTGACGGCCCGGTAAAAATCACTCTCGGCACATGCCAGTTTGGCACAGGTGATGCCACCGTCACCAATGCCGCAGGCGAAACCGTGGCTTTCTTAAACAGCAACAACGGCACATGCTACCACGGCAACCGCACTGACAATGTCGTATCGGCCTATTATAAAGGTGGTGCGGCACAGCTCACTCTCACTCCCAAGAACTACACTCCCTACATCGCTGTAGAAGTGGCTGATCCTTCTGAAATCGTTGAAGACGCAACCGTCAGCTTCGATTTCGGCGAATATGCCGGCGCCGGTGTGCTCCCGGCAGGAGAAAAAGTAGAGATCGGCAAGACTTTCACAATCCCCAGCAACTACACAATCTACCAGGAAGGCAAAACCCTCGTAGGCTGGACCGATGGAGCTAAAAATTACGAGATCGGCGAAATCGTCACTGTCAACGGAGATCTGACCCTCACTCCCCGCTTCGTCAGCAACACCGTAAGCCTCGCCGACCGCACCGAAGCTCTGACACTCAAATGGAACTTTCGTCGCGACCAGGGTGTTCCCACAGTGGCTTGGGAAGGAAAAACAGGCGTATTCATGGTAGCTCAGGCCAAGATCGGCACTGAAATCATTGATGTCCAGCTCCCCATCTCTACCTCGCCAGGCAAATTCAACAACGGCAGCAACACCGACTGGGCTCAGGTTAACTCAGGAACCACATTCTCCGTACCTTCATGCAAAGGAGCTATTATTTCTTTCGAATCATACAACCTCACAAATTCCAAGACTCCCGTCACTACAATTGACGGACAGACTATCAAATCAAGCAAGAATCCTTCATTCCAGATCGCAGGCAATGCCGAAACTGTTGATATCGTGGCCGGTTCTGACATCGGCTACATGCGCTACGTACAGGTTGTGCTTCCCGTCGCAGAATCAACCGGAGGCAAAACCTTCGACAACGTTGCGGGCACTCTCACCTGGGCCGTCGGTAACGAATCCGAACCCTCTGCAGACAGCGCCATCAACGGAGCCTACTCCACAGCCGGTGTGAACGCCGGATCAAGCCTCAAGGTCGAGACTGCCACTTATTTTGACCAGGAGATGGCTAAATATACTCCTGAGTCAGACAATCTCGGAACCGTAGCGGGCGCTATGATTGAATATCGCATCAAAGCCGCCAAAGGCATCACTTTCACTCCTTCGGAAGTGAAATACGATGCTGTCAAGGTCGGCACAGACAACGCAACTTTCTCCTACAGCTATGTGCTTGACGGCACCGAAAGCACCATCACCAAGGTAGATGCTTCAACCGTGCTGCGCAACAACGGCGCAAACGCCGCTACAGCCCAGCTCGGCCACTCTGTGACTATTCCGGAGAAAGCTGTCAACGAGTTCGCGTTCCGCTTCTATATCTCCAACACAGCAAGCACCAAAAACATTGCACTGAGCAACATCATTATCAACGGTGTGTTCAACGGCACTACCGAGGAAGTAGCCCTCTACACACTCAACGCATCTGTAAGTCCTGAGGAAGCAGCAGCGCTTACTGTCTACCCCAAAGCGGCTGAATACGAGGCCGGCAGCGAAATTTCACTCTCTGTAAACCCCAACTTCGGCTTCCACTTCGTGAACTGGACCGATGCAAGCGGCAATGTCGTTTCTACCGATCCTCAGTTCACCTACACTCTCAACGAGAACTCTGACCTCACCGCCAACTTCAAGTCAGTTGCAACCTATGAGCTGAAATATGACGTTGAAGGCGGTGCCAACACTTACATGGTGGAAGTCTCTCCGGCCCCGACTGTTATTGACGGCAAAAACATGTATGAGACCGGCTCTAAAGTCACACTCAAAGCCACCTCCAATTCAATCCTTACGTTTAACAACTGGAACGACGGGACAACATTCCCTGAAGTTTCACTGACAATGGATTCCGACAAGGAGATGACGGCTGTCTATTCGGCCATCGATTATATCATCGGCTGGGACTTCTACCGTCCAGGAAACAACGGCCGTCCCGCAGACTTTGCGTCGACTCCTGAAAACGAAAGCGTGGCCCTTGTGCTTTACAACCCCGAAACCAAGGAGACAAGCGGCTGGCTTGACAAATCTACAGAAGCAGCCGGAGGCTATGAATCGCTCCTGGGTGCCGCTGTCAACTGGACCAAAGGCTCCGCCGATGGCGACATAGGCCACAACTATTTCCAGACCACTGCCATCAACGCACGTGATTTCTCCAACATCAAGGTCAGCGCTGATCTTCTCTACAACTACAACGCCTATACCCGCGTGATCCTTGAATATTCACTTGACGGTGAAGAGTGGAAAGAAGTAGCTGACGTCAACATGCCGGTTGAAAAGACAGTCTACCCCATTGCAGGCACACTACCCGCTGAGGCAGACCATGCCGAGACTCTCTATCTCCGCTGGCGTCCTGACCTTTCAAGCTCTATAAACGGAACTAAATCTGCTAATGACGGCACAGCCATCGCCAACATCTATCTCACCGCCGATGCCGCTATCTATGACGATGGCACCGCACCCGTGGTTCTTTCTACTGTTCCTGCTGACGGAGCCGAAGGCGCATCTGCGACCGGCAAGATCGTCATCAACTTCGACGAGAAGATCAAACTCACAGACAATGCCAAAGCCACCCTCAATGGCGAAAGCATCGAACTTGCTGTTTCAGGCAAGACTGTTTCGGCAAGCTACCGCAACCTCGCCTACGCTACCGAACAGACTTTCGAACTTGCCGCAAACTCCGTATGTGATCCCGCCGGCAACACACTCACTTCTGCCGTGACCGTGAAGTTCACCACTATGGAACGTCCGACAGTCGAGAAGGCTCTCTACCACCACGAAGTCAGCACCACTGAAGAATTCCTTGCCGCCCTCGAAAAGGCCAACACCCGTCAGAACACAGGCGAACGTTACCGCATCTATCTCCACAACGGAACTTATGACCTCGGCAACCGCTGTCTGACCGCCATCTCAGGCAACAACATCTCGATCATCGGACAGAGCGAAGAAGGTGTCATCATCGTCAACCATCCTCAAGATGAAGGTATCGGTGTTACAGCTACCCTCTTCAACACCAGCACCGGCCTCTATCTCCAGGACATCACTCTTAAGAACGCCTACAACTATCTCGGCACTACCGGCCGCGCTGTCTGCCTCCAGGACAAGGGCGACAAGACTATCGCCAAGAATGTCAAGTTGCTCTCATACCAGGATACATATTACAGCAACAAGTCAACCAGCCGCTTCTATTGGGAAGATTCTGAAATCCACGGCACTGTCGACTTCCTCTGTGGCGGTGGCGATGTTTACTACAACCGCGTGAACCTCGTGCTTGAAAAACGTTCAGGCAACGTTATCGCAGCCCCCAACGGTCAGCTCAAATACGGCTACGTATTCCTTGACTGCGAGATCAACGCTGTTGCAGGCGGAGAATCTACCGTAAACGGCGCTTACACCCTCGGTCGTCCCTGGGGAGCTGACTGCCGCGCCCAGTACATCAACACCCGCATGAATGTCACTCCCTCTGCCGCAGGCTGGGCTGAGATGGGCAAGAACAAGCCCCTGGTATTTGCAGAATATAATAGTACTGACAAAAACGGAACTCAGATCGACCTCTCGTCACGCAAAGTGAAATTCGACGGTGGAACTCAGGCAAGCGCCATCCTTACAAAGGCTCAGGCCGACGAACTCTCTATCGAGAACGTGATGGGCGGATCTGACAACTGGAATCCGCTTGCCTTCACCGAACAGGCTCCTGCCCCCACCAACGTAACTATCAATGAAAATGGTGAGATCAAATGGGACCGCAGCGACTATGCACTCTGCTGGGCTGTCTGCAAGGACGGCAAAATCATTGCCTTCGTGACAGAACCCACCCACACAGTTGAGGCTGAGGTTTCACGCGCGGCTGCTCCCGTCTACACTGTCCGCGCCGCCAATGAAATGGGCGGTCTCGGCGAAGAAGTCAAAGCAGTCTATACTGAAACCACCGGCATCACAGACATCACAGCCGACCAGGAAGTAGTCTCAACCGTCTACTACAACATCCAGGGCATCGCCGTAAGCCCCAACACCACCGGCCTCCTCATCAAGGTAGAGACACTTGCTTCAGGCGCAACCCGCACAAGCAAAGTGATTGTGAAATAAGTTCAGCCGAAAAATCAGACACCATCGGCAGTCAGCACTGACTGCCTCCCCCACTCCACCGCGGCCCGGCACCACGCCGGACCGCGGTCTTTTTTCAACCGAAACTTCAATCAGACCAATCAGGCTAATCAGGCCAATTGGTCTAAAAACCAATTACCCTGAGCCACTCCAATCAGCCCAATTATCCTGATCAGACCAATTGGTCAAAACCCAAAAAGAAAGCGCTTTCAGGCAAATCAATAACCTGAAAGCGCTTTATGCTTTTAAATCCTAAGGCCTTACTCCGTCACCGTTCCAAGCTCACGGACAGCACCTGTCAGCGGATTGAAATGCAGATAAGACGGAGCCTTCTTGTTGGTAAACAGACTCGGATCAAGCCCGAAGACAACTCCATACTGCGCCACATCGAAAGTATCTTCGGCAAGAGTCTCGTCGTCATAGCTCAGGGTCACACGCGCAGTGCCCGGAATGCGGTAAGCCACACCCCCCTTGGGGAAAGTCTTGGTAATGCCCTTCTCATTGACCGGCAGCTCGCCGCGGGTCTGCGGAGTGATCGAGATATAGATCGGCGCACCGGAAAGATCATTGGCGTCCACAAGGCCGTCCAAAGCCGACAGGCGAGCCACCACCTTGCGGCTCACAGCTCCGTCGTCAGGCAGATAGACCGTATAGGTGCGGACCTCGACTGACTTCTGGACAGTGCCGAGAAACATCGCCGTCAGAGCCTCTTCCTGCGAGGCAAGCTGATCAAGGGCAAGCTTCATGGCAGCGCCGTCAGAGGGCATAGCGTCAGCCTGACCGGAGATGATCTCGTTGCGGTTGTTGCGGAACTCATAGATCTTGTCGGCGGCAAGCTGTGCACGCTTGGCCAGTGACTTGCTCTGGATCATCTCAGGCGTGATGGCCTGCTGTGCCACCGGAAGCTGCAGAATGGTCGGTTCGGCCTCTACCGGCTGCGGAAGCGGCGAGAGGCTGACTGTGGCCTCGTATGACTCATCGTTGACCGACAGCGGAAAATTCAGGTCGCTCACGGTCATGTAAGTGCCGGCTCCGCCCTTGAATGTGGCCAGATAGCGTTCCTTCTCATCGGCTATGGCTATAGGATTGACCACCGCCTCGGTGATGCGCCAGCTTGTCGACGGCTTGAGGATCGGAGTCGCGTTGAGATAACGGCGCGCATACTGATAGAACTCTCCGGGAGTGCTGACGGTCTTTTCAACCGCCACTGTGACCTCAAAGGCGGTCAGCGGCAGAGTGTAGATCAGGCCATACTCGCTGGCCTTTGTCGCGCTAAGTTTTGTTGAAGTCTGGGCAGCGGCCGGAACAGCAGCGGCGGCCGCTCCGAGCAGCAGTATTGATAGTAGCTTTTTCATCTTGACTGTTATTGCTGTGAATTATGACAGATCTGTTTGTAAGAAACCCTGCGGTGCAGACTCGGCCTGACGGAATCAGGCGCCGAGAATCGACTTGATGGCCTTGCCGGTGGCGGCGGCTATGTCGCCCGCCGTGGTGCCGTACTCGCCCTCTTCGGCTGCGGCTATGTCACCCGCAAGACCGTGGATATAGACTCCGGCGGTAGCGGCTGTCTCCGATTTATATCCCTGGGCAAGGAGCGCGGTGATGATGCCCGTGAGCACGTCGCCGCTTCCGGGAGTGGCCATTGCCGACGAGCCTGTGGAGTTAAAAAACACTTTGCCGTCGGGGCGCACAGTGGCACTGTAGCGGCCTTTGAGCACAATGATCAGCTTGTATTTATGGGCCACTTCGAGAGCTTTCAGCAGACGGGTCTCCGCCGAAGCCTGCGAGCCGAAAATGCGGTCGAACTCCACAGAATGGGGAGTCAGTATCGACCCCGGAGTCAGGTGGTCGATCAGCGCCGGATTGCGGGCTATGATGTTGAGCGCGTCGGCATCGAGAACCATCGGGCGCTTGATGGTCTTGATCAGAGTTTCAAGCGCGCCCTTGGTGGCATCGTTGGTGCCTATGCCTGGACCGGCCCCGATAGCCGTGTAGTTGAAGCGCGGGGTCATGTCGGAAATTACGTTCTCCTCGCGGTCGGGCAGGAAAAGCGCCTCCGGAACTGAATTCTGAATCACGCCGAAACCACAGCGCGGCGAGTGGACCGTCAGCTTTCCGACCCCTGCGCGCAGAGCGCCGCGGGCAGCCATGACGGCAGCTCCCATCATGCCGTAGCAGCCGGCAAAGAGCAGCGCATGACCGAAATCGGCCTTGGAGCAGAAATCAGGACGGCGTTTGAGCACCCGGCAGACGTCATCTTTCTCTATGAGATAATATTTCGTGGTGGTTTCCTCGATGGCCTTGCGGCTCAGACCGATATCTACTGTCTTCCACCGCCCGACAAGCTCGGCGTTGTCGCTCAGGAAAAATGCGAGACGGGGGAACTGAACGGCTATGGTGAGATCGGCGTGGACCACATTGCGCGCGAGCACACGGGTGTTCCAGTCGCCGAACATGCCTGAGGGCACGTCGATCGACACTACCGTAGCGCCCGACTCGTTGATGTAGCGCGCCATAGCCATGTAGCCACCCTCAAGCGGATTGCGCAGGCCGGTTCCGAAAAGGCCGTCGATCACAAGGTGGTCGGGGGTAAGGGGCGGAATGTGGGCTGTGTGCACGATCTCAGTCATCGAGACATTGCCCATGCGCATCAGCTCCTCGCGGGCCATACGGCAGTCGCGCGAGAGAGAGTCGCCCTTGACATTGATGAGCACCACGTGGGGATTGAAGCCGGCCTCGATCAGCAGCTTGGCCACTATCAGGGCATCGGCGCCGTTGTTGCCCGCGCCGGCAAAGACCATAGTGGGTTTCGACTGACGCCAGCGGCTGAGAATCTCATTGACCACACCCTCGGCCACCCGATGGATAAGCTCCATAGAGCTGACACCCTCGTCGTCGATGGTGACGCGGTCAATGTGGCGTATATTTTCAGTAGTAAATATTTTCATGATCCGGAGATGAGTCTGTGAGTGACGGAAGCCCGACGGCCGGCTGTCGCTTTTCAGCCTGCGGACCAATCACTTCTATTGCAGATTACAAAATTACAAAACAAGATTGTCATGAGCAACCCCACCCCGAAACTTTTTCATCTGATCACTACGAAGCCGCCGCCGGGCTGCATGGTGACCGACGGGGCCTTTTTGCCGGCTGTCAGATCTTTTCTGACAGGATTACGATCGGCATCGTCGCAGTAGAGCGTATAGGCTTCACCCTTGGCGAGGCAGTCAAGAGTGACTGTCACGGGCTTGTCGGTGGCATTTACGCCGGCTATGTACCACTTGTCGGCATGGCGTCGCGCCAGCACCACATAGCGGCCCGGATAGCCTTCGATGAAACGGGTTTCGTCCCAGACGGTGGGCACCTCGCGCAGATAGTCCATGCAGACGGCCGGCGCGTCCTCAAGATTGTAGGGCGTTATGGCGAAGTTCTGCACCGGATTCTGAAACAGTACGGTTGTGGCCAATTGAAAGGCATCGCTGGTCATGCGGCGGTGACCGTCACGGTTGTTCCGGCTGATATACTTGTTCATGAAACAGCCGCCGAACTCCATGCAGCCCACACTGTTGCGGATGAAAGGATGGAGCGTGGCGTTGAAGGCCTCGTCGTCACAGGCCTGCTGGGTGAAATACATGTTCTCGCTTGCCCTCACGGCCTCGCTTCCCACATAGTTGGGATACATCCGCTCCCATCCGCGCGGCAGTGTGCAGCCGTGGAATATCACCATCAGTCCGTGGTCATCGGCATCAGACAGTATCGCCTCATACAAGCGCATGGTCTCCTGCTTGTCGCCGCCGAAGAAATCCACTTTTATGCCTTTCACTCCGAGGCTGCGCAGCCAGCGCATCTCAGCCTTGCGTCTGATGGGATTGTCCATGCAGTTTATCGGGCCCTGCTCTATGTCGTTCCAGTAGCCTGAGGAACTGTACCACATTATAAGGCTCACTCCCTTCGAGCGGGCATATCCGGCAAGCTCCGGCAGACGGTCGCGCCCGATCTGAGTGTCCCACCAGTTGTCTACAAGCACATATCTGTAGCCCATCTCATGAGCGAAGTCAATGTATGCCTTCTGGTCCTCCATGTTGATGCTCTTGTCCTGCCATACAATCCAGCTCCATGTACCGCAGCCAGGCTCATAGCTGTTGGCCGAATCATAACGCGGGCTGACGAGATCCCAGGGCACGGTGGTCTCCACTATCGGCGCGAGGTCGCGGCCCACGGTGATAGTGCGCCAGGGAGTATAGCCTGGGAGAGCCATCGCGGCGCCCGCATTGCCGTTGCCGTTGTTTTCCTCCGGCATGGGATAGGCTATTGTATAGAGGCCGTCGAGCCTGTAGTCGCTCAGATGCGATCCGCAGTAATAGCCGTCGACCCCGGTTTCGGAGAGGAGCACCCAGCCGTCATCGCCAACTCTGAACAGACAGGGGAAGGTGTAGCCACGGCCGTATTGCGAGACGGCGTCCATAGGCGCATCGGCCGTGTAGACCTCCTCATACGACGGACTGGTGCGCTTCCAGTTCTCCATAGCCGTGCGCTGTGGCGTAAGGAAAGTGGTGGTGCCACCCGGAAAACGGAATCCTGAGGCCTCGGAGCTTATATAGATCGCCCCTGTATCGCCCTGACGAGGTATGCGGTAACGGAAAGCCACATCATGGTCCGACACCCTGAACTCTACCTCCCAGCGGCCTCCGCCGGGAGTTTCAAAAGACACCGTCGCTTCATTGGCCCGATAATCGACCGAGCTCTTCTTGATGCGGTCAAGCGTGTAATGTTCCTCAACCCTCCTGACCTCCGAGGGGACGATGGAGGACGATGTAGTGAAGGAGCCGATGTTTGATTCGAAACCTAAAGGCGACTGGCGGAGCATGGTCTTTCCGTCGAGAGTCACCGAGTAACACGGACGGCCTTCAGCGTCAAGCTCAACGCTGACGTCAAGTTTGCCGTCCGGGCCTGTGATGTTGAAGGCAAAAGCCGTTGATATGCCGGCAAGCATTGCGATGACCGGCAGCACTGTTCTTTTCATAAGTATGGATAGAGTTTTATAGTCCGGCAGGAAATCACTGATAGTGAGCAGTCTCTAATCAGAGACCCTTAATGAAACAGCCTCTAAGTTAGGCAATTTTTCAGAATCCGCCAACCCGTTGCGGCACTCATCAGCCCCAGCGGTCTCCTTTGATTACAAAACCCGCTCATTTTTATTACAAAACCGTCACTCCTCAAGCCAGGCAGACCTCACCGTAGCTATTCCATCCCGGCAGATCCGATTCTATATGATCTCGAAATCCAGTCCGCGGCGGCGCAGTTCTTCCGGCAGGCCCGGAGCCGGACTGACGAGCAGACGGCTGATGCCTGGCAGCAGCAGCAGAGGGAGATCATCAGGGTGGTCGGTGGCCACAACGGCTATAGTCCACCCTTCGCGGGCGGCATAGTCCAGACAGAGATCCCGTTTGTGCTCCCCGCGAGTCTCAGTGTAAGCCTCTCCAGCCGAAGCCGGAAGCGGAGTGGCGATGAAACCGTCGAAGCCCGTCAGAGCAGTGAGCCGCGGCAGGTAGAGGTCAGGAGCGGCCGATGCAAGCAAAATCCGATAGCCTCGCCGCCGGTAGCCGTCGAGCCGCTCAAGCAGCTTCCGGTTCAGAGCAGCGCCAAGCACCGAGACAAAATGCTCCATGTCAGCTTCCGTCATTGATTCGGCCGCCATGCGGTGGACCGGATGCTTCATTTCCGTATGACTTATCAGCCTGAGGCGACGCAGTCCGAGCAGACCGCCTATGCGAAGCAGGCGCCAATAGCCCCGCCGCCGGCGCAGTTCTGCGGCCATGAAGCGCACCAGCATGTGCAGCGAATTGCCGCGGAGCAGTGTGCCGTCAAGATCGACGACCACACAGGGCGATGCCTCACACTGCGCTCCCTCAGCAGGGAGTGAAGCTCCGGATGATATTTTCATGCGTCCATCGACCACGGGAAACGGATTAAAGTTCTGTCATCATAGATTGTATAGTCAGGCCTCGTCAGCGGAGCGGCTGTGGTCACGGTTATGGCAGCCGTGCGCAGTTCAATTTCAGGATTCCCGCACCTCAGCGCCTCGGCCACTCGCAGCATGGTCGTTCCGCTGTCAACGGCATCGTCCACAAGCAGCACCCTGATCTGTCCAAGCCCCGTAAGCGAAGATGGCAGCTGGAACGGAGGCAGGTCAGAGACACTCCTGCGGCGACCCGCCAAGACGTAGGCCTCAATAATTCTGAGCCTGTCAAGCAGAGGGCGCGGCAGACGGCCGAGCACCTTTCCGAACATGCGCTTGCGGCTCGTCGACGGCCTTTGGAGGCCCACAAAACCGAGAGCCGCACGCGAGAAGCATGGACGCATCTCACAGGCCACATACTCACCGCCCCGGCGTATGCCCACAATCAGCTGCGGCTCGAAGCCCGAAGCGGCCACCAAGGCGGCAAGCTCCCGGCATGTACGGCCAAATGCGGCGGAATCGAGTGTCAGCACTCTCATCTGATCCTCCCTTCGTAGAAACGGCGCGAGACCTGTCCGAACGCTCCGCGGCCAAGGTAACTCAGCACTATTCCGAGCTTGTTTTTCAAACGCACCCGTGGACTCAGCAGACTCTCACGGCGGTAAGCCCTGATCAGCCGCCAGCACTCATCGGCCACCGACGCATAGCGTCCGTCAGGGGCATTCGCTACTATCAGACCGAACATATTAAAGGCCGCGCTCAGCCGGCGGTCACGGGCCGCGGGCAGCAGAGCGGGATGATGGAGAGCCATATGCTTCTCTATGCGCTCCGTCACTTCAAGCACATCGAAGCGCCGCGGCGAGAAGCAGCCGGTCACGCTGACCGGATTTTTGCGATAGAAGTATAGGCAGTCTGGTATAAGAGCTGTCTTCCCGGCCTTTTCGGCCAGAAGATAGAATATGTCAAGGTCTTCATAGAGGATGCCTTCGCGGAACCTCAGGCCGCTGTCAAACAAACTTCGCGCAAAGATCTTGCCACACACGGAGGGGCAGGCTCCATCCTGATAGAGCACCTTTTCTATATAAGCCTCCTGCCCGAACACCGTCGGCAAACCGGCCGGAGTATCCGCCCATCTGATCCGCGAGGTGTCAGGGCCTTCGGTCCATCGGGCCTCAACAAACGAGGTGCCACTCCTGCTGGCGGCCTCAAGCAGCACGGCCACGGCATAGGGCGAAAGCACATCATCGCTGTCGAGAAACATCACCCACTCTCCGCGCGCCATTTCCAGACCAGAATTGCGGGCAATTGGAAGACCTCCGTTGGGACGCCTGAGGACCCTCACCCGGCTGTCGCGCTCAGCATATCCGTGTATTATCTCCGGAGTAGAGTCGGTAGAGCCGTCATCAACCACAATCACCTCCAGGTCAGTGAATGTCTGTCCGAGAGCGCTGTCAAGACACTCCCGGATATACATCTCCACATTATAGGCGGGTATTATGATAGAAACCATGCTCTTATCCGAGGTTTTCCGACTGTCAGTTCTGCCTCTGAAGCTCGAAACCGGCCGTCATGCCGTCATACTGCTGAAGGATGGCGGTGAGACCTTTGATTGTGCTGTTTCCGGAAAGAGAGCCGGCCTTTTCAACCAGCGTCATGAGCTTGGTGACATCGAAAGTGAGTTCCATTCTGTTGCCGTTCATGACAATAAAGCCCTCCATAGAGCCGACCTTTATCTTTTTGAAGGCCTTGAAATTGAAAATGAAGTTTCCTGACTCGGCATCCTTGGTGATCGTGCCGCCCAGAGTCATCATGCGGGCCTTGAAAGTGAAAGTGGAGTCAGCATTGATGGTCATGACAAGCGAAGTCAGACCGGCGGTCTTGTAATAGGGAGCCAGTTTGGCCTCTACCTGCTGTGCGGCGGCGGCACCGCCGGCCTTGAGCAGGAAATTGTCACTTTTGAACGACACTGCCGGATTGACATATTTCCATGTTCCCACCATCTTCTCCACGGTAAGCTTCGAACTTCCCACACCGAGAGCGTTTGCCACACCTGAGAGCAGATCGCCGAGGCCGCCCCCTTTTGAAGAGCCGGTCTTGGTCGAGTCAGACGCGGTGGCTGAAGAGACTTTGCCGAGAAGGTCTGAAATGTCCCAGCCTGAGGCCGAAGCGCTCACTGAGGTGGAAAGAAACAGAGAGAGAAGGAGGATGACAGTTAATTTTTTCATATTTGCAGTTAATTGATTTCTAAGAGGGAAGCAGGCATCAGTAAGCAAGACTGATATTGTCAAGCCAGAGAGAGCTTCCGAGAGAGGCCCCTTTGACCGGATCAACCGAGGTGACTATCGAGGCGGTCTCTTCAGCAATGGTGCCGACCGAAGCCGAGGAGGCAAACATCAGTCTCATGCCGCTTGCCTTGATGCCGAAACGGGTGTAGGACAGCGGGGCCGTGAAGGCTGTATAACTGTTGGCTATAGGCAGATATGTACGGGCCGAGGCTATCACCTGCAGCTCACCGCCGACATCGCCATAGATTTCTATAATGGCTACTCCGGTGTCTGACGGGCTGTCAGGCGAGGGTGCATATTTATAGAATCCGTTAAGCGACCGCGGTCTCGACTTCCAGTCGACAACATCTTTATAGCTCTCCTCCATGCTGAAGGCGCTGAAAGAATACTCTCCGAGGAAAAGCTTGCCCGCGGCACGGCAGGCCACATGCGGAACCACCGGAGAATACTGCAGATAGGGTCTGCCGGTCTGCGCATAGTCCGGAATATCCTCACCGCTGAGATCAAAGCCCACACTGCGCAGGCAGACGGCGAATTCGCCGCTTTTGACCTCATCGGATACCGTGAAGACCGACGGCTGCATATACCAGGTGTTATGATTAGAGGCGCGTGTGCTGAAAGTCTTGGCGTTGGTGTTGGCCCACTTCTGTGGAACCTGCTGTGAGAATGACTCGCGGTTCTGCCAGTTGTAGATAGCGACTTCGGTCTGTGAATAGCGGCCTCCGCTCGGCAGTCTGTCATAGACCACTCCCGATTTACGGTCTTCAAAGTCTGAATTAGGAAGCGCCGGGGCCTTTTCTGTCGTGAAGCGCTGTCCGGGGGTAAAGTCAGAGGCATCCGGACGGTCCATCATGGTTGCGGTCAGCGTGTATGAGGTGTTTGGCGAAAGTCCGCTCAAGGCAAGCACTCCGCTTTCCTCGTCACGCAAGAGGACCGGCCCCCTGCGCCCGTCGACGTAGAGCATCAGCCGGCGCACCACTGTCTCGACCGTAGCCTGGTCCGGGGCCATGACCCTGATCATGGCATAGGTGGCGAAGGGATCTGCCACAAGTTCGAATTCAGGCATACAGCGCTCTACGGTGAATTCGGCTCTGATCTCCTCGCAATACAATATACGGGCCCTGATGTCGGCATTGCCGTCAGGGATAGCAAACTCAAGTTCATATGACGAATCGCCGGCCGGTCTGACCGCAAGCACAGATGCCGGCTGCCACAGACCGTCGGCATCAAGAATCTCGATCCCGACATTTGAGGCGAAGTCCACGGCCCTGGTGCTGACCGTGAGCGATGCGGATGTGGCTCCGACGGGAGCGTCACCGACCGATGTTACCGAGATGTCGACGGCGGTGGTCTGCACCTGCAGCCTCAGCGGCTCGCTGACACGTCCGCAGTCATCTTCGGCTATGAAGCTGAAACATGACAGGGCTTCATCGTCAGTCAGGAAGACAAGTTTTCCGATCAGTGCGGTAAAGTCCACCGATCCGCCGGCCGATGTCAGATCGGACATGAGTCCGACAGCAGCAAAGGCAGCTTCATCTTCCGCAGAGGGATGCAGCAGATCGACAAGCACCGGGAATGACAGCGATGAGAGATAGGCCGACGATACCGAGAGCCAAAGATGCGAAAGCGGGGCTGCGGCGGTGACGGCTGCTCTGACCGGAGTTTCCGGCTGTTCGCCCTCAGGCACTGTCAGGATGCTTCCGGGAGTCCAGCCCGAAGCGGTCAGAGATGGCGGAAGGGCTGACAGGAAGTCGGCGCTAAGTGTGAACGATGCACTCTTGCCGGGAGCCGAGCAGGTGAGCACGGGGTCAGGGCCTGAGATGTCGGCACTTACCTCACACTCATAAAAGCAGCCTGAAAGGGCTGAGAAGTCAAGGCTTCTGAATGCGGTATGCCGCCCGTCAGGGAGTATGACGTCAAGATATATCCCGGTCTGTCCGGGTGTCAGATAGAGTAGGCGCGATTCATCGGGGCTGACGCGGTGATATTCTCCGCCCGGAGTGTGGACAAAGGCTGCGACTTCACCGATACCGGCTGTTATGGCGGGGCTGAAATCGAATGAAAAGGCGCTGCTGACAAGGTGCATTGTCAGCGGCCATGTCAGCCGGCGGTCCGGTTCGACTACGGCCGAGACGGAGCCTGAGTAACACGGAGTGTCAAAGCCTTCGGCTCCTTTGCCGGAGATTGCTTCTATAAGATATGAGCCGGAGTAGTAGAGATCCTGCGCGGGAAAATCGCAGAGTGATTTCCATGTGTGGGAGTAGCTACCCTCGGCGGCTGTCATCGTCACGCTTATCTGCGATTGTTCGGGCACACAGGGCGAGGCCACTATGATCTCCTGCGTGAGCGGATCGCGCAAGGTGGCGTCGACGGTCACGTCAAGCGACAGGCTTCCGGCTCCGTCTGAAGCCCGGTCAGAGTCATCGGAGCAGGAGATGGCGAGCAGTGCGAGTGGTAAAAACGTGATGAATGAGTGGCGGAGAGACATAGTTTAGTTGTCGGTCAGCAGCAGGTGGAAGGTCAGAGATCTATACGGGAGGCCTTAAGAGGTGTCTGAAGGAATATTTCGGCGAGTTCGGTGAACTTGTCGGGGTTTTCGGTGGTCAGGAATTCGCATGAGCCGCCTTTGGTGCACTTGGCATCCATTTCGGGATGGCGGCGCAGATAGTCGGCGAGACTGGCGCCTACGAGTTCACCCTGGGTGACGATGGTGGCGCGCGAGCCGATTTCGCGGCGGATCTTGTCGATCAGCAGCGGATAGTGAGTGCAGCCGAGAATCACGGTGTCTATTTCAGGCTCCTGGGTGAAGAGTTCATCGACATATTTCTTCACAAAATAGTCGGCGCCGGGCGAGTCGAATTCCTTGTTTTCGACCAGAGGCACCCACATGGGGCAGGCCACGGAGACGGTGCGGAACTGGGGGAAAAACTTGGCGATCTCTATGTCATAGGTGCCTGAGCTTACGGTGCCGGGGGTTCCGAGCAGGCCTATATTTCCGTTTTTGGTTATATGACCGAGGGCTTCGACCGTGGGGATGACCACGCCGAGCACACGGCGCGATGGATCCCATCCGGGCAGGTCTTTCTGCTGGATGGAGCGCAGGGCTTTGGCCGATGCGGTGTTGCAGGCGAGGATCACCAGCTGGCAGCCGCGGCTGAAGAGGGCTTCCACTGCCTGACGGGTGAAGCGGTAGACCACGTCGAACGAGCGTGTGCCGTAGGGAGTGCGGGCATTGTCGCCGAGATAGAGGTAGTCATACTGCGGGAGAGTTTCGCGGATGCCTTTGAGTATGGTCAGGCCGCCGTAGCCTGAGTCAAAAACGCCGATTGGGCCGGGTGCTGAAGGAAACATGGTTCAGTGTTTTTTTTGAAGGTGGGTGAAACGAGAGGCGAAGAGCTGTCCGGGCCTCTGTCCTTTATCAGCAATCTCCGGCTGCAAGCAAAACGCATTGCGGCCGGAGATAGTTTTATCAGATCTGGGTAATTATTCTGTTCAGGCTACGACTGTCAGGAGATAGTCATAGAAGTAGCTTACGATGCCGAGGCCGATGATGCCTGCAACGCAGATCCACATGCCGAGACGTTCGGAGCATGCCGAGCGGAATGTGGCGATCGGGCTGTCGCTTTCATTGATGAACATGGCCTTCACAACGAGCAGATAGTAGTAGAGGGAGATGATGGTGTTGATGAGGGCAATGAGCACCAGCACGTAGAGAGCGGCTGAGGCGGTTCCGTTGAGGGCGGCTGTGAAGACAAAGAATTTGCTGAAGAAGCCTGCAAACGGGGGGATGCCGGCGAGGGAGAACATGGCGAGCATCATTGTGAACGACAGACGGGGGTTGGTCTTGTAGAGACCGTTGTAGTCGGTCATGTCTACCTTGCCTGTGGCGTTTTCAATGGCTCCGATCACGCCGAAGGCGGCGAGGTTGGAGAAGACGTAGACGAGGGTGTAGAACATGAGAGCCGAGACGCCCATATTGTTGTCGCCGATGATTGCGAGCATTATGTAGCCTGCCTGAGAGATCGACGAGAAGGCGAGGAAGCGCTTCATGTTGGTCTGGCGGATGGCGAAGAGGTTACCGACTGTGATGGTAAGGATGATCAGAGCGTAGAGCATCCATTCCCATGCCTGGGCGTAGAATTGACCGAATACCTGGGTAAGGACCACAAGGAAGGCGAAAGCCGCCGAGCCTTTGGAGATGACCGAGAGATATGAGGTCACCGATGTGGGTGCACCCTGGTAGACGTCGGCTGTCCAAAGGTGGAAGGGAACGAGCGAGAGTTTGAATCCGAAACCGGCCATCACGAAGGCGAGGGCTACCGAGAGCATCACGCCCATGCGGCCTGCGAGAGCTCCGGTGATGCCGTCGTAGTAGAGAGTTCCGGCCAGACCGTAGACAAACGAGAGACCCATCAGGAGGATTGCCGAAGAGAATACGGCGGTGAGGACGTATTTGATGGCGGCCTCATGGCTTTCATAGCGGTGCTTGTCAAAGGCGACAAGTGCGCAGAGGGGAAGCGAGGCAGTTTCGAGGCCGATGATGAACATCAGGAAGTGGCGGCTCGAAATCATCAGATACATGCCTAAGAGGGTCAGAAGTATCAGTTCGTAGAATTCGCCGCGGCGCACTGCGGTGAATTCGGAGTTGGCCCATTTGACGGACTGGATGAGGACGATGAACACGCCGACATTAAGAATGTTTTTGATAGCCACCATCACGGGTGAAGTGACATACATTCCGGCGAAGGCGGTCTCAGGGGCCTTGACCACGGGGCAGAATCCCCAGGCGACGAGCACACCCATGAGAACGGTTGCGATCATCGGGACGGCTTTTGCCGAACGGGGGCTGCAGAAAGTGTCATAGAGGAAGACTAATAGGAATACGATTAACAATCCTATTTCCTGCTTGAGTGCTAAAAACTGTGAGTAATCCATTGCTATTAATCTATAGATTAGTTCAGACCGATAACGGTGAAGATTTCAGGGCTGAAAGTGAACTTGATAAGATCGACGAAGAAGTTGGGGAAGAAACCGATGCCGGCCACGCAGACGATGAGTCCGGCGGTGGCTACACGTTCCCACCACTTGGCGTCGGTGAGTGTCATGTGGTGCTGGTCATAGACGGGACCGTAGAGGAGCTTGCCTACGACGCGGAGGATGTAGACGGCGGTTGTCACGATGGAGCTGCAGGCCACTATGACGAAGACGCGGTGGAAGAGGTCAGAGTGTTCGAACGATCCGACAAAGATTGTCATTTCGGCAACGAAGCCGGAGAGACCGGGGAGACCGAGGGAGGCCATGCCGGCGATGACGTAGCAGACCGAGAGATAAGGGAGGATCTGCATCATGCCGCCCATCTCGCGGATGTCGCGGGTGTGGGTTCGTCCGTAGATCATACCGATGAGGGCGAAGAAGAGGGCTGTCATCAGACCGTGGGAGAGCATCTGCATGATGGCTCCGGTCATCGCTGTGGTGTTAAGCATGAGGATGGCGAAGAGCACCAGACCGCAGTGTGACACCGATGAGTATGCGTTGATGTATTTGAGGTCGTTCTGGACGCATGCGCTGAAGGCTCCGTAGACAACCGAGATGCCGGTGAGGATGAGGAAGATCCAGGCTAGTTCGTTGGCGGCGTGGGGCATCAGGTAGATGGCCACACGGAAGCAGCCGTAGCCGCCGAGCTTCATGAGCACACCTGCGTGGAGCATCGACACTGCTGTGGGGGCCGATGCGTGGCCGTCAGGCGACCAGGTGTGGAAGGGGAACATGGCGCCGAGCACACCGAAGCCCACGAAGGTCATCGGGAAGAGGAATGTCTGCCAGCCGTGGCTGATGGCGTCGTTCTGGGCAATCTCAAGGATGTTCCAGGTGAGGGGCTGTCCGGCGGGAGCGGAGTGGTAGTAGATGCCGATGAGGCCGAGCATGAGGAATGCCGATCCGCCCATGAGCATGAGGGTGAGTTTCATCGCCGAGTAGTTCTTGTTGCCGCTGCCCCAGACACCGATGAGAAGATACATCGGGATGAGGGCGACTTCATAGAACATGAACATGGTGAAGAGGTCGATGGAGATGAAGAATCCGTAGACACCGGTCGACAGGAGGATGAGCCAGAGGAAGAATTCCTTGGGCTGCGGGATTTCCCATGAGGCGAAGCTGCCTGTGATGAGGATTACGCCGGTGAGGATGAGCATGGCTATCGAGATGCCGTCGACACCAACGGCGAGGTTGATGTTGAGCGGAGCGAACCACTGCCAGGAGTCGACCCAGAGCATGGGGTCTGTGGCTCCGGCGGCGCGGAGTGCGAGATAGTCGACGAGAAGCCAGACCGAGAGGGCTGTCAGGACAACCGAGCCTGTGACTGCCACTGCCCGGATCTGCTTGATGTTCCGGCAGAGGAAGAGTCCCAGCAGCATGACCACGGGGATCACCACGAAGTAGATCAATATATTGGAAAACATATCGCGTTACTATATTTTTCTTAACAGGTTAACAGATTCAGAGGACACAGATGGCGGTTATGATGCCGAGCACGACAGCTCCGATGAGATACCACCAGATGTACATCTGCACTTTGCCGCTCTGGAAGCCGCGGATGGCGTAGGATGCCTTGTTGGTGACATAGGCGAATCCGTCCATTGTGCCGTCGATTATGTGGCGGTCAAACCAGGCGATGGGCTTGCAGATTCCGTCGAAGATGATGCGGCGGGTGATGAAAAGGTAGATTTCGTCCCAGTAGAAGCGGCGGTTTGCAGCTGTCCAGAGCCAGCGGCAGGAGTCGGCCATGCGCCGGGGCTTGTCGTTTTTCTTCATGTAGAGCCAGGCTGAGAATGCAATCGAGAGGATGGCTACTCCCATGCTGAGTCCGGCGATAGACCAGTCTATATGGATGTGATATTCGTGGCCGTCGAAGGTGACGAGCTGTCCGAAGGGGATGAATCCGGCGATGATCGAGACGATTCCGAGGAAGATCAGCGGGAAGGTCATGGCGAAGCCGGGGTCGTGGGGAAGATGGCCGTGGTGTTCTTTCTCGTAGTCGGGGTTGTCCCACCAGAAGACGAGGAAGTACATGCGGAACATGTAGAAGGCGGTCATTGCGGCTACCATCATCATCCAGATGCCCCAGAAAGTACCGTTGGCGAAGCAGGCCGAGAGAATTTCGTCTTTAGAGAAGAAACCTGCGAATGGCCAGATGCCTGCGATGGCGAGACAGCCGATGAGGAAGGTGATGTGGGTTATAGGCATGTATTTGCGCAGGCCGCCCATCGCGGTGTAGTTGTTTGAGTGGACTGCGTGGATGAGCGAGCCGGCTCCGAGGAAGAGGAGGGCTTTGAACATGGCGTGGGTGAAGAGGTGGAACATGGATGCCATGTAGCCGAGACCTTCGTGGATGGCAACGTTGTTTTTGGATGCCACGCCGAGCGATACCATCATGAAGGCGATCTGCGAGATGGTCGAGAAGGCGAGGATGCGCTTGATGTCGATCTGAGCGCAGGCCACCATTGCGGCGTAGAATGCTGTTGCGGCTCCGACTACGGTGATGAACATCAGAGCGGCGTCTTCAAGCATGTAGAGCGGGAAGAGACGGGCCACGAGATATACACCGGCCACAACCATTGTGGCGGCGTGGATGAGGGCCGATACGGGGGTCGGGCCTTCCATCGCGTCGGGGAGCCAGATGTGGAGGGGTAGCATGGCCGATTTGCCCATACCTCCGGTGAAGATCAGGACGAGGGCCCAGGTGAGTCCGGAAGCGCCGAGGAAGGTGACGCCCTCGAAGCTTGCGAGGACGGCCTGCGGGTTCTGGGTCATCGGGAGGAAGTCGAGATGATGGGTGAAGTATGAGAGGACGAGGATGCCGATGAGGAATCCGAGGTCGGCGAAGCGGGTGACGATGAAAGCTTTCTTACATGCCGATACGGCCGAGGGGAGGGTGTAGAAGAAGCCGATGAGTAGGAACGATGATGCGCCCACGAGCTCCCAGAAGATGTACATCTGGAATATGTTGGTCGCTACAACGAGTCCGAGCATCGAAAAGCTGAAGAGCGAAAGGAAGGCGTAGTAGCGCTGGAAGCCTTTCTCTCCGTGCATGTAACCGAGCGAGTAGACGTGGACCATGAATGAAATTGTCGGGATGACAATGAGCATCATGGCTGAGATCGGGTCGAGAAGGAAACCGATGCGGATTGCGAGCGCGGGGGTGAACTGCAGCCAGGTGTGGTTGAAGATCACGGCCTGCAGGCGTGTGGTGCCGTCAATGAATTCAGGGTTTCCTGAGAAGTAGTAGGTGAACGCCGTGTAATAGGACAAGACCAACACGGTTCCCATGCCGAGCGTTCCGAGCGTACCGGCGAGTTTGTGACTCATCTTGACTCCCGCCAGTCCTAAGAGGAGGAACATGAAGAGCGGGATTGCCAATATAAGAATAGGTATTGTAATATCCATAGGGCGTGATTAATTTTTCATTTTTGTTGCGTCGCGGACGTCAATGTTTTTGCTTACCCGGAAGAGGTTGATGATGATGGCGATTGCGAGTGCGGTCTCGGCTGCGGCGATGGCGATTCCGAAGAGGGTGAACATCCATCCTTCCATCGAGGAGGGGAAGAGGTAGCGGTTGAAGACCACAAAGTTGATGTCGACCGCATTGAGCATGAGCTCAAGGGATATGAGCATGGCTATCATGTTGCGGCGGGTCAGGAAGCCGTAGACGCCGCAGCAAAACATCACGATTGCGGGAACGAGATACCAGATCAGTGTAATATCCATTGGTGAAATGTTTGAATTAGCGTTTACGTGCGATTACGACACCACCGATTATGCAGGCGAGCAGCAGTACGCTGACGGCCTCGAACGGCAGAAGATATTGTCCGTAGTTTGTGCCGAGCATTGCTTCGCCGATGCGGTGCATTGACGGGTTGGCCATAGAGGGCAGCGATGTAAAGAGGTCGGCAGAGCGTGAGCAGAGGGCCCAGGCACAGGCTCCGGCTGTGGCGAGAGCGCCGACGAGGCCGAGAAATTTTTTGCGCGAGGTTAACTGCTTGCTGTTGTCACCGGGATGAGTCGTGAGCAGGATTGCAAAGACGAAGAGGACCACTATACCGCCGGCATAGACCGCAATCTGAACCGAGCCGAGAAACTCGTAGTCGAGTTTGAAGTAGAGGGCTGCGGTCGCGAAAAGGACGAAGAGCAGATATGTGGCCGCACGCAGGATTTTGCGTGTGGTGACAGTCAGTACCGAGAAGATGACAATCGACAGGGCGATTATCCAATAAAAGATTGTACTTCCTACTGATTCCATATACTGTGATAGTAATTAATTATCGTGATTGGTGATGAAAAGAGGTTCAGTTTGCGGCACCGGCGTTTTTCTCGGCTTCGCGTTTTGCCTTGAGGGCAGCGGCTTTTTCGAGCGCGGCGCGGATCTTGGCCTCTTTTTCAGGATCGCCCTTTGCGGCGGCGAGTGCCTTTGCGGCGGCGTCGTCAGCGGCTGGAACCTGGGCTGCGGGGGCGGCCGGTGTGGCGGCTGCGCCTGCTGCGGCGGCTTTCTTGGCTTCGGCGGCTGCCTTGGCGGCTGCTATTTTGGCTTCTTTCTCGGCTTTCATCTTCTCGATCTGCTCAGGGGTGGGCTGAGGTTCGGGCTTTTCAGGGAGATAGTTGAGAAGCTTGACGAGTTTGCTGCGGGTGTAGAGCGCCTGCTCGAAGTCATTGCTGAATTCAAGGGCGTCAGTCGGACAGTTTGTCACGCAAAGCTGGCAGAAGGTGCAGCTTCCGAGATCGTAGTGATATTTGTCGAGTTTCTTTTTCTTTTTACCGTCCCATGTTTCGACGGTCTTGATGTCGAGGGAGATGGTGTTGTTTGGGCAGACACGCTCGCAGGTGCCGCAGGCGATACATTTGTGGTCGCCCTGGTCGTCATACTTGAGTGTAAGGATTGCCCTGAAGCGGTCGGCGACAGGCAGATTGTCTCGGTTGTCGGGATACTCTTCAGTGATTTTGGGGGTGACAAATTCCTTACCGGTTACCTGCATGCCTTTTACAAGGCTGGCTATGCCGGATCCAAGATTTGAGAAATACTCTTTTACACTTCCCATGTCAATTGTACTCTTTCGGTTATGTGCTGTGGATGTTATGATCGGATTATTTTTTTTGCTTTGGCGCCGTGTCAGTCTCTTACCTGTCCGCCGACTATGTCGAGAAGCTCGGTGGTGATACTCTGCTGGCGGAGTTTGTTGTATTCGAGCTGAAGCTGTTCGAGGAGTTTCTTGGCGTTGTCGTTGGCACTCTGCATGGCCATGATGCGGGCGGCTTGCTCTGAGGCGCGGTTTTCGGTGAAGATTTCCTGCATGACGGCCAGAAGGAACATCGGGAGGACGGAGACGAAGATCGTCGGGGCGTCAGGCTCGAAGATGTAGGGCCGGCAGAGGGTTTTGGCTCCTTCGGCCGCGAATGATTCGGGGCAGACGGGGAGAAGGGCGTCGCAGCGGGGACGCTGGCGGCTGACCGACTGGAAGTTCATGTAGAGAATTCTCACGCTGTCAAACTCGCCTGCGATGAAGCGTTCTTCAAGGCTGCGGGTGAACTGCTTGACGGCTTCGCCGCTTGATTTGGAATCGACTCTTTCAGCGTGGCTCACGGTGATGCCGGGCAGGGCGGTGAGGCGTCCGGCGGCTTTGACCATTTTGCGGCCTACGGGGATCAGAGTGATCCTGACCTGGTCGCCGTAAATTTCGCGGAGCTGGCCGATGGATTTGACGAGTTCCTTGTAGATATTGATGTTATAGGCTCCGCAGAGACCGTCGTCACTGCCGAGGACCACGATTGCCACCGAGGCAACGTCACGCGCCTCGGTGAGGGGTGATGAGAACTCGGCGTCGGCTGAGAGGAGGTTGCCTATGATGTTCTCTATCTGCTGGCGGAATGGCAGGAGGCGACGGAGATCGCCCTCGGCACGGTGCATCTTGGCCGAGGAGATCATCTTCATCGCGCCCGTGATCTTCTCGCTGGAAGCCACGGAGCCGATTCGTCCTTTTAGTTCGCGGAGTGTTGCCATGTGAGCTTTGGTTGCTGTTCTTCTTATTTATATGATCCCGAAATTTCAGCCGCTGCTTCGGTGAGCTTGGCGGTGATGTCGTCATCAAGCTTTCCGGCGCGGATTGACTCCATGACTTCGGGATATTTTGTGTTGACGAGCTGGAGGAAGTTTTTCTCGAACTCGGCAACTTTGTCGAGGGGCACGTTTTCAAGCAGCCCTTTGGTGCCGCAGTAGATGACGGCCACTTCGTCTTCGACCTTCATCGGGGCGTACTGAGGCTGGATGAGCAGGCGTTCGTTTTTGCGGCCTTTGTCGATGACGCGGGCGGTCACTGGGTCGATGTCGCCGCCGAATTTGGTGAACGATTCGAGCTCGCGGAACTGTGCCTGGTCGATCTTGAGCGTGCCGGCCACTTTTTTCATTGATTTGATCTGCGCGTTACCGCCCACACGCGACACGGAGATACCTACGTTGATGGCCGGGCGGATGCCTCGGTTGAAGAGAGCGGTTTCGAGGAAGATCTGGCCGTCGGTGATCGAGATCACGTTGGTGGGGATGTAGGCCGAAACGTCACCTGCCTGGGTCTCGATGATAGGGAGCGCGGTGAGCGAGCCGCCGCCTTTGACTCTGTCTTTGAGCGAGGCTGGAAGGTCATTCATCTGGCTTGCCACCTGCTGGTTGTCGATGATCTTGGCGGCACGTTCGAGCAGACGGCTGTGGAGATAGAAGATATCGCCGGGATATGCTTCGCGGCCTGAGGGGCGCTTGAGGATGAGCGAGATCTCACGATAGGCCACGGCCTGCTTCGAGAGGTCGTCATAGACGATGAGGGCATCGCGGCCGGTGTCGCGGATGTATTCGCCGATGGCTACTCCGGCAAAGGGGGCGTAGTAGCGCATTGATGCGGAGTCGGCGGCGGTGGCTGCGACTACCACGGTGTAGTCGAGCGCTCCGTGCTGACGGAGGGTCTCAACGATGGCTGCTACGGACGATGCTTTCTGTCCGATGGCCACGTATATGCAGTAGACAGGTTTTCCTGCCTCGAAGTTTGCGCGCTGGTTGATGATGGTGTCAATGGCGATGGCTGTCTTGCCGATCTGGCGGTCGCCGATGATGAGCTCGCGCTGTCCGCGGCCAATGGGCACCATTGAGTCGATTGCTTTCAGACCTGTCTGGAGCGGCTGCTTGACGGGCTGACGGAAAATAACGCCGGGGGCCTTGCGTTCGAGGGGCATGGGGAAGAGTTCGCCCTGGATTGGGCCGCGGCCGTCGATAGGTTCGCCGAGTACGTTGATCACGCGACCGAACACGCCGTCGCCTACGTGGATCGAGGCGATCTCGCCTGTGCGCTTGACGGTCATGTTTTCAGTAACGTTGTTGATTTCGTTGAGGAGGATGACACCCACATTGCTTTCCTCAAGGTTGAGGGCTACACCTTTCACTCCGTTTTCAAATTCTACAAGCTCGTTGGCGCAGACATTGTCGAGACCGTAGACGTGGGCTACTCCGTCGCCTACTTCCAGAACAACTCCTGTCTCTTCGAAAGACACTTTGGAGCTGACGTTCTCCAGCTGCTGTTTTAAGACCTGAGAAATCTCGCTTGGGTTTATCATTTTGGTATGAGGGGGATGTGAAGTTGGTTAGTTGCTTAAAAGTTTCAGACGCAATTGTTTGAGTTCATCGGCCACAGAGGCGTCAAGCTTCTCGTTGTTGATTGTTACGGTGAAGCCTCCTATGAGGGAGGGGTCGACGCGATGGTGATACTCCATTGTTCCGCCGTCGAGATGGCGGAGGATGAGTTTGCGTAGCCGTTCTTCCTCGGCCTGCGCCATCGGGGCGGCAGAGGTGACGGTGACAAGGTAGATGTGATGCTGGCTGCGATATAGCTTCATGTAGGCGAGAGCTATGTCACGGGCGGCATCAAGGCGGTTGTTGTCAGCTAAAAGCTGCAGGAAGCGGGCATAGACTTCATCGTTTCCTGAGGCTCCGGCAGCGGTTGTCAGGAGTTTCATCTTGTCGGCTGCAGGGATGAAGGGGTTGCCTACGGCCTGCTGGAGCGACGGCTCGGAAGCGAAGGAGCTTTCAAGTGCGTGCATCAGGTCATAGATGCGTCGGTCGGCCTTCTTCTCGGAGGCAAACTCGAAAAGCGCTTTTGCGTATCGGCTTGGGATGAGACCTTGATTCATTGCTTGGTGGTTGGAACCTTAGGGTTAACGGATGATGAGAGTAGTGGAAGTTTAGAGGGGAGGCTGCCGGAAATGCGGAGCTGAGGTTCTTGCCCTTGCCGTTCCGGAGCTGACGGCCAGAGTGGCTGCCGGCCCGGTACGGCTGGAGGGATATCAGTTCTGTTTTTCCATTTCGTCAAGCAGAGAGCTTACGAGCTGTTCCTGGGCTTTTTCGTCTTTCATCTGGTTGCGGACGACTTTCTGTGCGATGTCGAGGGCAAATGACGAGACTTCGTTGCGGAACTGCTGCTCGGCTTGCTTGCGTTCCTGTTCGATTGACACTTTTGCTGCGTCCATCACCTTTTTGGCTTCGGTCTGCGCTGCGGAGCGGGCTTCTTCGATGATCTGGGTTTTCATCTTGTCGGCTTCGCGGAGCATGTCGGCCTGCTGGCGACGGGCGTCGGCTATGTATTTATCCGCCTCTTCGCGGGCATGGTCAAGCTGTTGTTTGGCATTTTGAGCATACTCCACACCTTTGTCGATGAGGTCGGCTCGGTCAGACACTCCTTTCATGATCGCCGGCCAGCCCCACTTCCACAGGACGAAGAAGAGGATGGCGAACGATACGAACATCCAGAATATCAGACCGAAATCAGGCGTGAAAAGTTCCATTTTTCAGATAGATGAAGCTTGGAGATCAGCCCACAAACATTGCGAGGATACAAACGATAACAGCGAAGAGGGCCACACCTTCGATAAGGGCGGCGATAACGATCATGTTACTGCGGATGTCGCCGGTTGATTCGGGCTGACGTGCGATAGCTTCCATGGCGGATCCACCGATCTTGCCGATGCCGATGCCGGCGCCAATTGCTGCGATTGCTGCACCGATGCAAACGCCGATGCCGAGGGTTCCTTCGATAGCTGCTAAAATCATTGCTAACATAATTGCGGGAGATTAAAGGGTTATTTTGATTTTTTTGGTTATGCGTGGGTTTCTGTGCCCGTGGAGGCCGGGAGGCCGGGGGCGTGGGGGTCTTCTTCCTTCTTGTGGTCTTCATGATGGCCTTCTTCCTGGCCGAGGGCTATGAAGAGGGTCGAGAGCATGGTGAACACGTAGGCCTGGATGAAGCTCACAAGCACGTCGATCAGAAGCATGAACACCGAGAAGATGATGCTGACCACGGCTGTGGCGCCGGTCACGACCGGACCCATAGCTGCGAAAATGAAGATGAGGAGGGTGAGCACGATCACGATCATGTGGCCGCCCATCATGTTGGCGAACAGACGGACTGTCAGCGCTGCGGGTTTGGTGAACACGCCGAAGATTTCGATGATAGGCATGATCGGGAGGGGCCATTTGAGCCACCAGGGCACATCGGGGTTGAAGATTTCTTTCCAGTAGTGTTTGGTGGCGAAGATGTTGGTGATCAGGAAGGTGATTATGGCAAGCACGAGAGTCACGGCTATGTTGCCTGTGAGGTTGGCGCCGCCGGGGAAGATCACTATCAGGCCCAGGAGGTTCATCACGAGAATGAAGAAGAATACTGTCAGAAGATAGGGAGCGAATTTGTTGGCCTTGTTTTTGAGGGTGGGTTTGATGACACCGTCATAGATGAAGAGGATCACAAATTCGATAGCTCCGGTCATCTTGCGTGGGGCTTTGAGGCCCTGGTTGCGGTGCCAGCGGGCAACCGAAAGGATGCTCCAGATGACCAGCAGGACTGCGATGAAGACGCCGCAGACGTTTTTGGTGATGGAGATGTCAACGGTGGGTTTCACTTCCTTGCCGTCGATGATCTCCACTACTTTTCCCTTGTAGGGGCTGTCTTTTCCGGCTATGCGGAAAAGCGCCGAGCCGTCGCGGTATTCCTTTCCGTGGTCCACTCGCGCCGAGGAGAATACGTGGAGTCCGTCACTGCCCCAGACTATTACAGGCAGGGGTATGCTTTTGTGGTGATTGAACGGCACTTCCCAGCCGTAGCGGTCGCCAAGGTGCTCGAAGATGATGCCCTGGGCGTCAACGGCTCCGCTTTTCTCCTGGGAGTCGGCCTCATGACCGGAGGCGCGGCCCGCAAGGGGAAGCAGAAGGGCCACAAAGGCCATTGCGATTGCTGCGAGAATATTTCGTTTCATCATCACCATTATTAATATATGCAGACTGACACGATGTTGCTGTCGACATCGACTATTCCGCCACTGACGCTGATGCGCTGCTCTTCGCCTCCGGCGGCCGCGGTGTAGCGGATTTCACCGGGGGTCAGAGTTGAGATCAGAGCGGCATGGCCGGGAAGGACGGTGAAGGCGCCGAGCGCACCGGGAAGATGCACTGCTTTGACTTCTCCCTGAAAGAGGATGTCTTCTGCCGAGATGACTTTTAGTATCATGCTTTATCTGCTGTTTTGAGAGATTCGGGTGGAGTGGTTTGCTGGGGAGGGAGACTTATTTCGAAACTTCCGCAAGGAGTTTCTTGCCCTTTTCGATGGCTTCGTCGATGGTGCCGACGTTGAGGAATGCCTGTTCGGGATATTCGTCCATCTCTCCGGAGAGAATCATCTTGAAGCCGCGGATGGTCTCGCTCAGGGGCACCATGACACCGGGCAGGCCGGTGAACTGCTCGGCCACGTGGAACGGCTGCGAGAGGAAGCGCTGGGCGCGACGGGCGCGAGCAACCACGAGTTTGTCTTCGTCGGAAAGTTCATCGACACCGAGGATGGCGATGATGTCCTGAAGCTCGTTGTATTTCTGAAGAAGCTGCTTGACAACCTGCGCGGTGTTGTAGTGGTCTTCGCCGATGATGTTCGGGTCGAGGATTCGCGAGGTTGATTCCAGAGGGTCTACGGCGGGATAGATGCCGAGCTCGGAAATCTTACGCGAGAGCACTGTGGTGGCGTCAAGGAAGCTGAAGGTGGTGGCAGGCGCGGGGTCGGTCAAGTCATCGGCAGGCACGTAGATGGCCTGGACTGAGGTGATCGAGCCGTTTTTGGTTGAGGTGATTCGTTCCTGCAGGGCACCCATTTCAGATGCGAGGGTGGGCTGATAGCCTACAGCCGAAGGCATACGGCCGAGGAGCGCCGACACTTCCGATCCGGCCTGGGTGAAACGGAAGATGTTGTCGATGAAGAGAAGGATGTCCTTGCCGCCGCCGTCCTGATCGCGGAACTGCTCGGCCACGGTGAGGCCTGAAAGAGCCACACGCAGACGTGCGCCCGGAGGTTCGTTCATCTGGCCGAATACAAGGGTTGCCTGCGACTGGGCCACCTGGTCCATGTCGACATCAGCGAGATTCCACTCGCCTTTTTCCATGCCTTCTTCAAATTTCTTGCCATATTTCATTACGCCGCTCTCAATCATCTCGCGCAGAAGGTCGTTGCCTTCACGGGTACGCTCGCCGACACCGGTGAACACCGAGAAGCCGTTGTGGCCTTTGGCGATGTTGTTGATGAGCTCCATGATGAGCACTGTCTTGCCCACACCGGCGCCACCGAACAGACCGATCTTACCACCCTTGCTGTAGGGTTCGAGAAGGTCGATGACCTTGATGCCGGTGAAGAGAATTTCGGTGCCGATTGTCAGATCGTCGAATTTCGGCGCAGGCTGGTGGATCGGGCGGAGTTCTTCGCGCTTCAGTTCGGGAAGACGGTCGATGGCATCGCCGATCACGTTAAGGAGTCGGCCTTTCACCTGCTCGCCGGTCGGAACGGCGATGGGACGTTCGAGGTTGTCGACACGCATTCCGCGGCGAAGACCGTCGGTACTCTCCATAGCCACACAGCGCACGGTGTCTTCGCCGATATGCTGCTCAACTTCGAGAATGAGCTCTCCTCCCTCCGGACGTGTTACCTTGAGAGCCGTGTAGATCGGGGGGATGAGATTGTCTTCACCATCGAAAATCACGTCGACCACAGGACCGATTACCTGGGCGATCTTGCCGAATTTTTCACTCATCGCGTTTATAGTTTTTTGGCGAGCAGGCCTGTCAGTTGGTCTGATGGCCGGCCGTTTGGTTAGTTTATTTTGTGTGAGAGATATTTTTTGTGTTTAGAGATACAATCCGAATGTTACAACAATTACCATGAGCACAAGGTTGAACAGATTGATCGGAAGAAGGTATTTCCATTCAAGTGTCAGCAGCTGGTCGATGCGTAGACGGGGGAATGTCCACTTGAACCAGATGATGATGAATGAAAGTGCGATCGCCTTGCCGATGAACCACACAAACGATGGTATATAGTCCATTACGTGGTTGAACGCGTCAAGTCCGGGAATGTGGAGAGGCATCCAGCCGCCGAAGAAAAGGAGGGCGGCGACACCTGACACGATGAAGAGGTTGAGATATTCGGCAAGATAGAAAAATCCGAAGTGAATACCGGAATATTCGGTGTGGTAGCCGGCGGTAAGCTCACTTTCGGCTTCAGGAAGGTCAAACGGGCCGCGGTTGGTTTCGGCTGTGCCGGCAATCATGAAGATGACAAAGGCGATGATGGCCGGGATGTGGCCTGAGAAGATGAACCACAGATGGTTCTGGGCTTCAACGATGCCTCCTACCGACATTGTGCCGGCCATGACTACCATCGTCACCACGCAAAGTCCCATCGAAAGCTCATAGCTGACCATCTGCGCGCCTGAACGGAGGGCGCCGATGAGGGTAAACTTGTTGTTTGACGACCATCCTGCCAGAAGAATGCCAAGCACGCCGATCGAAGAGACGGCAAGGAGGAAGAAGATGCCGACGTTGAAGTCGATGATCTGAAGTCCATTGCCCCACGGAAGCACGGCAAACGCGAGCATCGAGGCTATGATTACCAAATATGGAGCCAAGGCGAAGAGAAATTTGTCGATATGATTCAGCGAGATAAGCTCTTTGATGAGAATCTTGAACATATCGGCGATACTCTGCATCAAGCCCCAGGGGCCAACACGGTTCGGGCCGAGACGGCACTGGAAATAGGCGCACACCTTACGCTCGAAAAGAATGTAGAAAAGGGCCAGGACTGCATAGAGCAGCATCAACCCTACTCCGATGAGCAGACATTCGAGGGTCACGGCAGCCCATTCGGGGATGTAGTCCGTGAGGAAAGAATGAAGCCAGGCGGTTCCTACTGATAAGTCTTGCATATTGAAAAGTTACTTATAGTTTACTCTCTGTGTTTTTTTGACTCGTAATTTTTCACTTGAATCTCTGTTTCTGCGGCATCAGATCCGGATCAGCGGTCGATGTCAGGAACAATATAGTCAAGCGAACCTCCGATTGTGATAAGGTCGGCGATCTTCTGTCCGTCGGTGATGTGGTCGACCACGGCTGCGGCAGGAAGACACGGAGGTGCTATCTTAAGACGATAGGGACTTGTTGTGCCGTCGCTTTCAAGATAGATTCCGAACGTGCCGCGGCAGCCTTCGACCATCTTGAACCAGTGGCCTACGGGGAGCTTGAGCACTTTGGGCACCTTCACGCAGTAATCGCCTTCGGGAATGTTGTCGACAAGCTGTGCGATGATGCGCGCGCTCTGGACCATTTCGTCCATGCGGACTTTGAAACGGGCCATCGAGTCGCCTTCTTCGCGCACCACTTCGTCGAAATCGAGTTCGGAGTAGATGCTGTAGGGGGCACACTTGCGCACGTCGCAGGCCCAGCCTGAGCCTCGGCCGTTGGGGCCTGTCACAGCCCAGGAGATGGCGTCTTCACGGGTGAGCACACCGACGTTTTCCATTCGGTTGCGGGCAATGACGTTGCCGGTGAATATCTTGTTGTACTCCTTGATGTTTGCGGGGAGCACGTCGAGAAGCGCGTGGACATCCTTCACGAAGTCGGGATGCAGATCCTGCATTACACCACCGATGCAGTCATAGTTGAAAGTCATGCGCGCGCCGCAGGTCTTCTCCATGATGTCGAGAATCTGCTCGCGGACACGGAGGGTGTAGAAGAGCATGGTGGTCGCGCCGAGGTCCATGCAGTAGGTGCCGATGAAGAGACAGTGGGAGGCGATGCGCGAAAGCTCGTCCATGAGCACTCGGATCACCTGGGCACGGCGCGAAATTTCGATGCCTGCGGCCTCTTCGATGAGCATGCAGAGACAATGGTGATAGGGATGCGCCGAGAAGTAGTCGAGACGGTCCATGAAGTGGAGGGTCTGCGGATAAGTCAGCTTCTCGCATATCTTTTCAACTCCGCGGTGGATATAGCCGAGGTAGATATCGATCTTCTTGATGGTCTCGCCGTCAATTGCAGTGCGGAAACGAAGCACACCGTGAGTTGCCGGGTGCTGCGGGCCGATGTTGACCACGAAGTCTTCCGGCTGGAAGATGCGGCGCTCGTGCTTTTCGATTTTTCCGTCGGCAGTCTCGGTCCAGACGTCGGTGAAGTCAGTCTGGCGTTCGTTTTCAATCGAGACAGGGTTGATCGAAGGATCTTCGTCATAATCCTTGCGCAGGGGATAGCCTTTCCAGTCGAGATTGAGGAAGAGGCGGCGCATATCGGGGTTGTTGATGAAGATGATCCCGAAGAAGTCATAGACCTCGCGTTCATAAATGGTAGCGATGGCCCAGAGATCGAAAATCGAATGGATGAGCGGACGCTCACGGTCGCCGGTGGCCATGACCTTCACGGCGAGGTGAGTGTTGAATTTTGTGGAAGTGAGGTAATAGACACAGCCCATACCGTTTTCCTTCCAGTCCATACCCACGATTGTCACAAGGAAATCAAATGAGAGGTCAGCGTCATCGCGAAGGGTCTTCGCGAAATCGTGCCACTTGGCGTCGGGTACGGTCACCTGCATTATATCGCCGTCTTCAATGACAGCCTCAGGCAACAGCGTTGAGATCTTTTCCCGGATGTTGGACATATTATATGTGTATAATAATGTGGTGTATTATCAATGAAATCAGTCGTTCACTCCGGGAACCGGATGTGCTTTAAGAAATTCGGCCTGCTTTTCCTGGCGGTTGACACCTCCGAAGAACTTTTCGACCTTGATCTTGCGTGAGAGCTGCATGATACCATAGATCATGGCTTCCGGACGGGGAGGACAGCCGGGGATGAATACATCTACCGGGACAATATCCTCAATGCCCATAGCCACGTGATAGCTCTTCTTGAACGGACCGCCTGAGATGGCACAGCTGCCGCAGGCAATCACATATTTCGGCTCTGCCAGCTGATCGTAGAGACGGCGGAACACGGGCACCATGCGGTGGACAATCGTACCAGCCACCATCATGAAGTCGGCCTGGCGTGGCGATGCACGGGCAACTTCCCAGCCAAATCGCGCCATGTCATAACGGGCGGCTCCAAGCGACACAAATTCGATGCCGCAGCAACTGGTGGCAAAGGTGAGCGGCCAGATAGAGTTGGAACGCCCCCAGTTGATAAGTTTGTCAAAAGAACCGACAACCACGTTGGTGCCGCTCTCCTGAAGTTTCTTGACAAGATCCTCGATGTATTCGTTGTCCTTCCATGCCTCGTAGGGCATGCCTTGAGTAGTTACTTCCATTCAAGAGCTCCTTTCCGCCAGGCATAGACAAGGCCCAGCACAATGATTCCAAAAAAGACTGCGATCGCCGTGAGGCCTGAGGTTCCAAGCTCATGGACTCTCACTGCCCAGGGATAGAGAAACACGGTTTCTACGTCAAACATCAGGAAGAGTATGGCAAAAAGATAATATCCCACCTTGAACTGAGCCATAGACTCACCTCTGGTAGGAATACCGCACTCATAAGCCTCACCCTTCTGCGGGTTGAACGAACGTGGAGAAATGAGACCCGCAAGCCATAAAGCGATGGCGACAAGAGCAACGCCCGTCAAGAGCGCCACAACAGCAAGGGTCACATTCTGAATTGCCAATGCTATCATAAAGTAATTAATACGGTTTCTTTACTATAATACACTGTATTCCAGTGCGATAAGCCAACATTAGGACTCCAACGGGCACAAAAATCCC
>Ga0137306_100044_pt1 | contig 192250 bp, 167 predicted proteins | sample Inofroosms_March_FD_97187 | JGI IMG/M metagenome (GOLD analysis project Ga0137306, IMG submission 97187) | Mouse cecal microbial communities from Vienna, Austria - N-Acetylneuraminic and N-Acetylglucosamine D2O microcosms_March | ecosystem: Host-associated > Mammals > Digestive system > Large... | reverse complement strand
ATGTGATCAGTTTTGCAGAGAACGGCGACGACTTTATCTTGATGACAGAATAGTTATACAATATAAGTAAAAAGGCGGCAGGCGCGTTGCTGAAATGAAAGGGCTGCTGGCATGACCGTTTCAGCATCTGCAGGGCAGGGTAAGGAGGGAAAGTGTGAAAAAAATAGCGACAGTCCTATTGTGCATCAGTCTGACAGCAGCTTTTACAGCGTGTGGGAAAGAAGACGGTGGATCAGCTTATATCTATGCAGGGGAAGGAAGCTTCCAGCTTCTGAACCAGGAGGGCGACAGCCTCAACTGTGAGGACGGGAATCGTCCGGATGGGACGATGCCGGTATCCTTTCAACGGGCGGACAAGGGCGGATATACACTGGAAGTCCCTTACAGTGACAGCTTTACCTATATGAACACGGAAGACGCTTCGGGGGTACGGCAGTCCTTTCAGTTGTGGGATTCCTTTGATGTCTATGGGCGGACAGCGTACTCGGTTGCGGGAACCGGGATCAGCTCCATTACAGTTGATTTTTCGGGCAGGATATCGTTTACGGGACAGGATATGCAGTTTACGGTATCGCTGAACCCGTCAGACCATTTTGCATGGGGCAGGTAGGAACGGTGGAGATCTCCGCAGCGGCTGAGGAGGCGGCAGCGTTCACGGTTTCCGGAACGCAGATAACGTACGCGGGGGTAGATCCTGGGGATGCCGTGATTTCCTGTAAAGGAGAAGGCGTGGAGTATCCGGGGGAACGCGTCAGTCTGAATGCGGGATCCGGACTGATCGACTTTTGCGATATTGCGGAGGGTACAGTGCAGATCACGGCAGACGGAATGGAGACCGGTGTTTTGAATTTAGGAACTGTTCAGAAATAACATGTTACAAAATCCCCTGATCGTTCAGGGGATTTTTCTTTCATGAAGGACTGCATCTTCAATCCTGCACTGATGAAGCCTGGTCTTCCGGTCATAGCTGATGCCGACTAACAGGACGGTTCCGCTGTAGTCCATGAGTTTTCCTGTATATTTTCTTGTCCTGATCTGGTCGATGGCGCTCTCGGCGGTGTGGTCGTATTTTAACTCGACAAGCAGCGCCGGACTGTCCGTATGCTGTCTTGGCAGAAACACGATATCTGCAAAGCCTTCGCCTGTGGGAAACTCCCGGATGAGGACATAATCCTTCATCGCGCTGTAGTAGGCGAGCGTGATGACGCAGCTTAAGGAATTCTCGTCATTGTATCGGATGACAGAGATATTCTCCATGTGCACCCTGCCGATTGCGTCCGCGACTTTTTCTTCCTCTTTTTTCAGGGTGGCGCGCAGAAGCTTGTCGGAGGCTGCGATCGCACTGACGACGGTATTCCACTCGCTGCCCTCGATGGCATTGACAAACTCGCTGCGGATCTCCTCGTTTGGGATATAGACTTCTCGGCGGTCATGGTCGAAGGCGAGATATCCGAGATGGATCAGCAGGGCAAACACATCGTCCCTGCTCCTGAAAGTTACCATGTCATTCTGGAATTTATCGGGGTTGGCGCGGCAGTGTCCGCCGCCGAGCATCTCGATGACATCGTCTTTGAACAGACCGCGCAGGAGTTTCAGATATTGTTTCTGCGCTTCCTCATCGTCCGGATCCTCGCGGAAGATCGTGTCCCACTCGTCGATGATCACGATAAAAATGGATCCTGTCATTTCGTGAACTCTGGTCAATGCGTTTGGCAGATCGATCTCTGCGCTGTCAAGGCTGCCGGGGTAGGCTTCCCTGATTTCCCTGACAACTTCTTTTTGAAACAGGATGACGGTTTCACTTGCAGATATGGACTGTGCTGTCTGTGGATCCAGACGGTGGCGGAATACATTCATATCCACCTGAATAACGTCGTACTGATTCATATACTTTTGGTAGTCCGCTGACTGCGCGATGCGCCTTCCGTCAAAAAGTGCACTGGAATCAAAGCCCTTTCCGTAGTAGGCAGCCAGCATTGCTGCCGTGATGGATTTACCAAAACGCCTTGGGCGGCTGAGGCAGATATATCGGTCTTCTGTGTCAATGACAGAATTGGTATATTCCAAAAAGCCGGTTTTATCTACGTAAATTTTGGATTGTAAAGCACTGTTAAATTTTTTGACACCTGTGTTCAGATAGATTCCCATATCAACCTCCGCGCTCTGAATGTGTTCTAAATATTATCTTACTTCAAAACACTGATCTTTACAAGAAATATCAGGAATTAGATGCAGCAGAAAACTGTAAGGCGAATGTAAGGATTTTTGTGATAAAATATCTTACAATAGGGATCATACAGAGGCTCTGTAAAATGATCACACGGGAGGTAAAAAAGAGTAAGATGAACGACAACAAAGTAGTAGAGATCAAAAACCTGATCAAGAGTTACGGCGCAAAAGATTTCCAGACGACGGTGCTCAAAGGGATCGATCTGACCATTTACAAAAATGATTTTATCGCGATCATGGGGCCGTCGGGCTCGGGCAAGACGACGCTCCTGAATATCTTATCCACGATCGACAAGCCCACGCAGGGCATGGTCACGCTCGACGGACATGATGTGACGCACATCTCGAACAGGGAGCTGGCAAAGCTTCGCAAGGACAAGATCGGCTTTGTGTTTCAGGATTACAATCTGCTGGATACCATGACGCTGCAGGACAATATCGCGCTGCCGCTCGCGCTTGACGGCGCGCCGGCGAAAAAGATCCTGGACAGGACAAGGGAGCTTGCGGCGGCTTTTGGCCTGGAGGCGCAGCTTCGCAAATATCCGTATCAGTTGTCCGGCGGACAGAAGCAGAGAGGGGCTGTTTGCAGGGCATTGATCACGGAGCCGGAGATCATCTTTGCCGACGAGCCGACGGGGGCGCTCGACTCCAGGGCGGGAAAGGATCTGCTGCACTGTCTGTGCAGGGTAAATGAGAGCGGGCAGGCGACGATCCTGATGGTGACGCACGATCCGCACTGCGCATCGTATGCAAAGGATGTGTATCTGCTGAGCGACGGCATGATGAAATGCCGGATCAGCAGGGGGAGTGACAGGAAGGAGTTCTACAACAGGATCATTGACCTGCAGACTTCGATCGGAGGGGATTTCGCATGAGAGTGTTACGTCTTGCCTTTATGAATTTCAGAAACAGTTTCAGGAGCTATCTGTCGCTGGTGCTCTCCCTGGCATTTACGATCCTGATCCTGTTCAATTTCCAGAATCTTATTTATTCCGGGCCGTTTGCGGTCCTGGGAGAGCGCAATAAGCAGTACATCGATATGCTGGTCGAGACCGTGTCCGTCGTGCTTGGCTGTTTCATGTTCTTTTTCCTGTGGTATGCGACCAATGTCTTTCTGACGAGGCGCAAGCGGGAGATCGGGATTTATATCTTTATGGGTATGTCGAACCGGAAGATCGGCAGGCTCTACGTGATCGAGATCAGTTTTGTGGGGGTCACTGCACTGGCGGCGGGGATCGGATCCGGCGCACTGCTGGGGGGGCTGTTTCAGATGATCATGAGCGCAGTGTCCGATATCGCGGTTGACGTCCGGTTCGGCGTCTCATGGAAGGCAGTAAACGTGACGGGAGTGTCATTTTTGGCGATGTACTTCTTTTTTGCACTGAAAGGATACTGGAACATCACGCACAGCAGTGTGCTCAATATGATCTCGGCAGCTAGGCAGAACGAGTATGTGCGCATGCCAAAGACGGTCTTGTCTGCAAAAGCGGCGCTGGGTGCTGCCGTGCTCTCGGCTGGCTATTATCTGGCAAATAAGGGCGGAAGGCAGAGTATGCTGAACAATGCCCTGCTGGCGGTGGTGCTTGTCATTGCCGGGGTATATCTGCTGTTCGGGGGTCTGATCCCGCTTGCTTTTCAGACGCTCTCAGCCAACAAACACTTTCTGTACCGCGGGCAGAGATGTCTGTGGGTCAATCAGATGGTCTTCCGCATGCGGAAAAATTACCGCACCTATGCTATGGTCTGCATCGTAGGGATCTGCTCGGTCACGGCGCTTGCGACCGGATTTGCGATGAAGGAGCGCTACCACAATATAGTCCGCTTTGACAACCAGTATACGTTCCAGCTGCTCACCAACCAGAGCGGTCTGGGAGAAAAGGCGTCCGCGCTGATCGGCGGGGCGGGCGATATCGCCTGTCAGACATCGCTTACGGCGCTGAGTCTGGATCAGGACCATCTCGTGCTGAAATATTCCGAGGTGAAGCGCGTGGCGCAGGAGCGCGGAGAAAGGTTTGATCTGTCTGAACCGGCGGATGATGAGACTGTTTATCTGGCGTATCAGATACTGATGTCCCTGATCGTCCATGAGAAGCCGTATCCGGTGACGATCGGCGGGAAGGCGTATCTGGCGACGCGGACAGTCAGAGACGCATATATCGGCTATATGCAGCGGGATATGGGGTGTTTTTACGTGGTGTCGGACAGGGAGTACGAGCGCCTGAAAGAGCAGGGAACGATGCTGTATATCCACAATTATAAGCTTGCCGACGACATGGATTTTGCGGCGGCGCGCGCGGCGGTCGACACCCTGATCAGCAATACCGATGAGAATTTTACGGCGCGCGTGGCGGTCGATCCGTTTGACAATGACAAGGACTGGATCAAGGCGCTCCACTCGCTGTGTATCTTTATGTTTCTGGTGTTTGTCGTCGCGTGCGGCTGCATCATGTTCATGAAACTCTACAACGACTCGTTTGAGGAAAAAGAACGGTATCTCGTCCTGAGAAAGCTCGGGATTCCGTCGGGGACGATCGGCGCATCGATCGCGCAGGAGCTGCTGAGCGCATACATGCTGCCCTTTGCCGTCATGGCCGTGTCCGCGTACTTTTCCGTGCACGCACTCGGCAGGATGATGCACACCAGCCTGTTTTCGATCTATGTCGTCAGCACGCTGGCGGTATTTGCGGTGTTTGTGCTCTGCTATATGTTATCGGTGGCAGTGTACCGGAAAAATGTTCTTTAGGAACTGCCATCTCCGATCAGGACGGTCTGTCCATCAAAAGCGAATCCATAGTGACGGATTCGCTTTTTGGGGATGCCCCTTGCGAGCAGTTCCGTGTCGTATTTCATTGTGTCAATCTGTTTCAGGGCATTTTCCACTGCCCTTTTGAGTGTTTTGTCTTTCTGTTTTGAGAATACTTTGAATTCTATGACGATGGCATCGTCTGCATCGTTCAGGGGTTCCATCATGACATCATAGCGTCCCAGGCCGCTCTCTCTGTTCGAGCGTATGTGGTAGCGCCCGGACAGGTCTACGATCAGTCCGAGCACGAAACCATGGTAAAATCGCTCGGGCTGTTTTTTTTCGGAAGGTCTGCGTCCAGTGTCAAAGCTGCCGAACATTTCCTCCGCGACGTCGTTCATATACTGGTTCATATAATCAAGGTCTCCGGCCAGCAGCGCCCGCTGGAAATTGCGGTACGAGGTCTCGTCTTCCGGGAACCAGGAAGCGATCATATCCCGGAACATCAGCGCAACCTCATGGTTTGTGAGCCGGATCCTGTAAAGGAACCTGCCGGATTCACGGTTGAACGTGCGCAGTTCGGGTTTTAAGTATCCGCTCGCGATCAGCAGGCTCCAGATCGCGCCCTTTTTCTGTTTCAACTGTTCAAAGATGACCTGTTCGTCCAGCTCTGTTTCCAGGTATTTTCCGGCGATCAGGTCTTCCAACTGCATTTTCAGCTTAGGCGTTCCTGTCCGCATCAACTCGGAGACAAGGGCGTTGGAGCTGGTGTCGGCCCAGTATGTCCCGTATTCCCCGGTGCGCAGATACATGGTGATCGACCATGGATTATAGATATTGTCAAGGCTGCCAAATACAAATCCGTCATACCAGCGCCGTATGTCTGCCATCTCATATGAGCGCTGCTGCTCGTCCAGTGTCTGCATCACTTCCTGTTCCGTGAAACCAAATGCGGAACAATACTCCTCGGAAGTGGTGGTCACGACCATCAGGTTATTCAGATCTGAGAAGATCGATTCTTTGCTGACCCGTGTGATGCCGGTCATGAGGGCACGGTAAAGATGGTCGTTTGTCTTGAAGGTGGAATTGAACATACTGCGTACGAGGGAAGTGAGCTCGTCCCAGTAACCGTGAATATAGGCTTCCTGCAAAGGCGTGTCGTATTCGTCCAGAAAAACGATCACTTTCTGACCAAAATGCCGGGTCATGTAGGACATCAGCGTATTCAATGCCCATGCGATCGTGTTGTCCGAGATCTCCCTGACGGGATCTTTGTCAGGTTCGATATACTGGCCTAATGTATGGAATGTTTTCTTTTCGGATTCGCTCAGTGCGTCTCCTGTCAGAAGGTAATCGTGCTTTTCGTACAGTTTTCTCAGTACGGTGATGACCGCTTCCTTTGTATTCTGATAGGTCGTTCCCTTGACGGCGGCAAAGCTCAGCGAGAGAACGGGAAAGGTTCCCTGTAACTCGCGGTACTTTTGACTTTTCCATATGGACAGGCCCTCAAACAGATCATCTCTTCCGGCATATTTTTTTGAAAAGAAGCATTCCATCATACTCAGGTTCAGCGTCTTCCCAAAACGCCGTGGGCGGGTGATCAGCGTCACATCGTCCTGCCGCTCCCACCATTCCCTTATGAGATCCGTCTTGTCGATGTAGAAGGAGGCGGATGTCCTCAGTTTTTCAAAGTCCTGTGTTCCGATTGAAATGGGTGTATTTGTCATCGATGCAATATCCTTTCCGTGAAAGCTTTCAAATAATTTTATCATTTCATATACAGAATGGCAAACTTTTATTTACTTTTGTTTTCCGGTAGTGGTAATATAGAAATAGCCAGTGTTTTATGGAACAATACGAAAGGTAAGATGATCATGAGAAAGAGGAAACTGCAGAAAACGATGCTTTTTGCAGCCATATACATGACGGCGCTGCTCGCACCGCGCCTGCCTGCAAGATCCGCTGAAAATAAGGAGAATGTCCGTGCACAGTACGAGGAGTACAACGCGCGCTTTGCAGCAGTCGAAAACAGGGCAGATATCACGGAAAACGGTTTTGAGACAGTGGATATCCATATCTTTCCGGTTCAGTACGAGATCGACCGGCAGAAGGAGATGGAGACGGAACTGGTGCGGCAGATAAAGGCGGATCCCGAGGCGGACGTGAAGGAGCTGAAAATGGGTCTGGAGGCGCCGATGCTGATGATCCCCGCATATGACAGCACCTACAACCGTCTGGCGCTGTTTTTCATAGATGAAGATGACAGGATCGTGTACAAGACGGACCGCTTTGAGACGAACAGCTGCGTGCTCGGGCAGATGCGGCAGCCAAAGCAGGAGCTGGTCTCTGTGGCCTTTCAGGATCTGAACGGCGACCAGCTGACGGATATTATACTGATCACATCCTGCGAGGTCGGCGGCGATCGGAAATACCGGATCGGGGATGTTCTCTTTCAGGACACGGAGGGGCTGATCTTTTACAGGGATTACCGCATCTCGGACAAGATCAACCGCTTCGGCATGAACCAGAACACGGACTCCATCACGGCGTTTGTCAGGGATGGTTATTCCACGGAATTCCTGTACACGGCAGTCACGCTGCAGGAGCTTCTGCAGAACGGATTCCAGATCATATCGGAGCAATGTTACACGAGAACGTTTGGCAAGCTGGGGAAGCTGCAGGTCGTGCCGGGTACTTATCATATAGCGGACTATGACGTGTTCATGATATACCTTGTCAATGAGCAGGATTACATCCTGTCCGCACTGCAGCCCATGGGCGATTACGATAACCTGTATGCGTTGAAGGGCATCAACTGCCGGGATATTGACGGTGATGGGCTGAAAGATATCGTGGTGCTGGCAAAGTACAGTTACGAGGACGAGGATCACCAGCTGGCAGTCAGGAGTGATTACAGCATATATTACCAGAGAACCGGCGGATTTTCCGCGGATACGGAGATCAAGAAGCGGTATCCGTGCAGCGAGGAGGATACCATGCAGGTCGTGGTGGAGAGAGCGAGAGCTTATTGGGGGTGGAAAACAGAAGATGATTAGAGTACTGATAGTGGATGATGAAAAGCCGATCTGCGATCTGATCGACTTAAACCTGTCTTCGGCGGGATATCACTGCACGGCGGTGCAGGATGGGCTGAAGGCGATCGACCTGATCGAGAAGGAATCTTTTGATCTGGTCCTTCTAGATATCATGCTTCCCGGCGCCGACGGGTACGACGTCATGGAGTACATACGTCCGCTGGGGATTCCGGTGATCTTTATCACCGCGAAATACGAGGTCAAGAACCGGGTAAAGGGACTCAAGCTCGGGGCGGACGACTATCTCGTAAAGCCTTTTGACGTGGTGGAGCTGGTCGCGCGCGTCGAGGCAGTCCTTCGGCGTTACAACAAGACGGAGCGGCGTCTCACTGCGGGGGATGTGACCGTCGATGTGGAGGCGCACCGCGTGATGAAGGGAAAGAAGCAGATCGAGCTGACCAACAAGGAATTCGGGCTGCTGCTGCTCTTTATGAAAAATAAAAATGTGGCGCTGTTCCGTGAGACGCTGTATGAGAAGGTGTGGGAAGGCGAGTATTTTGCCGACAGCCGCACGCTGGACCTGCATGTCCAGCGCCTGCGGAAAAAGCTTGGGTGGGAGCATAGTCTGGTGGCGGTCTACAAAGTGGGTTACCGCCTGGAGGTATCGGATTAAACCATGAAAATATCACTGAAATTACTGCTGTCGACTATCGTCGTCATGGCGCTTGCGCTCGGATTCAGCGGATTTTATTTTGTCAATTATGTGTTTGAGACTTCGCTCGCGCGGGAGGTCGGACAGGCGGCTGACGAGAGCAGCATCCTGGGTTTTGCCTTCGAGACGGCAGTCCTGAACGTGCCGGCGCGCTACAGCGTGCTCCCCGACAGCACAGTGGAGGAGATCGCGTCGCAGCTCGAGCGCGGCGGCCGCGGCACGAGCCGTCTGATCCGGATCGCCGATGAGCAGAAGGAGATCCTGCACACGAGCGACGGCTTTGACGCGGACGAGCAGCTCCTGCAGCAGACGTGGACGGACACCAAGTCATACCGCGTCATCGAGACGCCGGACGGCTATTATGTCCACACCTGCGCGTCTGTCAACTCGCTTGGCAGGATCCTGTACCTGGAAACGATGAAGGATGTCTCGGATGTGTTCACGGAGCGTGCGATGGGATTTTCACTGTACCGGAAAGTGACGCTGGCCATGCTGCTGATCGGTACGGGGATCATGCATCTGATCGCCTCCCTGCTGACCAAACCGATCCGGCTGCTCACCAGGGCGACAAGGAGGATGGCAGACGGGGACTATGCATACCGGGCAAGGCAGGTGAGCAGCGATGAGCTGGGACAGCTGACGCGCGATTTTAATGATATGGCGAATGCGCTGGAGGAGAATATCGAGAAGCTGGAGGAGGAGAATGAGGCAAAGGAGGAGTTTATGGGCGCCTTTGCCCATGAACTCAAGACACCGCTCACGGCGATCATCGGTTATGCGGATCTGCTGCGCTCCCGCAAGCTCGACGAGGAGAAGAGTTTCCTGTCCGCCAATTATATCTATACCGAGGGGAAACGCCTCGAGGCAATGTCCTTCCGCCTGCTGGATATCATCGTGGCAAAGAAGGAGGATGTGGATCTGAGCCAGGTGCGCACCGCGGAGATCTTTGAGTATCTGTGGAGTATGTTTGCGGAGGAGAACCGCGGCATGCAGTTTGAATTTACCTACGATGACGGCGTCGTATGGGCGGAGGTCAACCTGATCAAGACAGTGCTCGTCAATCTGATCGACAATGCCTGCAAGGCGTCGGAGGCGGGGAGCGCGATCCGGGTCCGGGGCAGAAAGCTTGATACCGGATACCGGTTTGAGGTCGAGGACGAGGGGATCGGTATTCCGGTTCGGGAACAACGCAAGATCACAAAGGCATTTTACATGGTCGACAAATCCCGCTCGAGGAGCAAAAATGGTGCGGGACTCGGGCTTGCACTGTGCGAGGAGATCCTGAAGATCCATCACAGTGAGCTGACGATACAGAGCGAGCAGGGAAAAGGTTCCTGCATCGGATTTACTTTGGAGGACAATACATGAGAGCAAAAGCACGGTATTTTGCAGTTTTTCTGGCGGTAGCGCTCGTGATCGCAGTCTCCATATGGGGGCCGGAGACACTCGCCAAGTACAAGGACAAAGGAATCCTGAACGAGCCGCACGTCGAGCTGGTGGTGGAGGCAGGGGAGGGCTACCGTTACCAGATGAATGCAAATGAAAAGCTTTATATCCTGTCCAGATGTATCGGAAATCAGGTTCACTCGGAGAGCGACCAGAACGCGCTGACCTTTTACGCCGGAAATGCGAGCCTTGACTATGAGAATCTGGACGCTTCATATGCGTTCGTGCGCAAGTACAATGGACCGTCAGGCAAGGAGATCACGGATGAGCAGATCTACGCGACCTGCAATGAAGGGCTGGCGGCATTAAAGGAACTGAATATCCTGCCGCAGGAAGTCAGCGATGTGAGCGCGTCTTCCTACAATGCGACGCTGTACTCCGCGATCGATGTGCTGGAGCCGCGCAACAATGTCGCAGTCTGGAAGCTGGAGCTGTCCAACAGCCAGAAAAATGCGGATAAGGAGAACAGGCTGATCGATGCCTATATTGATGCGGACGACGGCAGGATCTATGAGTTTTATGCGCGGACGCCGCTGCTGTGGCGGGATATTGACACGGACGCCATCATCGGGGCGTGGGCGGATTACATGGGACTGGACGCACCGACCGCGTATGAATCGGACAATCCCCTGCTGGAGACGACGCCGTATTTCAGGAAATATGTCTTTTCAGGGATGGGAGATGGCAGGACGATCGTCACGGTCGGATACTATGAAGGGATCAATGAGATATTTTTGAAAATATCCTAACCGGCACTTTGAGAAGTATGAAGCCGGTTTGTAAAAAAGCTGTAACAACTCCGTAAAGTATGCAAATCTGATGCAAATATGATGGTACTTTGATACAAAAATGATGATATTCTGATGCACCCCTCTTTTACAATAGAGCTATGATGAACGGGGAACGGTTCTCTCTGAACAGTCCCGGAGAATTTTTCAGGCATATTGCAGGACGAAAGAGGAGGGTATCTGGCAATGTATGAGGGACAGTCATTTGGACGGAGATATTCAGAATATTGTGAGCGGAGGAGAAGGAGCAGGAGGCGGATGCGCAGGGTGGCATTCGCTGCTGTGCTGGTCGCGGGGGTGGCTGTGCTGGCCCTTTTGCTGTCGGACAGGGTATTGCCGATCGAAGTCTGGGCGACGCCGGGCAGGGCGGGAGAATGGGGAAAGGATGAGCCTGAGGTCATCGAGATCGACCTGTCGGAAAAGACGGAGCAGACGATACAGGAACTGGCGGCAAAGCAGGTGGAGGTGCCGTCCAGGACGGCACCTGTGGTGTTTGTCGATGCCGGTCACGGCGGAAATGACGGCGGATGCTTTGAGGGAGATATCATTGAAAAGAATATCAACCTGTCCATCGCCGGACTGGTTCAGGACAAGCTTGAGGCATTGGGATATGAAGTCGTCATGTCGCGCAGCGTGGACACCTACGTCGCAAAGGAGGACCGGGTGAAAAATGCCAATGACATCAGCGCAGATATCTACGTCAGCATTCACCAGAATTCGTCGGAGGTGCGGAGCGTCAAAGGCATGGAAGTGTGGTATGACGGGGCGGACGCACAGCGCGACAGCAGGCGTCTGGCGCTGCTGGTCTCCCAGCAGACTGCGCGGAGCACGGGGGCGGTGGAGCGGGAAGTCCGGTCAGACGCGGATTTTCACGTGACAGGCAGCACACGGATGCCGGCGTGCCTGATCGAGACCGGATTCCTGAGCAATAAGGAGGAGCGCGCAAAACTGGCATCGCAGGAGTATCAGGAGAAGATCGCATCGGGCATCGTGCAGGGGATCGAGTATTATTTTCATCCCAAGACGATGTACCTGACCTTTGACGACGGGCCGTCAGAAAATACATCGAAGGTGCTGGATATCCTCAAGGAGAGAAATATCAAGGCGACGTTTTTCCTCGTCGGGGAGAATGTGGAGAAGCATCCGGAGATCGCACGCAGGATCGCGGCGGAGGGACATGCCATAGGGATCCACTGCTATACGCATGACTATGAAGACCTGTACCGGAGCGCGGAGAGCTTTCTGGAAGATTTTGAGCGTGCACGCAGGGCTGTCCGCGAAGCGACTGGTGTGGAGGCAGTGCTGTTCCGCTTCCCGGGCGGCAGCATCAACAGCTATAATGATAAGGTGTATGCAGAGATCATAAAAGAGATGACGAGACGGGGCTATATCTACTATGACTGGAATGCGAGCCTCGAGGACGCGGCGGCAGGCGTGGAACCCACGCAGCTGATCGCCAACGGTGTCCAGACGACACTGGGACGCAAAAAGGTGATCCTCCTCGCGCACGACGTCGTACATAATACAGGAGAGATCCTGGAAGATCTGCTCGACAGATTCCCGGAGTATGAGATGCTGCCGCTCAGCGTGGACGTTGAGCCGATCCATTTTAAGGACAGTTCAGCAGTCGGCTGAGCTGTCTTTATGGATGCGCGCCATGCACTTGAAAGGATAAATGTATGTTCTGAAACGAGTATACCAAACGGTAGTTTGAATTCCAATATAATAACAGAAAGTTTGTTCGAGCATTTTGATTATATTTGCTGTCTTGCTAAGAGGTCAGATTTCCCATATAATAAAGTCAGATGAAAAAATGGGAGGTACTGCCATGGGCATTTATCTGAATCCGGGCAATAAAGGTTTTTGGGAATCGATCCGTTCTGAGATCTATGTGGATAAGACGGGGCTGATCGCACACACAAACAATTATATGAACACACGACAAAAATTTATCTGTGTCAGCAGGCCGCGGCGTTTTGGAAAGTCTATGGCGCTTGAAATGCTCGCGGCTTATTACAGCTGCGGCTGCGATTCGCGCGATTTATTCCGGGGAAAAGAGATAGAGCGTGTGAGTACATTTGAGGAGTACCTGAATCAGTATGATGTGATTTATCTGAATATGCAGCAGTTCCTGATCCGTGCAAAGAAGCAGGAAGTGACAGAATATCTGGAGCGGGTTGTGGTTGCAGATATCCGTAAAGTTTATGGGGAGTTGTTTTCCGAGGAGGAAACAAACCTTGCCACTGTGCTGGAGCAGATTTATAGCGGGACAGGCAGGGAGTTTATCTTCCTGGTTGATGAGTGGGACTGTGTGATGCGCGAACGGCAGGAGTCCGAGGCACAGCAGAAGCAGTATCTGGATTTTCTGCGGGATCTGTTAAAGGACCAGCCCTATGTAGCGCTCGCCTACATGACGGGGATCCTGCCTGTAAAGAAGTATGGACTGCACTCTGCATTAAATATGTTTGCGGAATATTCCATGACAGACCAGGATGTATTTGAAGAATATACGGGATTTACCGAGGACGAGGTGCAGGAGCTGTGCGCGCAGTTTGATATGGATTTTACAGAGACAGGAAACTGGTATGACGGATATTTTTTTGCGAAATATCAACATATATACAATCCGAAGTCCGTGGTGGAAGCGATGCGCCGCCACAAATTTTCCAATTACTGGACATCCACGGAGGTTTACGATGCGCTGAAAATATATATGGACATGGATTTTAACGGGCTTCGGTCTGATATTGTGCATATGCTGGGCGGCGGGCGCATTGCGGTAAATACGCGCAGTTTTAAAAATGATATGCGCACCTTTGAGACAAAAGATGATGTGCTCACGCTGCTGATCCACCTGGGGTATCTCGCATATGACGCAGAGAAAAAGGAAACGTTCATTCCCAATAAGGAGATTATAGAGGAGTTCGAGAATGCAATGAGCGTCGGCGGATGGCCTGAAGTCATGCGTGTGTTAAAGGCATCTGAGAAACTTCTTGCGGACACGATAAACGGCGATGCCCAGAGCGTCGCCGAAGCGCTTGACAGGGCGCACACAGAAGTGTCTTCCATACTGACTTACAATGATGAGAATTCACTTGCCTGTGGAATCGGGCTTGCATATTACAGCGCGAGAAAAGACTATAAAATGATACGGGAATTTCCGTCAGGAAAAGGCTTTGCGGACATCGTGTTCCTTCCACTGCCGCACACGGATAAGCCTGCGCTTGTCGTAGAACTGAAGTACGACAGGACGGCGGAAACAGCCCTGCAGCAGATCAGGAACAGACACTACACGCAGGCGCTGGAGGGCTACAGCGGAGAAATTCTGCTTGTCGGCATCAATTATCATAAAGAAAACAGGGATAAACTGCACAGCTGTGTGATCCAGAAGATGGAGAAAGTGGACCATATGTAGGTTTTAAGATTCTGTATGTTATCAAAATGCGGATATGGGATATAATAAAAGAGATGCAACAATTTGTGTAAATTGTTGCATCTCTTTGCTTACATCTTATATATCGGTGGGGTGTTTTCAAAACTTTAGCCCTTTTTTTGATTTTTTCAAAAATATTTTTATCTGCTGTTTTTGAGGAGTGGTTGAAGATGACCATGATCACGACTGGGTCGCTGCCCTGTTTCCACGCGTGGTAGCCGAAGGTCTTGCGCAGGGAGTGGCAGCTGATATGCCCCTCGATGCCGACCGCCTCCGCGGCGGCGGTGATCATGCGGTACACCTGCGAGCGCGATACCGGAGCATAGGCTTTCCGCGGACTCGGGAAGAGATAGGGGTTTCCGCTCCTGTACAGTTCTGTTTTGACCAGTTCCCTGCGGTAATTTGCGAGTGCGCTCTTCGCCTCGCGGTTTAACAGGATGCGGTTTTCCTTGCCGGTCTTCTGCTCCCGGACAGTGATGTGTTCCCGGACATAGCCGTCCAGATAGATGTCATCACAGGTCAGATTCAGAATATCGCTGATGCGCAGGGCGGTGTTCAGCCCTAAGATGATGATCGTGTAATTGCGCAGGTTTGGTTTTACATTCAGATAGTAGTTCTTGAAGTCCAGTAATTTCTGTATGTCTCTGATCGGTTCTGTTGTGCTCATAATGTCAATTCCTTTCCTTGAAAACATGTCAATGCTGTTCCTTCAGCTTATCATTCGTACTGTATAACAACATTACAGTCTAAGGAACTGTTCAAAAATAACCTATCCACCCTGATTTCTTGGGGAATACGTTTCGTGTTTGACACTTCTGAACTGGAAAAAGAAAAGTGCTGTCTGAATAATTCACAAAAAGAACACATCATATTTAAGTTTGACTTAAGCTTCACATTCTATACTCATTTCATGCCAGACAGGAGGAGCTCGCCCTTTCCAGGGAAGTGTGGGGTGAACCGTTGACCGATGCGGACAAAGTGCTGATGGAGATCAAGACTTCGGGCGGTATCCCTCTGTGGATGACGCATGTGCTGGCGCAGGAAAAAATATATAAGACGTCGTTTTCGAAATATGGCACAGCGTATGAAAAGATGATCTGCGGAAAGCAGACGGAGACGACTGGAAAGGTGATCATTGCGTGATGATCATCCTGCGATGAGGAAAAAGTATTTACTAAAATCCGATTTGGGCGTAAATTAAGAGATGAAGAGAGGTAATCAGAATGGCAGAGAATCTATTCAGGGGATTGTTTGACGCGGAGACGGCGGGAGTGATCCCGGTGGCGGATTTTATGATCTGTGTCGTTAGCTCGCTTATATTGGGCTTCATGTTGTCGGTGATGTATATGTACAGGAATACATACTCCAGGAGCTTTATCGTGACGATCGCCACGATCCCGGCGATCGTGTGCGTGGTGATCATGATGGTGAACGGCAATGTGGGGGCGGGCGTGGCAGTGGCGGGAGCCTTCGGCCTGGTGCGGTTCCGCTCTGCGCCGGGGACGGCGAAGGAGATCGGAGTGCTTTTCATGGCGATGGGCGCAGGTATCATCACTGGAATGGGGTATATAGCGTACGCATTTTTGTTCGTCGTCATCATGGGTGCTGTCGATATGTTTTATGCGCGGATCGATTTTGGTACAAGGAAAAGTGCTGTGCTGGCTCGGACGCTGCACGTTACGATCCCGGAGGATCTGGACTATGCGGATGTGTTTGACGATCTGTTTGAGCAGTATGCGGGCAAGTGTGAACTGCTCAACGTCAAGACGACGAATATGGGAAGCCTGTTCAAACTGACGTACCATATCACATTCCGGGAGGCTGGACGGGAGAAGGCGTTTATCGATGAGCTGCGCTGCAGGAATGGGAATCTGGAGGTTTCGCTGTCCTACCAGGAGAGCAGTGTGTTGGAAATGATGTAGAGAGGAGTGGCATATCGATGAAGAATAGGCAGTATCAGATAGCAGCGGCAGTACTGATGTGCGGTATGCTTGTGACAGCGTGTGGGGATCTGGCGCGTCAGAATGCGGATGCAGCAGCTGTTGCAGGTGATGGCGGAACGGGCAGCACAGAAGACAGGCAGACGGGAGAAGACGCGGCATATACAGGGACAACGATCGACAGTTCAGATCTGTTCTCAGACCGTGACTTAAGCGGAGCATATGAAATATCAAAGTGTGACAGCATCACGCTCTCGGATACAGGCTGCACGACGGATTCCCGAAATGTGGAGATCGATGGGAGCACTGTCACGGTCACAGGAGAGGGAGATTATATCGTGAGCGGCGCACTGAGCGACGGAATGATCATCGTTGACGTGGACAAATCCGAGAAAGTCCAGCTGGTGTTGAACGGTGTGGATATCACCTCGGAAACTTCGGCGGCCATCTATGTCAGAAAGGCTGACAAGGTGTTTGTGACACTGGCTGACGGAACAGAAAATACACTGAAAAACGGTGGTACATTTGAGGAGATCGACGACAATCATATCGATGCGGTTCTTTTTTCCAAAGATGACCTGACACTGAACGGGACAGGAACGCTCATCATTGATTCGCCGGCGGATCGTGGCATCGTGTCCAAGAATGAACTTACGATCACGAACGGGACATACCGGATCACAGCGGCATCGCATGGCATGACAGGCAAGGACGGTGTGGCGGTAGCGGACGGCAGCTTTGAGATCACAGCCGGGAAGGACGCCATACAGTCAAAGAATGAGGACGATGACACGCTGGGATCTGTGTATATCGCGGATGGAGAGTTTGTACTGAACGTGGAGAGCGACGGGATCAGCGCTGTCAATGAGATCTATATTGCGGGCGGGACCATCACGGTGGAGGAATCGTATGAGGGGCTGGAGGCGAGGATCATCAATATCTCCGGCGGTGAAGTGGACATCACCTCGCGCGATGACGGTCTGAACGCGACTGATAAGCGGGTCGATCTGTCTGCCGAAGTGTCTTCACAGGTCGAAACAGCCGCGGATGATGCTTCCAAAAGAGCGGTGACAGGGAATGACCGGAGTGCGTGGGATGACGATGATAAAAATAATAAAAATGATAGAAAGAGAGGTTTCCCCGGCGGCATGGGAGACACGCAGGCGGATGCGAGCATCCATATCTCCGGCGGTGTGATCCGCATCGATGCAGAGGGGGATGGCGTAGACTCCAATGGATATATCACCGTGAGCGGAGGGGAGCTCTATGTGACAGGACCTTCGTCGGGCAAGGACGGCGCTCTTGACTATGGCATTGATGCCACGGTCAGCGGAGGCATCGTGGTGGCGGCAGGCCAGAGCGGCATGGCGCAGAACTTTAGTGCGGATTCGACGCAGGGTACGATCCTGGTGAATACACAGCAGCAGAATGCGGCAGGAAGTGAGATCGCGCTGCTGGACACGGAGGGAGAGGAACTGATCGTATGGACGATGGAGAAAGCCTGCAATTCTGTCGTGATCAGCTGTCCTGAGATCAGGAGCGGAGGTTCATATATCGTAAAGATCGGCGGTACATCAACTGAGATCACGATGGATGGTCTGGTTTACGGAGAGGGTTTTTCATTTGGTGCAGGCCGTGGCGGCAGACCGGAGGGATGAGGGAGGTTATTATGAGATTATTGCTCGCGGAGGACGAGGCATCGCTTTCCAGGGCGGTCGTGACGATCCTCAGGAAAAACAACTATACGGTCGATGCCGCATACGACGGCATTGAGGTGTTGGAATATCTGGAGTCAAATGAGTACGATGGCGTGATATTGGATGTGATGATGCCGCGCATGGACGGGATCAGTGTGCTGCAGCAGATCAGAAAGGACGGGAACAATGTACCGGTGCTCATACTGACCGCAAAGGCGGAGGTGGATGACAAAGTGCTGGGACTTGACAGCGGTGCGAACGATTATCTCACCAAACCGTTTGCCTCAAGGGAACTGCTGGCCCGCATACGCGCCATGACCAGAAACGGTGCGGCAGTACAGGGGGATTCCAGACTGCATTTTGGAAATATAACACTCGATTATGCGACCTTCACACTGTCGTCGCACGCCGGCAGCTTTGTGCTCGCTAACAAGGAATTTCAGATGATCGAGCTTATGATGCGCAATTCCGGGCAGATCATCTCGGCGGAACAGTTCATGAACAGGATATGGGGATTTGAGACGAGCACGGAGAGCAATGTGGTGTGGACCTACATCTCCTATCTGAGAAAGAAGCTTGCGGCGCTCAGGGCGGATGTGGAGATCCGGGCAAGACGGAACGCGGGATATTCTCTGGAAAAGGGAGGAATTAAATGATCAGGAAGCTGAGAGTGCGGTTTATCATTCTTTCGACAGCATCGCTGTTATTGCTGCTGGGTATCATCGTGATATCCAGCAGCGTTCTGACTTATCGGGAACTGGTGGAGAACGCGGACCGGGTGCTTGCCATGCTTGCCGAGAATGGTGTACATCCCCTGCCAGAGCTGCCGCCGGAACAGGTCAGGTTTCCCGGGACGGATGCGGAGAAGCGTGATAAAGCGTTCATGGGACCTTTCGGGCGCAGGCCGCTGTCTCCGGAGAGCATGTATGAGGCAAGGTTTTTTGCCGTAGTGCTCTCGGCGGAAGGGCAGGTCCTGCGGGTAGACACACAGCGCATTGTGATGGTGGATGAGACGGAGGCGGGGGATTATGGTGAGGCAGCATACAGGAAGAAGGGTGCCAGAGGATTTATCGGGGAGTTTCGGTATCAGAAGCTTACCGGGGAGAACTCGGACAGTGATCATGAAATGTGCGTTTTATTTCTGGACTGTGGCAGAAATCTTTTTACATTCAAACATTCGCTTATGATCAACTGCCTGATCTCCTTTCTGGGATTGGTGGCAGTTTTTATCGTTATCGTCGTCATTTCCGGGAAGATCGTCAGACCCGTGTCGGAGAGCTATGAGAAGCAGAAACAGTTTATCTCGGTGGCGGGGCATGAGATCAGGACGCCGGTCACGATCATCGATGCCGATGCAGAACTGTTGGCGATGGAGATCGGGGACGGGAACGAGTGGCTGCAGGATATCTGCAAACAGACGAAAAGAATGGCGGTGCTCACAGACAACCTGCTGACACTGTCCCGCATGGACGAGCACCGGCAGCAGTATACGATGATCGACTTCCCGATATCGGATGTTGTGGAAGAGACGGTCTTGTCCTTTCAGGCGCTGGCGCACAGCAGGAACAGGAATATCATGACAGAGATCGCACCGATGTTATCCTTTCATGGCGACGAGGGCAGTGTCCGGCAGCTGGTGGGAATCCTCCTGGACAACGCCATCAAATACATCAGGGAGCAGGCGGACGGAGGCTGCGAGGACATACTGCTAAAACTCGGAAAAAAAGGCCGCAGTCTCTGTCTGAGTGTCAGCAACAGTTCCGAACCGGTCAGCGAGGAACAGCTGAAGCGCTTCTTCGAGCGCTTTTACAGGACGGAACAGTCGAGGGATTCGGAAACCGGAGGGTATGGCCTGGGACTGTCCATCGCCAGATCGATCGTGGAGGCGCACCGCGGAAAAATAACGGCGTCGGCCCCGGCTGCGGGAACAGTGCGGATCACGGTGGTCCTGCCGATGAAGTAGTCGAAGGCATCAGTAAGTCCTTTATTTTGGCTTTTTTTACAAGGAAAAACAAATTATGCAACATAATGATCATATTGGAACTAAAAAATGAAAAAATATATTATAAAGTATAAACAATTTTGTAGGATTTTCACAAAGAAACACAACTTTGGTTGTAAAAATGTCCGTTTTAGTTGAAAAACAAGCAAGTATATATTATAATAATATCTGGTCATATTGACTCAGAGAAGGAGGAATTAGTTATGAAACTCAAAAAAATTCTTGTTACAACACTTGCAGCAACGATGGTAATGTCATCTGTTATGACAGTAGGTGCTAAGGGGAAGTATGGTTCGTCAGAAGCATCAGTTCCCTCACCGGTATCATCAGAGCCTGAGACGATTCAGAGAACGACTGAACCGGTCAAAGTTGCTGGCGATAATGTACAGACTTCTATTGGCGGCGCTTATGCAGCAAAGAGCGTACAGGGTACAGCAGTCACAACACCGCTTGACTCTGTAAAGGCAAATCTTGGATTGACTGATACACAGAGACCTGCCATCACGATCTACGACACAGATCCGAAGAAGAGCCCGGCAGCTCTTGAGAGTATCAATGCAGCTGCAGAGGCACTTGGCGGAGAAGTGCTCACGTCTTTGAACATCGATCTTGGCGCTAAGGAGAATGGCAAGTGGGTAACACTTTCAGACGGTGCTGTGGCACTTGCGACAGGTCTTCCCAAGGACGCTGACAAGACAAAGACATACTGCGCGATCCTTGTACAGCCGGGCGGAGTCGTAACGGTCCTTGAGGATCAGGATACCAATCCGGATACTGTTACTTTTGAAGTAAAAGCTGGTATCGGAACATATGCGATCGTAGCACAGTAAGCAGATTCAACAGACTCTGGCAGATATCTGCCAGGGTCTGTTGATTAATTTTGCTGATTGTAGCAGAACCTGACAGATGCTGCGGCGTAGATCAGGTTTATGAACAAACAGGGAGGAGCTTTGGACAGATGAAGGCGTGGTATGTACAGAAAAGGTTCGACATATTGTTTGTGTTGCTCATGTTTTGTGTCGCATGCCATGGTATCAGTAAGAGTTATGGGTTCTATTTTCCGGCCGATGAGTTTGGCTACTGGTCTCATGCAGCCAGACTTGCCGGATATGACTGGTCGGATATTGAATCCCTGGGCTCTTATTATTCCTGTGGATACAGTCTGATACTGCTCCCTGTTTTTCTTGTGTTCAAAGATGGGGTAATCGCTTACCGGGCAGCCTTGTTTGTGAATTTTGTGCTGCTTGCAGTGTGTTTTTTTATTTTGCAGAAGATGGGAAAGACCTTCAGCGCAGCAGTGGCGGCGTTCTATCCCACATGGCTGTTTTATGCGGGGACTACGTTCGCGGAGATTTTGCTCGTCACGCTCTATCTCGTCATCTGCCTGCTTCTGCTCAGGTATCTTCAGACAGACAATAAAGTGTATGTGGTGTCAATGATTGCCGTGATATTCTATATGTATCTGGTGCATCTGCGCGCGGTTGGCGTGCTGGTGTCGGGGATCGCGGTACTTCTGATATACAGTCTCCGCAATGCCGGCAGGAAAGTGAAGTGTGTGCTGGCGCTGACAGTAACAGCAGCTGTCATACTGGCGGCTGGACTGTTCATCTGGTTGTATTTGACAGGATTGTTTTCTGAGGATCCGCAGGATGCCTTGAAAAATGTGAACGACTATGCCGGACAGATCGGCAAAGTAGTGTATATCTTTTCGGGAGAGGGACTGAAGAATCTGTTCATAAGCGTGTCGGGGAAAGTTTTGTATCTGGGGCTTGCGAGTTTTGGTATCGCGTATTTTGGCATCATTTATGCTGTCAAAAGGGCGCGGGAGAAAGATTATTTTTCACTGTTTGTGTTGTTTTCGACAGTTGCGGCACTGATGATCTGCGCGATCTATACCATACGCCCCGGGCGGGTGGACACGCTGACATACGGACGTTATCACGAGTATGTGATGCCTGTTCTGCTCCTGATGGGGATCAGGGAACTGCGCGGCAGGAAAGTTTCAGCGGGAAAGACAGTGTGCACCATCGCTGTCATGCTCGTTCTGGAAGCCGTCATGACAGGACTGGTGACGCTAAGCCTGAAGGAGAACGGTCAGACTGCTTTTTTCGGAAACACGATCTGCGGGATCAGCTGGCTGTATAACCCGGAGGATTTTGAGCCTGTCGCTTACTATTGGAAGACATATCTGACCAGCGCGGCCATGACAGTGATGATCTGCATGGGAATCTGGTGGATCGGCATGCAGAAGGGCAGGGAACTGCTCCTGATGGTCCTGGTGACTGTGCAGGTTGTGATCAGCATACATCTGTCGTCGATATATATCGATGCCTCGAGGCTGGGATGCTTCAGGGACACTATGCTGAGGGATGTACTCTATGAGCTGAACTCTGATGGCGGCAGGGAGGTCTATTACAGTACGGAGGGGGATGCTTTTGGAAATATCGGTATCCTGCAGTTTATGATGCGGGATACACCGATCCATATTGTGAAAAAAGACTATGACTTGGATAGTCACATAGAGGAAGATCTGCTGTTGATCGATTTTCGGAGCGATCAGGGTCAGATGCTGGAGGAAAGATATAACAAGCATCTGACGAGCGGGCATTTCACGTTATATTACAATGAATAGTGGAGAGGGAACTGGAGAATTATGAAAAAGCGTTTGGGAATAATAGCAGGCGTGCTGCTGATGCTTGTGATGGGTATGACAGTGTGGGCAGCGGACGCTGGGATGAATATAGAGATAAAGAAGAATCAGGTATTTCAGGTAAACAGTGATGCGGAGCTGCACGAACAGCCAGATGCGGAATCGGCTGTGGCAGCCACGCTGCCGGGCGGTACACCGGTGATCGCTAAGGAGGACGCGAAAGATGGGTGGTGCCTGGTCGCGTATCAGACGCAGACAGGGTATGTGCGGACTTCGATCCTGGGGCTGCTGGGAAGTCCAGTCATACCTGCGGCAGTGGAGGATCAGCCGGAAATAGCGGTGGATGAGACTCAGCCGGACGAAGCGGCGTCGGAATCTTCGGTGAACGAGACAGACATGGCATTATCGCCGGATGAAGCTGGAGCGGACGACAGCGCTGCGGCAGGCGGGAAGACAGAAAAGGATGACAGTGATCTGGCCGGCGGCAGGGCGGAGTCAGCGCCAGGTGAAGACAATGCCCAGGTTCAGAAAAATGCGCTTGACGAGGAATTCCGGAGTGTGCAGGAAGCAAACCGGATGGCGTATCAGGAGGCAGAGAACGCGGAGAAGCAGGCATCATCTGAAAAAATGTGGGGAATCGTGATCGCGGTGCTGGTGGTCGCGATCTTTGCGGTAGGGATCATCACCACGCTGGCAGGTAATAAGGGGAAAAAGAAATAACAATGAAACTCGTGATACAAATACCCTGCTACAACGAGGCGGATACACTTGAGGCGGCGCTGAACGATCTGCCGCGGGAACTCGAGGGGATCGATGAGATCGAATATCTGATCATCAATGACGGAAGCTGCGATGCCACGGCGGAGGTGGCGAGGAGATGGGGCGTGCACCATATCGTGAATTTCAGCCAGAACAGAGGACTAGCAAAGGGATTTATGGCAGGTCTCGACGGGTGTCTCAGAAACGGGGCGGACATCATCGTGAACACGGATGCGGACAACCAGTACTGTGCAGAGGACATACAGGCGCTGATCCAGCCGATCCTGGACGGCAGTGCGGACATGGTCGTGGGTGCCAGACCGATCGATGAGACGGAGCATTTTTCCTATCTGAAGAAAAAACTCCAGCACCTGGGCAGCTGGGCCGTGCGAAAGGCTTCCAAGACAGATATACCGGACGCACCCAGCGGATTCCGCGCCATGACGCGCGACACGGCGATGCGCATCAATGTGGTCAACGACTACACATACACACTGGAGACGATCGTGCAGGCGGGGCGTGAGAAGATCGCCATCACGAGCGTCCCTGTCCACACGAATCCGCAGGTCAGGCCTTCCAGACTCTTTGGCGGTATCTGGTCGTATGTGAAGAAGTCGGTCGTCATCATACTGAGGGCCTATGTGATGTACCAGCCGTTCAAGGCATTTACCTACATCAGCATCCTTCCGACACTGCTGGGGCTGGGCGTCAGTTTCAGATTTCTCTATTTCTATTTCACAGGGGACGGAGGAGGGCATGTGCAGTCGCTCATACTGGCATGCACGCTGATCATCATCGGCTTTCTCACATTTACCATAGGGCTCGTGTCCGATCTGATCTCTTCAAACAGACGGATACTGGCCGATACACAGTATCACGTGAGAAGGATGGAATACAACATGGAGCAGAAGTACAAGGGATCCGGTGGTCAGGATGAAGAGTAGGAAGATCGTGCTGATCGGACCGGTTTATCCTTACAAGGGCGGGATCGCCCATTATACCAGCCTGCTGTACAGGGCATTGTCGCAGAAGTATGATGTGGAAATGATATCATACAAGATGCAGTATCCCAGGTTTTTGTTCAGGAGGGAGCAGAAGGACTACAGGAATGATGTGTTTCGCATCGAGGATGCGCAGTTTCTGCTCCACACGGCGGATCCGTTCAATATCATAAGGACTGCGTCCAAGATCAGGAGGATGCATCCGGATCTGGTCATTATACAGTGGTGGCATCCCTACTTTGCGCCGTGTTACCGGATCCTGGAGGCGGCGCTCGGCAGAAAAATCCGGAAAATGTTCATATGTCACAACGTGTTTCCGCACGAGCGGTTTCCGTTTGACAGGGCGCTGACGAAACTCGTGTTAAACAAAGCGGACTATTTCCTGCTTCATTCTGAGAGGGATGTGGATGATCTGCTCGCGATCCGCCCGGATGCACAGTACAGATTGAACCCGCATCCAACCTATAATGCGTTCAGGATCCGCAATCTGACGAAATCGCAGGCGCGGGAGGAGCTCCTGTTGCCGGTGGATGAAAAAGTGTTGCTTTTTTTTGGATTCGTCAGGGAGTACAAGGGGTTGAAACACTTGATAAAGGCGATGCCGGAGGTCAAAAGGCGGCTTGGAAATGTCAGGCTGATCGTGGCAGGGGCGTTTGGCAGCGACAGGGTTTCGTACCGGCGTATGATTGATGACAATGGGGCAAACGACTGTATCGAAGTGGTGGACAGATACATCGCGGACAATGAGGTCGAAAAATATTTCGCCGCATGCGATATCGCAGTGCTTCCATATGAATCGGCGACGCAGAGCGGGATCGTGCAGATCGCGTTTGGCTTTGGGAAACCGGTCATCGTCACGAACGTGGGCGGCCTGCCGGATGTGGTGGCGGACGGTCAGACCGGGTATATCGTGGAACGCGGGGATCCCGGGCAGCTTGCAGACGCCATTGTCAGATTCTATGAGAACGATATGGCGGAAAGATTTGAGGCGCAGGTGCGCAGGGAGGCAGACCGGTTCTCGTGGGACAGGCTGGTGGAAAAAATAGATGAATTTATGGGACAGGCATGAAAATGAACAGACCATTGATCAGTGTGATCGTGCCGGTGTACAATGTGGAGCGTTATATATCGCGCTGCGTGGACAGCATTCTTGCGCAGACGTATGAAAATCTGGAAATTATACTGGTCGATGACGGATCGACGGACGCTTCCGGCAGGGTTTGCGAGGCATATAAGGACAGGGATGCGAGGGTCAGGACGATCCACAGGTGCAACGGCGGAATGTCGGCTGCAAGGAATGCAGGGATCCAGGCTGCAGAAGGGGCGTATATTTCCTTTGTGGACAGCGACGACTATATCGCGGAGAATCTCATCGCGTATCTGTACCATCTGGCCAGTGCGAACTGTGCACAGATCTCGGTGTGCGGGTATCGCAAAATATACGAAGACGGCGGGGACACGGTAAAACGGGCGGAAGAGAGAGACGTCTCGGTGTGCGGGTCTGAGGAGGCTCTGTCTATGCTGCTTTATCAGAAGGGGATCACCGCATCGGTGTGGGGGAAGTTGTTTCAGAAGGACTTGTTCGCATCGATCCGGTTTCCGGAAGGCAGATGGCATGAGGACGCCGCAGTGATGTATCGGCTGCTTGAAGGCGCGGAAGTGATCGCTGTCGGAAAAGAGATCAAATACGATTATGTACAGCGGCAGGGGAGCATCACGCATTCAGGATTTGACATCCGAAGGATGGATTACATCCGATTTACCAGAGAATGTATCGAAGCCATGAGAGAGAGACATCCGGATCTGGAGCGGGCGGCGATATCCAGACATTTCAGCGCCTGTTTTGAACTGCTTGCCGCCATGGGGACGGATCAGAAGGATCACCAGAACGAATACAACATACTTGTGAAAGAGATCAAAACATATAGAAGAGCAATCCTGTCTGATCCTTCTGCGCGGGCGGTCAACAGGGCGGCGGCAATGGGAACCTTTCTGATGCCGGTCGCGGTGCTTCAGAAGCTGAGCCGCATGATGAAACGGCCATGATCGAAGGATAGGCGCAGATAAGAAGGCGATCGCGGGTGCCGACAGGCAGGCACGGGTGATCAGGTATGGACAGACAGGGTGCGAAAAACGGGATTCAGAGATGAAACAGAGTGGAAAAGTCAGCGTCGTCATTCCGGTGTATAACGGGGAGGCGTATATAGCGGAAACGGTGAACCGCATATTGAGGTCAGCGTATCAACAGATCGAGGTGATTCTGGTCGACGACGGATCGACAGACAACAGCCCGGCGGTCTGTGAGCGGCTCCGGCAAAAAGATGACAGGGTCGTACTGCACCGCAAGACAAACGGCGGGATCGTCTCGGCGAGAAACTGCGGCGCGGCGATGGCGTCCGGTAAGTATTTGTGTTTTTGCGACCAGGATGATATCGTGGAGAGGAACTGTTATGCCAGGCAGGTCGAGCGAATAGAAGCAGACCAGAGCGACATCTGCATCTGCAGTGTCGGCCAGAGCATCGAAGGGAAAATGTCCGCCTTTGAACTGCTGGAAGACAGCTGCTGCGAAGGCGGGGAAATACTGGAGCAGCTGTTGTATCCGATCCTGTTTAATGGATTTGACGTGCCTGTTCCGATGGGAACGGGGAGACGGTATCCGCACATATGGTCCTGCATGTTCCGCATGAGTTTCTGGAGAGCGCACGGTCTCCGGTTCAGGGCATATGTAAATTATGAGGATGACCTGCTGGTAAAAGTGGAGGCTCTGGCAAAAGCGGAGAGGGTCAGTACGGTCTCCGCGATCGGGTATCTGTGGAGAGTGAATTACAGCTCGGAATCCCATTCCCACAGATATATAGAGGACATCGCTGTAAAACAGCAGCAGTGTTATGAGGATCTGCACAGCAGCGTGGTGGGAAAAATAGACGACGGACAGATCCTGGAATGGCTCAAAAAGGTCCTGCACTGCAGACAGTACCTGGAAGCAGTGCAGAATATAGCAGACGCCCGCGGGAGGCGGGACAGAGGCAGTATACGCGCCTACTATGACAAAAATATATACAGCCGGTGCTTTGATGAATGCATCAGCGCTTCAGAATATGTAAAGAAAGGTACGGTAAAGGCAAGGGTCATCCTGAAGATCCTGGCGAATCGGCAGACCATGCTAAGCTACCGCGCGGAGAAGATATTGGAACACATCCGCATGATCACACTGCATTCGCATGTGATGACGAAGGTCGAGCGTCTGTCAAAGGGCGTGTCCGCCAGAAAGAACCGTATCAGAGGATCACGATGAAACTGTACGCAAAAGCCTCATTGGAACGCAATGAGATCATGGAGAAAATACGATGTGGATGTGACGGGATAGAATATAACCTCACGGAAGAATTCCTGCTCTGCGGAGATTCTTTTCAGAGACATTATCCGAACGAGATCTTTACCACACATAATATAGAAGTCGTCCATGTGCCCTGTCTGGCGAACGAGCAGATGATGCACATGGAACATATATTCCAGCACAGGGACTACTCGGCAGTCAGAAATGTATTCCGCCTGGCACAGTACTGCGCGGAGATCTGGGGACACAGGATCCTGGTCGTCATTCACTGCGGACTGTCGATGTACGACTTTATGGAATATGAACTGTTCCGCGAGACGCTCGAGGAGCGTCTGGGGCTCCTGCTGGAGGAGCATCCTCTGGTGGACATGGCAGTCGAGAATGTGGTCGCTATGGAATACAAGCCGGACCGGACGGAGATACCGCGTCTGTGCAACGGCATCTTCCTGGACACTGTGGAGATCGTACAGTACCTGCGGGAGCGCTTTGGCGAACGGATCGGAAGTGTGCTGGACACCTGCCATGCGATGATGACGGAAAAGTATATGTCCCTGTGGCTGAGGGAGGCAGATTTTTATCCCGAAGGGAATGGGGAAGTTCCGGCGAGGCTGGACTACAGCATAGAGCATTATTTCGAGGCGAACCGGCAGATCTGCAAACTGATCCACTTCAATGATTTTGTCAGGAACGGATACCGGAAGAACCACGGAACCGGCTTCACATCGCAGGAAAAAGTGGATCACCTGTTAGGGCTGTACCGCAAATACCGGTACGATTGCCCGCTGACACTCGAGATCAGGGAAGAGGATTATGACGACTGTGTCAATTACAGGAATACGAAGAGAATGATCGAAAATAATCTACGAAGGAATGAAGGGTGAGAATGAAAGCGATTGTGACCGGCGCAACCGGGTTTATCGGACTGGCGTTGTGCAGAGAATTATTACAGAACGGATATGAAGTGACGGCGGTGATCCGGCCGGACACAGAGAAGAAGGATAAATTGTTGGATTTACAGAAGGAAAATGACGCATCAGGCAGATCTCTCCAGATTCTGGAAATCCCATTAAACAATATAAACAGCCTTCACACCGAACATCATATCTGGGCGGACTACTTCTTCCATCTGGCATGGAACGGCTCCGCCGGAAGCGCCCGGGAAGATTTTGAGATCCAGCACACGAACATCGCGTACACGGCTGACGCGGTCAGAACCGCAAAAGCGTGCGGATGTGCAAAAGTGATCGGAGCAGGAAGCCAGGCAGAATACGGCGTGGTACACGGTACCGCCGTGGAAGAAAGGACAGTGCCCGCCCCCTTCATGATGTACGGTGCCGCCAAGCTTGCCGCATACCAGCTCGGCGCCATCCTGGCAAAACAGCTGCAGATCGAACTGGTGTGGCCGAGGATCTACAGCGTGTACGGCGTGGGTGAAAATCAGGGAACGCTGGTCAACTATGTGCTGGACACGCTGAAAAAAGGAGAAATGCCAGAACTCTCCCCCTGTGAGAATATGTGGAACTTCCTCTATATCACGGACTGCGTCCGCGCGCTCCGCATACTGGCAGAGAGCAAAGAAGCGCTGGGGATCTGCCATGTGGCCTCCAAAGACACAAGACTGTTGAAAGAGTTTGTCACGCAGATGCGGGACATAGCCGCACCGGGAACTGCATTGGGATTTGGAGCCAGGCAGGCGGATCCGGAGAGGACCTTCTGGCTGCAGCCGGACGTGGGGAAACTGGATCAGATCGGGTTTGCGGCGGTGGTATCGTTTGCGGACGGGGTACGGCGGAAGATGGAGGAGAAACAGTATGCAGGGGGATCGTAGCTTAGAGGGAGTCCTGCAGAATGCATTTCAATATGCTGTCAAAAGAAAGAGTTTTACAAAGATAAAACTCCTAAAACAAGCTGAACATGTCTGTGTCTATGGACTGGGCAGGTATTTTCAGGAAGCTTTTTTTCAGCAGCATGTCAAAGAACGTTTTGGTGTGGACCTGCTGTGTGATAAAAGCGAACAGCGCATGAAAGAATTGTCAGGGGATCCCAGAGTGGAGTCGTTTCGCCTGGTTAAGCCGGAAGAGCTGGCATCACTGAAAAATGTGGTGGTGATCCTGATGCTGGGAGATCCAAGAAGTGCATTGGATGATCTCGGAGATATGGTGGGGATCGAGAATTGTATCACATATAATGACCTGGTTCTGGATGAGCTGATGACGGTAAATAGAACAGATGATTATTATGAGAATTCATGGGACAGGTTGTTGCGGGCATTTCGGATGCAGGCAGATGAAAGATCCAAAGAGATCTTTGTCAATATCTTCTGCCTTCGGGTGGCACCGCATTTTGCAAGGTATTCTTATGAGGCATTGTGTACATTACCGCAGTATTTTCCAGGAGATATTTTTTCTGTGACAGAGTGCAGAAATGTAGTGGATTGTGGAGCGTATACAGGAGATACATTAGAAGAGTATGTAAAACGAACCAGAGGAGAATATGAGCGCTATTATGCATTTGAGCTGGATTGTGGCAATCATATCAAACTGCGGAAAACAGTTAAGAATCTTCACCAGGAAGATAAGGTAACCTGTTTTCCCTATGGGGTATGGAGCGAGGATAAAGACATCTGCTATGGCACGATGGCATCTGATGACAGTCTCAGCATCTACAATACCAGGGGGAAACAGACTGCTCATGTAGTCAGTCTGGATCATCAGTTAAAGGATGCGTCAATTGATCTCATCAAAATGGATATAGAAGGGGCTGAGATGGAGGCGCTGAAGGGGTGTGCTGCGATCATACAAAAACAGCATCCTGTCATGGCTGTATGTGTTTATCACCGCATCGAGGATTTGTGGGAAGTACCTTTGTATCTGAAAGCGCTTTGCGGAGATTATAAGATATATATGCGCCATCATGCGAAGTACTGGGTGGCGGAGACGGTCTGTTACGCATGTGTGGAGTGAAAGGACAAAAATGAATAGAAGAGACAAACTGTGCAAAATAATTGAAAGTGCAAAATCAAGCGGGCGGTACTGTAAGCAGACAATGATTCTTGCCCATAAGAATGTATGTGTATACGGGCTTGGAAAATTGTTTGAAGATACATTTGAGGATCGGGATATGGCAAAAAGGTTTCATGTCAATTATTTGTCTGATTCAAATGTTGAGAAATACAAGGGGTTATTTAGAATCCCGTATATCAGTCCGGACCAATTGAAAGAACTGGATGATCTGATCGTTATTATTATGGTCAGAGATACAACGGAGTTAGAACAGCAGTTTTTAGATTGGGGAATTCCGTATGTGGCAGGATTTGAATTATTGTTGGAAATGTCTCTTGGCAAAATTGTTTCCGCGGAACAGTTTGCGAATAATAAAATATTGGATGTTTATGATTTGTTGGAAGAGGATGCAAAGGATACATATACGGAGCTGATGGCGAATCGTTTAGCGCCGGAATTGGCGGAGAAAAGTTATTCGGATTTGTATTATTCCAGTGCGTATTTTAACGAGGTATATTTTCCTGTTACGGACGAAGAGTATTTTGTTGACTGTGGAGCCTATAATGGGGACACAATTAGGGAATTTTTAAGGGTAGCTAAGCAATTTCGACGAGTCTGCGCATTTGAGATTGACAACGCGAATTATGATAGTTTAAGTAAGTATGTATCTACACTGCCGATGGAAGTACAAAAAAAGGTTAAGCTGTATCATGCAGGTGTTTGGAATGAGAATAAGGTAATTGGATACGGGAATGAATTGAATTCCGGCGGTGAAAGTTTTAGTGTTTTGAAATCAAGCAATGTTCAGGAAATATGTGTGCAAAAATTAGATGATGTTTTAAAGGAAGAGAAAGTAACATTTATAAAAATGGATATTGAAGGTTCAGAACTGCCTGCGTTACAGGGAGCCAAGAACATAATAAGAAAGCAGAAGCCTAAGCTGGCGATTTGTTTATATCACAAAATTGAGGATTTTTGGGAGATACCAATATATCTTCATTCGTTGGTACCAGAGTATCAATTTAGTGTTATGCATCATTGTGGCGGGATATTCTACGGAACAGTATTGTATGCATGGTGTGAGTAGAATATGATTGTTTTCTTAAAACATGTTTTTGAAATAAAGAAGGGGGGAACAAAAATCTGTATGTTTTTATTACAAAATTTATTTCAGACATCATGGAGATAAATGTCTACTTAAGACTATCGGTTATGGAATTATGAGTAAGTGCCTAATAACTACAAAATTGATATTGATACATGTCAATTTCTTAGGAGAGACTTTCGGATGCGCACAACAGGATAGTAGAGGTTTTAAGTTGCTTAATTCAGATAATGTTTAATTATTTGAATAGGAGAAAAAGGTACGATAAGTTGACAGTGGTGATCTAGTTAACTAATGATGGCAGTGAACAACAGCAATCAAGGGAATTAGCGATTAATTATAAAGTGTTAAAGTTATTTTAATGTATCTCTATTTGCTGGTGTAAGGGATAAGATTGAAGTAAGTAGATTAAGAAAAGGATAAATAGAAAGGAACAAAATGGATTACAAGAAACAATTAGAAGCAACACTTGAATATGCTGTTGAGTATAGAAGCTTTAGCAAATTGAATATGGCAGAAAACGCAGATATAGTTTGTGCTTATGGATTAGGGCGTTTTTTTCAAGAAGCATTTTTGCAATGGGATTTTTTGAATAAAATGCATGTTAATATGGTGTGTGACAGCGACGAAAAAAAATGGGGAAAGGAGTTTGAAGGTCTTAGGTGTGTTTCTCCAAAGGAACTTTTTGAAATGAATTTAAGCAAACAGGTGTTAGTTATTACTTTTATAGGAAACCCAACAGAGATTAATAAAGTACTAAAAAAGAATAATATTTTATATGTTAGTGCGAATGATTGCATATTTGAGATGATATGTAATATGGATAGAAGTACGGTGTGGTTTCGAAAAAATAATGTATTGGAGGTGCTAGGATGGTTGGAAGATGACGAATCCAAGCGCGTTTATGTAAATGTTCTTTGCAATAGGATTGCACCGCATCTTTCTCAATATGATTACAATGAATTGTATAGTCAAGGAGAATATTTCGAAACAGATGCTTTTAAACTTGACAATAATGAAAGTTATATAGATTGCGGAGCTTATAACGGAGATACTATTGAGAAAATGTTGGATATATACAGGGGGGGGGGTAGAACATGTATATGCATTTGAAATGGATAAAGGAAATTATGCAGAATTGCAACAAAATGTAAAACAGCTTAAAGATAGATACAGATTATCCGATGAAGTTTTTGACGTTTATAATGTAGGTGTTTGGGATAAAAATGAGAAATTGCCTTATGGTAAAGAAGTTCTTGGCTCGAATGAAAGCTTTTGCCTGTTTAAAAAAGAAAATGTTGATTATGCGGAACTGGTTAAAATGGATGACTGGCTGAAGGGGAAAAAGGTCTCATTAATTAAAATGGATATAGAAGGTGCAGAATACAAAGCACTGCAGGGGGCGCGTGATATTATAATTAACAATGAACCGAAGTTGGCTATATGCCTATATCACAGATTAAATGATTTTTGGGAAATTCCTACCTACATTAAAATGTTAGTACCTCAGTATAAATTGTATGTGAGGCATCATCAGAATGGAACTATGGGTGGAACTGTTATGTATGCAAGTAGGCAGTAAATATTATTTGAGTAAAGAAAAGAGGAAAAAATGAACACACAGTTTGATTTGCAAAAGTATTATGAGGAGACATCATCTGGAGCTTCCGTAGATAATAGTATGTTGTATGAATTTATTAATACCTTTCCCTACGTAATTCTATGGGGGGCAAGTTTTCAGGGACAGGCAATTGGAAAGAGATTATTAGATGAAGGTATTCATATAGAAAATTATTGGGATATCAGGGCAGAAGAAATAAAGGAATGTAATGGCATAAAAGTGATTGAACCATTTACATGTAAAGATGCAGAAAGGACACTGGTGATTCTCTGCATCGGTAACAGGGTAATATTTGGAGGATTAAAGCGAGAACTTTTAGAGAAGGGTTATTCTAATATTATAGAGGGAGATCGACTCTATATGGGAATTTTGTGTCCTTTCACAGTAGATACGGGAGTGAATGCGAGAAGATGCTCCCAGACTATGGAATGCAGACAGATATATTGTCATCGATTAGGGAATATATTATCAAAGCAAAATTGTTCTTCTGAAAATCCGATTCATTTGACAAGTGTAACATTGGTTATAAATTCAAGATGCAGTTTGGGATGCAAGTTTTGTACTTCTTATATGAATGAGTATCCACAGAAAAAAAGAACTGATATTCCGTTTGAGCAGATTTGTAATGATATTGATGTATTCTTTGATGCGGTTGATTCAGTGGGAACAGTAACCGTTATGGGTGGGGAGCCGTTTATGCATCCGCAGATTTCTCAAATTATTGAGAAGTTGTGCACGAAGAAGAATTTTGGATTGATATCGATTGCCACATCCGGTACATGGCCGATAAAAGAAGAGCATCTTACGGGTTTACATGATGAACGCGTAAATATCAGCTTTTCTAACTATACAGAGAGTATCACAGAAAATCAAAAAGAATGGTTCTATAAGAATATAGAAACAGTGAAAAAATCAGGAGTGTGCTATACAGTGGGACTCTTTTCACCAGAGTGGATCATACCATCGACATTATATCATTTAGACATTACGGAACAGGAGATGACAGAGAAGAAGCAGAGCTGTACACATTGGGATCAACTAAAAAATGGAAAACTGCATCCGTGTGATTTTGCGACCGCACTATATAGTCTGGATATCGCAGACTATCCTTCTGACTATGTGGAATTGGATGCGAATGTATCTAATGAATTAATGAGGGAAAAGATCAGAACATATTTAGAGCGTCCTTATTATTTGTCCTGTGGACATCACCGACGTGGTAATGGTATGACATCAAAGGCGGCTGAGCAGGGATATTATGATTTTAAAAGTAAACCAGAAGAGATAGGAGAAAAGTGAAAATGGATAATAAACCTTTAGTATCAATCTGTATACCAAATTACAATTATGGACATTACCTAGAGCATTGTCTGGAAAGTGTTTTGCAACAAACTTATCCTAATATAGAGGTATTGTTTAGTGACAATAATTCAACAGATAATTCCTATGAGATTGCTTATTCGTATAAGAAGAAATTTGAAGAAAAGGGAGTATATTTTCATCTGAATAACAATAAACGAAATGTCGGAAGTGATACAAATTCTAGAATCGCCTCACAGAAATCAGAAGGAGAATTTATATATACTTTAGCTAGTGATGACGCAATTAATCCAGAATTTATTGAAAAATGTATTTCTATTTTTGAGCAATATCCTTCCGTGGGAATGGTTATGACGAATCGCGAGGAAATTGATGAAAATGGAGCTGTTTCCAAACAGGTTCCATTTTATAATACAAGCTGTATTATTAATGGCGAAGACCAAGCAGCAGTATTTATGATGGCTGGTATCGCTATACCCGCACAGCGAATGGCCAGAAGAAGTATCATTTCAAAAACACATTTGTATCAAAGAAAATGGAATGTTGCGGGAGATTGGTACGATAATTTTTTATGTTCCTGTTTTGGAGACGTGGCATACTTAAAGGATGATTTGGTACAGTACCGTGTGCACACAGGCAATGAGACAAATGAATCTGAAAAGACATTATTGGGAATCTTTGAGCACTATCAGCTGATCAATGCTTTTGTGGATGTGGCAAAGTCATGCGGTTTGCAAAAACCAGTATTACGATACAATGAAGCAGTTGAGCATTTGGGAGATATGTGTTTGCGATATACAGTGAGAATGCTTGGCGATAATCAATTTGAAGCGGCAAAAAGATATATTTTGTTGGCACCTGTGATGAAACCGCAGATTGTAGAAAATGATCAATATATTCAATTGAAGGAGATTGTAAATTTAACAGATTATGCAGAGGTGCGAAGAAGGATGCTGGAGTTCAAAGAAAGAAATAACATGAACAGAACGAAATCCTATGATCCGCCAGTGGGATATACGCCCTTGATGTTTTAGTAAGGATATTTAATCGCTGGGAATTAGAGAAGATTTATAGTTGGTAAATAGGAGAAAATGATATGGTGTTGGAATATTTTGTTAATATCGAAACATATGGGGGGGGGGTATAATATGCAGGCAGTGTAGCATTTGTGAAAGTTTGAATTCAGAATTTCTGCGGAAAGTACTCCATTTATTTGAATAGAACTGACCTCTTTTGTTTAGTTTTCTGATTTGCTCAATTATAATCATTACCTGCAAATTATGAAGTGATATTATTTAATGAGGTGGATAATAAATGAAGTACGGTGTTTTACGGTATGTTCAGCAGTTTTTGAATATAGGAGATGTTTTTCAGTCAATAGGAATGGAAAATATGTATAAACAATGCGGAATTGAGGACGAAGACATTATTTATTTGGACAAGAGACGGCTTTCAGAATATAGTGGTGAATATGTTATTGTGCCCTTGGCGGCAAATTGCGATTATTGGGAAGAGAGTAAAATGTTTCCGTTGCCAGATAGAATTATTCCTATTTTTTTCGGATTTCGGTGTGTAGACGAGTTTCATTTAAGGCATATGGAAAAATACAAAAATAGTGCGATTTTTGGCTGCAGAGATGTGTACAATATGGAATATTTACGTAAGAATGGATATAAGTCTTATGTAAGCGGATGTATGAGTCTTCAAGTTGGGAGAAAAAGAGAAAGGCTTCCAAAGGGGACTGGAAAAATAGTTGTTGTCGATGCACAATCCAAAATAGAATCATATATTCCTGAAGAAATGAAAGAGCGGATAGTCCGCTACACAAATAAGTTTTGGAGATATGATTTGTCTTTGGAGGAGGCTGCGGTTTTCGAAGAAACAGAGGCTCGAAAAAGGTTAACGATCTTAAAAGAAGAAGCGGAATTGGTTATAACAGGCAGGCTTCACTGTGCTTTGCCATGTCTTGCATTGGGAATTCCTGTTATTTTGGCGCTATCGTCAGATGGATTAGAGAATAGATACTCTGGTTATAGTGATTATATAGATATCTATACTCCAGATCAATTTGATTCAATTAATTGGAATCCTGTTCCGAAGGATATATCTTTTATTCAGGATAAACAGGTTGAACTGTTTAAAAGGGAACTTGATAAAGTCAAGGAACAATGGGGAGATTATTGTGAACTTAGCAGTATATTTGAATCAAGCAAAAAACTGCCGTATTATAACGGAACTGGTTCATCAAACGGGTATTTGTCTCAATGGGAGATAAAGCAGTTTATTAATAATAATGTATTGGAAAAAAACTATTTATCATATGTGTTTAAAAGAAAATTACATGAGATACATCTAATAATATGGGGAGCAGGAGATAAAGGAAAGTGGTGTTTTGGAAGGTACAGAGATTCATTTTTAATGTGTAAATCTGTCATATACGTAGATAAAAATGAAGAAAAACAGAAAAAAGTTTTAAATGGATGTCGAATATTGAATCCAGATGTGATTCATAAATATCCATTACAGAATACCAAAGTTATAGTTGCATTGAATAGTTCTCTCGATCCAGCGGCATTTGAAGTAAGACGACAATTAGTAAGTGAATTTAGTATGGAGGAGGGAAAGGACTTTTTTATGCTGGATAAATTAAATGCAACAGCTAGATATTTTGTCGATGATTTTGGTACTTTTGGATGGATGGACGAGAGAGTATGGAATTAAAAAATCTGTAATATACCACATGTATAATTCTTAGCGCTAATGCTTTTATAGTATATTCTGAAAGTTGAGATTAATAATATATCAACAACTTTATAAAGAAACCATCACATTGATTGTATGAAAGATATAACTTGATATGAAGAAATAAAGCAGGACAATTGCAAATTATGTTTTGGGCTATATTGTAGGAGGATTAGTTATGATTGATATGGAATATATGGATATTGATCAATTATATGAAATAATTATAGAGAAATACCAGATACTTAATTGTTATCCACGTTTTCAAAAACGTAAAAAGGCGGAAAAGTTGATTGCAAATTGGTTTCGAGAGCATCAGAACAATACACAAATATGCTGTATCGGTTCTGATGCTACAATGATTCAAAATATGAGATATTTGGCAGAACGGTCAAACGTATTTTGCCAATATATTGAATGCACAGGTGAAAACGTGGGAGAGTTGGAGCAGATACAATGGGAGAAATTTAGCTGTATTCTTTTTATAACACTGCATGGTGAGACACAAATTGGCTTATGGCTGTGCGAAAATGGTATAAAGTATGAGTCCCTTTATGATTATTTTGCACTGCATGGTTTGTATTTAGAAGATGAATATTATTGGCTGACGATAGAAAGGGTACCAGATATACAAAAAGGGGAATGGAGAAATGGTATTGCATATAAGGATAGTTATAGAAATAATATAGTGGCAGAGTATTTGTTACAAAAAGAAAAATATCAAAAAGAAAGTGATGAAGGACGTAAATGTTTCTTCTGGGAGAAACAGTTTGCTTTGGCAGTCCATATGAAAAATTTTGTGCATGCAAAAGAGCTTATAGATGAGGCAGACCAGTTAAGACTAAAAGTTAGCAATAGATATTTGAAAGCATGGAAAGAATTAGAGAATCTCATAAATGATATTAAAAGAAATTTAGAGAGAAGATTGGAAGAGGATGTCGTATTAATCTGGATGGATGCATTAGGATATGGGGATGGCGACGACATGCCATATCTTCAAAAACAGACTGCGGAAGGTGTTGTATTTAAAAATGCAGTTACTGTTACGGCAGTTACAAATTCTACAATGCGTACCATTATGAATTCAAAGCTCGAAATTGATGATTACGGATACAAGAAAACGCAAATTGACGAGAATTGTCTCTTGATTTCTTATATGATAAGAAATGGGTATAAGATCAAAGCACTGTCAGGTTTTTGGAGTGGTTTCAAAGAAGAATTTAAGTCAGATGTTGAACATGAATTATACGAATCTTCATCGGAAATCTTATGGGACATGTGGCGGCACTTAATGTTAGAAAAGCAGAAGCTTTTTTTGTTAGTGCATCTGCTGAGAGAAACACATGAGCCACATTTGTCAATAAGAATGAGTTATGGGAAAACAAGGGATAATTATAAAAAAGGTCGCCTGGAAATGGATAGTCAGATGCAATTCTATTTATCAACTATAAATAGAAACGCAGTTAAAATTTTTATGAGTGATCATGGACAGTGGGGTAATGTACATGTAAATCTGATTATTTCACATCAGGGACTTGGGCACAAAGAAGTGACAGGAATGTTTTCGCTACTGCATTTTTATAAATTAGTACAGCAAATTGTAGAGAAGCGTCAGATTGATGAGCAGGAACTGACACAGGAATATGTAAAAATACAAGCACTTGATCATTATAATCCGACCTGGGTAAAGAATATTATTGATGAAAGGCTGAGGCTGGAGCTGGGGTTATTTGGATACCAGGGAATAGTAGATTCCAAGTATTTATATTGCCGTTACAATAACGGAAAGGAAATTTTAGTAGAGTGGGAGAAAGCTATCTATAGATTTCGTATTTGGCCAGAAGTGGATGAAGTGTGTGATAAGTCATTATTGCCATATTACAGGAAGCTGGCTGGACATAATCCAAGAGATTTTTATGAGGACGAAAAATTCAAATATACAAGATATCAATACAAATTGTATGACAATTTTCTAAAATACAAAAAACCTGTATTTGAATTATTGAACCGGTTAGTTGCAAAGTATCCAGATAATAGCATTGCGATTAGACCAGGTGGAGAACACTCCATGGAAGTTTTTGCTTGGTTGTCGGAAGAAAACAAGAAAAAGATTTATTGTTTTATTGATAATAATGTTGAATGTAGTTGTAGCAAGCTTGGGAATGTAAAAATTATTTCGTTTGAAGAGGCGTTTATACATAACGAGATTAAGGCAGTGATTCTGTCATCTTTCGTGAATCTGTCAGTATTGAAAAAGGAGGCAAAAAGTTATCCAGAGAATATTGATGTGTTGGATATTTATGACTATTTTGCAAAAAATGGATGCAAATTGGAACATGACTTTTTTGACGCATGTATGGATGCAGAAGGATATGAAGTGGGGTTTCCTATGTAATAACTTAACTTTGTAAACTTAAAGGGGAAAGGTAAGATGGGATATACAAAAGCAGGAATGCTGAATTATTTAAAAAATAATCTGCCGTCAATCAATATTCTTCCAATTATGATTGTGAAAAGCAGTGACTTTTATGCAAATAAACAGAGAATCGTTGAAGCAGTGCTGCGGTTTGCAGGAGACAGTTTGCTTGCCATTCGGTCGTCTTCATCAATGGAGGATACTGTGAACTGTTCTAATGCTGGTAAATTCGAGTCGGTTTTAAATGTGCCGTCGGAGTACAAAGCAGTAGAAGACGCTGTTGAAACAGTGTATACATCGTATGGTACAAGACATGACGAAGAAATTTTGATTCAGCCGATGCTTAAAAATATAAAAAAATCTGGGGTTGTATTTACTTCAGACATTGATACTTTTGCAGATTATTATATAGTGAACTTTTTTGTGGGAGAGGATTCATCGGCGGTGACATCCGGTAGTTCCAATACATTGAAAACGTTTATACAGTATAAGCAGAGTAAACATCCGGTGAAGGATCAAGACATGGACAGTCTTTTGAAAGAATGTCGTCGATTAGAAGTTTTTTTGCAGAATGAAGCCTTGGATATAGAGTTTGCGATTGACCATGCGGGAAAGGTCTTTATTTTTCAGGTAAGACCAATTGCAAAAGCTGGTAAAGATATTGGTGAAAAGGTTGATTTGGAGCCGGTGTTGAACAGGATTTATAAAAAAGCAATGAAGTTGTCTGTCAAGCACCCGTTTCTGCTAGGACATACGACTTGCTTTGGTGTAATGCCTGATTGGAATCCGGCCGAGATCCTTGGTGTCAGACCGAAAAAGCTGGCGATTTCCCTATATAAGGAATTGGTCACAGATTCTGTTTGGGCGCACCAGCGTTACGATTATGGATATCGGGATCTGACGATGCATCCGCTGATGATCTCATTCTGTGGGATTCCCTATATTGATACGAGAATTACCTTTAACTCATTTATTCCCAATAGTCTGAATGACAAGATATCGGAGAAATTGGTCAATTATTATCTGGATAAATTGTCCAGATATCCGAAATATCATGATAAGATTGAGTTTGAAATAGTCTACTCGTGTTATTTCCTTGGTCTGCGTGATAAGTTAAAGGAGCTTATGGCTTATGGGTTTAATGAAAATGAGATCACGAGAATTGAGTTTTCACTTTTGGAATTGACGAATAATATAATGGATTCTAATAAGGGTTTGTACAAGGAGGATATTCAAAAGATATCGGTTCTGAAAGAAAACTACAATAGAATTGTTCAATCGGATATTTCGATCGTTGATCGGATCTATTGGCTGATCGAGGAGTGCAAGGCGTATGGAACGCGTCCATTTGCAGGAGTGGCAAGGGCAGGGTTTATAGCGGTTCAGTTTCTAAAGTCCTTTGTCAATATGGGGATTATAGATGAGAAAGAATATGATGCCTATATGAATTCGCTTGAGACAGTGAACCGGAAAATGAATAAAGACTTAGGGGAATTGTATAAGGGCAGTATCACAAAGGATGAATTTTTGGCGATATATGGGCATATCCGTCCGGGTACATACGATATATTGTCAAAACGATACGATGAAGCGTTTGATGAATATTTTGGCGGAATCCACCTGGTAGATATGACAGATTCTGAGAAATCCTTTTCTTTTTCAGAGGAACAGATGACACGCATTCAGCTTGAACTTGAGGAGAACGGTTTGAATATAACCGCTGATGAATTGATGTCATTTATTAGAGAATCGATTGAAGGAAGAGAGTATTTAAAGTTTGCTTTTACAAAATATGTAAGTAAAATATTACAGCTTGTGGAGGAACTTGGCAGCAAGTTAGGAATTTCAGTCGAGGAAATGGCATATTTGGATATTTCTATTGTGAAGCAGTTGTACGTTGATCTGTATACAGGCGATATCAAGACCGTTTTTGAGGAAAATATCAGGAATAATAAGATTCAATATCAAAGTGCTGTGCAGATTAAATTGCCAAGTATTATTGTGAGTCCAGAAGATATATATTCATTTTATTTACTGGATGAGGAACCTAATTTTATAACGCAGAAAAATGTTACATCTGATATTATCGTGGCGGAAGACGCTGATGTGGAAGATTATAACGGAAAGATTGTGATGATAAGATCTGCTGATCCGGGATATGATTTTCTGTTTTCAAGGGGAATAGGCGGGTTGATCACCCAATTTGGGGGAGCCAATTCTCATATGGCAATTCGATGTGCTGAGTTGGGGATTCCGGCGGTGATCGGTGTCGGGGAACAGAACTACGGTGAGTGGAGCAGATTCGGGAGAGCGGCAGTTGATTGCCTAAAAAAACAGGTTATAAAGATCAAATAGCAAGGAGCTATCATATGGAAAAAAAATTTATGATTTATATGATCGGGAGAAGCGGGAGCGGCAAGACAACGATCGCAAACGCACTGGAGGAGAGGCTTCGGAGAGAGGGTGTGAAAAATCTGCAGGTAATTGACGGTGATGTCATCAGAGAACAGTTTGGCGGAATATTTGGATATACATATGCGGAAAGGATGAAGTGCAATCAGGCGGTGAGGGTAGTTATCCAATATCTGCTGGATAATAATATAGCAGTTATTCTTTCGCAGGTGGCAGCATATGAGGAGATGAGGAAAAAGGTAAGAGAACAGTTTGAAAAAGAATATATCGAGGTTTATGTCAAATGTTCTTATGAAGAATGTGCCCGGAGAGATGTAAAGGGATATTACAGAATGCAGAAAAATGGAGAAATGAAAAACCTGAATGGAGCCGATGATGCTTATGAGATTCCGGTGAACAGTCATATTATGATAGATACAGAAAATGAAACAATATCAGAGGCAGTACAAAAAATTGTTTCTTATTTAGAGGAGCGGGAGAATGGGGTATAAATATATTACGGGTAATAATTTGTATGAGAAACAGACTTACAGATATAGTGAGTATAGGGGAAAGGATTTCATAAAAGAATATATCGAATCTAGAAAAAAATATTTGAAAAATACTGAAAATATAGGAGGGGGGGGGTATGAAACAAAAGCCATGTAGCTGTGTGTATGATGAGCTGGCAGAGCTTTGTAAAAATTTGAAAACAGGGAATACAAGTAATGAAATATATGAATTAGTTAATGCATATACGAAAAATTTTGAAGTTCGTAAGCGGATTTATACAAAATATGATACTGACTGGAGCCCTTCGTGTGATTCCGGTTTTGAAGAGTATGAGAGTTATCTTGTGTTGGCAGAATGTTTGTTGTCAGCATATCAACACACAAAGTGCTTAAAGTATTTTAACTGTTTATTGAAATTGGATGATACTCTTATTTCCATACAGAATAGAATGAGCCAGCAATTAAAAGAACATCTGATTCGGATATTGATGCAGGAGTTGAGTATATTTAGTCAGTTGGCGATTGAAAACGGAGTCAGCGAGGAGGTATTACAATGATATTGGAGAATTTCGCACTGTTGGCTTCTGACACTGCAAGAACAAAGGCATACATTCACGCAATGATACAGGAAAAGATGTTGCCGGGAGTATGTGTAGTATATTCGGATAATATTTCTAAAATGCAGGAGGAAGCAGAACGGTATGCGAATAGCGGTGTGAAAGAAAGATATTTCGACATCAATATGCCAGTGTTATCCTATATACGGGAAGCAGGTATACCATGTATATATGTTGACAATAAGGATATCAATTCAGAACAGGTTAAAAATGCTATAAAGGGTTTACAGGTCAAATACCTTATCTACTCAGGATATGGGGGATATATATTAAAACCGCATTTGTTTCACTTGGGGAAGAAATTTATACATGTGCATGCGGGAATATTACCAGAATATCGAGGAAGCACTACTGTCTATTATAGTTTTTTGAAGGAGAAAATTATGGGCGCGACTGCGATCTTTCTGAGCGAAGGTATTGATGAAGGAGAGATTATTGCCTTTGATACTTTTGAAATACCAGATGATCCGGTGGATATAGACTATGTGTATGAGCCTTATATGCGCTCTAGGGTGCTTATAAAAGTATTGAAAGAATATCTCTCGTCAGGCGATCTTTCATCCTGCCCACAGAGTACGGAATGTGCGGAAACATATTTTGTTATACACCCGGTGCTCAAGCATTTAGCGATACTTGGGATTGAAAAAGAACAAAATAATAATTGATTTATCATAGTTTAAAAGGAGGAGCAATTATGCTGGATATTACAAAAGAGTTTATTCGCGGCATTCCTTTAGAAAAGTATCTTAAAAATGCAGAGAATCGTAAAATTGTCGTATGGGGTAAAGGGAAGAATGGTGAGAAAATCATAGATGTTTTGCAATAGAAAGGGCATTCAATATCTTATGTGATTGATAGCCAACAAGATATTCAATCTTAAGTAAAAATGTGACATGGGATGTAAGGGAAGAAGATATCAATAATATTGATCCCCAGTACATTCGTTTGGCTGAAGAAGAGGAGAAAACAAAATGGAAATGAGAGTATTAACGGGGGGGGGGTATAATCCATCTTATATAGAAGTTAACCAGTTTTTACTGTATTATCTTTTGAATCTACCAAATGCTGAAAGTATCGTTTTGCAGAGGGGGGCAGATTATGGAAGATATTAATCAATTATACGATTTAATCCTGGAAAAATATCAGATATTGACTTGTTATCCTCGCCTGCATAAACGAAAAATTGCAGAAAGTTTGATTATAAAGTGGTTTCAAACACATCGAAACTATACTGGAATATGTTGTGTTGGTAGTGAAGCTCAAGATATACAACAGATCAGGCGCTTAGCAGATCGAGAAGATATATTATGTGAATACATTTTATGCAAGAATGGAAATGTAAAAGAATTGGAACGAATGCAACGGAATCAATATGAATGTATTCTCTATATATCGTTACATGGTAAAACATGGACTGGATTATGGTTGTGTGAACATGGTATAAAGTACGAGTCTCTTTATGATTATTTTGAAATGAATGACTTATATTTGGAGGATGAATACTATCGTCTAAATATAGAGGAGGTACCGATCACGCAGAATGGTGTATCTATGACACCATTTCCAAGTAATGCGAATAGTAGAAATAACTTAATAACGGAATTTTTGATACAGAAAGAAAAGTATCAACAAGAAAGTGGAGACAGGTGTAAATGTTTTTATTGGGAGAAACAGTTTGCTTTGGCTGTTTTTTTGAAAGATTTTGTTTTGGCAAAGGAACTTATGGATGAGGTAAAGACAACAAACTTGCCGATTGAAAAAAAATATTTAGATGCATGGAGTGAGCTGGAAAATTTAATTTATAGTATCAAAGAAAAAATAAATAACCGACAGAAGGAAGATGTGATATTAATCTGGATGGACGCGATAGGTTATGGAGATGGTGATGAAATGCCATATCTTCAAACACAGATGAAGGAAGGGGTTCTCTTTAAAAACGCATTTACAGTTGTGCCGAATACCAATCCTACAATGAGGGCGATTATGAATTCAAAGCTGGAAGTTGATGACTATGGATATAAGGATACTGAGTTTAACGAGAATTGCCGTTTGATTTCCTTTATGGAAAAAGAAGGATATAAGATTAAAGTAATATCAGGTGGTTGGAGTGGTTGGAAAGAAGAATTTAAATCGGATATAGAGCATGATTTATTTGCTCCCGCTTCAGAAATTTTGTGGGATATGTGGAGACAACTATTATTAGAAAAGCAAAGGTTGTTTTTGATGGGGCATTTGATGATTGAAACACATTATCCACATTTGTCATTAAACATGAGCTATGGTAATACAAAGGATAACTATAAAAATGGTCGTCTGAAGATGGACGAGCAGATGCAATTTTATTTACCGATGATAAATAAGACTGCAATAAAGATATTCATGAGTGATCATGGTCAATGGAGTAATATTAAAAATACGCATGTAAATTTGGTTGTTACACAGCGTGAAATTAAGCACAGAGTAATATCAGGGATGTTTTCCTTAGTAGATTTTTATAAGTTAATGAAACAGCTAATAGAAATACATCACATTGATGAACAGGAATTGACGCATGAATATGTGAAATTGCAAGTTCTTGATCATTATAATCCAATTTGGGTCAAAGATATCATTAGTGGGAGAAAGAATCTGGAGTTGGGCTTGTTCGGATACAGAGGAATAGTAGATCAAAAATATATCTATCAACATTTTAATAACGGAAAAGAGGTTTTGTTGGAGAGGGAAAAACTAATATATGAACCGCATATTCAACCAGAGGCAGATGAAATAAGTGATAAATCATTATTGCCCTATTATAGAGAGTTGGCAGGCAAAAACCCCGAAGGTTTTTATGAGGATGAAAAATTCAAATATGTAAAATATCAATATAGATTATATGATAATTTTATAAAACATAAAAACAGGGCATTTGAATTATTGAATCAATTAATTGAAAAGTATCCAGATAATAGTGTGGCGGTCAGACTGGGAGGGGAACATTCTATGGAAGTTTTCTTTTGGCTGTCAAAGGAAAATAAGAAAAAAATATATTGTTTTATTGATAATAATCCTAAATGCATCTGCAGTAAATTGGGAGATATTATTTCACTGAATGAGGCATTTACTCATAAAGAGATTAAGGCAGTGATTTTGTCATCCTATGTCAATCTGTCGATGCTGAAAAAAGAAGCGGAAAGCTACCCGCAGAATATACAACGATTGGATATTTATGATTATTTTGCTAAGAATAACTATAAATTAGAACATGATTTTTTTGATGCATGTATGGAAGCAGAAGGATATGAAGTAGGTTTTCCTATGTGTTAAATGGGTACGATTAAGGTTCATGTGGATGATTTTTCTGTTGACAGAATAGATATAATACAACGTCTTTCGAAAGGATGGAATTTGATATAAATGAGGATTGCGAGAGAACTTGGAAGTGGAGAGATAAGCATCTCAAAATTATACATATGTAGAATCAAGATAAATAAATGAAAGGAGATTGATACAAAATGTCACAGATCAAATCACAACAACAGGCAAAGGAAGAAATCTTTCAGATGGTCACAGAATATTATAATACATATATGAAAGAGACAGACAAGCCCTTTGAAGGCGGTAAAGATTCCATTCGTTATGCAGGACGCGTCTTTGATGAGCAGGAACTGATCAACGGCGTGGACAGTATATTGGAGTTCTGGCTGACGGCGGGACGATTTACAAAAGAATTGGAGGAGGCGTTAAAGGAATATCTGGATGTAAAGTATGCTGCGCTTGTCAATTCAGGGTCGTCTGCGAATCTGATCGCTTTTTATGCGCTGACATCTCCTCTGATAGAGGAAAAAAGACGGATCAAAAAAGGGGATGAAGTAATCACGGTAGCGGCGGCTTTTCCGACGACGATCACACCGATTGTTCAGTTTGGAGCAGTACCTGTATTTCTGGATATCCGCATTCCAAACTATAATATGGATGTTTCGCGCCTGGAGGAAGCCCTGACAGAGCGAACGAAAGCAGTTTTTATTGCCCATACATTGGGAAATCCTTTTAATATCAAAGAGATCAAGGCATTTTGTGATAAGCATCAGCTATGGCTGATCGAGGATAACTGTGACGCGCTGGGGGCAGAATATACGATTGATGGCGTTACGAAGAAGACAGGGACATGGGGCGATATCGGAACCTCCAGTTTTTATCCCGCTCATCATATGACGATGGGGGAAGGCGGTGCTGTGTATACGGATAATCCCATATTGTATCGTGCGATGCTGTCGTTCCGCGATTGGGGAAGGGACTGCCATTGTCTGGGCGGCCATGATAACATGTGCGGCCATCGTTATGACGGTGATTATGGGGAACTGCCGCATGGATATGACCACAAATATGTGTACAGCCATTTGGGATTTAATCTGAAGATCACCGATATACAGGCGGCCATTGCCTGTGCGCAGATCAAGAAGCTTCCGGATTTCGTAAAACGGAGACAGGAAAATGCGGCATATCTGTACAAAAAACTGGAGGATCTGCAGGACAGGCTGTATCTGCCGGAAGTGGAGGAAGGCGCGTCTGCCAGCTGGTTCGGTTTTCCGATCACAGTGAAAAATGCTGGAGACAGAGACCGGATCGTGCAGGCATTGGAACAGAATAAGGTACAGACCCGTATGTTGTTTTCGGGAAATATGATCAAGCATCCCTGTTTTGATGAGATGAGAGCATCAGGAAAGGGTTATCGCGTCGTAGGCGATCTGACGGATTCAGACCGCACTTTGTTTGAGACCTTCTGGATCGGGGTTTATCCAGGAATGACGTATGAGATGTTGGATTTCATGGCCGAGACTATACGGAGGAGTCTGTGAAGATTTTTTTTAAGTGGTTTTATTCCAAAGCAAAACTAATTCTTCCGATCAGAGTTCGCAGATGGATCGTCAGAGCCTTGTCTGAATACATGGATTTATTCCGGTATCATATCCGAAAGGACAGGAGCAAGGTGGAGGTGCAGACCATTTGTGGAGGATATATACATTTTTTAGATCGTGCTGGAATATGCGGAATTGTTTTCCACAGGGTTAATCCAATGGTAAGGGAGTCCATTCTGATCAGTTTTAAGCCTTATATCAGACAGGCGGATGGGAGGAAAGTCTTTTTTTTGGATCAGCGGGATGGGAAAATGCTCACTTTGACCAGCAGAAGATGGGAAATAGTTGGCAGAAGAGCAGTGGAAGTGATGGATGCCAGAGCGTTTCTGCTGACAGCAAGTTATTTTCTGAAGTTTCCGCTGGAAGAAATGATGCAGTCTGCGCTGGAAGCCATTGCTTTATCGTATCGTTCTGTTGTGATCATGGATACGAATCTGCTGTCTCAAGAATTGTGTCAGTATCTTGTGAAAAATTTTAAGGGAGATCACCTGCAGATCATTCCGGCAGGTCAGGTAATGTATAAAAGATTCGGAGCATGCATGGTGCAGGCAGAGAACAAGCCGGATGTCGTTATCACCTGTGAGATGTCACTGCTCAGACAAAAGTTTTTATCAATAGGGAAAGAGCCGCTGTTTCACCTGCCTTTGTTTTATATTTTCTGTGGGGATGCCACCCGGTACTTTGAGTATCAGTTCGAGCGGGATGTGATCAACAATCTTCTGCCTGGACTTGTGGAGAAGGGCGTGCAGGTGCTGATCTTCAGCAATCCGCAGGAGGGATGGATGGCGCGTCTCCCATTCAGGCATACAGAACTGGCACATGTGGAACTGGCAAAAAGGGAACTGGAGGAAGAAGATTATCGGTATTTTGGGCAGAATGTGAATATCAGGAATGTCATAGGGGGACGAATGGTGCTGCGAAACCACTGTCTGATCTTTGATGACAGGGATGTGCAGGACATCCACTGGAAGGATGGAGAACGTCTGACTGTCGGAAACAGCGGTCAGGAGCGGCAGGATATGTATTTTTTTGGTCCCTGCTTTGTGTTTGGAAATATGAGTTCGGATGAGATGACCATTGAGAGCCAGCTCAGGTCCATGCTGGGGGAGCAGAGCGATTATGCTGTACATAACTGCGGCTGTACATGGGAGTGGATGCCGTGGATGATGCGGAATCGGGATTTCCGTCAAGGGGATATGGCTGTCATTTTTGCCTTTGACAGTCAGTTATACAGACAGGACGGCTGGCAGGTCATCGATATAGCGCCTGCATATCAGGCATTGGGCGATGAAGTGGTGCAGAACTGCTGGGATCAGGCGTTTCATGTGAATTATCGGATGAATGAGAGTATTGCCAGGCTTGTTTATGAGAACATACAGAGGATTAGCGGTTGAGAGGCACATTAATTGATGGAGAATGGGAGGAATAGATCAGATGTCAGTTAAAACAGAGGACATGCAGTACATAGAAGCGCACCTTTCAGATGCGGAGAAGAGGAAACTGGGCGGAGCCACAATGCTGGTCACCGGCTGTGGCGGATTCCTTGGGTATTATTTCATGAATTTTTTCCAGAGCAGGAAGGATGCTCTGGGTATTAGAAAGATCATTGGCCTTGACAATTTCATGCTGGGGAAACCGGAGTGGATAGAGCAGCTGGAGGCGGATCCGGGCTTTGTGATCCGGAAATTCGATATCATAACGGACAGCATCGCGGATATACCGGAGGCGGCAGAGGCGGATTATATCATCCATATGGCGTCCATCGCATCTCCGACGTTTTACCGGATGTATCCCATCGAGACGCTGGATGCTAATGTGTGGGGACTGCGTTCCCTGCTGGAGTATTATAAGGAGCGGAACATCAGGGGATTCCTGTTTTTCTCGAGCTCGGAGCTGTATGGGGATCCGGATCCCGCGCATATTCCGACGTCGGAGGAATACAGAGGGTATGTGTCAGCGACGGGGCCAAGGGCCTGCTACGATGAGGCGAAGCGGTTCGGGGAGACGATGTGCATGCTGTTTGCAAAGAGATACAGTCTGCCGATCGGCGTGGCGCGTCCGTTCAACAATTACGGACCTGGGATGCGCATCACGGACAAGCGTGTGCCGGCTGATTTTGCCAAGGCGGTCTATGAGGGGCAGGACATCGTCATTCTGTCCAGCGGAAGTCCGACCAGGACGTTCTGCTATATCGCGGATGCGATCGTGGGTTATCTGAAGATCCTGCTCTATGGACAATATGATTATTTCAATATCGGTATGGATCAGCCGGAGATCTCGGTGAAGCAGCTGGCGGATATCTATGCGGAGGCGGGAAAGGAGATCTTTGGCTATGAGGGCAAAGTCTGCTATCAGACGTCTGAGGACAAGGACTATCTGACCAACAATCCGGAAAGGCGCTGCCCGGTCATTGACAAGGCGAGGGAGAAGCTGGCGTATGCGCCGGAGATCCGGGTGGAGGACGGCGTGCGGAGATTTTTGCGGTTTATCAGGGAGAGTGACAAAGGAGAATTCATATGGTAGTGACAGTATTCGGACTCGGTTTTGTGGGATTGACGACTGCCGTGGGGTTTGCGGAAAAGGGGATCACGGTGTACGGGCTGGATGTGGACAGGCATCGGATGGACACGCTGCGGGAAGGGCGGCTTCCGTTTTATGAGCCGGGATTGGATGAAGCGTTTTCGCGGAATCTGGGGGAGCATTTTTTCCTGCAGGAGGATGCGGAGGCCGCGGTAGCGGAGAGTGACTGCATTTATTACTGTGTGGGGACACCGTATGGCGAGGGCGGTGAGGCGGATCTCACCTATCTGTATCAGGCGATCGACACGACACTGCAGGCGTGCCAGGATGACAGGTACCGGGTGCTGGTCACCAAGTCTACGATCCCGCCTTCCACGACCTCGGAGAAGATCATCCCTTACATAGAGGCAAAGGGTTATGCGGTAGGAAAACAGCTGGGGGTTGCCAACAATCCTGAGTTTCTCAGGGAAGGTTCCTGCTGGGAGGATTTCATGCATGCGGACCGCGTTGTCCTGGGTGTGAGCGATGAGCGGACGGAAGCAATGCTGCGGGAGCTGTACACTGATTTTGAGATGCCGAAGTTTACAGTTTCCCTCAATACAGGAGAGTTTATCAAATATCTGTCCAACACGTTGCTCGCCACGCTGATCAGCTATTCCAATGAGATGGCGCAGCTCGCGGATACGATCGGGGGGATCGATGTGGCGCAGGCTTTCCGGATCCTGCATATGGATAAGCGCTGGGGCGGCTGCAATATGGCGTCGTATGTGTATCCGGGCTGCGGCTATGGCGGATACTGCCTGCCGAAGGATACCAACGCGATCTATGCGCTGGGCAGGGGCAAGGGCTTTGATGCACAGATCCTGAAGAATGTGATCGCCACCAATGATGCGCGCCCGGGATATATGGTCACGCAGATCGAGGCGCAGACTGCAAAGGAGAACTGTATAGGCGTTCTGGGACTGTCTTTCAAGCCGGAGTCGGATGACGTGCGGGACACACCTGCGGCGAAAGTGATCTCTGCGCTGATCGCGGATGGCTACACCAACATCGTCGCTTATGATCCGTTGGCGATGGAAGCGTTTGACCGGCAGTATCACTTATCGATCGCATATGCGGAGTCGATGGACGCGGTGCTGGCGCAGGCGGACGAGGTGGTGATCCTGACTGCGTGGAAAGAATTCGCGGATGTGCCGGCGCGCACGCAGAATAGGATCGTTGACTGCAGATATATGCTATAGAAGTCATTGACCAGAAGAACGGGGAGAACGGAAATCTTGTAATGTACTTGCTAATCTGATATAATTAAGTTGAAAAAAGGCGCTCTGGTACATAAGATAAAAGAGGTGGAATGTAAGTGGGCAGGCAGAATAAGGTGGTAGATAAGCATATATGGAAGGATATCTGGAAATTAATAGAGCAGGACGTCAGCACTGCTGTGGCAACGTATATGATCGTTGCGGTTTATTGTGTTGTATGCGCGCAAAGTTATGGTGGCCAGGAGGCAAGTATTCTTCAGCAGCAGATCAGGCAGCTTGTTGTGGATTCGGTCGTACCTACTACCATAACACTGGTAATGACAGGTATTATTCAGATTTTTTTTACGACAACAAGTCATAAGAGAAATTTTTTTCATGTATTTTCATTGATAGGAATGATGACATTTGCTATGTTGACTGCGGGATGCCGGCCGCTTGACGAAGTGTCAGACTTAATTTGTGTGATACTGGGAAGCATTGTCATAGTAGTATTAGATATAGGAATGCTTATAGAAGAAAGGATGTTGCCAGATACTAGACTGGGGGTTTCAGGAAGAAAGGATTGAGAGAGATGGATGGAAAAGTAATGTTGTTGTCTGCGATGCTGGTATGCAGTATTGTATGTGTTATCGGCTGTGCCCGGAAAAAAATGAGCCAAGCTGGTTCTGCAATTTCGGGCCGCAGATTGGTGTTGTCGCTTGTAATAAACTGTAATAATTATAAACCTATTGGAGATGTTTTCTCCAGTCTGGATCAATTGTTAGCCGATGCGGATCAGAAAGATAATATAGAATATAGGGGACATTTCTAGATGGGACGGAAAAAGTATAGTGAATCGCGGCATTTCAATGAGATGTGGAAACATGTGAAAATGGCGAGAACTGCCGCATTGGCTGAATGCGATGAAACATTTCGCGTTACATGTGATCTTTGTGTGTGTCCTGATAATAAGCTAAAGCCCACGATTGAGAAAGTGTATAGGATCTTGAGAACGGAACTCAAAGTCGAATGTTACTTCAATGAGGCGGAAAAGAATATGCTTGATGGCAGGAAGATGGGAGCGATCATGTGCAAAGCGCTTATTAAGGAGAAGGTATTTTATTTTGATGAAGGACAGGCGCTTGAACTGTTGCAGCTGAGAAAAAAGGAATTTGGAGATAGCGCTGAGAATAAAGTAGACTTTAATAAATGGGTTGCAAATAATTTTTTTATAAATTACAAGGTTGCGTATCTGTTCAGCGTAGGTCTGGTGGTTGAGACAGCAAAGGAAAGACTACTGCGGGAGAACAATGTTTTGGGAAAAGCCTTAAATAAGCAGGGCTGGATGACACAGTATCCGGAAGAAAAAAAGATTGACAGTTTTAATGTGAGTATGGTACTGGGATTGGGAAAGGCTGATCTAAAGGGAGAAGACTTAAATATGTTTATGTATGCCATGCAGCTGTATCAGATAGAGCAGTATACGCTGGCAACATTACAAAGGTCGCTACAATTTGTTGAAGGAAATGATTGATCAACAGGGTGTTATGTTACTAGGGAGGAAACGGTGAAAGTAGTATTGTTAGCCGGGGGAAAAGGTACCCGGATCACGGAAGAATCAGAGTACAGGCCGAAACCGATGATCGAAGTGGGCGGCATGCCGATTCTGTGGCATGTCATGAAGGAGTATTCCTACTATGGGTTTCACGAGTTCATCATCTGTGCCGGGTATAAGCAGGATAAGATCAAACAGTGGTTCTCGAAATATTTCCTGCGGACGTCCGATATCACATTTGACTATACCGCGGGACACAATGACGTCACGGTACATCACAGCCGGACGGAGCCGTGGAAGGTGACGATCGTGGATACCGGGCTGGATACGATGACGGGGGGAAGGATCAAGCGGATCCGGAAGTATATAGAGGACGACACGTTCATGATGACGTACGGCGACGGTGTCTGCGACATCGACCTGCAGGATCTGCTGCGCTTTCATGAGAGTCACGGTAAGATAGCGACGCTGACGGCCGTGACGCTCAAGGAGAGCAAGGGAACTCTCGATATCGGGAAATACGGGGCGGTGCGTTTTTTCCGGGAGAAGAAGATCATAGACTCCAAACCCATAAACGCAGGCTATATGGTGCTGAATAAGGAGATCTTTGATTATCTGAAGGATGACCGCACTGTATTCGAGCAGGAACCGCTGGAGCGGCTGGCTGCCGAGGGGCAGTTGATGTCCTATCAGCACAATGGTTTCTGGCAGTGCATGGACACGCTGCTGGAGAAGCAGCAGCTGGAGCAGTTGATCGGGTCAGGAGAAGCGCCGTGGAAGAAATGGTAAATAGTAGATATTTATTGATGTTGTTGGTTGCCGCTGCGATGCTGCTGCCGCCTTTGCTGGCATGGGGGGAGCACATCTATCTGCGGCACGGGGATGTATCAGGAAAGCGCAGGGTATTGTATCTGCTGTTGTATTTTGTCCTGATCCATGCGGTTGTGTTTGGGGCGGCACATGTCCGGGGAGTCCGGGGATTGTCCCTTCAGACGGTGACCCTGACTTATGTGATCAAGCATTTGGGTTTTGGACTCATATGTGCACTGATTGCTCCTTTTTTCTGCTGTCTTATATTGGAGTCGGACATAACGCCGCACGGATTTCAAAAATACGGCAGGCGGCTTTTCAAGGATATCCGCAGATACAGCCAGTATGTGGTGCGTTCGGCGGGAGCCTATCTGCGGGCAGAGGTGGTCAATTCTTATCTGGACTGGCTGTGGTGGCTGATCGAACCTTTGTGCATGATGCTGATCTATACGTTTATATTTGGTTATGTATTTGGATCCTCGGAGCCGAATTTTTCCGTGTTTGTCTTTATCGGCCTGATCATGTGGAACTTTTTTTCGCGCAATGTTTCGTACAGCGTCAATGCGATCTCGCTGAATTTACCGATTATCACGAGAGTGTATCTGCCGAAATATATGCTGCTGGCGACACAGATCCTGGTGAATGGCTTCAAGCTCATGGTTTCCTATGGGATAACCTTTGTTATGATCCTGCTCTTCAGGATCCCGCTGACAGTCCATATCCTGTGGGCGGTTCCGCTGCTGTTTTTATTATTTCTGTTTACCTTTGCGGTGGGGACATTCCTGATGCACTATGGCGTGTATGTCAAGGATCTGTCGCATGTGGTCGGGATCGTCCTCAATATGATGATGTACCTGTCAGGGGTCTTCTATTCCATGAACCGTCTGCCGGCGCCGTTTGACGGACTGCTGGGGACGTTTAACCCGATGGCGTTTCTGATGAGTGCGATGCGGGACGCCCTGCTGTATGGGACGATGCCTGACTGGGGTGTCTATTTCGGCTGGCTCTGCGCCAGTCTGGTCATAGCCGCGGTCGGTCTATATACGATTTACTATAATGAGAATGCATACGCGAAGATCAGTTAGGATGGAGCAGGAACGGAGGAAAAATGGGAGAGCATGCGATTGATGTGAAAAATATAAGTATTCATTACAGGATACTGAACAGCGCTTCCGTTCGGGGAGGCTTCTGGGGAAAGAAGAAGCGGAATCTGGTGCATGAGGCGGTGAAGGATCTCTCCTTTTCTGTGGACAGGGGCGAGGTGCTGGGGATCGTCGGAAAGAACGGCAGCGGAAAATCCACACTGCTGCGCTCCATTGCCGGGATCTTTGCGCCGAATGTCGGGGAGATTGATCTGCATGGGTATACGGTGTCTCTGATGGCGCTGGGGATTGGGTTTGTCAGCCGGCTCTCCGGCAGGGAGAACATCATGCTCTCCGGGATGCTGCTTGGCTTTTCGGAGAAGGCGATCAGGGAAAAGATGGATGAGATCATCGAATTCTCGGAGCTGGGAGAATTTATCGACAGGCCGGTGGCGACATATTCCAGCGGTATGCATTCAAAGCTGGCATTTGCGATCACGGCTATGCTGGAGACAGATATCATGCTTGTGGATGAGGTGCTGAGTGTGGGCGACAGCCGTTTTCAGAAGAAGAGTTTCGCCAAGATGCGGGAGCTGATCATGGATGTCAATACGACGGTGCTGATCGTTTCTCACAATATGGAGACGCTTCGGTCATTGTGTGACAGGGTTTTATGGATCCATGACGGTGTCATGAAGGAGATCGGGGATACGGAGACGGTCATACAGCATTACAATGATTTTATGAACAAGTGACGGGGGATAGTCTGATTATGGAAAAGAAACCTTTGCTGAGTATTTGCATTCCAACAGTTGTTCGGGCTGAATATTTGAGACGGTGTCTGGAATCTCTGGTAGGACAGCCGGAGTTTTTTACGGAAGATGTGGAGATCGTTATTTCAGACAACGCTTCCTGGGATAAAGGAGCCACAGAGGCAGTGGGTAAGGAATATGCAGAAAAATATGAGAACATTCACTATTTTCGAAATGAGAAGAATGTTGACGACAGAAATTTTCCTACAGCATTAAGCCGTGCAAACGGTATTTTGCGCAAACTGAGCAATGACTCCCTCATATACAGGCCGGGAACGATCGCCTATATGTGTGATATCGCCAGGAAATATATGGATGAGAAACCGCATCTGTTTTTCCTGAATCCGAAAAGGGATCAGCCTGACAGGAGATCGAAAGTGTTGGATTTCGATCATTTTATGCGCAGAGTCAGCTTTAATGCCACGTGGATCGGGGCATTTACCGTGTGGGATACGGAGTGTCAGGATCTGATGGAGGATCTGAGCGGCTGTGACCTGAAGCTCTGGCAGGTCTGGAAGCTGTGCAGGATGTTTGAGAAGAGAAACAAGGGTGTGGTCTTATACAGACGTTTTGCTGATATGCAGCAGTTAAAAAACAAGCTTCTGACGATCAATCACGATCAGGTTTTTTATACGAACTTTATGACGTTACTGCGGCCTTCCGTCGAGAGCGGAATGTTGAGGGCCTCCAGCCTGGAGAAGATCGAGAAAGAGCTGCTGTTTGATTTTTTTACCCGCTGGATGCTTTTGTGGGAGCTGCAGATTCCCGGGTACACGTACACAGCGAATGATAATTTCAAGCAGCGCGTGCTGGATATATACAAGGATAAGCCATACTATCGGTTCTTTCTGCTGTACTATCGGATGATGAAGTACCTGACAGAGAGAGGTGTGCCGGTGATGGTGAGGGGAGGGAAGAAACGCTGATGAGACAGGTAATGTTGTTGGACTGTACGCTCCGTGACGGCGCTTATATCGTGGATGCCGAGTTTGGTACGCCGGCAATAAAAGGGATCATACGGAGGCTCCAGGAGGCCAATCTGGAGATCATAGAGTGCGGGTGGCTGAAAAATGCGCCGCATAAGGAGGGGACGACCTTTTATCATGTGCCGGATGATATCAAGCCCTATCTGATCGAAAAAAATATCAGAAAAAGCGGTAGCGCCCTGCTCGTCGCCATGATCGACTGGGACCGGTACGATCTGTCAAACCTGCCGCCCTGCGATCATCAGACGATCGATGCGATCCGGGTCGTGTTTCCCAAAGCGCATTTCAGGGAGGGGATCGCCCTCGGAAAGACGATCCACGAGAAAGGGTATCAGGTATTTTTCCAGGCGGCAAATACGATGTCCTATTCGGACGAGGAACTGGAAGCGCTCGCCGGCGCGGTCAACGTCTCCGATGCCCGCGCCCTCTCGGTCGTAGATACCTTTGGGGCGATGGATTATGAGGATATGGGGCGGATCGTCGGGATACTGGACCGAAATCTGAGGCCGGAGATCATGCTTGGATTCCACTCCCACAATAACAGGCAGATGTCGTTTGCCATGTCCCAGATCTTCGTGCAGAAGCTGTACGGGAAGCGGCGGGTGATCGTCGACGCCTCGCTCTGCGGTATGGGGCGCGGAGCCGGCAACACGACGACGGAGCTGATGGCAAGCTTCCTGAATAAGAAGTACCACACCGGTTATGACATGAATATGATCCTGGACACGATCGATACGTATATGGAATCCTTTCAGAGCCGTTATACATGGGGATATTCCACGCCGTATTTTATCGCGGGGACATACTGTGCCCATGTGAACAACATCGCATACCTGAGGGATAATCACAGAACCAGCGCGCTGGAGATGCACAGCATCATCAGTTCCCTGTCCGAGAGCCAGCGGGCGCAGTATGATTATGACCTGCTCGAGCAGAAGTATCTGGAGTACCGCAGTCAGGCGGTGGATGACCATGCGGTATATGACGCTTTGAGGGCAAAGTGGCGGGATCGCAGGATACTGCTACTCTCACCTGGCACTTCGCTGAAGAAGCAAAGGGAGGCCGTCAGGGCGTATATTGAGAAGGAGAAGCCTGTCTGCATCGGGATCAATGCGGTGAGCGTCGAGTATGAATATGATTATCTGTTTTTCAGCAATCAGATGCGTTACGCCTACGCGAAGGATGTCTATCCGGAGGTTCTGCAGTCCAAGGCAAAGCTCCTGCTGTCAAATATCAAAAACTGCGCGGAGGCCGGGGAGTATATCGTCAATTTCAATATGCTGATCAAGCGCGGATGGCCGCATTTTGACAATGCGACGATCCTGTGCCTGCGGCTGCTGAGCAAGCTGCACGTGAGGGAGGTAGTCCTGGCTGGGTTTGACGGCTTTTCGGATTCCCACAAGGACAATTATGTGGATGAGGAGCTGCCGCGGATCAATCCGGGGATGAGCATGGATGAGCTGAACGCGGAGATCCTCGAGATGTTCCGGGATTTCAGACAGTCCGTGCAGGGGCAGATGGATATTACGTTCATCACGGAATCTAAATTCGCTGAATGATCATATAGGAAAGGAAAGTGGAGCAGGTTGAAAGTATCAGATTATATCATTCAATTTCTTGCAGACTTGAATATCGATAAGGTGTTTTATATTGCCGGCGGCGGCGCCATGCACCTGAACGATTCCCTGGGGAGCAATCCGCGGGTGGAAGGGGTGTGCATGATTCATGAACAGGGGGCGGCGATCGCGGCGGAAGCCTATGCCAGGGTGCGTGAAGGTTATGGCGCCTGCCTTGTCACCAGCGGACCGGGCGGGACGAATGCCCTGACAGGACTTGCGGGAGCCTACATGGACTCCATACCGGTATTGTTCATCTCCGGTCAGGTGAAGCGGGATGACCTGCGGACGCCGGGGCTTCGGCAGTTTGGCATTCAGGAAGTGGATATCTTATCCATGGCAGCGTCCTACACCAAATATGCCGTGCAGCTGCGGGATTCGGCAATGATACGCTATGAGCTGGAAAAAGCCGCGGCGGTTGCTGTGAACGGGAGACCGGGACCGGTCTGGCTGGACATCCCGCTGGATATCCAGGCGATGCAGATCGAGCCGGATGAGCTGAGAGGCTTCGATGAGGCTCTGGAGGCATATCCGGCAAGGGATGCGGACGTTGATGAGACGATCGCCCTGCTGAACCGGGCAAAGAGGCCGCTGTTGATCCTCGGACACGGGATCCGGCTGAGCCATTGCGTGGAGGCAGCGCGGGAGCTGTATCAATCTCTCGGGATTCCGGCGATGGTATCCTGGAACGGCGTGGATCTGATTGAGGATGACAATCCGCTCTATTTTGGCCGACCGGGATCTGTGGGGCACAGGGCGGCGAACATCATACTGCAGAATGCTGATTTCGTATTGACGCTGGGAACCAGGATCAACCTGCTCAGCTCCGGGTACAATTATGACAGGTTTCTGGCGAAAGCCGTCCATGTCATGGTGGATATCGATCCGAATGAGATGGATAAGAAAAATGTCCATCCGCAGATAAAGGCAGTGTGCGATGCCGGCTCCTTTATACAGAAGATGCTTGAGAGAAAAACACAGATTGTGTCCAGGGACAGGTCAGAGTGGATGTCGTATTGCGGCAGTATATGGGAGAAATATCCCAATACGATTCCGGAGCAGGAGGCGGGTGAGGGATTTGTCAGCACCTACCATCTGATCGAGGAGATCTCCGCACAGATGAAGGCGGAGGATCTGTATCAGTTCACCAGTTCGGGAACCGCCGTGGATATCGCGATGAAGTCCTTCCGGATCAAGTGGGGACAGCGCGCGTTCCTGACCAAAAATCTGGCGGCGATGGGCTATGACATACCGGCGTGCGTCGGATCCTGTATCGCTTCCGGAAACCGCCGCACAGTGTGCGTGACAGGGGACGGGAGCGCGGCGATGAACATGCAGGAGCTGGAGGTCATCTGGCGTCGGAACCTGCCGGTGAAGCTCTTTGTGATAGACAATAAGGGGTACAGCATGATCTATGGCTCCCAGAACGGCAATTTCAAGGGGCGGCTTACCGGGTGCACCGGGGAGAGCGGACTCACGCTTCCGGATATGAAAAAGATAGCGGAAGCCTTCGGGATCAGGGGGATGCACATCGAGAACGAGGCGGATCTCGCACAGCAGATCAAGGCAGTCCTGGACTGCGACGGCCCCGTTGTCTGCACGGTAAATGCGGATATCACGCAGAAGATCGTTCCGAAACAGGCCAGCTATATGAAAGAAGACGGGCAGATGGCGAGCAGACCGCTCGAGGATATGGCGCCGCTGCTGGAACGCGGGGAACTGGATGAGGTGATGATAAAGGCGTAGACAGGCTGACATCAGACATTACCTGGGGGTAAACTGCGGAGAAGGCCGGGGGGGGATTCAGTCCTCCCCGGCCTTCTCCAGTGTGAAGATAAATTCCGTCCCTACGCCCTCCGTGCTGATCACATTGATGTTCTCGTTGTGGGACTGGATGATCTCTTTGGTGATGGAGAGACCTAGGCCGGTTCCCTTTTTATCCTTGCCGCGCGAGAGGTCCGTCTTGTAGAAGCGGTTCCAGATCAGCCGGATGCTGTCCTTGGGGATGCCGATGCCGTTATCCTTGACGGATACCAGCAGTTTGTTTGACTTCTCCACGGTCTCGATCTTAATAGAAGAATTCTTGTGGCTGAATTTGATGGCGTTGTCCACCAGATTGTAGAGCACCTGCTGGATCTTCACCATGTCTGCATTCACATACATCTCGTCTCCTGTCAGGACCAGATCGATGGATATCATCTTTTGGCGGCATGTTCCCTCGAAGGACATTGCCGTATTTTTGATGACCTGATTAATGTCAAATATGCTCCGGTCAAGGATCAGCCCCTTTGTCGTGAGGTTGTTGAGCGTGAGCAGGGAGTTGGTCAGTTTGGTCAGGCGGTCTGTCTCGTTCAGGACGACGCGGATATATTTCTCGTGCATCTCGGGGGGGATCGTGCCGTCGAGCATCGCCTCGAGATATCCGCGCATGGAGGTGAGCGGCGAACGGAAATCGTGGGAGATGTTTGCTACAAGGCGCTTCTGATTGTCCTCGCTCTTGGCGACCTCGCTTGCCATATAGGCGAGGGAGGCGGCGAGGTAGCCGATCTCGTCCTCGCTGTCGAGCTGAAATTCATACCGGAAGTTGCCGATGGCGTACTGCTCAGTCGCGTGTGTGATCTTGCGGAGCGGCAGATACACCATCTCCGTGAAGAAGAGCAGTATGATTAGCGACAGCAGAAAGAGGATCACCAGCGTGATATAGGATATGTTCAGGAGCGAATTGCAGGAGGCCTGCAGGTTTTCCACGGATGCGTGGATGACCACGTAACCCTTCACCTTGTATTTGGAGGTGATCGGCGCAAACGCAGAGATCATTTCCTCATCAAACATCCCAAAAAAATTACCGGTCGTGTAAAATGAATTTCCCGTAATCGTGGGACTGAAATTGGGGATGGTGGTGGGGTTTTCGATCTCAAGCGGCGAGCTGGAGTCCAGCACGATCAGCCCTGATGGATTGACGATCCAGATCGAGGCATCCAGGAAGGTGCCGATCGCCTCGATCTGACGCCATACAGATTCGAGCGTGATCTCACTGTTGTAGAGATCGGCGGCGTAGGAGTCGGCGACCAGCAGCGCTTCCTTGTACAGGGAGTCGGCGCGCTCGCGTTTCATGTGCTCAAGTGTCATGCTTGAGGTAAAGGTTGCCACGATGATAAAACCAAAAAAGGCAAAGATAAAGTAAGCCAGTACAAATTTTAAGTAGAGTGTCCGCTTCAATGAAAATCCTCATTTCTTGTTCTTTTATTTTGATCAGTTCTTGACTTCAAATTTGTATCCGACACCCCAGATCGTTGAGATGCGCCATGATTCGTGATCCTTGATCTTTTCGCGGAGACGTTTGATGTGCACGTCGACGGTGCGCGTGTCGCCGATATAGTCATAGCCCCAGATCTGGTTGAGCAGCTGGTCCCTTGTGTATACATGGTTCGGGGACGCAGCGAGGAAATATAAAAGTTCCAGCTCCTTGGGAGGCATGTCCACCGTTTTGCCGTGATAGAGCACGGAATAATTGGTGAGGTTGATGGTGAGGTCGGGATAGGTGACCTGCTTGGCATCAGAAACCGGTTCGGCAGGGGCTGCTGTCTTGTAGCGGCGCAGGACTGCCTTGACGCGCGCTACGAGCTCCTTTGTGTCAAACGGTTTCTCCAGATAATCGTCGGCGCCGAGCTCGAGCCCCAGCACCTTGTCAAACACCTCGCCCTTTGCGGACAGCATGATGATCGGTGTCTGTGCTCTCTGGCGGATCTCGCGGCAGACCTGATAGCCGTCAATGCCGGGAAGCATCAGGTCGAGCAGGATCAGATCCGGTGAGAAGCTGCCTGCTTCCTGCAATGCGGATTCCCCGTCATATACGATCTTCGTCTCGAAACATTCCTTTGTCATATACAGGGAGATCAGCTCTGCAATGTTTTCATCGTCATCAACGATCAGTATTTTTTGTTTGTTTGCCATTTTTTCTTCCTCATTCTTTTCGTTTTACTTAAATTCCACGATCGTCACGCCGGCATCTCCCTCGCCGTACTCGCCGAGGTGGAAGGATTTCACATAGGAGACACGTTTCAGGTGCTGCTGGACAGCCTGCCGCAGCGCGCCTGTTCCCTTGCCGTGCACGACACGGACACTGGGGGCATGGGACAGGTAAGCGTCATCGAGGTATTTGTCAAGCTCTGAGATCGCCTCGTCCACGGTCTTTCCGAGCAGGTTGATCTCTGCGGAGAGGGTTGCAGCCTTGGACATGCCGATAGCTCCGCCGCCGGAGCTTTTTCTGGAGCCGCCTGCACCGCCAAAGCCTTTTTTATAGGCAGCAGTGCCTGACATTGCGTCCTCGTTGATCAGTACCAGATCCTTGATATTGACCTTGGAGCGGATGATACCGCACTGTACGAAGAGGTCGCCCTTTGCGTCTGGCTTCGAGGAGATCGTGCCCTTTAATCCCATCGAGACCACTTTTACCATGTCCCCGGGTTTGATCTGGGTCGGTTTTAAGATCTTGTGCGTGGGTTTTTCCTGTGCAGCTGCGAGCTTTGTGTTTTTCTCCGAGATCTTGTCGCGCACTTTGGTGCGCGCTTTCTCCAGCTCCTGAATGGAGGTCTTGTTGACGCTGACTTTCTGGAAGTCCCGGATCGTCTCGTCGGCGACGTCCTTTGCCTCCTGCAGGATCCTGCGCGCTTCCTCGTTCGCCTCGCGCAGGATCTTGTCCTTCTGCGCGTCGAGGCGCTCCTGTTTCTGTTCCAGTTTCTTTTTCAGGGATTCGATCTCGGCTTTGTAGCTCTGGATCTCATTGCGCTCGTTTTCGATCGTGCGCCGGCTGGTCTCGAGATCTGCCAGCAGATCCTCAAAGCTTTCGTCCTCCTCGCTGATGTGTTCCCTGGCGGATGCGATGATCTCGTCCGGCAGACCGAGCTTTGACGAGATGGCAAAGGCGTTGCTCTTGCCAGGGATACCGATCAGGAGCCGGTACGTCGGGCGGAGTGTCTCCACGTCGAATTCGCAGCAGGCATTTTCCACGTAGGAGGTTGTGAGTGCGAACACTTTGAGCTCGCTGTAGTGCGTGGTCGCCATGGTGCGGATGCCCTTGTCGTGCAGGTGCTTTAAGATCGCGATCGCGAGCGCCGCGCCCTCCGTCGGATCGGTTCCGGCACCGAGCTCGTCAAAGATACAGAGGGAATCTTCGTCTGCATTTTCCAAAATAGAGATCGTGTTCGTCATGTGGGCAGAGAAAGTCGACAGGTTCTGCTCGATGCTCTGCTCATCGCCGATGTCCGCGTATACCTCCGTGAAGATGCCCAGTTCGGAGCGGTCAAGTGCCGGTATGTGGAGTCCGGACTGCCCCATCAGCGCAAAGAGCCCGACAGTCTTCAAGGAGACAGTCTTTCCGCCGGTGTTGGGGCCTGTGACAACCAGCAGGTCAAAGTCTTTGCCAAGATTGATGTCGATGGGAACCACTTTCTTCTTGTCTAACAGCGGGTGGCGTCCCTTGCGGATATTGATATAGCGGTCTTTGTTAAAGAGCGGGCGCGACGCGTTCATGTCGATGGCAAGCCCTGCCCTTGCAAAGATAAAATCAAGCTTTGTCAGGAGGCGGTAGTTGTTTGCAAGATCCTCGGTATGCTCTCCGGCGGCGCTACTCAGCTCCGCGAGAATGCGCTCGATCTCGTCCTTTTCTTTCAGGGCGAGTTCCTTGAGCTGGTTGTTCAGATCTACGACGACAGCCGGCTCGATGAAAAGTGTGGAACCAGTGGAAGACTGGTCGTGGACCATTCCTGGGACATTGCCCTTGTGCTCCGCTTTGACGGGGATACAGTAGCGGTTGTTGCGCATGGTGACTACCGCGTCCTGCAGGTAAGTCCGATAGCTCCCATTGACCATGTTGGTGAGCTGGCTGTGTATCTTTTCGTTGGTCAGGTGGATGCTGCGCCGTATGTGCTTTAAGGTCGGGCTCGCGTCGTCCGCGATCTCCTCCTCGGAGATGATACAGCGGTTGATCTCGTTCTGGAGCGGCGTCAGCGGTTCGAGGTTTGCAAAATAGTCCTGCAGACTGTCGGTGATCTCCTCGTCGTGCTCTGTGCGCGCAAAGGTCTTTGCCCTTGTGGCGCAGGCGAGGGAGGCCGAGATCTTTAGGAGTTCTACGGCGGAGAGGGCGCTTCCGATCTCCAGTGACTTGATACTGAAGCTGATGTCCTTGTTTCCGCTGAAGTGGATGCGCCCGCCTTTTACCAGGCGGGAAAACGCGTCGGAAGTCTGCTGCTGTGCCGCCTCGATCTCTTTGAGGCTGGTCATCGGTGTCAGTTTCTGGCACAGCTCCTTTCCGGGAGCCGAGCTTGCCTTGTCGACGAGCAGACTGATGATCTTATGATATTCAAGTATTCGCAATGCTTTATCGTTCATAATAGTCCTCCGTTTAGTTCATCATTGCACAGATATCAGGCACTGTCTTTCAACGGAATCTGCGCAGCACTGTACTAATAAATTCCCCGGATGCCGGTGTCGCCATCGAGGGTGTTCATGTTATATAGCAGTAATATATCCGTGATGTCCCCGTGTTCTGCCAGAAAAGAGGACGGTCCATCCCTGTAGTATCTGGTGTCGAGCACGTAGATCTTTTTGTAATGGTGCGCGAGGAAGGGCACCATGGAATTGGCGTAACTGTCCTTGATCAGCATCAGTGTATCCTGTGAGGCCGCCGTGCTGTTCTCGATCTCGACAAGCGGATGGATATTGTTGAGAAAGAGAGAGTATTTGTCTTTCTCTGCCACATAGTCGAGGTTGTACAGTCTGTCGGTCACTTCCCCCGTATCTGCATAGGTGACAGTCAGGTCATCTGCGGGGTTGGTGTATATCGTGATCGCGTCTTTCGGGTGGCTGTAATCGTTCACCTTGGAGTACAGCGTGCCGGCAAAATCTTCTGTGACGGTCTGCGCTTCCATGGATTCAAGTGACACGGGTGTCATATTTTTGGCATCGCAGTACGCGAGATAACCATAGTATGCGCCCAGCGTCGTCCAGTGATGGTCCGTGCGGTAGTAGATCTGTCCCTGCGCGGCGCCCTCATAAAGCCTGTCCGTGCAGTCGATCGCGGGAATGCCCGATGCATCGTAGATTGCGTCTGCAACCGCCTTCTGATCAGACGATGGAGCATACGCAGGGAGTTTGTCGCTGTATATGGTCACGGCTGTCGGCACCAGCATCAAATTCACGTCGACTTTTGCCTGACCGATCTTGTCGTAAAAATGGACGAGCGTGTCCGTTATGCGCGCTGTGTTCTGCGGTTTGGCGTAGGATTCGATGAGATAGTCGTCCTGCGCCACATAGACGTGGTTGATCTCCCTCCTGCCGCTTGCGATCTCCACGCCGCTCTTTAATCCCACAAAAAAATCCCGCTGCGGGAAGTGGTCGGCAAGCCAGTCGCCCAGCGACTCCGTGTATTCTCCGCCCAGCAGAGCCTTCGCGGAAAAGGACGGGAATTTTGTGAGATATCTGTTTTCATTTTCAGAAAATTCTTTCTTCGGACTGACGAGCAGGCATACGGACAGCGATAAGATGCCGATGCAGAGCAGGCATACGACAGCCCTTTTTATTTTCATGTTTGTGATCATTGTTATGGTATCCTTTCGGAAAATGGACAGTTAAAACCGGAAGTACAAAAACGGATTGTAGGTGTCGCTCACCATGTATGCCGTTGACAATAGAAACAGCAGCAGCATACCGATCCCGGCGCACGCGGACAAGATGCAGCGTTTTCCCGCGCCAAGCCCTGCTGCTTTCCGGCAGATCCACGGATATACCGGGCACGCGAGGACACATGCAGTGACAAGCACCGCGCCGTAATTGCCCAGGTACCACAGAAAACGGGTGTCAGCAAGCGTGTTTGACGCAAAGGAGAAGAGCAGGCCGATATAACCTCCAAGTTCTCCAAAGTCTGTGATCGCAAAGATCACGAAACCAAACACGACGATCAGAAACGCGTAGGCGTGCCGGATCCCTCTGGGTAATTTTGCAAGCAGTTTTCCCCATACGTATTTTTCCAGCATGAGCAGGATCCCGTAGTAGACGCCCCACAGGACAAAATTCCACGACGCCCCATGCCACATTCCGGTCAGAAACCATACGACGGCAATATTGAACAGGTGGCGCAGGACTCCCTTCCTGTTTCCGCCGAGCGGGATGTACACATAATCGCGGAACCATGTGGACAGCGAAATGTGCCAGCGCCGCCAGAAGTCCGTCACGGAGACTGCGGTCAGCGGGTAATTAAAGTTCTCATTATAATGAAAGCCGAGCATGTGCCCCATGCCGATCGCCATATCGCTGTAAGCGCTGAAGTCAAAATAGAGCTGCAGGGTAAAGCAGAGCGCGCCGAGCCAGGCTGTCGCGACACTCGTATCCGCAGCGCCCAGGGCGCGGATCTCCTCCCACAGGGCACCGGCCTGATTGGCGATCAGCACTTTCTTGAACAGGCCCATCATGAAGCGCAGGATACCCTGCTCAAATCCCTTCAGCGTGAGTCTCCTGTCATGCAGCTGTTCCTGAATATCGGCAAAGCGCACGATAGGGCCGGCCACCAGCTGCGGGAACATGGACACATAGGTGAGATAGGCCGTGTAGCTGTGTTCCGCTTTTACCTCGCCGCGGTACAGGTCGATGATATAACTCATCGTCTGGAAGGTATAAAAACTGATGCCGACGGGAAGATGGATCCCGGGCTGCGCAAACTGCGTGCCGAGCAAACCGTTTATGGTCAGGACGGCAAAGTCTGCATACTTGAAAAAAGCAAGTATGGACAGGTTGATGCAGATACTGCAGCACAGAAAAAAAGTCCGCCTGAACCGGGTCGTGCCAAAGCGTTCCATCAGCCTTCCATTTGTGTAGTCGAGCGCGGTCGAAAAAAGCATCAGCAGAATGTACAGCGGTTCTCCCCACGCATAAAAAATAAGGCTGAAAATAAGCAAAATCCCATTTTTCCATGAAAATGGGACTGCGTAATACAAGATCAGGCACAGCGGCAGGAAAAAGAACAGGAAAGGGATACAGCTAAAGACCATGATTATCCTCCGCTAAAATAGACCGCTTTCAATGATATCCGTGATCGCGTCCGCATTCTCGGATATCACGAGCCATATATAGTTTTCTTTTGTCTGGACTTTGCTCTTTTCCACGATCGCAAACTGTTCGGGAATATAGTTCTCCATCTCATTCTTCTTTTCGTCCACGACGGTCTGCAGACTGTCCTGCAGACTGGCCAGATCGTCGGTGTTTTTGAGCTTCATGATAATGATCGTCTCAGCCTGCGCGGCGTCCTCCGACATGGAGAAGACATATTCTTCCAGCATCGAGGCGTCGATGCCGTAATAATTGGAGATAAAGTCATCGTCCATGCACTGGGGTGACTGGAGCGTTACGGTCTGTCCGATCTCCCGGTAGATCTCGTCGATGGACTTGGTAGTTTTTGTGTCAGTGTTGTCTGCAGTATCCGAAACGGCGGTCTGATCCGTAGTATTTGCAGTAGGTACAGCCTTGTCTGACGAACATCCGGTGCAGACCAGCATAATGGCAGCCAAAGCTGCCACCGCTTTCGTAGATTTTATTGTATTCATGATCGTTATCTCCCTTTGTTTTCCTGAGGAACTGCTGCTTCTGAACTGGTTTCAATCCTGGATTTCGAAGCTTTTTTCGGCTCAGTCTCAGGTTTTTCGGTTTGTGCTTCGGGGCTTTCAATAGTGTCATTTTCTGCCTCTGTCATCGGCTTTGCGGCAGAGTCCGCGTCGGTTTCGGATCCATTTTGGCCGGCCTGCTCATTGGCATAGTCGATGAGCTTGGTCTCCCACAATGCGTATGCGGGGGTGGAGAGATGGACAAATCCGTCACTGCAGTACTCTTTGGCAAGGTTACCCTCACCGTCAGATATGGGGGTGCACAGATCGAGGTATCCCCAGCCGTTCTCTTCTGCCATTTCCTGCAAAAGGACATTGTACTGTGCGAGGTTTTCATTGTTCAGCTTTCCTTTGCCCTCACCTTTCAGGGTGTAGGTTACACTGATGATATGGATCTCGATGTCCGGCGAGCTTTCCTGTATCCTGCCGATCAGCTCTTTATACTGGTCGCGCGCGCCCTCGAGACCGAGGATGCTGATATCGTTCATTCCCAGCAGGATAAAAGCGCGCTTGCTGTCTGTAAGCGGGATCGCATCCCACACCTGGCATTTTTTTCCCTTGTACATGGGATGGACATTGTCGCCGGCCACAGGCTTCATGGCGTTGAATGCCGAATAGCTCCCGACAGCCAGAAACTGGATGTCGTGAACGAAAGACTGCTGTTTGGCGCTGTAATTGCGGAATCCGACCATGATCGAGTCACCGACAAAAACAGAATCGCCGTAATATGAGGCGAGTTCCTCGTCGGTGAGAGCTGCGGGAGACTGTGAGTCTTCGGCCTGCGCTTCTTTTGCCTGAGTCTCTTTTGTTGGTGCTTCTTTTGTCTGTGTGTCATCCGATGCAGCACATACGTATCCTCCTGTATAATTGCCTAGAGTGAGTATTGCTGTAAGTGCAGCGCACAGAAATTTTAATTTTTTCATAAATTTTCCTCTTTATCGTCCGTATTATTGAAAGATACTTATACAAAGCATATTCTAACATTTTTTTTATATTCCGACAAGGGATTTTTGATCAGTAAGCGCATGAAATTTTTGTCACAGGCTAAAATGCATTGACCATGGAAAATCTATCGGCTATACTATGATGGGAGGGAGGAGAGACAAGATGCGGATGAATGATGAGAAGAATGAAAATTCGGAATCTCCCGGGACGACGAGTGATTTTGAGTTTTTGCAGGAGAAGATCAAGGAACGGCCGGTCAATAAGAAAAGACTCCTGAAACGAACGATCATTACGGCATCCATGGCAGTGCTTTTCGGCCTGCTGGCCTGCTTATCTTTTTTGCTGCTGGAGCCAGTCCTCAACAACTGGCTGTATCCTGAGGAGGAGCCGGAGATCGTGACATTTCCGCAGGAGCAGGATGAGATGCGCCCCGAGGATATGCTGACAGAGGGGACGGCTTCGGGCCAGGAGGAATCTGCGGAGAGTGAGGCGGAGGAATGGGACAGCTCTTCCCACAGCAGCACGGAGGGGCAGGGCGCGGAGACAGGGACGGACGACGGTTCGGGTCCGACGGACGCTGATCCGCAGCAAACAGAGACAAAAGAGAGAGAGTCTGGCAGTACGGAACCGGAAAAGGATGGGGCAGTCGAGACGGATCCGCATGAGGAAAGTGCCGGTATGGAAGGGATGACCACGGCAAACCTGGCAGAAGATCCAAAGGAAACGGAGCCGTTTGAGCCGTTGAAACCGTATCAGACACAATATGAGGAGCTGTATAAGATTTATAATAAAGTCAAGCTGAGCATGGTGACGGTCACGGCGGTTCACTCCGATGTGGACTGGTTCAACAACACGGATCAGAGCGAGGGCACCACGGCCGGCGTCATCATCGCGAACAACAACCGGGAGCTGCTGATACTGAGCAGAAAGTCATCGCTGGACGGTGCGGAGACGATCAGGATCGTTTTCTGCAACGGCACGGATGCGGAAGCTGTGATCAAGCAGTATGATCAAAATACTGATCTGGCAGTGCTCGCGGTGGATCTGAAATATATAGGAGGGGACACGCTGGAATCTGCCATGGTCGCAACGCTGGGAAGTTCCATTTCTTCCGGCATGACAGGTTCACCGATCATCGCGGTCGGAAATCTTTTTGGCTACAAGGACACAGTCTGCTACGGGATGGTCACATCAAAGGGGAATGTCGTCACGATGGCGGACAGTGAGTACAAGATGATGACGACGGACATCTATGCGGGCACGAATCCCAGCGGGATCCTTGTGGATATGCGGGGCGAAGTGATCGGTATCATAGACAACAGCCATAATCATGAGGACACCAGGAATCTGCTCTCCGCAGTGGGGATAACTGAGCTGAAGGGACTGATCTCCAAGCTTTCCAACGGGGAGCGGATCCCCTATCTCGGAATCTATGCGCAGGACATCTCCGCGCAGGTAAGGGCGGAGATGGGGCTTCCACAGGGGGCATATATTGTCGATATCGATATGGACTCGCCCGCTATGCGCAAGGGCATCCAGAAAGGCGATATCGTGGTGCGGGTCGGTTCGCAGGATATCAAGAGCGCGGCGGATTATATGAATGTTCTGCGGAATGCCCGGACGGAGGGCAGCATAAACATAGTAGTACAGCGGGCAAGCGTCGACGCTTATGAGGAAATGCATTTTGTGGTGCAGGCAGAATTGGAAAGGATTGAATAAAAAATGAAATATATTAAAGATTATAAAGACGGCGACAGGGTATTTGACATCTATTTTTGTAAGTTCAAGAGTTCGGCGGTGACCAAGAATGGAAAGAGCTATGACAATGTGATCATTCAGGATAAGACCGGAACGCTCGATGCCAAGATCTGGGATCCCAACAATGTCGGGATCGCGGATTTTGAGGCGATGGATTATATCGAGGTGTACGGCGACGTCACAAGCTTCAACGGAGCGCTGCAGGTCAATGTAAAGCGCGTGCGCAGATGCGAGGCGGGTGAGTACGATGAGAGTGAGTACATGCCTGTGAGCAGGAAGAACCTGGATGGGATGTATGCGGAGCTGGTGCACATCATTGACAGCATCGAGAATACATACTTTCATGCATTGTTAAAAAAGTTCTTCGTGGAGGATGAGGCATTTGCAGCCAGGTTCAGGAAGGCATCGGCGGCAAAATCAGTCCATCACGGTTTTATCGGCGGACTGCTGGAGCACACACTCGGCGTCACGAAGCTCTGTGAGTATTACTGCAGCGCGTATCCCGTCCTGAACCGCGATCTGCTGCTCACCGCGGCGATCTGCCACGATATCGGAAAGACCAGGGAGATCAGCGCGTTTCCGGCGAATGACTACACGGACGAGGGACAGTTTCTGGGGCACATCGTGATGGGATCAGAGATGATCGGTCAAATGGCGCGCGAAATACCGGGATTTCCGCCGGTGCTTGAGATGGAGCTGAAACACTGCATCCTCGCGCATCATGGGGAATATGAGTTTGGTTCCCCTAAGAAGCCGGCGCTAATAGAGGCGTTGGCACTCAATTATGCGGATGACACGGACGCCAAGATGGAAACGTTCATGGAGATCCTGGAATCATCGCAGGAATCAGGCTGGCTTGGCTACAACAGGCTGTTTGAATCCAATCTTAAGCGGACAGTGTAAGTGCGCCGTCCGGGATCAGGAACACAGTGGTCTGTGATGAATCGTGCGGCCGGACAAAAGCCATGCAAATAGATGGGAGATCAAATTGGAATACAGAAAAGACGATATCATAACACTTTGTATCGATGATATGGGCATTGACGGGGCGGGAATAGGGAAGATCGACGGCTTTACGTTTTTCGTCAAAGACGCGGTGATCGGTGATGAGATCGAGGCAAAAGTGATAAAAGTGAAAAAGGGGTATGCGTATGCCCGGCTGATGCAGGTCATCAGATCCTCGCCCGACCGTACAGAACCAAAGTGCCCATATCACCGTCAGTGCGGTGGCTGCCAGATCCAGGCGCTCGACTATACGGCACAGCTCTTATTTAAGGAGAGGAAGGTCCGCAGCAATCTGGTGCGGATCGGCGGACTGCCAGAAGAGCTGCTCGACAGGACGATGGAACCGGCCGTTGGCATGGAGGAGCCGTTTCATTACAGGAACAAGGCGCAGTTCCCGATCGGCGTGGACAGAAATGGCGGGCTGGCTGCCGGTTTTTATGCAGGCAGGACTCATTCCATCATACATAATACGGACTGTGCACTCGGCGTGAAGGAGAACCAGATTATCCTCGAACTGCTCCTGGATCACATGAAGCGCTATAAAATACCGCCGTATGACGAGACGGCCGGAAAAGGACTTGTCCGCCATATCCTGATTCGAAAAGGTTTCACATCAGGAGAGATCATGGTGTGCATCATCATAAACGGCAAGGAGCTTCCACAGGCGGACAGGCTGGTGGAGGAACTGGCAAAGATTAGGGGAATGACCAGTATATCTGTCAATATCAACAGGGAAAACACAAACGTGATCATGGGAAAAGAGTGCCGCACGATCTGGGGGCGCGACACGATCAGCGACGTGATACACATGCGGAGCATAGAGCGTATCAATGCCGGCGCGGAGCGTGGAGCTGTGCCGGCTGACTGCTGCGGGATCACGTTTGCCATCTCGCCGCTGTCCTTCTATCAGGTAAACCCGGTCCAGACGGAGAAACTGTACAGCATCGCGCTCGACTATGCGGGGCTGACCGGGACAGAGACCGTGTGGGATCTCTACTGCGGCATCGGAACCATTAGCCTGTTCATGGCGAAAAGGGCAAAGCAGGTCTACGGTGTCGAGATCGTCGGACAGGCGGTCGCAGACGCGAGGGAGAATGCCAGGCGCAACCACATAGAGAATGCCTGCTTTTATGAGGGAAAGGCAGAGGAAGTCCTGCCAAGGCTCTATGAGGAGCAGGGGATCCGCGCGGATGTGATCTGTGTGGATCCGCCGCGCAAAGGATGTGATCCGGCATGCCTGGAGACGATCGTGAAAATGGCGCCGGAGCGGATCGTCTACGTGAGCTGCGACAGTGCCACGCTTGCGAGGGATCTGAAATATCTGTGCGCAAACGGGTATGAACTGCGGCGGGGCAGGGCGGTGGATATGTTTGCGCAGACGGTGCACGTAGAGTCAGTAATAATGATGCAGCTTGTGGAAAAATGAAGAATTTGGCACTAAAAACCACAACATCTTTGTGGTTAAAGTCAAACAAGTTTGACTTGGGGCGAAAGTTGGCGAAAAATTCAACCAATTTTTGCCCTCTTTTTTTGCCCGATTTTATAGATGCAAGTGCTTGTCTAACGACGATCACGGGGTGAAAATCGCTTTGAGGCAGAATTTGGAGAAAAAATGATGAAAAATGCGGAAAGTCCAGCTAAGAAATGTCAATAGGTAATTCGAGAAATTTATAAAAAATATTTATTATATCCAGTTTCTAAAAAAGGGTAACTTTAATAAACCCACCTGTGTGGAAATTTGGAATTATGGCTGATATTTAGGCTACATCGTCAGATTTTGGAGAATGTTCCTCTTTATAGAGTTTACAATGCTCCTGCGGCGTGATCATTTCAAACGGCTTATTATCCCTTAGCATGGCAAAAATGATGTTGCAGATTTTATGCATCACAGCCCCGAAAGCCACATTTTTCTTCTTGCTTTTACATTTATCGGTATAGTAGCTGTGGATAACCGGGTTTACGGGCATTTTGGTTCCCTTATCAATTTTAAGGTTATTGAGTGATACCATGTGCAGGATGCGTCTGGCAAGGCTGGAGCCCCTCTTGGACATATGTACTTTGTCTCCGTTGAATTTGCCGGACTGTTTTACGGCAGGATCTAATCCAAAGTAGGCATAAAGTTTTTTGGGGGAAGAAAACAGGTCAAAGGAACCCATTTCTGCGATCAGCACAACGGCGCTCAGGAAACCTACACCCCGCAGGGACTGGATAAGGCAGATCTGGTCATGGGCCGGTTTTCCCTGTAATTCATCCACCGCTTTGTGAAGTTCTTCAAGTATGGAATCAAGATGTTTTTGATACTCACGGTAGGTTTCTATGTACAGTTTGATCCGTAGTGCATTGCTCGGAAGTGCGCGTCCGAAAACAGTGGCGTCTTCTGCGGCAGCATGCAGGGCATTATATTTGGAAAGGGCATATTTTTCACCAAAACGTGCGGTTTCTCTGATGATTTTAATAACCTCGTCCTTTGGCGCGGCAAGCATGTCTGCGGCAAGGGGATACGTCTCAAGCAGTTTAAGGGAAGCCAGCGTTGTGATTTTGCTGAATACCTGCAGGTATGCGGGAAAGGACACCTTAAGCTCCGCATTCAGTTTCAGGACTATTGCGGACTGCATGTCCTTGTAGTAATAGTAGTCCCGCACCATGTTCCGCAGGTCAATGATTGCGTTATCCGGGACGATGGAAGTTTTAAGTGAGGCATCCAGCCCAACTTTTGCAGCCTTTTTTGAGTCAAATTTATCATTATGCAGTTTCCTTACGTTCATATTTGTGCTATTCTTAGTAATGATAGGATTAATGACGGAGCAGTCAAAACCCTTATCACGGAGGAAGCACAGAAGCGGGATGTGGTATATCCCGGTAGACTCGAGGAAGCAGCGGCTTTTGAGAGAATACATTTCCTGTGCTTCCTTTATTTTTGTGACGGCCAGTTCCCGGGAGTGCGGATCGGAATGGACGATCTTAAACGGTTTACCGGTAAGCGTGCCATTGGGGAGCATGATGGACATCCAGGTGAAGTCTGCGCCGACATCAAGCCCGACTGAGAGATAAGGTGTACAGTTAAGCATCTGAAGTACTTTCTGGTATTGCATGATATTTATCCTTTCCGGCAGGCATCCATTTCCAAAAGGTGGATACACAACCTAGCGGCTTATACAGGTATAGCCAGTGGCTTCCTAACCAGCCAAAACATAAATCACCACCGAATGGACTGACAGACTTTCTAAGAGGTATGGCCAGTGAAGAAATCCACCGGGTCCCAAGGAGTGAACGTCAATGATCCTGCCTTCGATAATTATACCTCTATGTATAGTCTGGTGCACTTGTGGAAGCCAAAGGCATGATAAAATATTTCTATATGATAGCATCTGATGGTGGAAGGAATATTCCCCTTCAGCTATCTATTTGACTTGACTTTGTAACTTATTAACTATAGCTCTTGTAGCTATATCATTATTATACTAGGAGTGAAGGAGACGATGAGTATAGCGGAAAGATATGAATTAAGGTTGAAACAGGTAGAAGAGGAAGCGAACAGGGAAAAGGAAAAAGCGAACAGGGAAAAAGAGGAAGCAAACAGGGAAAAAGAGAAAGCTATATATTGTATGGTAAAGGCATATTTTAAAGTTCAATTTGGAAAGGATGAAGCATATGCCTCTATATTGGAGGATAACCCTGATATTTCTACCGAATCGCTAAAGGCGGCGATTCAGCAGATTTATGAGGAAGCGTGAGGGTTAAGAAAAGGACTGTCAGGAATATTTTGACAGTCCTTTTGAGAACATTAGGATTTAATCGATTCTTGACAGATCGGTTAAACGTCTTTGATATCTGCCATTTTCCGAAAAACTGCCTGTTGGTTTAGAAGTTCTGCCTGTTTCTGTGCGGGTAGTTTTTCGAAGATCTGATCGTAATCAATGTCTCCCATATTCATAGTTTCTGCATATTGGATCAACTGAGAGTCAAGCCATTCATTCCACAGATAATCAAACATTTCCTGACTGTCAGTAAAGGTTTTGACGATGTCAAAGCCATGCGGAGGGGTATAATAAAACAGTGCGACAAAACCATATCTTCCAACATCAAGCAAAATGATATCATCTTCTTCCAGAATAGAAAAGACAGACGCTACCTTTTTACATTTTTCGTGTTCTGCGTCAGTGATATATTTTCTTCTTTTCATTAAGGTCTCCTTTATTGTACACGCGGTTTTTGGCGAAGATCAACTGCATTTTTTCAGAAAATATGCCTTTTTGCACATTATTTTTTCTTGTTTTTCTTTTGGCAGAGATTTTAGGATATCGGGATAGTCGAGATCCAGCAGTGGTGTTCCGATTGCAAGTGTAAAAACCTGTTCATGCCACCATTCCTGCCATAAGTTATTGAATAAATCCTTACTGTTGGTAAATGTGGTCATTTTATGAAAGCCATAGCCGGGTTCAAAGCAGAAAAGTTTTACAAATCCATATTTTCCTGTATCTTTAACAGTAATGTCAAGCTGGTCATAGAGTTCTGCAAATGCAGTTACAACCTTTTGGCAGGCTTTTCTTTCTATGTCTGTGATAAATGTTTGTTCTTGCATAATAACTTTCTCCTAAATAAGATGTGTTTAGATATTAATAATTCTGTACATTTTGTACAGGTGTAATACATGATTCTTATGTTTATTTTATGTTATAAAAATATAATATAAATTATAACATATACTAAACCTAAAATCAAACATAAAATATAACTTGATGGAGGTGAAACATGAATGACAAAAAACTGGTGATAAAATCTAAGAAAACAAAAGGAGAAGATGGATATAGGGTTTTTTCTATTAGGATAAAAGAAGAAACAGTTATGCAAATCGATGACATATCAATAAGAACAGGGCGCAGTAGGAACGAGTTAATAGGACTTTTCTTGGAATATGCCTTGGAAAAATGTGTAATTGAAGGGGAAAATGATTGAGTTTGGGAAATATACTAATGTAAGAAAAGGACTGCCAGGAAAAATTTTGACAGTCCTTTTGGGAATATTAAGATTTAATCAATTTTCGATAGACCAGCATAGAGAGTGGCGCGTTGGTTAAGAGGAATTTTTAACATATCCATAACTTGGTCTGTATCCCATCCAGTGCTGTCTATTAAATTTTGGATGTCAAGCAGTTTTCCCTTTAGCAGTCCTTCCTGTAATCCTTTCTGTAATCCTTTCTGCAGTCCTTCCTGCAGTCCTTCTTCACGGAACATTTCCATTGTTTCCATTTCATTGTATTCAGTTAGGCACATATCTTTCACCTCCGCCCTGTTTGAAATTATGAATTTTTTTATTACAAAATCTTCTGGCATTTCATCGATCGTCTGGTCAATGGCAATGCCAAATTCCAAAGGCTCTTTATTTGGGTTATTGTTGTTGGCTGTATGGTTCATTCTGGCTTGTGATACAAACCATGCATATTCTTCGAGTGGTTTACATGCTGTCAGAAGTTCTTTGTTATGTCCGTGATTGATATTCAGCATTCTGACTTTTACTTCAATATCAGGATTGGCTTCCTGAAAAATTCTTTCAATTTCAGCGGATATTTCTACATCGTCAGATACAATTTTATTTTTCTCATTTCTATCAATAATATTTTGACGAATTTCTTTTTTGAAGGCATCAGAGAGGCTTAGGATGACTTCATCCTCCTGTTCGTCTTCTCCATTATAAAAGACAACGAGTTTTGGTAGTGGGAGAGGTAGCAGGGATTTGCCATATATATTCAAATTTGATAATTGAATAAATTTTTGGTACAATTTTCCGGCATACATAAACTCGCGGATAGGCATATTGGGATTGTAGGAGCTTTGCTGTTCATATACTTCAAGGGATTTGTACAAGCTTAAGGTTTCCGATACAAGGATGGACAGGTCGTTTTTCATACCCATGTAGACTACATCCTCTATGGTGTTGATCGTTATGCTGGAGAGATCTTTATGGGAGGTTCCATGAATGGCATTGTAGAGAGACAACGTCCAATGTTTGTTTTCTTCCCGGCCAAAGAGAAAGCTGAACAGACGGGATTTGTACTGTCTGTTTACACTGCCATGTGTCAGCTTCTTTGATTCTGGTATTCGCTCTTCTGATCTTTCCTCTGTGTTTCTGACACTGCTGTTTTCTGACATAGCCTGCCGCCTCCTGTAGTCTACTATATGATTATTTTATCATGAGGAGAAGGTGATGGCAAGTGTTATAGCTGTTTACATATATTATTTCTCCTCGACTATACACTTATCCAAAGCATACGCAAGAAAAGTTCCTATAAGCTCATTCCTGCTGTGACCTGTTCTGACAGAAATATCATCGATCTGCGCGACGATTTCTTCTTTGATCCTGATCGAGAAAACTTTGTACCCGTCCTCCCCTTTTGCTTTTTTAGGCTTTATCACCAATTTTTCATTTGTCATACAGCACCTCCGTATAATGATATTTTATGTTTAGATCCAGGTGCAATATATGCTAAGATTTATGTTATAAATTTATGCTCAAAAATGTAGTGATAAGTGTCTTTGCCTGTTAGAAACAAACTTTTCGTGGCAAAATTCCCCAAACCGCTTGATTCTTTTCCGGTACAGACCGATATAACATATAGAAAATCATACTGTCGTGTGATCAGTGTGAAATCAGAGATTTCATCATCCTGGTCTGAGAGTCCGGTGAATCGGGCGAAAGGGAGATATAGAAACTTGTTTCAGTTGTAAAACGGAAAATGATAGGGGTTAATTATGAATATTTCAATGGCAAACAGTCCGCTTTCAGTTCTCACACAGCACTATGGCAAGGGGCTGAAGAGCACGGAGGAGAAGGTCGAGAGATTCCAGAAGACACAGTCGCAGATCGACTTTTATGAGGGAAAGAAGGCAGATCTCAAGAACATGCACTGTGGGACGCTGGAGGAGATCGCGCAGAAGCTGGAGTTGTTCAACAATTATAATGACCAGATCGCTGCAGTGAAGAAGCAGTTCAATAACGAGCAGATGATGCACTGCATGGATGAGGCGCAGGAGCTCGGAGAGAAGATCGCCGAGGCTGCCGAGAAGCTTGAACCCAAGACTGCAGAGGAGCGGCGTGAGGAACTCGTCAAAGAGGCACTCGGCATTGAGGACGAGGGCGGTATTCTCGATGAGCTGCTCGAGGAGATGCCGGAGGAGGCGCTGCAGGAGACACTTGAGGAGATGCTCACGGATGATAAGGTGTTAAAAGAAGCGCTTGATGAAGAAATGCCGGAAATCGTGGAGCAGGAGAAGATTACCCAGATGTATCTCGAACAACAGTACATACCTGTGGACATTAAGGCATAGGGCGAGTTGGTTGCATGCTGAAAGAGGATCAGAAAGATTCAGAGGTCAGATACAAAAATCCATCGGTATATGAGAGATATGTCAGAAAACATTTTGAGTGTATGCGGGCAGACGAATATCAGGTAAAGATCAGTGAGCGGCTGTATTACAGGGCGACGAAGGATAAGAAGATCGAACAGTGGCTTGAGATGAACCTGGCCATGCTGCCTTGTTGTATGAAGAGTCTGAGCGATATGATCACAGTTACGGGAGGACATATCGTGAGCTGTGTCTGCCATATGGACAACTATAACAATATCAGCACCGAGATCTGTGCGGCGGACCGGTTCAGCGGGAGCGGACGGCCGGGCAGTGACAGGACAAATCGCTCTGTCATCAGGACGACGACTGTCGGAGAGATCGAGGAGCAGGTGAGGTATAACAGTATATTTTGGACACCCGAGGCGGAGAGCGCAGGCTTTAAGGCGAAGGCGTAAAAATATAGAGATAAGCGGTACAGGCTGAAACGGAGTTCAGCCGCATTAAGGATCAGGGAGGGATGAACTATGAGTACCATTTCTGCGGGTACGCCCGCTGTTGCAGAGAGCGTTTCTGCTCACTACAACACATCAAAGACAAACAGGAAGACAGATGAGAAGAGGGAAGACATCGCGATCACAAAATCAGATGGTTCCACGGAAACTGTCAAAAAGACAAAAGTCAGTGGCAGGACGGTCGGGAGTCCTGAGTTGACGGAGAAGGCTGCAAAATATTACGAGGAATTGAAAAAGAAATATGGAAATCTGGATTTTATTCTCGTGAGCAAAGACCAGAAGGAATACGCGAAGGCAAACGCCTCAAGATATTCCAATCCGAACAAGATGGTCGTTCTGATCGACGAGGAAAAGATCGAACGCATGGCGGAGGATGAAAAATTCCGCAGCCAGTATGAGAGCATTATCTCACAGGGAGCAAACGGCCTGACGCAGTTAAAGAGCAAGCTTGCCAATATGGGACTGAATGTAAAGAGCTGTGGCATGAATGTGTATGATAATGGCGCGACATCGTTCTTTGCGACGATGGACCAGTCCTTCAAGGCGCAGAACAAGACCGCGCAGGAGCGTCTCGCCAGGAAGAAGGCTGCGAAAAAGGCGGAGGAGAAGAAGGCCGCCAGGAAAGCGGAGGAGAAGAAACAGCAGGAGAAGCTGGAGGCCGGACGGGCGGAGAAAAAGGAGATCCGGGAAGAATTCTTCGAGAGTGATGAAGATGGCGAAGTGACTTTTACGGCAGACTCGATCGAGGATCTGATCAGTCAGATCGAGAATGCAGACTATCTCATACGAAAGGATATCCGGTCGAGTTTTGAGAGACAGGTCGGACAGCGGTTTGATTCTACGATCTGAGATCAGGAATGCGGATGGTTACTGGGAACGGAGTGAACAGTAATTGCGGATGTTGTCTGATATGGAGAAATACCGCACGAAAAAGTGACAGGAGTATAAAATTATGATACAATGTATGTAACCATATGGGGTGGTAAGCTCTGGGTGGTTACATACATTTTTTATGCAAAGGAGGAGAAGAGGATGACAGGAGTAGTAGTTGCAGTAGTGGTGATAATCGTTTTGGTCGCATTGCTGTGCATGGGATACGTGAAGGCACCGCCTGATATGGCGTTCATCATATCAGGCATCAAGAAAAAGTCGAAGGTGGTGATCGGAAAGGCGAGTATCAGGATCCCTTTTTTTGAGAGGCTTGATAAGCTGAACCTGCGGCTGATCCCGATCGATGTCAAGACCAGCAACGCAGTCCCTACAGCGGATTATATCAATATCAATGTGGATGCCACAGTCAATGTGAAGATCAGCAATCAGCCGGACAAGCTGAGGCTTGCGGCGGAAAATTTCCTGAACAAGAACACAGAGTATATCGCAGGGGTGGCGAGGGAAGTGCTCGAGGGCAATGTGCGTGAGATCGTGGGGCGTATGCGCCTTGAGGAGATGGTGTCAGACCGTCAGAAATTTGCCGAGCTCGTCAAGGAGAATGCGGAGCCGGATCTGGCGGCGATGGGATTGGATATCATCAGTTTCAATGTGCAGAATTTTGTTGACGGGAATGATGTCATAGAGAATCTTGGTATTGACAATATCGTTAAGATCAAGAAGGCTGCGGCGATCGCGAGAGCCGAGAGCGAGCGTGATATCAAGGTGGCGCAGGCTGCGGCGGACAAAGACTCAAATGATGCGGCAGTGGCGGCGCAGACTGAGATCGCCAAGAAACAGAATGAGCTTGCCATCAAGAAGTCGGAGCTGCAGATGGAGGCGGACACCAAGAAGGCGATGGCGGATGCAGCCTATGCGATTCAGAAGGAAGAGCAGCGCAAGACGATCGAGATCACCACTGCGAATGCGGATATCGCGAAGCAGGAGCGCGAGATCGAGTTGAAGCAGAAGCAGGTCGCGGTCAAGGAACGCGCACTCGAGGCAGAGGTGAAGAAACAGGCGGAGGCGGAAAAGTACGCGGCGCAGCAGAAAGCGGATGCAGCGTTGTACCAGCGGCAGAAGGAAGCTGAGGCACAGCAGTTTGAGGCACAGAGAGAGGCGGAAGCGAAAAAGGCGCAGGCGGAGGCTGACCGCTATTCCAGGGAGCAGGAGGCTCAGGGTATCAGGGCATTCGGCGAGGCAGAGGCCGCTGCAGTGCGGGCAAAGGGTATCGCGGAGGCGGAGGCGATCCAGGCAAAGGGGCTGGCGGAGGCGGAAGCCATGGAGAAAAAAGCGGAAGCTTACGCGAAATATAATAAGGCGGCTGTGGCCGAGATGATGATCAAGGTACTTCCGGACATTGCAGGAAAGATCGCAGAGCCGCTGGCGCAGATCGACAAGATCACGATCATCGGCGGGGACGGCGGTGCTGGCGGGGTTGACCAGGTGGCGGGGAATGTTCCTGCGGTGATGACAAAGCTGTTTGAGTCCATGAAGGAGACGACAGGGATCGACCTTGCGAACATCATCAACGCGGAGTCGTATGACGCCAAAGTCAACAGAAATATCACAGTGACCGGACTTGACGGTGTGAATCTGTCGGTGAAGCAGGATCCGGAGGAATTTTCAGAAAATTGACCGCAATTTACGGGAATTTTCATAAACTGTATTAACATTTCCAATGTTGGTGCCGATATATATTACGTAAACGAGGATGGAACCTGACCTTACAAGAATAGCATGATACAGGCGGATAGGAAAGGATAGGAATACAGTATGAATATCAACAGTTCAAGAAATGCGCTCTTAAGATCGAGAAATTTACGCAGTGCCAGAAGAAGCCGTGCAGGCAAGATCATCAGCAGCAGGACTTCCGGGACGCAGAGCAGTTCAAAGTCAAGCTCAACGAAGAGAACAACCTCGAGGACTACTGCCCTGATGCAGACCAGACAGATCGTGATGTATGAGAAGATGGAAAAGTCTGCGAACAGCCTTCAGGGTAATGTGGAGAAGATGCTCAAACTTGACGGCATGACCTATACAGAGGATGAGACTGGCAAGAAGGCACAGGAGAATGATAAGAATAACCTGATCAAATATATCAAGGACTTTGTAGCGAATTACAATGAGGTATACAGCAACCTGTCAGATATAGGCGGAACGACGAACAATGCGCATAAGAAGACGCTGGACAGTATCGTGTCCGCGAACAAGGCTGATCTGGAAGCTTTGGGTATCACTGTATCAAAGACTGGAGAACTGACAATTGATGAAAAGACGCTGGAGAGTGTTGATTTCGACAAGCTCAAAAAAGTGTTTGCGAAGGATGGCGGATTTGCGGATAAAGTCAGCGGAAAGATGGGACTCATAGAGAACAATGCATCGAGCAGTCTGAATGCGCTGGATAAGCTGTACGGGACAACGTCCACTTACAACAAATTCGGGACGAGCAATTCCTACTTTAATGGACTGAACAATTACGGCAGCGGTTATTTCAATAATTCTTATAATTATGGCAATTATGGCAATAACAGCAGCTGGTATTTCTGATCAAACAAGCTCCTAAATAATCCTAAAATAATTTCCAAACAATAGAAGCAGTTGTGGTATGGATACAGCTGCTTCTTTTGTTTACCGCTCAAATTTCTGTCTTTCTTTTTTCTCTTTCTTGTTGGTATACATGATCTTGTCGGCCCGGTTGTAAGTATCTTCCAGTTTTTGGTCTGTATCAGGGTCATAGACTGCATAACCATATGCGATCTGCATTTTTATTTTGGATTCGTTGTTTTCACGGTTTGAAGCGTCGACACTTGATTCGAGCATCGCGAGGTAGTGTGTCATGTCGACCGTGGATGCCTTTTCGATCAGTGTCACAAATTCATCGCCGCCGACTCTGTAACATCTTCCGATCCCGCCGAAGATCTCATGGATGATCGCGGCGCAGTTCTTTATATAGATATCGCCTGCGCTGTGGCCAAAGGTGTCATTGACATGCTTTAAATTGTTGAGGTCAAAGTCGAGCACCGCGATATCTGCCGGGTTTTCAGACAGTTCAGCAAAATCCTCATTAAAGCAGGTACGGTTTTTGAGGCTGGTCATCTGATCCGTGTAGGCGAGCGTCTGGTAGACGTTTGCCTCCTGTCCCATCTTCATGAGGGAGGTGGACTCCTTTGCTGAGGAGAGGCCGAGCGCGATGATATATATGAGGAATCCCAGGCGTCCAAACGCGTTTCCGTCCCATGAGCCGGAGTAAAATCCAAATATGTCCAGCATGAGGGTGATCACACAGACGATGACACATGCGATGTGGATCTTGACTGTGCATGAGTGTACATCGTTTTTGATAAGGATGCAGGACTGTACCAGGATGATCGCCGCAAGAATGACCATCATGGCATGCGTTGTCCAGATGGATTCCCTCAGATCTGCGATCCCGGTAACCGCGAATAACAGACAGAGGGCGATCTGCGCGAGATTTACACGACAGAACCAGTTCCAGATCCTGCTCTCGTCCTCATAGAAGGTCTGGACAAACATGGCAAACGGAAAGGAGAGCAGCATCAGCGACAGGAACGACAGGTATGAAGTTACCAGATTGTTCTTTAGAAGCAGCGTAGTCAGACTGCACTCATTGATGGACCATATGGATAAAAGTATGGAAAAAATCCCTAGTTTTAACAGTTTTCCGCTTGTATTGATATTACGCAAGATGAATATGTAGTACAATACCAGAACAATACCAAGGACGAACATGGCGATACAGAGCGTAAACGGAAGGATGTCCCTAGTTATGATATAGGCAGGAAGCGAAAATTCATTTCCCATATACATGTCAGGTACATTCTTCAGGCAGGATCTGTACGGGCTGGTGATGACGATCTCAAGATCGCTGGTGTCGTATGGCAGATCGATAATATTCCAGCAGTAGCCAGGGGAATCTGACAGCGGATTGTTGTTGGCTATGGGATATTCATAGATAAGGCGGCCGCCGGCATAAACCTCGATATTCTGATGAACTGAATAAAAAGCAAGGATATTACCGATAGAAGGATCGACTGTGACCGCGCCTGAGATCACAGTCTTTTTCATATGAAATGTCGTCCTGCGGTCTGTCCAGTGTGAAACTGCATGAACAGACCGCTGCTGCCGGGTATCGGTCGCCTTGTCATAAAAAAGGATGACGATCAGAAATATGAAAATGGCAGTACAAGCCAGAATGTATAAAATATTATTTTTTTTCACGCTGCTTTTATTCATTTGTAGTTGTACCCCTGCTTATAAGATACTATCATTATATCATAATCAGGGATATATGCCATTTGTTTTTTATAAAAATAGTAAAATCATCTAAAATCGTTCAAAAAATGGTTTATTAGTTCAACAGATAGATCATAAAGTTAAGATACCCGGCGTAAGTCACCCACAGAAAGTACGGGATCTGCAGGTAGGCAGCGGCGGTGTCAAGTCTGCTGAACTTGAATATCATTTTCAAAAGGCCGGTCCACAGTACCACGATCCAGATAAACGCGAACAGAAACGTGTGCATATTAAAGAAAATGACAGGCCACAGGAAGTTGAAGATCAATTGGAGCGTGTAGTTGAGCAGGGCATCAAAAACATCATCGGGGTAGGCAGCCCTCAGCAGATAGATGCGCGCGCAGCTGACGCCCATCAGGAGGTAGAGGGGTGTCCACACGATCGGAAACAGTATGGCGGGCGGCGCCAGCGGCGGTTTGCGCATCAGGGAATAGATATAGACGTTATCGCGGATGAGAAAGGCCGAGAGACCGCCGGTGCCGAGGGCGATCAGGATTGAAATGAAGTATGGTTTTAATTTAGCCCACATAAAATGATGAAACCTCTTCTATCGTCAAAGATTCTATAGTATAGTATGCGAAATAGATGTTTTTTATGTGAAGCGCTTGTGAAGTGTCTTCTGGTGTTCTACTTCCTGGGATACACGCAGTAGTGCAGGCTATGCAGCAGGGCGACAGCTTCATCCAGTGCGGTCTGGTCGTAAAATTCGACTCTGAGCACCCCTTCCTCGAATTCGCGGTTGTGGATGATACCGATATTCCTGATGGAAATATCCGCCTTGGCGAGCAGTGTGGCGAGCGAGGCGATGGATCCAGCCTCGTCTGGAATGTCCACATAGCACGCAAAGATCTTCTTGATCGGTCCTTTTGGCAGATCGGCAAAGGAATCCCGGTACTTCTTGGAGACGGTAAACAGATCGTAGGTAAATCCTGCCTGTTTCGAACGCACGGCTTTGCTGATTGTCTGCAGGGACAGAATGTAATCGTCTAACAGGTCAGCAATGTTTTCGGTGTTGGACATACAGATCGATTCCCACATCTCGGGGGAGGAGGAGGCGATGCGTGTGATGTCCTTGAACCCGCCGGCAGCGATCATCTTCATCGTCTCGTTTGCAGAGTCATGGTCATGCACCAGATTGGCGAGCGCGGCGGCGACAAGATGCGGCACATGGCTGATCGCCGCAGTCACGTAATCGTGCTCCTGGCAGCTTAGGATCATTGGGATCGAGCCCATCTTTTTGACGAGAGAATAGTACTCCGCGACGGCCTCCTGCCGCACCATTTCAGTGGGGGTGAGAATGTAGTAAGCGTTTTCAAGCAGGATCGGATTGGCGTTCGCGAACCCCGTTTTCTCGCTGCCTGCCATGGGGTGTCCGCCGATAAAGCAGCTGTCGAGTCCGAGCCGCGAGACCGCTTCGTGGATGGAGCCCTTGACGCTGCCGACATCGGTGATGATCGTCTTTTCGGACAGGAAGGGTTTGAGTTTCTCCAGAAATCTGTTATTAACGGCGACCGGAGCGCATAGAAATATCATATCACAGTCAGCAAAAAGATCGTTTATTTCCGTGGTGCCTGCATCGATCGCGCCGGCGGCAAGCGCTTCGTCCAGTGTGGACTGTCTGCGCGCACAGGCGATGATCTGTGCGTCAGGGCAGATCTGTCTGATCGCGAGCGCGATGGAACCGCCGATCAACCCGAGACTGATAAAACCGAATTTGTTCATGTTCATAAAGTACAAGATCCTTTCCGAGTTCTGCAGCAGTGTCCTGTACATATCTTAGCGGGGATCTGCATAGAGATATTCAGACACGGCTGCAGTTGACTCTGTCATGCTATTGATAATTATCGCACTTTAAAGCATTAAAGTCAACTGCTTAGGAACTGTTAAGACATTTGAGGTACTGGTTGCAGAAACTGTCAAGCATAAAGTTTTAGCAATTGTAACGAAATTTTGGCAAGGATTTTATGCAAAATAAAGTATGCAGTTTGCACAAAAATGATTGAATTGTCTGAAAAATTATAGTAAACTTGTATTAGAGCGTCATGCAGGTCAGCATGGTGAACTATCATTATATAACGAAGAGCGCTCTCACGGAAATAGGTGCGTTGGATTTATGAGTGCACTCGATAAATTAGGAGGTAGCTGTAATGAACATTTACACAACTGATAAGATTCGAAACGTAGTATTGCTGGGTCATGGCGGGGCCGGGAAGACGAGTCTCGTGGAATCGATGGCATACCTGTCGGGGATCACTTCACGTATGGGAAGGGTGGAGGACGGCAATACCGTCAGTGATTTTGGCAAGGAAGAACAGAAAAGAAAGATTTCCATAAGCACGTCAGTCGTGCCGGTAGAGTGGGAGGGTGTAAAGATCAATATCCTTGACACGCCCGGATATTTTGACTTCATAGGTGAAGTGGAGGAGGCTATCAGTGCGGCAGATGCAGCGATCATCGTGGTATCGGGCAAGTCTGGTGTCGAGGCTGGTACGGAGAAAGCCTGGGAGCTGTGTGAGAAATACAAGCTGCCGAGAATGATATATGTGACAGGGATGGATGCGGACAACGCGTCGTTCAAGAATGTCGTGGAGAAGCTCACCGAGATGTACGGCAAGAAGATCGCACCTTTTCATTTCCCGATCAGGGAGAATGAGAAGTTCGTGGGCTATGTCAATGTTGTGAGTGAGACGGCAAACCGCTGGAAGGGCAAGGACGTGGAAGAGTGCGAGATCCCCGACTACAGCAGGGACAATCTGAACCTGTACAGGGATACGCTGATGGAGGCGGTAGCTGAGACGAGCGAGGAATTTATGGATCGCTATTTCGGAGGGGAGACATTCACGGAAAATGAGATCCGTGCAGCGCTGCGGACGAATGTCATCGACAGTGCCATCGTACCGATCAGTATGGGTTCGAGCCTGTTGTGCCAGGGTACATACACGCTGCTTGACGATATCGTGAAATATATGCCGAGTCCTGAGAATAAGCAGATCGCCGGATTCAATATGAAGACAAACGAGGTATTTGAGGCGAATTATGATTTTGCAAAGGCGAAGTCAGCATATGTCTTCAAGACGATCGTGGATCCGTTTATCGGCAAGTATTCCCTGATCAAAGTCTGCTCTGGTGTATTTAAGTCGGATGATACGATATACAATAAAGATAAGGACGTCGAGGAGAAGGTGAACAAATTATATATCCTGCAGGGCAGCAAACCGATCGAGATCAGCGAGCTGCACGCGGGGGATATCGGGGCGATCGCGAAGCTCACGGCTGCAAGGACAGGAAATACGCTTTCGACCAAGGCGACCGTGATCGAGTACGGCAAGTTTGAACTCTCCAAGCCTTATACAGCAAAGCGCTATAAAGTGCCAAACAAGGGCGATATCGACAAAGTGTCGCAGGCATTGCAGAAGATGTCGCACGAAGATCAGACCTTAAAGGTGGTCAATGATGTGGAGAACAGGCAGACCCTGCTGTACGGCATCGGCGACCAGCAGCTCGAGATCATTCAGAGCCGTCTGGCGAATGAGTACAAATGTGTGATCGAGCTGAGCGATCCCAAGATCGCGTTCCGCGAGACGATCAAGAAGAAATCTGATGTGGAATACAAATACAAAAAGCAGTCCGGCGGACATGGGCAGTATGGTCATGTCAAGATGCGCTTCGAGCCGTCTGGCGATCTGGAGAAGCCGTATGTGTTTGAGCAGGAAGTCGTGGGCGGTGCGGTTCCGAAGAATTATTTCCCGGCTGTCGAGAAAGGTATGCAGGAATCTGTGATCAAGGGACCTCTGGCGGCTTATCCGGTCGTGGGCGTGAAGGGAATCCTGTATGACGGTTCTTACCACGCAGTAGACTCTTCTGAGATGGCGTTCAAGACAGCGGCGATCCAGGCGTTCAAGAAAGGCTTTATGGAGGCAGGCCCGGTGCTGCTCGAGCCGATCGTTTCATTGAAGGTGACGGCGCCTGAGCGTTATACAGGCGATATCATGGGCGATCTCAACAAGAGACGCGGCAGGGTGCTCGGCATGAATCCGATCGGAAACGGCAAGCAGGTGATCGAGGCGGATATCCCGATGATGGAGCTGACGGGGTATTGTACAGTGCTCCGCTCCATGACAGGAGGACGCGGCAGTTTCGAGTATGAGATCAACCGGTATGAGCAGACACCGAGTGATATCCAGGAAGCGCAGGTGAAGGCAAGGGCAAGCAAGGTTGCAGAGTCCAGCGAAGATTAAAGTGTGATGATGAATGTCGTACCGCCGCCGGGGGTATCGGCCACTGTGATCGACCCGTGGTGCGCAGATATGATATCGTAGGCTATAGACAGACCCAGCCCGAAGTGATCTTTATCGCTTCGGGCTTTTTCACTGCGGTAAAAGCGGTCAAAGATCTTTGCTTTTTCCGCGTCGCTGATTCCGACGCCTGTGTCAGCGACGCGGATCTCAAAGTGCCGGTTGGCCTGAAGACTCTCCCTGCCCGCACGCCGATATGTCTCCTTTGGGCGTCCCTGCGCATATGCAGCAGAAAGGCGGATCGAACCGCCTTGTGGTGTATAGCTGATGGCGTTGTGCAGGAGGATGGCGAGCACCTGCGTGATCCGTTCGCTGTCGCACACACAGTCAGGAAGGATATCCTCGGGAAGCGAGGCCATGATACGGATCTGTTTGGCGGCAGCTACATTTTCGAAGGTTTCGCATGCATTGAGGACGAGGGTGTCAAGCTGGGTGGCTGCCGGTTTGATATCAAGGTGTCCTGTATCACAGCTGAGCAGTGTGAGCATGTCGCCCAGAAGTCTTGACGTGCGCAGGGACTCATTTTTGATGGTCGATAATTCCGGAGAGCCGCCTCTGGTGAGTCCGGCTTCTGCGCATGACAGGATCACCGCGAGCGGTGTGCGCAGTTCATGGGAGGCGGCGGCGATGAACTGGTTCTGCCGAAGCCTGTTTGCCTCTATGGGATCCAGCAGTTTTCCGGTGAAGATCCATGCGAAGCTCCAGATGGCAATGAGCGCGAGTGTGATGATCCCCAGAAACAAAACGCGCTGTCTTGTGATCTGTTCCTGGAGGTCTTTCAGAGGCGCTGCCAGCAGGACTTCAAGCGTCGCATGATTCTTTTCGATCGTGACGACAAAACAATAGTATTTTGAGGAAATGTCCATGACATAGGAGGCATAGCTGCTTTTGAGAGACAGGGTATGCATGGTTTTGGGAACGCTGTCGTCGTGATAGAGTTCCCATGCGGTCCTGAGGATCTGCTGCCTGTCGTCGACAACATGTTCTTTGTTCACATTATAGAGAAATTCAGCCCCGTTGTCCATCAGCGATATATAATAGCGGTCGTTGGATTCGAGCTGTGACAGCCAGGTGCTGCTGATGATATCCTGCTGTTCGATATAGGAGGCGATCGAATAAATGTCCCTCGGGTAGGAGGATATCCTGCCCTGCATCATATTGCTCTCGGATATGAACAGGTAACCGAGTGTCATGATGACCAGGATGAGCGTGGTGATGCAGCCATTCAGCAGTGTGAGCTGGATGTGTACTTTTTTGATGGTGTTCATACAGGGTCACTCCTCCATCAGGCAGTAGCCGATACCTCTGATGGTTCTCAGGTTCAGGCGGCTTCCGACTGCTTTGAGCCGTCTTCGGACGAAATAGATATAGTTGTCCAGGTTTCCTTCTTCGACGTCGCTGTCAGGTCCCCAGATCTTTAGAAGGAGCATGTTTCGCGAGAGCGTCTGACCGCCGTTCTTGATCAGGACGTCGAGCATCGCGCCCTCGCGCTTGGAGCAGGAACAACTGCCGCCAGGGCCGGTGAGCGTGTTTGTCGCCTCGTTAAACTGGATATCACAGTAGCCCGGCAGATCGGTCTGGTTGATGACGGGAGAGCGCCTCGTGACGCACTGGATCCGCGCGAGCAGCTCCTCGAAGGCAAAGGGCTTTACCAGATAATCGTCCGCACCCAGGTTCAGTCCAGTCACCTTGTCGTTCAGTGTGCCGAGCGCTGTTATGAGAATGATGGGGATGCCGATGCCCTGCTGGCGGAGTTTTGTCAGCACGGAGGTGCCGTCCATGTGGGGAAGCATTCGATCGAGCAGGATCACATCGTGGATATTCTCTTCGGCGTAGTATAGGGCTTCCTCGCCGTCATAACAGGAATCCACGTCAAATCCTTTCGCGATGAGCTGGATCGTGAGAGATTCATTGAGTTTCTTATCATCTTCAGCAAGTAGTATGCGCATTTTCGATTCCTCCATGGACTTTTTGCAATACATTTTACTTTATTTTTCTCTAATTTATCTCTAAATATGGTTTATCGCTCAAAATCATCACTCCTGCAGATTCCAGCCGTCGTATGCGAGAAGATATACGTCATCCGGTGTCACCCTTCCGTCGGGCGTAAAAATGATCCAGTCCGTGATCTGGCTGTACGGAAAGGTCATAAGGGCTCCTTCGTGCAGGTCTTTTATATAATAGGGCTCCTGTGTCAGCTCTGCCAGAAAGGTATCTTCCTGTTTTTCTTTCAGGTCAAACCAGATATGTTCGGCGCCATTTCCCTGCTCCTGAAACGCTTCGTCCGTCTCGAGGCCGACCTTGACCAGAACCTTGATATTTTTCCTGCCGAACATTTTCAGCATGTACTCCAGCCGTTCCGCCGCAAGTCTTCTCATGCGTTCCGTTTCCTGGGTTGTCAGCATATAGATCGGGTTTTGGCTTAGGTATTCATCGTACAAATTTACTTCGCAGTACTGCTTTTTCCTGACTGCCTTCGGGCTTGGATAGCAGAAGATCGCGTCCGTGTTTGCATTGTGGTTCTCTTTTCTGTCCGATGTGCCGCCAAGGATACTGGCTGGATATTTACGTATGGCTTCCTTCCAGTTGACGACGGTTGCGATCAGCGGGATCCCGTCTGCGACCATCGCAAGGTACATGGGTTCTTTTTCCTTTGGCGGTTCACCGCTCTCGATCAGGCGCTTTGCCATGATCTCGATAATGTTGTAATGATCGTTAAACATATCCTTGGTAGAATTTAGAATTTCAAGCTCCGGGAGTCCGCACCGGTTCATTCCATGGCTGTGGAGCCATACCTCGTCGGTATCGCCGGACACGGCCTGTACGGTAAAGATATATCTTGGTGAGGGCGGTACGTTTGACTTTGCGGCGAGCTGGATCCATTTTCCGGAGAGGACTTTCTCGGAGCTGTGGTCCAGCGCCGCGAGACAGTTCGGGAGCAGTCCGCTGATAATCTTCAGCTGCGTGTGGAACGACTCTAAGATGTGCTCGTCAAACAGCATTTCCACGACAAGTCCTTTCTTCTGCCGCTGGATCTCTTCTATATCAATGTCGCGGAAAAAGTGCTGTATACGGTACATTTCCGGGATTTCGACCGATATGGTGTCGAGGTGCACCCGATACTGCAGTTCGCCGGATGCGACGCGCAGTATGAGTCCGTTCTCTGGCGGGATGTCCTCTCGTCCCACAAGTTCCAGGTCTGTTTCCTGGAGCCGCAGCGCGAGGCGTTCCAGATCGTCAATGTCGGCTTCGTTTTTGGGAAGGACAACCATAAACGAAAGTTCTTTTTCCCATGTGTTTTCCGGCCGGTTTCCTTTGTTTTTTCCAAATAATGCCATCTTTTGATTCCTCCATATCTGCTGTTGATTCTGGGAGTTGTGTTGTGTCTGCAGTTTTCTGATAGTTGTATCTACAGTTTCCGATGTCATTATAATCTATTTCTGGCGGGGATACAACTCTGATTTCTGTTTGTCCTGCGACTTCGACAGCTTTTTTCGAATGAGAACATCAGCGTAGTTGTATGGTTACCGTAGCAGAAAAATATGTGATCTAAAGTCGAAATTTGCAGAAAAAGTGCAGAATCAATTGACAGAACCGATAATAAAAGGTATTATGTGCTTAATATATTAAGAGGGAGTACCGCAAATGATCTTACAATTTTCGTGTTCAAATCATAAATCAATTAAGGACAGGATAACTTTTTCTGCAATCGCAGGCAGTGATAACACATATGAGGAGACATTAAAGCTTTTTTCGAATATCAGGGTGCTGAGTTCGGCGGTAATTTATGGGGCAAATGGTTCTGGCAAAAGCAACTTTATCAGCGCTCTGGGATTTATGCGCAATTTAGTCAGTGAGAGCATCAGGTATCAGCCCGGGCAGGGGATTTTTCAGGCACATCATAAGCTGAATCCGGCAGACACCCCGAGTGTGTATGATATACAGTTTGTCAAGGATGACATAAGGTATGCATACGGATTTTCAATTGTAAGAAATGCAGTGCAGGAGGAGTATTTATATTATTTTCCAAAGGGACGCCAGGTAAAAATATTTGAGCGGGAAGCCATGGACATAAAGCCCGGCGACAGATACAAAAATACTTTTGGCGTCAGTGCAAGTATCTTGAAAGAAAACAGACTGTTTCTGTCATGTGCGGCAAATTATTCCAATATAAAAGAGATAGAAAAAGCGTTTCTTTTCTTTAGTGAAGATATTGTAATGTATAATCCGCAGGTCAACAACTGGACGGAGTATTCTATTCAGTTGATGCAGCAGAATGAAGATGTTAAAAAGGCTTTTGTGGAGGTACTGCAGGTGTTGGGAACAGGGATCAGGGATGTAAAGGTGAGGCTGGAGCAGACAAGGCTGGCAGCAAAAGATTTGCCGCAGGAAATACCAGAGGGGGTAAAAATGCTGATGACATCTCAAGATATGAATGTGATCGAGGCCAGGCTGGTATATGATGAGTTTGAGACGGACTTAATGACGGAGGAATCTAATGGCATAAAAAAATTGTTTGAGGTGATCTGCCCGATTATTGATATTATCAGCAAAGGAAGAGTTCTGGTGTGCGATGAAATTGAAACTAGCCTGCATGAATCAATTGTGTATCAGATCGTAAAATTATTTAGTCTGACCCAAAAGGACCAGTTTGCTCAACTCATTTTTTCCACACATGACACAAGTTTATTGGATTCCAGTTTGTTTCGTCGGGACCAGATCTGGTTTACGCAATTGGATCAACAAAGATCGACAGATTTATATTCACTTGTTGAGATTAAGAATGTGAGGAAAACAGAAAATCTGGAAAAGGGATATATTTCTGGCAAGTATGGTGCAATCCCGATCGTCAATAGGAATTTTTCTTTTGATGGCGTATTTGACAGACAATAGAGGGGAGCGGTATGGGAGAACGGAGTCTTGACTTGGCATCAAGGCGGGAGGGAACAAGGGAAAAGGTTTCTCCCGCCATTGTAAAATTTTGCCTGAATGAGATCAAAGAACATTTTGATGAGAATTTAGGGTATATACGGGAGCAGTTCTTCATGGCGGATGAACGCGTGGAGAATGGGAAAGAAGATGAAGCGGAAAATATCTGGAGTGCACAGATTGTATTTTTAGAGAGTGCATTTGACTTCTATTTGCATGAGCTGACTAAATTTGGATTGTCGGAAATGTTTACGGGAAACTGGCAAAAGACAGAAAAATATAGCAATCTTTCTGTAAAGATGAGTATTGTAGATAAGGCGTTGAATGCGAGAGAGGATTCTGCGTGGTTTCTGGAATTTGTGGATGAATTTTATAGGGAGATCACTCTTGTGTCATATCAGTCGGTGAAGGATCAGATGAATCTTCTGGGGCTGAATCTGCAGGAAATTGCTGATGCGGTATTTTATGAAAGGGATTCGTCTGTAAAAACAAAAGATAAAATGGAAAGCTTTTTAAAAGGATTGTATCATAAGCGAAATGTCATTGCGCATCAGTCAGGCAGGAGGCATTCAGATGCCCGGAGAGAAGAGGTAACAAAGGACATGGTAGAAAATTACATAAATGGTATCGAGAAGATTGTTGGGAAAATTCAGGAGATGGCGAAAAACAAATAGCCAGATTGATTTCTTAGAGAGGTATTTAAAAAGACAGGTTTGACAGGTGTATGATAGAGAGATAATCTTTATCATACATTTTTTTGATGCGCACGGGCATCCAGAGGAAGATTGTTCTTCCCTACTTGATTTACCAGTCCTGCAAAAAGCAGATTGGCTTTCCAAATTAGAGAATGTTTAGAGACAATTGTGTTACGATATCAGTATCGATCAGAATTGTACATATGGAGGTAGATTATGAGAAATAAGGTTACAGTTCAGTCTAGGACTTTGCACTGCGCTGCAAATTATGGCTTATCAAGCCACGTAAGAACACGTAGTGGTCGAGATGCATCAAGCCCATCGCGAAGCGATTTTGCATGGCTTGATGCTTGTAACAGGAAGCCGAAGGCTGAACTGTTACGAAAAAAGTCAATATTTGCGAGAGCGGCTGCGGTGTTCATGGCGGCGGCTCTCGGGATCGCCGCATCGGGCTGCGGTGTGAAGGAACAGCCGGAGAATGAGCCGGGGACACAGGCGGACGTCGCTGGGGCGGGATCGTCTGCTGAAACGCAGGGTGATATGGCGGAGGGCAGCGGCAAGGGGCGTTATGTGGAGTCGACGGTCTATGAGGGCAGCGGTTTTTCAGACAGGGTGCAGACGCAGGTGCTGGCTGACGGCAGGATCGTTTTTCTGAATGGACTGATGAAACAGATGGTCGTGTCGCAGGACGGCGGCGATTCATGGGAGGTTGAAGCGAACGACGCCTTTTATGAATTCATCGATGTACATTATCCGTATCACGCAGCCATCGCGGAGGATGGCACGATCGCGCTGATCGGCATGGACAGGAGGGAGGACTCGCCGGAAGGGAAAGGTGCCGAGTATGATTTCAACCTGTATATCTACGATACGGACAACACGTCGAGACAGATCCCGTTCGAGCTGCCCGATGCGGATTCGACTCCGAGCTATGTGGCGTTTGATAACGAAAAAACGCTGTATTTATATGTGGCAGGCTGCAAAAACATTTATAAAGTGGACATCGATGCGGGCACATCGGAGAAGCTTGTGACGCTCGCGGACAGTTGCCAGATGATGCAGTGCAGGGACAACATTCTGATGTGTATGACATCGGAGAAGATCTTCCTGTATGATCTGGACGCAAAGAGTTTTATCGAGGACGAGATGTTTGACAGTTTCATCAGGGAAAACTATGGGGATCTGGAATGGACAGGAGGCGGATACACGGCCTATCCTTTTCTGTGCGCGGACAATACGATCTGTGTGGCGGGGGACAAAGGACTGTACCGCCATGTCATCGGCGGAAGCGCGGTGGAGCAGGTGATCGATGGGGCGCTGTCCTCGCTCGGGGCGCCGTCAAACAGTATCATGGCGGTGAACGTGAACGACAAAAATGAATTTCTGGCGGCATATGGCAACGGGAAGATCATAAAGTTTTATTATGACGGGGAGGTGTCTTCTGTGCCGGATAACAAGATCACGGTCTACAGCCTGCGCGATGACGATCTGGTCAGACAGACGATCGCCGTCTATCAGACACAGAATCCGGAGGTTTTTGTCGAGTACCAGATCGGATTGGATGAGGGCGGCATCACGCGGGAGGACGCGCTCAAAAAGCTCAATACACAGCTGCTTGGCGGCAGCGGTCCTGACGTGATCATGCTGGATGGCATCGATATAGAGACTTATGCTGAGAAAGGTGTGCTGAGGGATCTGTCTGATATCGTCGATGAGATCGACGGGCAGGACGGGCTGTACAGGAACCTGATCGACGGGCTGGCGTCGGAGGGCGTCCAGTACGTCGTTCCGGGAAAGTTTTATCTTCCTGTTTTGTTAGGGAACGCGGCCTATGTGGACAATGTGAACGACTATCCGTCCATGGCAGATGCTGTGGAGCAGGCAAGAGGGGCGTACCCGGACACCAATCTGCTGGTGATCTGTTCGGCGGAGGGGATCATGAGGCGCTTTGTGCCGGTGTGCGCGCCGTCGTGGAAGGATGACAATGGTCAGTTGGATCAGGCAAAGATCAGGGAATTTCTGGAGCAGAGCAGGCGGATCTATGACGTGCAGATGAACGGGACACCGCAGGAGGAGATCGTCGCTTACCAGCGTCAGCTGGTCGGGGAAGACGGGGAAAACTTTGAGGAGGGCAAATATTTCATGCTTCCGAGAAAACATTACTATATGATGCAGGAGTCACCGTTTGTTGAAGGGGAGGTCATGGATGCATACACATATCGGGATATGCTGTCCATACCGAGAGCACAGGGTATGGAAGGGACTGTGTTCAGGCCATTGAACGGGCAGAGCAGCAACGTTTACCACCCGGCGTCGCTCGCGGGGATCAGTGCGGCGGCAAAAAATCCTGACGCGGCGGCGGAATTTGTGCGCGTAATGCTGGGAAGCACTGTGCAGGAGACGCTTGAGTGCGGCCTGCCCGTCAACAAAAAGGCACTGCCGGCGCAGTTTGCGTATGAGGAGAGCGAGCTTGGCGAGGACGGGGGACAGTTTTATACCAGTTCTTCGTCAAAGGACGGCAGGGGCTATAAACTGACGATCTATCCGGTGGAACAGGACGGCATCGACAGACTGGAGCGCTGGATCGCAGAGTCGGATACGCCTTATCTGAACAACGCGGTGCTCGAGGAGGCTGTCTATAAGGAGGGCGCGGCGTATCTCGAGGGCAGACAGGATATCGACACGGCGGTGAAGGCGGTTGCGGACAGCGTGGAGATCTATTTGTATGAATAAAGTTAGAGAAAGATTAGAGAATGTTATGCTATGATATGGATATACAGATACGCATATGGAGGTAGATCATGAGAAAGAGATCAATGTTTACGAGACTGGCAGCCCTTATGACGGCTACGGCAGTCGGGATCACTGCGGTGGGCTGCGGCGCGAAGGAGCAGTCAGAAAGCGAGACAGGTACACAGGCAAGTATCACGGAGGAGAACCCGTCCGATACAGGGCAGGAAGGGGCAGAGGACAACAATGGCATGGGGCGCTATGTGGAGAAGACTGTCTTTGAGTGCGAGTACTGGGAGAAGGTGGAGGCACAGACATTGCAGGACGGGCGGATCCTGTTCGTGAACAGCGCCACCGGTCAGATGTTTGTGTCAGGGGATGGCGGCGATACATGGGAGATTGAGCCAGGCGACGCGTTCAAGGCATTTACAGACGAGCACTATACGGTCTCGACAGCCATATCAGGGGACGGGACGTTTGCCCTGGTCTGTATGGATCTGCCGGAAGGCGCACCGGAGAACAGCGTGGATTATGAGTACAAACTGTACATTTATCACACGGACGGCACGACAGAGCAGATTTCCGTAGAGCTGCCAGATGCAGATTCGTATCTTTCTGAGGCGGTGTTTGACGATCAGGGCGGTCTGTACGTCTATGCTTCCGGCTGTAAGTACATTTACAAGGTCAATATCGATGAGGGTACGGCGGAGAAACTGACGGAGCTGCAGGATCAATGCTGGCTGATGAAATGCGAAGGTTCTGTTCTGATGTGCGGAACCAGCGGCAGGCTTTTTCTGTATGATCTGGAGAAAAAGAGTTTTATTGAGGACGAGACGCTTGATAATTTCGTCGAGGAAACGTATGGTGACATGGCATGGACAGGCGCGGGATATACAGTGTATCCATTTCTTGGCAAGGAGGACACGGTCTATCTGGCGGGCGAGAAGGGACTGTACCGCCATGTCATCGGCGGCAGCGCGGTGGAGCAGGTGATCGACGGCGGTCTTTCGTCCCTGAGTGTTCCGTCACATCTGGTCATGGCGATGATGGTAAATGACCAGAATGAATTTCTGACCGCATACAGTGACGGCAAGTTTGTCAAATCGGTGTACGATGCGACCGTGTCGACGGTACCGAACGACAAGATCGTGGTCTACAGTCTGAATGATGATGATGTGGTGAGGCAGACGATCGCGGCTTACCAGGCACAGTATCCGGACTTTTATATCGAATACCAGGTCGGTATGGATGAGGGCGGCGTCACCAGAGAGGATGCGCTCAAGAAGCTGAACACACAACTGCTGGGCGGCAGCGGACCGGATGTCATCATGCTGGATGGTATGAATATCGACACGTATGCGGAGAAAGGCGTTCTGATGGATCTGACGGACATCGTTGACGAGGCGGATCAGAGCGAGGGATTGTACAGGAATCTGGTCGACGATCTGAAGATTGATGACAAAACGTATGTGATCCCTACTGTTTTTGCGATCCCGTTCGTGGTGGGCAGGAAGGATTATGTGGACAATATCAGCGATTATGAGTCGATGGCAGATATGGTGGAGCGTGCGCGGGACGCGTACCCGGATAAAAACCTGTTGACGGTGTTCTCGGCGGAGGGCATTATGAAGCGTTCGGCAGTGATCTGCGCGCCGTCATGGAAGGATGACAAAGGACAGCTTGACACGCAGAAGATCAGGGAGTTCCTTGAGCAGACAAAGCGGATCTATGACGCGCAGATGAATGGTGCATCGGCAGAGACCGTCGAGATGTACCAGCAGAATTTTCTGAGCGCAGATGAAAACGGACAGCGGTATGAGGACGGCAAATATTTCCGAATGGTGAACGATGCGCTTTATCTGATGCAGGAGTGCCCATTTGCTTACGGACAGATGCTGACGGCATATAATTATCAGAGTCTCGCGTCTGTGCCGCGGGTAGAGGGCTTTGATGACACTGTGCTCAAGCCGTTGAACGGACAGAGCAGCAACGTGTACCAGCCGTTATCCATCGTGGGGATCAACGCGGCGACGAAAAATCCCGATGTGGCGAAGCAGTTCGTGCGCCTCATGCTCAGCATGACCGTCCAGAGTGCCATGGAGTTTGGTGTTCCTATCAACAAAAAGGCGCTGGCGGCAAAGTATGCGTATGACGAGAGCGAACTCGGCGAGGACGGCTCCCAGTCGTCGGTCGTGATGTCAGATGCAGACGGACTGGCGTTTGGCTATAACATCTATCCTGTGGATCAGGAGGAGATCGCCCAGTTGGAGAAGTGGATCGCAGCGCTTGACACGCCGTATCTGTCCGACACTGTGCTCGAGGAAGCCATCTACACGCAGGGTACAAAGTACCTAGAGGGCAGGCAGGACATCGACGCGGCAGTGAAGGCGGTCGCGGACAGTGTGGAGATCTACTTATATGAATAAGTGCAATAGGAATAGACGCAGAGAGCTTGGCTATTTCCTGCTTTTTATCGGTATGAGCCTTGCCGGGGTGTCGGTCTTTGTGCTGATCCCGTTTGCGGATGTAATACGGCGCTCCTTCATGACAGTCATGTCAGGGGAGTTTGCAGGGCTGGACAATTATAGAACAGTGATCGGTAACCAGGCGTTCCGGCTGGCAGTGGGAAACACGCTCCATTTCGTGGGCGTGGCGATCCCGCTGCTGGTCGTGATCAGTCTGGCGGCAGCGCTGGTGCTGAGCAGGATCCGTGATATCCGAGTCATCAAAAGCCTGTATCTGTTCCCGATGGCGCTGCCGACAGCCACCGTCGTCATTGTGTGGCGGATGTTTTTTTACAGACAGGATTTTGGCAGCCTTGTCGTCAGCTATCTGTGGAAGAATACCGGGTACACGATCGTGCTGTGGCTTGCCGGGATCGCGGGGATCCCGAACGAGCTTGTCGAGGCGGCGAGGGTGGACGGCGCAAATGGATTGCAGTGTCTTCTCTTCGTGAAGCTTCCCTGTCTGAAGGGCAGTGTCTACACGATCGTGATCTTATCGTTTCTGAATTCCATGAAGATCTACAGGGAGGCGTATCTTGTAGGAGGTTCTTATCCGGGAAGGGACATCTATCTGCTGCAGCACACGTTCAACAACTGGTATGTCAATCTGGAATTTGACAAGATGGCGGCGGCGAGCGTGATGGTGGCGGGAGTGCTGTTTGTGTTTATCCTGCTGTTTCAGCATTACAGTCAGAGATAAGGAACTGTAGAAAAATAGGGGCGTTCTTGAAACAAGGAGACTTGAAGTGGGGATAAAAAGGTTTCTGCGCATGGCGTCGGAGGCGGTGACAAAGTTCATATTTATAGCGGCAGGCATCGTGATCTGCGCGCCGGTATTTCTCGTGGTGACAGGCTCCGTCATGGGACAGGGGGATCTGTATGAATGCCTGGCGCCGGTTTTTCAGCAGGGGACAGGGTTTGTGTCGTGGAAGCTGATCCCGCAGTATCCCACAGTGGAGAACTACATTCATCTGCTGTTCTATTCGCCGGAGTTTTTCGTGCTGTTCTGGAATTCGGCAAAGCTGGTGTCACTGATACTATTGGGACAGATGTTTGTGGGAGTGCCTGCGGCGTGGGCGTTTGCAACATATCGGGTCAGGGGGAAAAATGTGATCTTTACGATATATGTCGTGCTGATGCTCCTGCCGTTTCAGGTGACGATGCTGTCGAGTTATCTGACACTTGACAGCATGTCGCTGCTCAATACGCACTGGGCAGTCATTCTTCCGGCGGTGTTTGGTACGTTTCCGATCTTTGTGATCTACGGCGGGTTCCGGTCGCTGCCGATCGCCCTGATCGAGGCTGCACGGATCGACGGGGCGGGGGAGCTGCGCATCTTCTGGCTTTTGGGGATCGGTCTTGGCAAGGGAGGGATCCTCTCGGCGCTCGTGCTTGGCTTTCTGGAGTACTGGAACATGATCGAGCAGCCGTTTGCGTTCCTCGAGGACAAGACGCTGTGGCCGCTGTCACTGTATCTGCCGGAGATCAGCTGGACGCAGGCAGGATCCGCGTTTGCGGCGTCGGTGGTGATGCTGGTGCCGGCGGTGTTTGTGTTTGTCATGGGGCAGGACTATCTGGAGCAGGGGATCGTGTATTCCGGCTTGAAAGGGTAGCGTGAAAAGTACAGCGTTTTTCATGATGCTGCAGTGTTGTATGGGAGTATGGAGGATTTGCGCGATGGAAGAAAAAGATGAGGAGAAGCTGATGAGCCGCAGGCGGATGGAGAAATGGATCAGGATCTTTCTGGTCTTTCTGGCATTTGTATGGCTGTGCACGATCATTTCAAAGAGCATCTATGTATCAGGTCTGACGATCGTCAAGGCAGACACGCCGTCGAAAAAATATGTGGAGCACATCGTGGAGGCGGACGGCATCGTGACGACAGGCGGAGAGATCGCGGTCAATACACAGTCAGGCCTTCGGGTGGACAGGATCTATGTCATGCAGGGGGATCCAGTCAAAGCGGGGGATGTGCTGTTTACGATCGATCTGAAAGATATCGCGGATATCATCAGCACAAAAGAGATGGAGCTGGCAAAGCTGCAGCACAGTCTCTCGGATATCCAGGTCAATGCGGTGATCGACGCGCAGAAGAAGGAAGTGGCGATCCTCTGGGCGCAGGAGGATTACGAGACGGCGGAAAAAATGACGCAGACTGCGAAGGAGCGCGCGAAGGAGGCGCTCGACCAGGCGGAGGCGGCGCTAGGGAAGCATCTGGCGGAGCCGGTGCCATACACGTCCGACAGGGCGCGTGGGGAGGCGTGGGAGGATTATCATGGCTGGGTGAACCAGGGATACAGCATATCTGACCAGATCACGGCAAAGGAGCGCGAGATCCGGGATCTGGAGGAACAGCTCGCACAGCTGGGGAAGACGCTTTCAGGGGATGCAGGCGGTGACAGCGCATCCGGCGGAGCAGAGGGCGCAGGATACGGCGCAGATGAGGAGACGGAGGATACCGCTGATACGGGAAGCAGTGAAAGCACGGAGGACAGCGGATCAGAAGCGGACAGTGCTGCAGATGCGAATAAGGATACTGATATCGATATCGACAGCGGCAGCGATACAGGTACAGACGATACGGCAGATTCTGCAGATGAGGAGAATGCGGCGCGCGCAGAGCTGCAGGACCGTATCAGAAGGGCAAATGAAGAGCTGCTCGCACTGCAGGACGCACTGACGAAACATGATAGAAACACAGTGGAACAGCCTGATTATTCAGCGGAAGAGCTGAGGTTTGACGAATGGCAGAACACGCGGCTGGCGCTCGAGGCGGAGGTGCAGAAAGCGAAAGAAAATTACAATGATGTGAGCTATGACCGTGAGGTGACGCTGCGGCAGAAGCAGCGGGATATTGCAAGTGCGCAGGTGACGACAAGAGCGGATTCCACGGCGGCAGTCTGCGAGCTTGACATAAAGCAGGTACAGACCCAGCTGGCAGGTCTTTATGCATTAAAGAAGCAAATGGGAGAGATCAGGGCTGAAAATGACGGGATCATTTCAAAGGTTCAGATAGAGGTCGGAGGCAGGACTACGGATATGGCAGCAGTTTTAATGACAGATGTGCAGCGTCCATGCCAGTTCAAGTTCAGTATCTCAAAGGAGCAGGGGAAGTATGTGCATCTGAATGATACAGTGAACCTCAAGCTGAACGGGCAGACAGGGATGGAAGTCACTGTCGACTATCTCACGGAAAACGCGCAGGGCGGATACGACCTGATCTGCATGCTTCCTGAAGGTGTAGGAAAACCCGGCCTGAGCGGGAGCATAGAGAGATCGGTGCAGGGGGAATATCATGACCTGACACTTCCGGTCGATGCAGTCTTTGAGGAGACAGGCGGATACTTCATCTATACATTAAATGAAAAGGAGGGCATCCTCGGAAGCGAGTACTATGCCGAGAAGATCAAAGTGCAGATCAAAGACAAAAACGACAGGTTTGCCGCGCTGGAAGCCGGGACGGTCAGCGGGGATACCAAAGTGATCACATACGCGACAAAGGAGCTGAAGCAGGGCGAGAGTGTGCGTCCGCAGGATAAATAAAAAGATTATAATTATTTTATTTGCCATTTTCTGACAAAACTAATATACTAATGTATGATATCGCAGAATACTGCTGCAAAATATTATGTAGATGGAGATGGGTCAAATGAAGATAATTGAAAAACAGACGTTTGATGAGGAGAGAGCATTGTATGGAAGCAGGGACGTGATCATACGCGAGTGTTCCTTTGACGGGCCGGCGGACGGGGAGAGCGCGGTCAAGGAGGCATCGGACATACAGGCGGAGAAGTGTTTTTTTAACCTGCGCTATCCGTTCTGGCATGTACATGGCCTTGGCATTCACGATTCCGAGATGACACCGATGTGCCGCGCCGCGCTGTGGTATTCGGACCATATAGAGATCACCGGAACCAAAATGCATGGCATCAAGGCGCTCAGGGAGTGCAGTGATGTGGTGATCCGCGGCTGTGACATCATATCGCCGGAGTTTGGATGGTCAGTCGACAATATTATTATGGAAGATTCTGCCGCGGAGAGCGAGTATTTCATGATGCGTTCCGGGAATATCACTTTCAGGAATGTGACGTTCAAGGGAAAGTATTCATTTCAGTACATCAAAAATGCAGTGTTTGAGCATTGTACCTTTGACACAAAGGATGCGTTCTGGCATGGTGAAAATGTCGTGGTGAGGGACAGCGTTGTCAAGGGAGAGTATCTTGCATGGTATGCGGACGGACTGACCTTCGAGAACTGTAAGATCATCGGCACCCAGCCGCTGTGCTACTGTAAAGGTCTGAGGCTGATCGACTGCGAGATGATAGACACAGACCTCTGTTTTGAGAAGTCAGATGTGGATGCCACGATCACAACGCCGGTCATCAGTATCAAGAATCCCCTTTCAGGCACGATCGTCGTACCCTCGGTGGGGGAGATCATCATGGATGATGAGAATGCGGAGGGTGAGATCAGGGAATTGCTAAAAACTGCAAATAATGGTTGAAAAAGCCTGCGAAGTGTGCTATGGTTAAGAAAAGCAACGGTTTTTTGAATTTATAGGAGGTATTTAGTTATGAAGAAAATGTTGGCTATGGGACTTGCCTGCATGATTGTGCTGGCTCCCGCAGTTTCTGTGAATGCGACAGAGCTTCCGCCAGCAATTTGTCATGCCGGCGGATGCAATCTCGGCGATTGTTTCAGGGATCTGGACTGTGACGGTATCTGCGGCGATCATTATTTTGTAGATCAGAACGCTGATGGTATCTGTGATTTCCACTGCTACACGGACGCGAATTATGACGGCCTGTGCGATTATTATGTGGATGCGAATGCGGACGGTATCTGCGATCACTGCCATGACCATGGAAAGCCGGTACAGTCTACATATTACGGAGGAAGCAGCTACAGTACAGGTACATACTATGGCGGATATTATGGAGGCTGCCACAGCAGAAGAAGCGGACATCACAGGGGACACTGCTAGAATATATCCATAAAGCAAAGCGCACGAACTTTGCGAGTAACGATAGACCCAGTTTCGACAAGGAGGACAAAATGCAGCATACCATGAATCATCTACTAAATCTGATAACTGACCGGAAAGGTGTGATTGTCCTCAGTATGCAATAAGGATCTTTTTATTGTAGTCAAAATGATGTGGATAAAAACACCTTTCTATGAGGTGTTTTTTTGTTACCGGAATATGGGACAGAAGGACGCCAGGATCTTAATTATAGAAGGAGTTTTTTATGATCACAATATATGGAAAATATACGAATGCGGTCGTATATACGACCGACAATGAGCAGTATGCCATCGATGACTATGCCAGAAAACAGCTGCAGATGATCTGCGACCACCCCAGTGCCGCGGGCAGCAGGATCCGTGTGATGCCGGATGTCCATCCGGGCAAGGTGGGAACGATCGGGCTGACCATGACAGTGGGCAGGGCATTGATGCCGAATCTTGTCGGCGTAGATATCGGCTGCGGCATGACGATCGTTAAGATAAAGACGAAAGGGATGGAGTGTCAAAAGCTGGATACGGTCATCCGCGACAATGTTCCGGTCGGCGGGGCGGTCAGAAGGACATGTCATAAGCTCAGTGATAAGACCGCACTGCACAGACTGCACTGCCATAAAGTGATCGATGAGTCAAAGGCAGAGCGCAGTATCGGGACGCTGGGCGGCGGCAATCATTTTATCGAAGTGGACAGGGATGAGGAAGGTGCCTTCTACCTCGTGATCCATTCTGGCAGCCGCCATCTGGGGATGGAGGTGACAGAGTATTATCTCAAGGAAGGTCAGAGAGTGTCGCAGATGAGGAAGGAGGGGTACGCCCCGTATGATCTGACCTGCCTGGACGGAGACCTGCTTGAAAAATACCTGCAGGATCTGGAAGTTGTGCAGGAGTTTGCCAGACTGAACAGGGAGGCTATGGCGGATGAGATCGTGCGCGGTATGAAATGGAAGGTGCTGGACAGCTATACCTGCATTCACAATTACATCGACTTTTCGGGGGATGTCCCTCTGCTGCGAAAGGGCGCCATCAGTGCAAAGGCGGGAGAGCGGGTCGTCATTCCGATCAATATGCGCGATGGGATCATACTGGGGACAGGACTCGGAAATGAGGAGTGGAACTGTTCCGCGCCGCATGGCTCCGGGCGGGTCTACAGGCGTTCCGAGGTGAAAGAGCACCATACTGTCTCAGAATTCAAGAAGGCGATGGAAGGGATCCATTCCATCTGCGTCAACAAGGATACGCTGGATGAGTCTCCGTTTGCATACCGGAAGATGGAGGATATGCTGCGGGTGGTCGGCGAGACGGTCACTGTGGACAAGATCATCAGACCAGTCTATAACTTTAAGGCGGGCGGGGAAAGATAAATGAATGATATAGATAAAGAACAGGATCCGGGAAGGAGGATGACTATGGTGATAACGATCAGCCGGGAGACCGGCAGCGGGGGACATACGATCGGGAAACTGCTGGCGGAAAAGCTCGGGTACGCGTTTTATGACAAGGAGATTGTGGCTTCTGCGGCGGGGGAGATGGGGATTGACGAGAAGCTCATACTGGAAAATGGAGAGAACATGTCCGATCAGGATTACATCGATATGAAGAGCGGATTCATACCGCATTGCAGGAAACCGGAGGTGCCTTACGAGGAGATCAGGGAGGCACAGGACAGGGTGATCAGGAGCATTGCGGACAAGGGAAACTGCATCATCGTGGGGCGCGGGGCTGATTTCATTCTCCGGGGGCGCAGTGATGTGATCAATGTGTTCATACACGCAGACATGGAGCACCGTGTTAGGCGGGTTCAGCGGCATGAAGGTGTGACGGGGCAGGAGGAGCGCATCAGAAGGGAGCTTGAGAGGAAGGACCGCTCGAGGACGATGTATTACAGGTATTTTACGGAGGAAGAGTGGGGAAGGGCTGAGAACTACACGATCGCACTCGATACCGGCGTCTTCACAAAGACGCAGTGTGCGGAACTGATCATCAGGGCGCTGGAGCTGCGCGCCAAAACGAAAAGCGTTTAAAATAAATGCTTGTCATATCAAAACGATTGCGATACAATAGTTCATGAATGTTTTATCAGCCAGAAAAAATAAACAGCTTTAACGATTTAAGGCGCTGAAAGGGAGTAAGAGAGATGAACAAAGAATATTCTCCAAAGGACATTGAGAAAAAATGGCAGGATATCTGGGACAGGGAGGAGGCGTTCAGGGCCGGTGTGGACAAGACAAAGCCAAAGTACTATGCATTGGTAGAGTTTCCGTATCCGTCAGGGCAGGGGCTTCATGTGGGGCATCCGAGACCCTACACGGCCATGGATATCGTATCCAGAAAGCGCAGGATGCAGGGCTACAACGTACTGTTTCCCATGGGCTGGGATGCGTTTGGACTGCCGACAGAGAATTATGCGATCAAGAACAAGATCCATCCTAAGATCGTCACGAAGAACAATGTGGAGCATTTCAAGAACCAGCTGAAGGCGCTCGGCTATTCATTTGACTGGTCAAAGGAAGTGAACACGACAGACGAGAAGTATTACAAGTGGACACAGTGGATCTTTTTGCAGCTGTTCAAGAAAGGGCTTGCCTACAAGAGCGAGATGCCGATCAACTTCTGCACGTCATGCAAGGTGGGACTGGCCAATGAGGAGGTCGTGAACGGCGTGTGCGAGCGCTGTGGCTCCGAGGTCATCAGAAAGATGCAGTCCCAGTGGATGCTCAAGATCACGGACTACGCTGACAAGCTGATCGAAGGACTGGATCATGTGGATTATATCGAGAAGGTCAAGGTGTCACAGAAGAACTGGATCGGCCGCTCCGAGGGTGCGGAGGTCGAGTTCAGGATCAAGGATAAGGATGAAACGCTCCTGATCTACACAACGAGGCCGGATACGCTGTTCGGCGCTACGTATATGGTAATCTCTCCGGAGCACCCGCTGATCGAGAAGTATAAGGCTGAGATCGCCAACTATGATGAGATCGCAGCTTACCGTGAGCAGGCTTCCAGAAAGTCGGATTTTGAGCGCACGGAGCTTGCAAAGGACAAGACAGGCGTGTGCATCAGGGGCATTTCGGCGGTCAATCCTGTCAACAGTAAGGAGATCCCGGTGTGGGTGTCCGATTATGTACTGATGTCATATGGTACTGGCGCGATCATGGCAGTTCCGGCACATGATACGAGAGACTGGGATTTTGCCAGAAAGTTCGGACTGCCCATCATAGAGGTGGTAGCCGGCGGCGATGTGCAGAACGAAGCGTTCACGGATGTCGCGACCGGAAAACTCTGCAATTCCGGCTTTTTGGACGGGATGGAGGTGAAGGACGCAAAAGAAGCCATAACAAAGTGGCTCGAGGAAAAGGGGATCGGGCGCAGAAAGGTCAACTTCAAACTGCGCGACTGGGTATTCTCGCGTCAGCGCTACTGGGGAGAGCCGATCCCTGTCGTGAAATGTCCCTGCTGCGGCTATGTCCCTCTCGATGAGAGCGAGCTGCCGTTAAGGCTTCCGGAGGTCGAGAGCTATATGCCTACCGACACAGGGGAGTCACCGCTTGCGGCGATGCGGGACTGGGTGGAGACGACCTGTCCGAAGTGCGGCGGCAAGGCGGAGCGCGAGACAGACACCATGCCGCAGTGGGCAGGCTCTTCATGGTATTTCCTGCGGTACATCGATCCGGACAATGACAGGGAATTTGCGTCGAAGGAAGCGCTCGAGTACTGGATGCCGGTAGACTGGTACAATGGCGGCATGGAGCACACGACACTCCACCTGCTGTACTCGAGATTCTGGCACAAATTTCTCTATGACCAGGGTCTGGTACCGTGCAGCGAGCCATATATGAAGCGCACCTCGCACGGCATGATCCTCGGTGAGAACGGCGAGAAGATGTCCAAGTCGAGAGGCAATGTGGTCAATCCCGACGATGTGGTCGACGAGTTCGGTGCGGACACGCTCAGGACCTACGAGATGTTCATCGGTGCGTTTGACCTGAGCGCGGCGTGGAGCATGGAGGGCGTGAAAGGCTGCCGGCGTTTCCTCGACCGCGTGTGGAAACTGCAGGACATGCTCGTCGATGGCGAGGGATACCGCCCGGAGATGGAGACCAGGATGCACCAGACCATCAAGAAGGTTTCAGGCGATTTTGAGGGACTGAAGTTCAACACAGCGATCGCGGCGATGATGGCGCTTGTCAATGATTTCTACAAGGCAAACAGCGTCACGAAGGACGAGTATGCGACACTGATCCTGCTGCTCAATCCGGTAGCGCCGCATATGACGGAGGAGCTCTGGGAGATGTACTTTGGAAACGGCAGGGTTTACCAGCAGAAGTGGCCGGAGTATGACGAGGCAAAGACCGTGGAGTCCACCGTGGAGATCGCGGTGCAGATCAACGGCAAGGTAAAGGCGACGCTGATGGTAGGGCTCGATGAGGAAGAGTCTTCCGTGAAGGAAAAAGCGCATGCGATTCCGGTGATCGCAGAGCTCACGGCAGGGAAAAATATTGTCAGGGAGATCTATGTGAAGGGCAGGATCCTGAACATTGTTGCAAAATAGGGAAAATAGGAAATAACGGTGTGGGGGTAAAATGAACAGCGATATTTTGGAGCCGATGAATCACAGGGAGATCGAATACAATGCCAAAAAACTGTCGGGGTGCGATATCCCCGGCAGTCCTGCGTGTGACCAATCCCTGCTGGAGTGGCTGGACGAGACGGGAAAGCGCGTGTTTGACGAGGATCTGGTGATGGATTACGGCACAGACTGCCTGAGGCTCTATCTGCTGTTTGAGAAGACGCCCAAAGAGAACGATGCCCCCTGTTATGACAGCTGGAATGAGGGGGCGCTGGAAGGGATATATAAGTTTCTCGGCAGGTACAGAAGAGTGATCCTGGCCGCAGGCGAGTGGAACAGGCGCGGCAATTATGCGGTATTGGGTCTGGAAACGATGGAGAGGGCTTTGAAGGAGACGGAGGAAACGATCAGAAAATGCATCAGCCGTGGGAATACCATGCCAAACAGGCATCATATCGTGTCCGCGCTGATGAAGCTCCTGAACGTGTACCAGAAAGAGCTGAGAACGGGTGAGATCATGACCGCACTGCATGCCCATGCAGTCGCGACAGCTGTCCCGCACAGTGCCGCCGCACCTGCGGCAGATGAGGAGCAGGAGGAGCAGGTGAATGCCGGTGTGGAGAGACTGTGTCAGGGATTTATCGCGCTCATGGCGCCGTATGCACCGGATCTGTCGAAGATCTTATGGATGGCGGCAGGTATCCATAGAATGACCAGGTAGGAGAAACCGGAAATATACATAAAAAATTTTGGAAATTGTCTATACAATTTCCTTTTTTTGTGTTATATTAATAATAATTGAACGGGTTACATAAAAAGTATACAAAATAAAAAATATTGTGATGCGAAAAGGTGTGATCAATGGGAAATAGCAATAGGGATTACGACGGCTGCAGCACTGGTTACGACCCGAGAGCAGTGGAGCATGATCTGCAGATCATCAGTCAGCTGGCGCCTGGTATGATCTATAGTAAAAAGAAGCTGACAATGCAGCAGGCACAGGAGATCTATTATAAGATAAAGAAAGAAAACATACAATTTCAGAGTGACACAGGCGAGGAGTTCCTCCTGAGCCTGTATGAGAATATGACAGACGCACAGATCCAGGAGATCAACAGGGCGGTCCGGCGGAAAAGGCAGAAACGGCAGAACAGAAGACAGCTGCTCAGGATCAACAGAAGGATCGCGTGCGCGGTGTCGGCGGTGGTGCTGGCCTCCTCCATATTGTGTATCAACTGGAGCTTGCTGATGGATCTCAGGACGAATCATCAGACAAAAAAGCTGCAGGAGAAAATGCAGGCGGCGTCAGCTGCCCCGATATCTGCCGGCGGTCCGGATGCCGCGGCTGCGGCAGATCCGGAGACAAAGACATCGACGCCATCTGGCGGGACAGCGCTTTTGACAGGGCAGGGTGATGTGTCTGCAGAAAGTCAGCCCGACAGCAGGATCCTGCCCAAATTTGCGCAGTTATATGAGGAGAATCCGGATCTGGCCGGGTGGCTCAGGATACCGGGGACGAAGATTGATTATCCAGTGCTGTCGAGGGCGGGGGATAACGATTATTATCTGGACAAAAATTTCAGGCAGCAGCATGACAAGAACGGGTCGCTGATACTGGACTGCAGAAACGATATCGAAAGTCCTGTGGAGAGCGGCATGGCGCCGGTGAGGCAGAACCTCATCATATACGGCCATAACATGAGGACCGGTGTCATGTTCGGAACGCTGAAGGATTATAAGGACCGGTCTTTCTGTGAGGAACATATGACGATCCTGTTTGACACATTGTATGAGGAGTGTGAGTACAGGGTTGTGGCAGCGATGCTCAGCGCTGTGGCATACGAGGACGAGGATGTATTTCGCTACTATGATGCGATCGACATCAGTACGGAGGAGAACTTCAACGCATTCTGGGAAAATGTGAGGGACAATGCGATCTATACGACAGATGAGCCGGTCGCATACGGTGATACCTGCCTGATCCTGTCCACCTGTGATAATTATACGGAAGACGGACGGTTCGTGTTGATCGCGAAGAAAATGTGAGGCAGAATATAAATAAGGAATCAATAAGAGGGGATTTATCATGTATCGGAGATTAAAAAACATATTGGGAGTAAGCCTGATGGCGCTGGCGGTCGTCATATCGCAGATACCGATGCCGGAGTCACAGGCAGTGTTTAGGGAAATGACAGAGTCAGAGCTGCAGGTCGATGATGCCTCGGCACATGTGGTGACGTTCAGCATGAATGGCGGGACTTTTAAGGGCGACTACAACGATTACAGTTTCCGGGATAAAACGCCGGTGCTCGTCATTGATGACGGAAGATCGATCAGCAGTTTCCCGGATGACAGATATGCGTCGTATTCCGGCTACAGGACTGAGGCAGATACCTGGTATACGGATCAGGAATGCCTGACAGAATATGATGCGGGCAGCTCTGTGACAAAGAGTATCACATTATACAAGAAATGGTACAACATCACGACAGACGGAACGGAACTGGCGGAGAAGGGATTTCATATCAGTGCTGATGGAACTGTACTGTACCGGTATGACGGGGAGGAGCCGCTCGTGGAGATACCGGCGTCGGTGACGACGATCGCTGACGGTGCGTTTGAGGATCTCGCCGGGGATGTGAGGGGGATCGTGCTTCCAGCCGGTATCAGAAAGGTTGAAGACGACGCATTTCAGGGGATGAAGAACAGCAGCATCGTGTATCTCTTTGATTCCGATACGGCGTCGTCAAAGGATTTTGGAAAACAGCTCGCAGACAGATATGAACAGCTGGTATACAGCGATTATCTCGATCCCGAGAAGACGGAAGCGATCGCGGGGATCAGCTACCTCAGCGATACACCGCAGGAAGAGGGGGCGGAATCGCCGGATAACAGTGATAAAGTGACTGACAATGAAAACGGTTCATCGGAGAGTGATGAGACCAGTACGACAAAGGAAGAAGAGGATTCAGAAGGTGATGACAGTTCCTCCGGGAGCGAAAGCACAAAACCGGCAGAGGGTGACGGGACAGATAACGACAGTAACCCGCCGGAGAGCAGCAGTACAGAAGGCGGCGATGAGTCAAAGCCCCCTGTTATCGAGGTCGAACCAGACGAGAAGTTTACAGTGACATTTGATACAGGTATTGCTGATGTGGATGGAGAGAAGCGCGAAGTGCTCAAAGGAGAGACGATCTCTGAACTTGTATCCATAGATGGTGACGAGCCAAGGATCCTGAGAAAGGGAATTTATCAGATCAAACAGGATGACAAAAAGCAGGAGACCGTGTACACATTCAAAGGCTGGTACAAGGACAATGCCTGCACGGCGGAGTGGGATTTTTCCGAGAACCGCATAGAAAAGGACACGACGCTCTATGCAGGCTGGGACAGACAGACGAGGGCATATTTCTATGTGACCTACAGTGTGGCACAGGGCGATGGGAGCGCTGCCGACATGCCGGACAGACAGAAACTGTACGAGGATGAGAAGCTTGAGAAGCCTGCAAGCACGCCTTCCATAGCGAACAAGACCTTCAAGGGCTGGTATACAAGTGCCTCCGGCGGGTCAGAGTACACATCGTGGGGAAAGCCGGTGACAGCAGATCTGACACTCTATGCCCGCTTTGAGGGAAAGGCAGATACCAATACAAAGACCAACACAGTCACATTCCATATGAACGGAGGCGGATTCACAGGGACATATAACGGAAGCTCTTACACGAACGCGTCAAGTCTGACGGCGAAGATCACGGCAGGGCAGAAGATCGCGGCTGCAGTGTATCCGGAAAATGGCAATGGGACGTCAAATGCCTTTCAGTATTCCGGTTTCACGACAGACACGAACTGGTACAAGGACAAAGAATGTCTCGAAGCCTACAAAAATGACACAGCCCTGAACGGTGATATCACATTATATAAGAAATGGTATCACACATCGTCGGGATTTACGATGAATTCATCCGACAATGTATTGTACAGATACAGTGGAAGCGTGGAGAATGTCACGATACCGGATTCCGTGACGGTGATCGGCAGCGGCGCGTTTGCCAGCGTGGGCGGTATCTCCAGCATCATTCTGCCGGACAATATTGCTGAGGTGAAGGAGAATGCATTCAGCGGTGTCGACAAGATCTCAAAGGACATCATCATCACGGGAAAGACAGAGAAAGCCCGGAATATGGCAAAGAAGCTCGCCGGCCAGTATACCAGGCTGGTGTACGAGGATACAGACACATCGGAGGACGGTTCTGTTGTGATCACCAGGACCGCAACGGGCAGTATCAAACTCGGGGCGACACTCTCCGGGAATGGCGGATCTGCAGGGGACAGCACGGCTGCTGTGTCGGATACGGCGGCCAGGACAGGGACGATCGTTCTCGGAGCAAACAGTGCCGGTGCGACAGCCGGTACCGGCGCGCAGACAACAGTGGTGTCACAGCCCGAGGCTGGCAGCCAGAATACGGCGGCGGAGCAGGATAAACTGCAGAGCACATCCGGGTCATCCGCATCGGTAGCACAGGGAACAAAAACGACGCAGAAGCAGAATGCGGTGTCTGCGAGCGCGCCAAAAAGCACACAACATGTAAAAGATTCCACACCAAAGACAGGAGATCCTTTACAATACCGTATGCTGATCGTATGCGCGATGTTCTCGGTCGGCGTACTGCTCATTCTTACCGGGAATGGAAAAAAGAAGAGATTTTCTGCATCTTAGCGATATCATCGGAGGTTGAGTATTTTTTCAGGACAGAGAAGATAAGCTCAACCTCCTCTTTTTGAAAGGAGATGTTGTTTTCCCTGCTCAGTTTGCTCAGGGACATCAGAAAAGCCATCATATTTTTCTGGCGCTCCTGCTGTGTACCGCTGCTGTTGATCGAAGCGCTCTGCACAAACATTTTGTCGAGAAAGTCCAGCTTGGCCCTGTCGATATTCTTCAGTTCCGGATCATTCATCCATTCATTGTTGGTTTCCATTATCATTCCCTCCAAATAGCTTCATCATTTCCATTATTTCGCTGATATTGAATCCGTTTGCGTTCTCGCCTCCGGAAGACAGGTTTTCCATCATAGAGCCGATATCCATATTGGCGTTTGCGTCGGGGTTCAAAGACTGGAAAAGTTCCATCATCTGCTGCATTTCGCGCACATTTTTCATCGTCCTCATAGCAGATAATATCTGATTGAAACTTTTTTCCTCGCCCGGGGCAAGATACCTGTGGACTGCCTTATATATCGTTTCAAGGTTTTCTGCCATGTCGGCATTTGGCCTTGTCTTACTATCCAGACTGCTGGCGTGGATCCCGCTTGCAAATCCGGGTGTTTTCCTGTTGATCTGTGACAGTGTGTACTTGAATTCCATATATTTGATCAGAGCAGGCAGCATCCGGAAGTGATCTGTGTCCATAAAGGGCAGAAGGGATTTTAAGATCTGGATGTGATTCGTGGTATAGAAGTGGTCAAAAGCCAGCACGTAATCGTTGTCCTCCATGATAAACCTCCATTTTTCCTACCATAATCATATATATGAAAACCCGGTATTGATTATGCACAGGCCTCTAAGGGAAGAGGACTCTTCCCTGCCCGATCTGCAGTGTGCGGGGGTCCGCACATACGGACCCCCGGGAGTCAGGATCTTAGCAGCATCCGCATCCGTTGCCGCATCCAAATCCGTTGCCGCCACAGCAGCAGAGCAGGAGGAGGATCCAGATCCAGCTGCCGCATCCGTTGTTGTTGCTGTCGCAGCCACAGCCGCATCCGTTGTTGCCGAAGAACCCATTGCCGCATCCGCCGCAGCAGGAAAGAAGGATCAGGATCCAGATCCAGTTATTTCCGCCGTTGTTGCCGCAGCCGCAGCCGCACTCCGGCATCGTATTTGTTTGGTTGCATCCGCAATGGCTTGCTGATAATTCGCTCATGTTGAGTACCTCCGAAGAAGCTTTTTTCTATACTATATGACAGCGTGCAGAAAGTGTTCCGGAAAATTTTTGATCACAGCATCTAAATTTGTCGTGAAATTTAATAAAAAGCTTGAAATTGACTGAAAATATAGTACAATAAAGATGTATGTGCAAATATTTATGTTAATAACAAAACAGGATAGACAGAAAGGGCGATAGAATGGCGGAAATAAAATGGACTGTTGAGGGCAGGCGCTTTAGAAATGCAGGGGAATACCAGGCGGCGCTGCGCGACAAAGAGCTTATTGATTCCATTACTGGCAGTCTGGACTTGGACAATCCAAAGGACATTGAAAAGCTGTATCTGGAATTAAAGAATGGCAAATATACATTTGAATCCATCGTGGGCAGACAGTTCGACGATAATATCTATGAGCTGTATCAGCGGATCAAGGCGGAGGAGCGGGCGAAAGCGGAGGAAAAAACAGCCCGGAAGGAGAAGAGAAGACAGCAGGCCGAAAAGATCAGGAATCTCTCCAGATCCTCCAAAAAACAGAATAAACAGGAGCACAGGGCAAGGCTGGAAGATTTTGACAAGGATATGCAGCGGCAGATCGTGGCTGTTCTCAGAAAGAAGGAGCAGAAGCGTAAAATGCTGATCGCGGGCTGTCTGTTTATGTGCATCGTCAGTTTTGGGTATCTGGGAGCATATTATCAGGTATCTGCAAAGAGTGCAAAGGAGTTCGAGGAACTGTCCGCCCTGAAGGAAGCGGGGGCGCAGTATTCCGGGACGAAGGAGGTCAGGGTACATCTCACCGATGAGACCATTGAGACACCGGACATCCTGCCGGAGTATGCTCTGGTCCATCAGAAGAACCAGAGGCTGATCGGATGGGTGAAGATCGATGATACGGTCGTTGACTACCCTGTCATGCAGACAGTGAACAATGAGTATTATCTGGATCACAATTTTAATCAGGAGGAGGACAGGAACGGCTGCATCTTCATGGATTATCAGTGCGACGTGGTCCGGGGCTGTGATAACATCATATTGTATGGGCACCATATGAAATCCGGCAAAATGTTCGGGACATTGAATAAATACAGCAAAAAATCCTACTATGAGGAGCATCCCGTCGTACAGTTTGACACGATCTATGAAAAGGGGACCTACCAGGTGATGTACGTGTTCCGCTCCAAGGTATACTCGGAGGAGGATGTGACGTTTAAATATTATCAGTTTATCAACGCTGCTTCGGAGAAAGAATTTAATTCTGCCATGAACGAGATGGCTGCGCTGTCACTCTACGACACAGGAGTGACTGCCGTGTATGGCGATAAGCTTCTGACGCTCTCGACATGCGATTACCAGGAGAAGAAAGGGCGGTTTGTCGTGGTGGCGAAGAAGATCAGCTGACTTGACAGAGCCTGCAGGTCTGCTATTAAAATCATGATTAGGAGGAAAAGATATGAAGCTGACGATCACAGGGAAAAAGGGTGCGGATATCCCCAAAGAGTTTGTGGGACTCTTTATCGAGGATATCAATTATGCCGTGGATGGCGGACTATATGCAGAATTGCTGGAGAACAGGAATTTTGAAAGTCTGGAGGCATTTGGGGGAGAGCGCAAAAAGGATTATTGTGTAACGCATGACGGCCTGTATGCGTGGGAAAAATATCCGGAGGACGCGCCGGTGCAGCTCCTGGTCGTGCAGGGGAGCCCTGTGTCCACGAACAATCCGCATTATCTCAGGGTGGAGACAAAGCAGGAGAAGGGCGGGTTCTGCAACAAGGCATACGATGGGATCTATATGCGCCCTGATCTGGGATATACAGTTTCTTTCTACGCGAGAAGCGTCGGGTATCACGGGAAGGTGACAGCTGCCATCGTGAGCGGCGGCGATGTCGTCTGTGAGAAGAGCGTCCAGGTTGAGGCGGCAGACGCATTTGGCTGGAATAAGTGGGTCCGGTATGAGTTTGAACTGTGTGCGGAGCGGGAAGTCCGGAATGCGGCGTTCGTAGTCCTGTTGGAGAATCCGGGGACAGTCGAGTTCGACCACTTTTCCATGATGCCGCAGGATGCGGTGTGCGGGGTGTTTCGGAGAGATCTGGCGGAATGTCTGAAAGATCTGCATCCCGGCTTCCTTCGTTTCCCAGGAGGCTGTGTCGTGGAGGGGTCTACGCTGGCAAACCGCTATCGGTTCAGAGATACGCTCGGAAAGCGGGAGGAGCGCCGTTACAACTGGAACCGATGGGCGACACACGAGAATAACGAGGAGAACGGATACCACAGCGTTTATGCACATTATGGACAGACTTACGGGATTGGCTTTTACGAGTATTTCCTGCTGTGTGAATACCTGGGCGCAAAGCCGCTTCCGGTTCTCGGCGTGGGGCTGGCATGCCAGTACCAGTCGCATGAGAAGGTAGATCCGGATTCGCCGGAGATCTATGAGTATATCCAGGAGTATCTGGATCTGATCGAGTTTGCAAACGGCGATACCGATACGAAATGGGGGGCTGTGCGCGCTAAGATGGGACATGAGGCGCCCTTTGGACTGGAAATGGTCGGTGTCGGAAATGAGCAGTGGGAGGATGGGGAAAGCCGTTTCTTTGAGCGGTATCAGCTGTTCGAGAGGGAGATCCACAAGGCGTATCCGGGGATCCGGCTGGTCGGGACGGCAGGACCTGAGCTGGATTCTGAACGGTTTCATGCGGCGTGGGATTTTTACCGTGCGCATGAGGACGGGGGAAATTTTGTGTACGCGGTGGACGAGCACTATTATATCAGGCCGGAGTGGTTCTTTGGGCACACGGATTATTTTGACGAGGTGCCGCGCGGAACGAAGGTTTTCTTTGGAGAGTATGCGGCGCATTCCACGGACCTTGTCAAACCGATTCCCAGAAAGGCGACGGAGCGGAATACGCTGGAGGCAGCGCTGGCAGAGGCGGCTTTTATGACAGGGATGGCGCGCAACAGCGATGTGGTGGTCATGACCTGCTATGCACCGCTCCTTGCGCGTGTCGGATACACACAGTGGAATCCGGACCTGATCTGGTTTGACGACAGGGATGTCTGCCGCACGCCGAGCTATTATGTGCAGCAGATGTTTGCCGCAAATCCCGGCGATCACAACATTGATCTGGAGATGGACGGGGAGCGCGGACAGCTGCCATGCCAGGCCGCCTATGATGTGGATGCGGGGGAACTGATCGTCAAGATGGTCAATGCGTCGCCAGAGCCGCAAAACGTAACGCTTTCGTATGATAAGGACTGGAAAAGGACGGGTCAGCCTGCAAAGGTGATCCTGCTGGCTGGCAGGGAGCTCTCAGACATCAATACGCTCGGAAGAGAGCTGGTAAAGCCGGAAGAAAAGGCTGTATCACTGGAGAATGGGCAATATCAGATGCCGGCGTATTCCTTTGCAGTATTGCGGATCCCGGTGGAGGCGAAAATATAAAAAAGTAGTTGACAAAACTTATTTTGTGCGATAAAATAAGTTTTGTTCTCTGCGGAAGTGCTGGAATTGGCAGACAGGCAAGACTAAGGATCTTGTGTCGGATACGACGTGTGGGTTCAAGTCCCATCTTCCGCATGAATCATGCTCTGGAATGAAATAGGTTCCAGAGTTTTTTTCATGCGCAGACGATTGTATATGTTGAAAAAGAAAGGGCGATATTATGAGAAGGTTTATGGGATCCATCTGTGTTTTTACAGTCATCGTGCTCTCGGCAGCAGGCTGCGGGGGAAAGGCAGGCCAGGAGGCCGCGGCACCGGTCGTGGAGGATTTTGACGCCATCATGCGCAATGATCCGACACAGGTGATCGTGCGCGATGAGCCGCAGGCAGTCAGCACTGAGACGGCAGAACAGGAGACGGAGAGCTCCGCCGGGGCTGAGACAGAGGCGGTCGTGCCTTACGCGGACCGTATCGCGGGTGAAAACGGCGTCAGTTATAATATAGAAACGGCAGTGTACGAGGAAGGGGCTGTCAGGGTGGAATATCCGCAGCTGACTGGTCTGGCGGATGAGAAAAAGCAGCAGGAGATCAATGAAAAGATCCGAGCCGCCGCAGCAAGCAATATCTTCATGGAAAATTTAAGCTCCTGCGAGTTAACGTACGAGACGGCGACGAAAGGGAGCGGTCTTGTCTCTTTTATATTCAGGGGATCATCGTACTGCCAAAACAGTGCATATCCTGACAACATTGTGAAAACGCTCAACATTGACCTGAATACGGGAGAGAACATCAGGCTGAAGGATTTTGCAGACATTGCCATGGTGGTGAACAGCCTGGAGAACGCCGATGGATACACGATCTTAAACGAAGGCGTCGATACAGCAGATTTCTCGGCTTATCTGAACAATGGAGCCGTGACAGACTATGCCATAACACTTCTGGACTATGATGTGGATCTTGCCAATCCGGAGCTGATCCCGGCAGGGTTTTCGGCGGTCAGGGACAATCATCTGATCCTGTTTGTCGAGGCGGAGCATGCCATGGGAGATTATGTGGAGCTGGAATTTCATGCGGATCTGTAGAACGCCTTTTCGAATCCTGCCAGAAAAATCTGTAGAAATAAAAGAAAAAAAGGAATTTTGAGATCCGCATGGAATATATAAAATAGGGAATGTATCAGCCGCTTTGCGGCATGCGGGGGATTGATATGACAATACGTGAAAACCTTGAACAGTGGGAGAGCGAATATCTGAGTCCATACGCCACGCTCAGCGCCAGGTCCAGAGGCAGGGACAGGGAGGAAGAACAGTGCGATATCAGACCTGTGTTTCAGAGGGACAGGGACAGGATACTCCATTCCAAGTCCTTTCGGCGCCTCAAGGATAAGACACAGGTTTTCCTGTCGCCCGAGGGCGATCATTATAGGACGAGACTGACGCACACGCTCGAAGTGTCACAGAATGCGAGGACGATCGCAAGGGCGCTGCAGTTAAATGAGGAGCTCGTGGAGGCGATCGCGCTGGGGCATGATCTGGGGCATACTCCTTTTGGGCATGCGGGAGAACGCGCCCTGAATGAGATCTGCCCGTATGGCTTCAGGCACAATGAGCAGAGCGTGCGCACGGTGGAACTTCTGGAAAAGGACGGCGAAGGACTGAACCTGACGTGGGAAGTGCGGGACGGGATGCGCAACCACCAGACTTCGAGCATGCCGTCAACACTGGAAGGGAAAGTGGTGCGCTATTCCGATAAGATCGCGTACACATATCATGATATGGATGACGCTGTCAGGGCGGGGATACTGAGAGCGCGGGATATACCGCGGGAGATCGGCGAGATCATCGGGTACAGCCCCAGGGAGCGCCTCAACAATTTCATACACGATATCGTGACGCAGAGCAAGGGGACAGACGATGTGCGGATGTCTGATGATGTGGAGCTGGGAATGCGCAATCTGCGCCGGTTTATGTATGACAAGGTCTACAGCAATTCTGTGGCAAAGTGCGAGGAGAACAAAGCGGTCGCGCTGGTCAAGACATTGTATGAGTACTATATGAGACATACCGATGCGCTGCCGAAGTTCTTTGTGGAACTGGGACTGCAGGGGGAGCCGCGGGAAAAGGTTGTGTGCGATTACATAAGTTCCATGACAGACAGGTTTGCGATCTCTCTGTATGAGGAAATATATATACCAAAATTTTGGATGGGGTATTAGGACTATGTATTATCCAGAGGAACTGATCGAGGAAGTCCGGCAGAAAAGCGATATTGTCGATGTGATCTCCGGCTATATATCACTGCAGAAAAAGGGCAGCAATTACATGTGCTGCTGCCCTTTTCACGGGGAGAAGACGCCGTCCTTTTCCGTGAACCGCGCCAGGCAGATCTACAAGTGTTTTGGCTGCGGTGAGGGCGGCAATGTGATCACTTTTGTGATGAAATATGAGAACTGCACATTTCCGGAGGCATTGAAGATGCTCGCGGAGAGAGCGGGCGTGGCGCTGCCAAAGGCGGAGTACTCGGAGGAGGCAAAGCGGCGTGAGAGCAGGCGGCTGAGATTGCTGGAGGTCAATAAGGAAGCCGCGAAGTTCTACTATGTCATGCTGCGCAATGAGCGGGGGGCAAAGGCAAAAGAATATCTGGACAAGCGTCAGCTCACCGACGGGACGCGCAAGAATTTCGGACTCGGCTATGCGCCGGCAAGGGGCGAGGAGCTGCTGGCTTATCTGCACCAGAAAGGGTACACGGATGATCTGATCCGCGATGTGGGACTTGCCAAGACCGATGAGCGGAGGGGGACAAGAACGCTGTTCTGGAACCGAGTGATGTTCCCGATCCAGGATATCAACCACCGTGTCATAGGCTTTGGCGGCCGTATCATGGGGGATGCGGACGGCGGTCCGAAATATCTGAACTCGCCGGAGACGGAGATCTTTGACAAGAGCAGGAATCTCTATGGCATGAACTATGCGCGCACGGCAAGGACGGGGAATATCATATTATGTGAGGGATACATGGATGTCATCAGCATGCATCAGGCGGGATTTACGCAGGCGGTGGCGTCGCTGGGAACGGCGTTCACGCCCGGGCAGGCAGGGCTGATCAAGAAATACACGAAGGATGTCCTTCTGGCATACGACAGTGACGGCGCGGGCGTGAAGGCGGCGCTGCGCGCGATCCGGATCCTCCGCGATGCGGGGATGTCGGGCAGGATCATCAGCATGACGCCGTACAAGGATCCCGACGAATTCATCAAAAATCTGGGACAGGAAGCTTTTCAGGAGCGGATCGACCATGCAGAGAATTCCTTTATGTTTGAGATCCGGATGCTGGAGCGCGAGTTTGACCTGGGCGACCCGGAGGGGAAGACCAATTTTCACAACCAGATCGCGAGGAAGCTCTGTGACTTTGGCGAGGATGTGGAGCGGGAGAATTATCTCGAGGCAGTGGCGGAGAAATACCACATAGGGTTCGACAATCTGAGAAAGCTGGTCGTCAACATGGCGGCAAAGACGGGAGGCTATGCGGTGCAGGTGACGGAGCGGCCAAAGTCCGGGATACAGAGCAGAAATAAAAACACTCCCGAGGAAAACGCAAAAAAATCACAGCGGCTGCTGCTCACGTGGCTGACAGACGCCCCGCAGCTCTATGCGAAGATCAAGAGCTATATTTCTGCGGAGGATTTTACGATAGCGCTCTACAGCAGGGTTGCAGAGCGGATGTTTGAGGACATCGAGAAGAATGCGCTCAATCCGGCAGGGATCATCAATATGTTTGAGGATGAGAAGGAGCAGAGCGAGGCGGCTTCGCTGTTTACGACGACCCTCCCGGAGCTGGAGAACGAGCAGGCAGAGGAGAAAGCCTTTAACGATATCCTTTATAATGTGAAGAAAAACAGTTATGAATATTACCGGGATCGCTCCGGTGTGGACATCACGGCGCTCAGCAGGATGATCGAGGGGAAAAAAGCACTGGAAGAACTTAACAAAACGCATATTTCTCTAAAATAAGGATAAAAATAATATGGTATGGAGGATTGACCAGAATGGATGAAAACACACAAGCAAAATTTGATGCGAAATTAAAAGAACTCCTGTCGATGGCAAAAAAGAAGAAAAATGTGCTGGAATATCAGGAGATCAGCGATTTTTTCAAGGATATGCCGCTCGAGGAGGAGCAGTTTGAGCGGATTCTGGAGACACTCGAACAGAATAATGTAGATGTTCTTCGCATTACGGATGACGATGATGATCTGCCTGATGATGATCTGTTGCTGGTGGATGATGAAGAGATGGATGTGGAGAATATCGATCTGTCCGTACCAGACGGCGTCGGGATCGAAGATCCGGTCAGAATGTATCTGAAAGAGATCGGCAAAGTGCCGCTCCTGAATGCTGATGAGGAGATCGAACTTGCCAAGAAGATGGAGCTGGGAGACGAGGAGGCCAAGAAAAGGCTTGCGGAGGCCAACCTCCGTCTGGTAGTGAGCATCGCCAAGCGGTATGTCGGACGCGGGATGCTGTTTCTCGATCTGATACAGGAGGGAAATCTCGGACTGATCAAGGCGGTTGAAAAGTTTGATTACAGAAAAGGTTACAAATTCTCCACATATGCGACATGGTGGATCCGGCAGGCGATCACGAGGGCGATCGCGGACCAGGCGAGAACGATCCGCATTCCGGTTCACATGGTTGAGACGATCAACAAGCTGATCCGCGTGAGCAGACAGCTGCTCCAGGAGCTTGGACGTGAACCGACTCCGGAGGAGATCGCGAAGGAGATGAACATGCCCGAGGACCGTGTCCGCGAGATCCTCAAGATATCGCAGGAACCGGTATCGCTGGAAACACCGATCGGCGAGGAGGAGGACAGTCATCTCGGAGATTTTATACAGGATGACAATGTTCCGGTGCCCGCTGATGCGGCGGCGTTCACGCTTTTGAAAGAACAGCTGGTCGAAGTGCTCGACACACTGACAGACAGGGAACAGAAAGTTTTGAGACTCCGTTTCGGCCTTGATGACGGAAGGGCGCGCACGCTGGAGGAAGTCGGCAAGGAGTTCAATGTCACGAGGGAGCGCATCAGGCAGATCGAGGCGAAGGCGCTCAGAAAACTGCGTCATCCTTCAAGAAGCCGCAAACTGAAGGATTTTTTGGATTAGGAGAGCGATCAGATGCTGTTATCGGATAGAATGAGGGCTGTGGCAGGACTTGTGCAGCCCTGTAAAAGTATAGCAGATATCGGCTGCGACCATGGATATGTGGCGATGGAGCTTGTCAGAAGCAAGGTGTGCAGGCATGTGATCGCGATGGATATCAACAGCGGACCGCTGGAGCGGGCAAAGTGCAATATCGCGGAGTATGGCATGCAGGATTATATAGAGACCAGATTGTCGGATGGTGTCAGTGCGCTCAGAGCGGGCGAGGCGGAGGGGATCATCTGCGCCGGTATGGGAGGCAGACTGGTCATGTCGATCCTGGAGCAGGGACGGGAGCTGGTCGGAGGGATGCGGCAGCTCATACTGCAGCCCCAGTCAGAGCTTTCGGAGGTGCGGTGTTATCTGAGAGAGAATGGTTATCTGATCGACAGGGAAGATATCATTTATGAGGACGGAAAGTACTACCCGATGATGCGGGCGCTTCCTGGAGCCTTTGGAAAGCTGGAGCGGCAGATCTGTGGAAATCTGGAACAGAAATGCCGGAAAAGCGGTGTGCACATCAACGGAATCCCTGCATGCAGGCAGCCGTTTGACATCTCGGAGGTCTCAAAGGGGGAGGCGGAGCGGCTGACGAGGGTTCAGGATACATATGGTCCGTGTCTTCTGGCAATGGGACATCCGGTATTAAAGCGGTATCTGCTCTGGCAGAAAGCGAATCTCGAGAATATCAGGCAGAACCTGCTCGCCCGGAAACAGCTGACAGACCGGCAGCAGCGCCGTGCGGAGGAGCTTGATGAAAAGCTGAGTGATATCGTGTTTTGCCTGTATTGTTATTATAAATATAGATGATTTCCTGCAAAATGATGGAGAACACGTATGAAATGTTATGAGGTCATTGAAAAACTGGAGTCCCTGTCCCCGACAGTATTTGCGGAAGCGTGGGACAATATCGGTCTGCTTGCGGGCAGACGCGACAAAGAAGTCAGGACAGTTTTCATCGCGCTGGACGCGACAGACGATGTGATCGAGGAGGCTGTGCGGCTCAGGGCGGATCTGCTGCTCACCCATCACCCGCTGATCTTTAAGAAGCTGGGGTCGGTCAGCACAGATGATTTTATCGGAAGACGGATCTGTGAGCTGATCCGGAATGATATCAGCTATTATGCCATGCACACCAACTTCGATGTGATGGGAATGGCTGATGCGGCGGCTGATGAGCTTTCTCTGAAAGACAGACAGGTATTGAATGTCACTTATGAGGATGAGATCTCCAAAGAGGGCTGCGGCAGGGTGGGAAGGCTGGAACAACGCATGAGCGTGGCGGAGCTTGCCGAATTTGTGAAGGAAAAATTTCATGTGTCGAATGTCAGAGTGTTTGGCAATCTGGGGGACATGGTCGAAACGGCGGCAGTGATGCCCGGTTCCGGCGGGGATTATATCCGTGATGCCCTGGATGCGGGGGCGGACGTGATGATAACAGGTGATGTCGACCATCATGAAGGAATTGATGCAGTGGCACAGGGGATCACTGTGATCGATGCAGGGCATTATGGCATCGAGAAATTGTTTATACCTTATATGGAAGACTTCATAAAGAGAGAACTGCCCGGGATACAAATATACAAGGCCGGGATCAGAGAGCCTTTTGTAGTGATATAGGAGTAAGGAAAGGGGAAGATGTAATGGATAGACACAGCGAAAAGAAGCAGAGTTTTCTGGTGACGGTAAACGGAAAGTCCAGGGAATATCCGGCCGGGATCACTTTTGGCGAGATCGCCGGAGTTTACCAGAAGGATTATCCTTATCAGATCGCGCTGGCGGTCAGGAACGGAAAGATCAAGGAATTGTTCAAGAAGGTGGATCAGGACTGCACAGTGGAGTTCCTGACACTGGCGGACGATACGGGGCACAAGACTTACAACCGCACTGCGACGATCATCCTCATGAAAGCGATCAACGATGTGATCGGGACGGATAAGATCGAGAAGATCAAGATGGAGTTTGCGATCGGAAGCGGTTACTATTGTGCGAAAAAAGGGGATTTTGAATTCACGGATGAGATCGTTGCGAAGATCAGGGCAAAGATGCAGGAGTACATAGATAAGGATTTCTGTGTGATCAAGAAGTCCATGCCGCTGGATGAGGCAAATGTCCTGTTCGCGAAGCAGAAGATGACAGACAAGATAAGCCTGTTCCGCTACAGGGGCAGTTCCATGGTCAATGTCTACAATCTGGACGGATACTATGACTATTACTACGGTTTCATGCTTCCGAGTACTGGCTACGTGAAACATTTTGACCTGCAGCGATATGAGAATGGCCTGGTGCTGATCCTGCCGAACAAAAAGAACCCTGTGGTTCTGGAGGAGTTTCAGCCGATGCCCAAGCTTTTTAAGTCCATGGAGATCGCGGCAGACTGGGGGGAAAAGCTGGGTGTTGACACGGTGAGTGACTTGAACGACCAGATACGCCGGGGCGGATTTAACGAACTGGTTCTGGTCCAGGAGGCGCTGCAGGAGCGCAGGATCAGTGAGATCGCCTCCGATATCGTGTCGCGAGGCGGAGTTAAGTTTGTCATGATCGCGGGGCCTTCCTCGTCGGGGAAGACGACTTTCTCGCACAGGTTATCCGTGCAGCTCAGGACCCATGGCCTTACGCCGCATCCGATCGCTGCGGATGATTATTTTGTCGACAGGGAGAAGACACCGAAACAGCCAAACGGTGATTATGATTTTGAGTGTCTGGAGGCGATCGACACACAGAAGTTCAACGACGACATGTGCGCGCTGCTGGCGGGTGAACGGGTGGAGCTTCCGACCTTCAATTTCGTGACAGGAAAGCGTGAGTACAGAGGCAATTTCAAGCAGCTTGGCCCCGATGATATCCTTGTCATCGAGGGGATCCACGGGTTGAATGACAAGATGTCCTACGCGCTTCCGGATGAGTGCAAGTATAAGATCTACATCAGCGCGCTCACGACGCTGAATGTCGACGATCATAACCGCATCGCGACCACGGACGGCAGACTGCTCAGGCGCCTGGTGCGTGATGCGAGGACGAGGGGCGCTACAGCCAAGCGCACGATCCAGATGTGGCCCTCCGTGCGAAACGGCGAGACGGAGAATATCTTTCCATTTCAGGAGAGTGCGGATGCCATGTTCAACTCGGCGCTCATATATGAGCTCGCAGTGCTCAAACCTTATGCGGAGCCTCTGCTCTACAGTATTGAAAAGGGGGAACCTGAGTACTTTGAGGCAGTGCGGCTTCTGAAATTCCTGAGCTATTTTCTGGGAGTCGGCACGGAGGAGCTTCCAAAGAATTCCATTGTGCGTGAGTTTGTGGGCGGAAGCTGTTTTAAGGTATAAAAAACGCAGATGGGGACTTGAAAAAGCGGATGCGATGTGTTACGATAGGGTGCGGCAACTGTGGTAAATGATCGCGGCTTACCGGTATTTTCCGGTAAGGTGAGGAAAGTCCGGGCTTCGCAGGGCAGGATGCCGGATAACGTCCGGTGGAGGCGACTCCAAGGCCAGTGCAACAGAAATATACCGCCTCTGTGCGTATACACAGCAGGTAAGGGTGGAAGGGCGGTGTAAGAGACCACCGCCTCCGCGGTAACGGGGAGGGCATATGTAAACCCCATCCGAAGCAAGACCAAACAGGGAGCTATAGACTTGCCCGGTCTGTTCCCAGGTAGGTCGCTTGAGGCTGGCGGTGACGTCAGCCCTAGATAGATGATCATTCGTGCTGCTGTGAGAACAGCAGCACTGACAGAACCCGGCTTATCGCTGCGGTTGCCGGTCAAGGTACTCTGGCTTGCATATGCCAGAGTATTATACTATGTGCAGGGAAAGCCTTCCCTGTCTGATCGAAGGAAGAGGGACAAAGGAAGAAGTCGCTTATACAGCGGGACGGCATAAATATTGAGTTTGGTTAGGGGTACGATATGCGGAGATTAAAAAGAAGAGTATTGTATATCATGATCACGGTGATCACAGCGGCTGCAGTGACGTATCTGGGGATTGCCCTGTATTTCACAAAGCATTTTTTCTTTAATACGATCATCAACGGGGAAAATTATTCTGTCAGTGCTGTCAATTCAGTGCAGAACGGTTTTTTGGACACATCAAGCCAGTACGTGTTGAGGATCAATGGCAGAGACGGCGTGACAGATACGATCACGGCGGCAGATATTGCGCTGAGGGTGGATTTTGGCAGTGAGTTTGAGGATATCATAGAGGGGCAGGAGGCGTTACTGTGGCCGGCGTCTGTCTTTAAGGAGACAGAATATACGGTTGATACGATGGTGACATACTCCAAGGAGGCTCTGGAGAAGAAGATCGACACATTGAGCTTTTTTGAGTCGGAGAATATCAGACAGCCGCAGGATGCATATCTGAGTGATTATACAGAAAACGGATATCAGATCATTCCGGAGGACAAGGGGGCTGTTCCGATCCGGGAGAAGATCCGCAGCGCGGTGGAGGAGGCGATCAGCCTGCTGGATGAGTCTGTCGATCTGGATGCCAGGGACTGTTATGTCAGTGCGGGTGTCACATCAGACGACCGTGCGCTCCGGAAGGAGTGTGAGGAGCGGAATCGTTTTGTTGGAGTCACGGTTACATATGTGTTTGGGGAAGAGACGGAGGTGCTGGATGGCAGCATCATAAAGGACTGGATCACAGTGGACGACAGGACAGTCAGTCTTGATCCCGAGCTTGTGCGGGAGTATGTAAACGGGCTTTCGCGGAAATATGACACATGGGGAAAGAAGCGGGAATTCCAGACGACAGGCGGTGAAGTCATCACGATGGCAGAGGGTGCCTATGGCTGGTGGATGAACCGGGCAGATGAGACACAGGCGCTGATCGAACAGATCGAGAGCGGGCAGAGTGGAGAGAGAACACCGATTTACCGTGCGGAGGCGGCACAGTACGGCGTTGATGATATCGGGGATACTTATGTCGAGATCGACCTGACAAGCCAGCACTTATGGGTGTATAAGGATGGAGAGCTGGTGGAGGAGACGGATTTTGTGTCAGGCAATGTGAGCAGGGGCTACAATACGCCTGTCGGTGTGTACGGTATCACATACAAGGAGCGCAATGCGACGCTCCGGGGGGCAACGTATACGTCCCATGTGGATTACTGGATCCCGTTTAACGGAAATGTGGGAATGCATGATGCCTCGTGGCGGAGTTCCTTTGGTGAGGATATCTATCTCAGAAATGGTTCGCACGGCTGCGTAAATCTTCCGCCGAAGAAGGCGGCGGTGATCTACGAGTATGTCGAGAAGGGGGAGCCGGTTATCGTCTACGGGGGACTGACATCCGTCCCGAAGCAGGAGGCGGCAGAGAAACCCGAGGTGGCGGAGGAGCCCGGGGAGGCTGTCGATCCCGTGCTGACACCGGAACAGCAGATCCAGCTCTGGATCGAGGCCGGATTGCTGAATCCCGACGGCACTCCTGTACAGCCGGCGCAGGTACCCGCAGCAGATCCACAGGAGTGATCATTGGATAAGGTATATCAGTAGTATCGTGCAGTTCCAGTATAGTCGCAAGCTATGCTGGAATTGTTGTTATATAAGATCTTCTTATGTGGAATATGAATATGAAAAAATTATTGTGTTTATTTTGGGGCATACTGACAATAACAAGTCTGATCGCAGTGTCGAGCGTCATGGTGCACAGGACTTTCCGGGGAAAGGACGGCCTGGCAACAGCATCGTGTGTATCGGAGCGGACTGCGGTCAAAATGGCTCGTGCGGCCGGATTGAATGTGACAGGAACAGGGGAACTGAACGCGGAGGATATAAGGATGCAGATTGTCTACCAGCTTGCGAGGCGGAGTATCGTGAAAGTTATTGTGAAAGATTCTGCAGGAAGCGGGACGATATGGAAGATTGAGGACGGGATCGTGATCGTTTCCAATAAGCACCTGCTTAAGAAGGATGTGCAGGCTGAGATCGTTTTTGGAAATGGGACGACCGCGACGGCCGACGTCATAGGATACTCTGGGCAGTATGATATAGGCTTTGTCAGAATACAGGAGGGGGCAGTGGCAGACAGCGTCCTGCGGGATATTTATGAGGCTGTCCCCCTCCTGTATGAGGCGGGATCAGAGGAGGAAAAGGCAGCGTTTGAGGCCGGATATCTGAGAAAACAGGTTTTGCAGGTGGGAGCTGTGATGGATCAAAATGCAGTCAATATATCGACGGGAAACGTTGTGGGACTTGCATTTGTCCCGCTGTTCAATACGAATGTACTGGTGACGGAATGTTTTTCGAGAGCAGGAATGTCCGGCGGCGGTGTGTTTGATGAGGGCGGACGTTTTCTGGGTATGATCTCCGGCGGGGAGGTTCCAGAGGACGCTGAAGTGAGAGAAGCTGAGATCACGTACAGTATTCCGCCGTCACTGATCGAGGCGGAGTATGAGATGATTATAGGATGATTTGAATGGATTGAGGTAGGAAACGTGGTTAGACCAGAGGGAAACAAAAGAATTTCAAAAATAGATGCATATCTGAACTGTGCGGAGAATTTTGCATACCGGAGTACGTGCATCAAGAGAAAATATGGAGCAGTCATCGTCAAGGATGATGCAGTGATCTCGACAGGTTACAATGGATCGCCCAGGGGTTTTGAGAACTGCTGTGATATCGGGGAGTGTCCGAGGATCAGGCTGGATATGCATCAGGGAGAGGGATATGCTGTCTGCAGGGCAGTCCATGCGGAAGCAAATGCACTGTTAAACTGTTCAAGGGAACAGACGCTGGGGGCGGATCTGTACCTTGCAGGCGTCAATCCGGGTGATCTGTCAGTGCACAAGGCGAAGCCATGTCCGCTGTGTGCCCGCATGATCATACAGGCGGGGATCAGAAATGTATATTTGAGAAAAGGCGAGGGCGTCGATAATTATGAGGAGATACCCGCAGCGGAGCTGCAGTGGTATATACCAGTTTATTAATTTTTAATATCTAAGATATGGTAAGTCAGGCTGGTTTGTGCTAAGATAAAAAATTAGAGATAAAAGCAATCAGAGATGACAAACGATAGAGGAGGTTATGTTCAATGACTAAGATAGATATATTCTCGGGCTTTCTGGGCGCCGGGAAGACCACGCTGATCAAAAAGCTTTTGCAGGAGGCGCTGGATGCGTCGAAGGTCGTACTGATCGAGAATGAGTTTGGCGAGATCGGTATCGACGGCGGGTTTCTGAAGGAAGCTGGTGTCGAGATCAAGGAGATGAACTCAGGATGCATCTGCTGTTCCCTGGTAGGGGATTTTGGCAGTTCCCTGAAGGAAGTGATCGAGACGTATCATCCGGAGAGGGTCCTGATCGAGCCGTCTGGTGTGGGAAAGCTTTCTGATGTCATGAAAGCGGTGCAGAACGTAGATACCGATGCCGAGGTGGAGCTGAACAGCGCTGTCGTCGTCGTTGACGCGAACAAGTGCAGGATGTACGCGAAGAATTTCGGGGAGTTCTTCCTGAACCAGATCGAGCATGCAGGCACGATCATCCTGAGCAGGACAGCGGATATCAGCGAGAGCAAACTGAACACCGCACTCGAGATCATCCGTGAGCATAACGATAAGGCGACCGTCATCACGACACCGTGGGATGCGCTTGATGGGAAGAAGATCCTGGAGACGATAGAGAATGCCAAGGATCTGGAAGCGGAGCTCATGGCAGAAGTTGCGAAGCTTCACGATGAGCACCATCATCACCACGACCATGACCATGACGATCATCATGATCACGATGAGCACCATCATGACCATGACGCGCACGATCACGACGAACACCATCATGATCACGACCATGACCATGACGATCATCATGATCATGACGATCATCATGATCACGATGAGCACCACCATGATCACGACCATGACCATGACGATCATCATGATCACGACCACGATCATCACCATCATCATGCGGATGATATCTTTGCGAGCTGGGGATTTGAGACGCCGGCGGCATATACCAGGGAGGAGCTGGAGCATATTCTGGAGGAACTTGAGGATGAGAAGAGATATGGCTCCATTCTCCGCGCAAAAGGTATGGTTCCGGCTGGAGACGGCACGTGGCTGAATTTTGACTATGTTCCGGGCGAGAGCAATGTGCGCGCTGGCGCCGCCGAAGTCACAGGGAAGATCTGTGTGATCGGGGCACAGCTCAACGAGGAGAATCTCGGGACGTTGTTCCACAGATGATCCTGGAGTGACAGGAGACACGAAGAACTGGTATGCCTGTGATATGTGATCTACAGGGATTGGAGAAAATATGAAGCCCGTATATATAATCAATGGATTTTTGGAGAGCGGCAAGACGGAGTTTATCTCCTACACGCTCTCACAGCCCTATTTTCAGACGAGAGGCACGACACTGCTGATACTCTGTGAGGAGGGCGAGATCGAGTACGACGAGGATATCCTCAAAAACAGCCGGACGATCGTGGAAGTGGTGGATGAGGAGGCACAGATGACTTCGGCAAATCTGATCGAGCTGGAGAAGAAGCATAAGCCGGAGCGCATCATCATCGAGTACAACGGCATGTGGAATTTCAAGAACCTCAAGCTGCCGTGGCACTGGCGGACAGAGCAGCAGATCACGACGATCGACGCCTCTACATTTCAGAACTATTATACAAATATGCGCTCGCTGCTGGCAGAGATGATCAGAAAATCAGAGCTCATCATCTTTAACCGCTGTGACGGGCTGGTCGACCAGCTGAGCGGCTTTAAGAGAAATGTAAAGGCCGTGAACCCGCAGGCGGAGATCATCTTTGAGGACAAAAACGGCGAGGTAAACCAGATCTTTGAGGAGGATCTGCCGTATGATCTGAAGAGTGAGCGCCTGGATCTGGATGACTACGGTTACGGTATTTTCTATCTGGATGCCATGGACAATCTCGAGCGCTATATCGATAAGACGATCCGGTTCAAGGCAATGGTGCTGAAGCCGGAGGACAGCAATGACGAATATTTCGTGCCGGGAAGGATGGCAATGACCTGCTGTGCGGATGATATGGCTTTTCTGGGATACGCCTGCAAATATGACAGGTGCAGCGAGCTTACGAACAAGGAGTGGGTGGAGGTGACAGCTACCGTCCACAGGGAGTTCTGGAAGGATTACAGCGGTGAGGGACCGGTGCTCCATGCGGTCAGCGTGCAGCCGGCGAAAAAGCCCAAGGAGGAAATACTGAATTTTGCCTAAAAACAGCAGGCCTTTGCCTGCTGTTTTTTCATATCTTAAAATGATCCTTGCTGCCATATTTCTCTTCGCAGTATTTGCAGCGGTAGATCTCCTTTTTCTCATCAGTGAGGACAAAGATGTGCGGAAGCTCCTGCTCGATGGATGTGATACAGCGGGGATTTTTGCATTTCAGCACATTTTTGATCTCTTTTGGGAGCGACAGCGGAAGCTTCTGCACGATCTCACAGTTTTTGACAACGTTGACAGTGATGTTGTGATCGATAAAACCTATGATGTCAAGGTTGAGGGTGTTGATGTCGCACTCCACTTTCAGGATGTCTTTCTTGCCCATTTTCTGGCTTCTGGCGTTTTTGATGATCGCCACAGTACAGTCAAGCTTGTCAAGCCCCAGGTGCTTGTAGATGCTCATGCTCTTGCCGGCTTTGATATGGTCAAGGACGAAGCCTTCTTCGATTTTTCCTACATTTAACATGTCTTGATATCCTCCTGTTCAGAATCTCTAAAACTTTTATTTCGAACTTTATGTTGAACTTTTGTTTTAAATCCTCACTTTAAACCTCTATTTCCAAAAGTGTCAGGAGCAGCGCCATGCGCACATACACGCCGTACTGTACCTGACGGAAGTACACTGCCCTGGGATCGTCGTCCACTTCGACAGAGATCTCATTGACGCGCGGAAGCGGATGCAGGACGATCATGTCAGACTTGGCAAGCTCCATCTTTTCACGGTCGAGGATATAGTAATCCTTCAATCTTACGTAATCCTCCTCGTTGAAGAAGCGCTCCTTCTGCACTCTGGTCATATAGAGGATATCGAGCCCCGGCATGACTTCTTCCAGTTTCCGGACCTCGCTGAAGGACACATTTTTCTCGCGGAGCATCTCGATGATGTAGTCGGGGATCGTGAGCTCCTCGGGAGATATGAATATGAAGTGGATGTTGTCGTAGCGGACGAGCGCATTGATCAGCGAGTGCACGGTGCGGCCGAATTTGAGATCGCCGCAGAGTCCGATGGTAAAGCTGCCAAGGCGTCCCTTGATCGCGCGTATGGTCAGAAGGTCGGTGAGTGTCTGGGTTGGATGCTGGTGGCCGCCGTCGCCGGCGTTGATGACGGGGATGGAGGAGCGCGATGCCGCTACCATGGGTGCGCCCTCCTTTGGATGGCGCATCGCACAGATATCGGCAAAGCAGGAGATCACACGGATCGTGTCCGACACACTCTCCCCTTTGGCGGCGGAGGAAGAATTGGCGTCGGAGAATCCCAGTACCTGACCGCCGAGATTGAGCATGGCAGCCTCAAAACTGAGCCGGGTGCGGGTGCTCGGCTCATAGAAGCAGGTGGCAAGCTTTTTTCCTTCGCAGGCGTGCGCATATCTGGCAGGATTGTTCTCGATATCCTCGGCGAGCGCAAAGAGCCTGTCCAGCTCCTCCGTGGAAAAATCAAGTGGGCTCATTAAATGTCTCATAAAAACCTCCTAATCTAAAAATGTGTAATAAAAAAGGAGAAATAAATTCTCCATCACTAAAACATATGAATATGAAAATGAAAAACAGATCCAGAACCGGTCCGAGCAGTACATCCAGTATCCAACATAACCATTTCCTCCCTGTTTCAAATATATCCTTTTGCTATCGTACCATATCTGAAGGAAGCTTTCAAGGATAATCGCAAAAAAATTGCCGGCGGATCAGACGAGTTATGGGACGGAAGATTCCTGAACCGGGAGTTCCCGTCAGGAAAGAGGTTTGCGGACATTGTATTTCTGCCGCTTCCGCATACGGACAGGCTCGCGCCGGTGATCGGCAGATGGCAAAATAACAGACTTATTGACTTGAAAAAGTAGTGAAAGCTGATATAATATATAAATGTAGATTTTGAAGGTATTACAGTAGTTTGACAGGAAAGTTTTACAATGGACGAGGAGAGAAAAGATGGAATTCAAAGAGAGAAAACGGTGGCTGTTCTTCGGACTGCCATTTACCTTTACAGTATATACGATCAAGGAGGATGTCATAACGGTCAACACAGGTTTTCTGAACAGGGAAGAAAACGACTGCTATATGTATAAGGTGCAGGACGTGACGCTCAAAAGCTCATTGGTCGAGAGAATGTTCGGACTCGGGACGATCGTGTGCCATACAGGGGATGTCACCAGTCCGCTGCTGCTGATCCAGCACATCAGGAACGCAAAGGCCGTGAAGCAGTTTATACTGGAAAAGTCCGAGGAGGACAGGAGAAGGCGCCGGACGCTGAATACGCTTGACATCGGTGCAGTCGAGGTAGATGATGTCGAGTAGATACAGCAATGGGGGTCGGTATACGGGCGGATCTGGATCCGGGACTGCCCGTCAGGACGGCGTGCAGGATGCCGGGACTCCCAGGGGCAGGGAGGCGGGACAGCTCAGTGCCGAGGAGATCGCGGCTATACTTGCACAGTCTTATTCCGGCAGGGTCGTCACCGGGATGGAAGATGAGAGAGAGGACAGTGCGGACAGCCGCAGTGCCGAGGGAAAGGACACGGCGGAAAAGGAACGTGAAGCGCGCAGAAAAAAGCGTGTGCAGGAGATGCGGCGCAGGAAAAGGCGGCAGGAGCAGATGCGCAGACTGATGCTGCCCTGTATCGCTGCGGCAGCAGTCTGTGTGATCCTGGCGGGGCTGGGGATCGGCAGTCTGGTCAGAAAGCATGGGGACAGGAAGAACACCCTTCCGCCTGAGGGATCAAATGAGTTCGTCCTGAATGGAGAGAATGAAGACAGTTCAGACCACAGCGGTACGGATGAGGACAGTTCAGACGGCAGTGTTCCGGATGGAGACAGCCCGAACAGTACCGGCACAGCTGACAGGGAGATCACATATGCGGGCAGCCTTAATGTAGCCGGCTGTTATGTCGGCAGCACCATCGCGGAAAGTCTGGCAGAGGAGCTTGCACTGGCGGATTCGCTCATCGTCAGGACGCTCGGCGGACGGAGCGCGGAACCGCCGCTTGCGGCCGCCGCGGACGGGGCGGCTTCGCCGGACGGCGAGGTCATGAGCGAGAATGTCGTCTTTATCGATGTAGAGGCGGGGCGGATCCTGGGACAGAGAGGCGCCGATACCCGCATACCTCCGGCATCCATGACCAAGATCCTCACAGTCCTTGTCGCCGCGGAGCATATCACGGATCCCGACGATACCTTTGTGATCACACAGGATATCGTGGATTACAGTTTTGTAAATCATTGCTCTAATGCCGGTTTTGAGGTCGGGGAGAAAGTCACTGTCAGGGATCTGTTTTACGGCACGGTGCTTCCTTCAGGGGGAGAGGCGGCAGTGGCGCTGGCTGTCTACGCGGCAGGGTCGCAGGAGGCGTTTGTCGGGCTGATGAACGAGAAGCTCGACGAGCTGGGCCTGTCTGCAACGACCCATTTCACAAACTGTGTGGGTATCTATGACGACAACCATTACAGCACGGTTTATGACATAGGTGTCATATTGAAAGCGGCTTATGACAACACTTACTGCCGCGAAGTGCTCGGCGTGCGCACCTACAAGACCTCCGCCACAGAGCAGCACCCCGAGGGGATCGACCTGTCGAACCTGTTTCTCAGGAGGATCGAGGACAGGGATACACACGGCGAGGTACTCTGCGCCAAGACCGGATATGTGGATCAGTCTGGCAACTGCGCGGCAAGTCTGGGCGTCGGCAATGACGGCAGGGTCTACATCTGTGTGACGGCGCGCTCCAATGATCCGTGGCGCTGTATACGCGACCATGTAGCCCTGTACCAGCAGTTTCTGCCTGGCTGAGCAGGGCACGCCGTTCAGATGTCAGCAGGCTGTCTGCGGCCGGTCAGAATACGCTCGAACAGGAGTCCGGCAAGGAACCAGAAAGGAAAATAATCGATGCGGATCAGCCCGTTCAGATGCCAGTGGTGGCGGTCGTAATTCCAGGGACACAGCCCGTGTGCCGAGAGAAAACGTCCGCTGGCATACTCCGCACCAAAAATAGACAGAGCGTAGATGGTACCGCGCACGATCAGACGGCAGTGTCTCAACAGGGAGAACACGGGTCTGAAGAGAGCCGCGCAGCCATAGATGGGAAACATCCACAGGGAAGTTTGGCCGACAAGCGGCAGTTCGCGCCTCCTGAGTGCGCCGAGGGCGGTGAAGATGATCTCCATACACCAGCCAGCCATGCCGCACTTCACAAAATCTTTTGCAAATCCGCTGTGATATTCATAATGATAATAAGGTAAAGGGATCGTCGTTTTTCTCATGCTGACAGCATAACCGGGATTCCTTTACCTTATTCATATATCTGCTATTTATTTTCAGTTTTTTGTTTTTTATTTCTGGCTCTTGCTGATCTCTGCGATCGCCGCCTGTGATGCCCTGTCAAATGTCGTGACGTTCACAGGACCGGAGACGGGTGTCTTGTATATGGGTGTGATGCTTCCAAACTGTGTGAAGTACACGTATTGTGAGGTTGCATTGATGTTGCTGTAGGAACCGTCAGCGACTACCTCCATGTCAGATCCGTCGCGGCGGATGCGCTTTAACTGGGGGGTATTGCCTGAAGTCTGGTAATAAATGTAACTGTCAGTCACATTGATCAGGTCGATCCTGCCAGTGTCGAGCAGCTTTTTGCTGCCATCGGTGGTGTTGAGGCTGATCAGCGAGTAATTGTCGTGAATGTCAATGCCATAGACGGTATTTCCCTCGATGATCGGCATGTACACGTCCTCGGCGAGCACCTGGCGCGAGGTGTTGGTCCTCAGGTCAAGAGCCATCAGATGCAGGTTATCTTCATTGTTCAGGTAGTAAAAGGTCGAGTTCTGTACGCTTACAGGAAGAATGTCAAGTTCCAGAAGCGTTTCCTTGGTCTTGCCGTCTGTCGATACTTTTTTCAGGGACGTCGTATCGGAAGAGCAGGTGTAATATACATCGTTATCCGCGAGAAGGACAAATTTTCCGTTTACCCGGTCAAGACAGAAGGCATCGCCGGCTTTGGCCTTATTCACCCGATAGATGCCGGTTGTGCTCAGGACGAAGCCAAGTCCTGTTCCGCTGCCAGAGCCTCCCTGGTAGTAATACAGGTATTTGCCGTCCGCATTGATGCTTGCCACCTCCGTGTACGCCATTTTCTCCATTTCGGATTCATCCGGGCGCATGCGGTAGAGCGAAGAAGAATCATAAGCGTTTGCAAAGTAGACATATCCGTCATTTTCGCAGAAAAGTCCGTTGTTATATAGATTTCCCGCGGTGTTTCCCACGGTTCCGGCCGGGTTTTGAGGTACCTTGTCAGAAAGATACTTAAAGACTGCCAGACCGGCAATGATAAGCACTGCACAGATTATGCAGATTATGGTGATAACCTTTTTTTTCATTGTATTTTCCCCCTGTGTGAAGTATAGATTGGTGTATATTAACATTATAAAGAATTTTTGAGAAAAATGAAAGATTTCTGCATTATTTTTTTACAAACTTTATCTGGTGTGCTATACTTAATAACAACAAAAGCAAAATGGAAGTATACAGGAGGACAGGTCAGATGGATTTATCAGAACTCAGGGATACGCTTGACGGTATTGACCGACAGATCGTGGAACTCTTTGAGAGACGGATGGATGTATGTTCCCAGGTGGCAGGATACAAGATCGAGACAGGGAAAAGGGTTTTTGACAAGGAGAGGGAACAGCAGAAGCTCAAGGCTGTCAGTGAACTGACGCACAATGAATTTAACGCGCATGGTATCAGGGACTTGTTTGAGCAGATCATGTCGATGAGCAGAAAACTCCAGTATCAGAAGATCACAGAGCATAATGGAGGCGGACGCATCTCGTTCATCGAGATGGGAGAGATCGACTGCGGGAAGTGCCGTGTCGTGTTCCAGGGGGCGGAAGGCGCGTACTCGCAGGCTGCCATGATGGAATATTTCGGGGAGACCGTGGACAGCTTCAACGTCAATACATTCCGCGATGCGATGCTCGCGATCGACGAGGGCAGCGCGGATTTTGCAGTGCTTCCGATCGAGAACTCGTCGGCGGGGATCGTGAGTGAGATCTATGACCTGCTGGTAGAGTTCGAAAATTATATCGTGGGGGAGCAGATCATCCGGATCGAGCACTGTCTGATGGCAGCTCCGGGGACAAAGATAGAGGATATCAGGACAGTGTATTCCCACGCGCAGTCGCTGATGCAGAGCTCGCACTATCTGCTCGAGATGGGGTGGCAGCAGATCAGTATGAAGAATAACGCTTTTGCGGCAAAGAAGGTTGCGGAGGACAGGGATCAGACGCAGGCGGCGATCGCGGGGGAGACCGCCGCGAAGATTTATGGACTGGATATTTTAAAGAGGGGAGTGAATGATCTGAAGGACAATTCGACGCGCTTTATCATCGTTACGAACCAGAAGGTATATGCGAAGGAAGCGGCGAAGATCAGCCTGTGTTTTGAAGTGAGTCATGAGAGCGGCGCACTGTACCATGCGCTCTCGCATCTGATGTACAACAATCTGAATGTGACCAAGATCGAATCAAGGCCGATCGCGGGAAGGAACTGGGAGTACAGGTTCTTTCTGGATTTTGAGGGAAAACTCACAGACAGTGCGGTGAGAAATGCGCTCAGGGGACTGCGCGAGGAGACGCACAACATGAAGATACTCGGAAATTACTAAAATATAGTGATACTTTTTAGGGGAAGAGGTGTAACTATGGCATACAGGACATTTGCGGCAATTGATGTGGGCTCCTATGAGCTTGCGATGAAAATATATGAGATATCGGGGAAGAACGGCATCAAGGAGATCGATCATATCAGGCACCGGATCGAGCTTGGAACAGACTCGTATTTTATGGGGAAGATCAACAATGACAGAGTCGACGAGCTGTGCAGGATGCTGAATGAATTTATGGCGATCATGAGATCGTATAAAGTGGACGACTATAAGGCATATGGGACAAGCGCCATCCGGGAATCCCAGAACAGGCTGATCCTGCTGGATCAGATCGAGATCTGGACGGGGATCCATATCGATGCCCTGAGCAATTCGGAGCAGCGTTTTCTTGATTACAAGTCTGTGGCATCGAGAGTGAAGGATTTTCAAAGCATCATAGAAAAGAGTACGGCTTTTATAGACATTGGCGGCGGGAGTATACAGATCTCCCTGTTTGATGAGGACAGTCTTGTCACTTCCCAGAATATCAGACCAGGTGTGCTTCGCATGCGGGAGGAGCTGGCGCGGGTGCCTTACAGGAGTTATCAGCTCGAGGACATCGTGGAGGAGATGGTCTGTGACAGCTTCGAGAGTTTCAGGGAGATGTTCGTGGGGGATAAGAAGATACAGAATGTGATCCTGGTGGATGACTATGTGTCCCTGGTCGTGCAGCGAAATTTTATCAAGACGATCAAAAAGGGACAGGTCAGCACGGAGAATTTTCTGGAGTTTGTGGATTCCCTGAAGAAGAAAAAAGCGCGGGAGATCGCCATATCGCTGGGGCTGGCGCAGGAGAATATCTCCCTGCTGTACCTCTCTGCGCTGATGATCAAGTACATGATCAGGCTGCTGGGGGCGGAGATGCTGTGGGCGCCGGGCGTGTCCCTGTGCGACGGCATCGCGTACGAGTACGCGGAGCGGAATCAGCTGCTGCCGTCAGACGCCGAGAACATGCCGCACGATTTTGAGCAGGATATCCTCGACTGCGCGCGGGATATCAACAGGCGGTATCACAGCGGCGAGTACCGCACCCGCGAGCGGGAGATGATCGCGCTCACGATCTTTGACAGCATGAAGGAGGTTCACGGCCTGTCAAAGCGCGACAGGCTGCTCCTGCAGCTCGCGGCGATACTGGGAGACTGCGGCAGGTTCATCAGCCTTGCGAGTGTCGGCGAGAACTCTTACAACATCATCACCGCGACGGAGATCATCGGGCTCTCACATGTGGAGCGCGAGGTCGTGGCGAGCGTCGTCAAATACGCGACGGAAAAATTTGACTACTACCACATCATGGACGATAATGCGTCGCTCGACAGGGAGGCGTACCTGAAGATCGCGAAGCTGACAGCCATCATCAGGCTCTCGGACGGGATGGATCTGAGCAACCGGGGCAAGTGCAGCAAGCTGAAAGCCGTGAACAAGAATGATGAGCTGGTGCTCACCGTGGAGACGAATGCGGACATGACACTGGAGTTTGGATTATTTGACAAGTACGCCACCTTTTTTGAGGAAGTGTACAATATCAAGCCCGTTTTGAGGCAGAAGAAGAGCAATATATAATCGTAAGGGGGAACAGAGATGGGGGATAAGAACAGTAAGTCAGACTACAGCAGATCTGAATATTATTATAACAGGGAATTGAGCTGGCTCGCCTTTAACGGGCGTGTGCTGGGGGAGGCGAAGGACAAGACGATCCCGCTGTTTGAACGGCTCAAGTTTCTGAGCATCACAGCATCAAATCTCGATGAATTTTTTATGGTGCGCGTAGCGTCACTGAAGGATATGGTGAATGCGGGCTACACCAGGAAGGACATCGCCGGGATGACGCCGGCGGAGCAGCTCGAACAGGTCAATCAGGCGACACATGAGCTTGTGGATATGCAGTATTCCGTGTACAACAGGGCCCTGCTCCCGCTCCTTGCACAGAACGGGCTCACCGTGGTCGAGAGTCATGAGGATCTTACGAAGAAGGACTGTGCCTTTGTCGACCGGTATTTTCAGGACAATGTGTATCCGGTGCTCACGCCGATGGCGGTGGATTCCTCGCGGCCGTTTCCGCTGATCAGGAACAAATCCCTGAACCTGGGAGCGCTGGTATCCAGAAAGACTGTCAAGAGCAGGAGGCACCTGTTCAACAAGAAGTCCGTCCAGGGAAAAGAACTGGAGTTTGCCACCGTGCAGGTTCCAAGCGTGCTGCCGCGCATCATACAGCTCCCGGAGGCGGCGGACGGGACAAGGCGTGTGATCCTGTTGGAGCAGATCATCGAGCGGAACATGGATAAGCTGTTTCTGAATTATAATATAGAGTGTTCTTTCCCGTTCCGGATCATGAGAAATGCGGATTTTTCGCTGGATGAGGACGAGACGGAGGATCTGCTGAAGGAGATCGAGAAACAGCTCAAAAAGAGGAAGTGGGGGCAGGCGATCCGGCTCGAGGTCGAGGAGGGGATCGACAGCCGTCTGCTTGATATCATCAAAAAGGAGCTGATGATCGACGAGAGGGATATCTACAGCATTCCCGGCCCGCTCGACCTCACATTCCTGATGAAGATGTACGGACTGGAAGGATTTGAACATCTCAGGTACAGTTCTTATATACCACAGCCGGTGCCGGAGATCGAGGCGGGCGACGATATCTTTGAGCGGATACGGGAGCAGGATATCCTGCTGCACCACCCGTATCAGACCTTCGCTCCCGTTGTCGATTTTATCAAGCAGGCGGCAAAGGATCCGCAGGTGCTTGCCATCAAGCAGACACTGTACCGTGTGAGCGGCAACTCCCCGATCATCGCGGCGCTCGCGCAGGCGGCGGAGAACGGCAAACAGGTGTCCGTGCTGGTTGAGCTGAAGGCGCGTTTCGATGAGGAGAACAATATCGTGTGGGCGAAGAAGCTTGAACAGGCGGGATGCCATGTGATCTATGGACTCGTGGGGCTGAAGACGCACTGCAAGATCACGCTGGTGGTCAGGCGCGAGGAGGAAGGCATCAGGCGCTATGTGCACCTCGGCACCGGGAATTACAATGATGCGACGGCAAAACTCTATACCGATCTCGGTATCCTCACCTGCAATGAGGCGATCGGTGAGGACGCGACGGCGGTCTTTAACATGCTGTCCGGCTACTCGGAGCCGCTGGGCTGGAATCATCTGGCGCTCGCGCCGCTTTGGCTGAAGGACCGGTTCCTGTATCTCATCAACAGGGAGAAGGAAAACGCGGTCGAGAAGCGCCCGGCAAGGATCGTGGCGAAGATGAACTCCCTGTGCGATCCGGATGTCATCAAGGCGCTGTACGAGGCGGCGGCAAAGGGTGTGAAGATCCAGCTGATCGTCAGGGGGATCTGCTGCCTGCGGACAGGCGTGGAGGGGACGAACGACAATATCGAGGTGCGCTCCATCGTGGGGAATTTCCTGGAGCACGCAAGGATCTTCTACTTTGAAAATGCGGGCGATCCGGAGCTGTACATGGCAAGCGCGGACTGGATGCCGAGAAACCTCGAGCGGAGGGTGGAGATCCTCTTTCCGGTACTCAATGCCGGGCTGAAGGAAAAGGTGTGGCATGTTCTTGACGTGCAGCTCAGGGACACGCAGAAAGCGCAGTTTTTGCAGGCGGATGGCAGCTACCGCAAAGCGGACAGCAGGGATAAGAACGCAGTCAACGCGCAGGAGCAGTTCTGCAAAGAATATGTGGCGCTGGCGGCAAAGAAGGAAAAGGCGGAGCAGCAGGCGCGCACCTTTAAGCCGGAGTACAATCAGGCGATACAAAACTGACAGGAGCATGGAGACTATGATAAAATATGTACTTGCATCGGCTTCCCCGCGGCGGTGGGAGCTTTTGGAACAGGCCGGACTCGGCTTTGAGATCGCCGCGGCGCAGGGGGAGGAGATCATCACGAAGGAGTCCCCCGCGGAGATCGTGGAGGAGCTCTCGCTCAAAAAAGCCGGGGAAGTGGCAGAGCGGTATCTGAAGAAATATAAAAATGACACGGTTGTCATAATCGGCGCGGATACGATCGTATCTTTTCAGGACGAAATCATGGGAAAGCCAAAGGATGCGGCGGACGCGGCATCGATGCTCGCAAAGCTGCAGGGAAATACGCACCAGGTGTATACGGGCGTGACGCTGGTCGTGCTGGAAAAGGGACAGGAAAAACGGGGGCGCAGTGTCATCACCTTTCATGAGCAGACAGATGTCCGCATGTATCCGATGACATCGGAGCAGATCGCGGCGTACGTGGCGACCGGGGAGCCGATGGACAAGGCGGGCGCCTATGCGATCCAGGGAAAATGCGCAGTCTACATCAGGGGTATCGCAGGTGACTATAATAACGTGGTCGGGCTGCCTGTCGCGAGGCTGATGCATGAACTTTTTGAGAGACAATTGGCCTGATTGATGAAAAAAGGGTTTACAAAACGGTATGGATACTGTTACAGTGATATTGGGCATTTATGGAATGCAATTTAATTAATATATAAAAAATTTCAATAAAAGGAGATCATGAATTATGCACGAGTATGATGAGGCGGTATTGAACTGTTTTCTGGAAAACCAGCTCCAGTTAGTACCGGAAAAAGTAGCGGAAAATATCGATGAGGCGGAGGCTTTTCTCGAGGAGTGCATGGCGGTAGTCGTGGATTCCATCGACGAGGTGTGGGATTACTTTGACGAGGAAGGGATCGACCTGGAGGGACAGGAAAAGGAAGAGATCGTGGACGCACCGGAGGTGTTTGATATCGGTGATGGCAGATACCTCATCGTGGAAAGTTAAGGACCACAGGGCTAAAGGGTAGGTAGACAAGGTGAAGAGAAAAACGAACATTTCAGTATGGCAGTTACGGTTATTTGAGGGGTTTGACAAGGACATCATGGTCATGCAGCGCGACGAGGAGGAAGTCTTTGACGACGCGATCCATGTATTTTTCGAGAAGGAGTACTATGATGCATATGTCGCGAGGGCTGTCAGATACGGAGGGCATCGGTACGCATATCATGAGGATAAGCTGGGGGAGGTAGTCAATCAGATCTTTGACGAGGAGATCCCCGGACTGGTGCTCCATGTCAGTACGGATGAGAAGGCGCCGAAGAATGTGCTCTGCGATGAGAAATATATCGGAGCGGGAGAGCTTCTGGGATTGAAGGATGCGGCAGACAGCTATCATTTCCTCTACACCGCAGCGACTGGCAGATGCAGCAAGGAAGCAGCGGTCGCGCGCCTGTGGACAAAGAACGTCTATATCATAGGACAGCTGCCTGACTTCAGGGTGAAGCCCAGGGAGGGCGAGAAGCCTGTGTTTGAGCTCATGACAATGAAGCGGAGGAAGGATGGCGGGCAGGTTACGGCAGAAGCGTATGATCACGAGTCGCTGAAAGTCTTTCTGACGATGGACAGCGCCATGCGCTTCAACCCGGACAGGAAGCCGGTGAACAAATACAAGCTGGCCATGCTGTCACAGCTGATCAGGGGAAAACTGCAGGTGATCATAGAGCCGCACAGAAGCTACTGGCTGGAGTATGATCCCACCGCGCTTGACCTCACAGGACATCTGGATATACCGCGCTACGATGAGGCGATGGTGCGGGCGAGGATCCAGGAGTACACGCGGATGGACAGGATCTATATCCTTCTGGCGCCCATGCACAGCGATTACAGGACGTCATGCGGCAATCCTCTCCTGCTGAAGCCGGATGAGAAAAACATCTTGCTGTATCTGTTTGAAAAGTACGATGATGCTGTCAGTTATGTGCTGCAGAACCCCATGACGATGCCCGTGTTTGACAGTACATTTCCGATCGGCGTGCTTGACCAGGAACAGAAACTGTTCAACCTGGAGACAGTGCTGGCGGTTGCCGCAGAGATCGGTGTTACCGGGGTAAATCTTGATTTTGATACGGTGCATGCGATCGGCTGCAAGATGGAGTACATCAGGGAAGTGACGGGGTATCAGCGCGATGTGGAGGCGTTCTTGTCCGGGGAAGAGCTGGCGCAGGTCGTGCGTGAGGATGAGGATGGGAAGAAATACCGCATGCCGGTCATTCCGTTCTGCAGCCGGGACAATGAGTACTATGTGAGCGGTGAGCGCAGATCGGAGCTGGTCACGCACATGGACGATGACCGGGATCAGGGATTCGCGTACATGGCGGGATGCACTGTCAGCGAGATGATGGTCATGATGCAGGAAGCAGCAGGGCGCTTTGATGCTGCGAGAAAGGCATCAGATGAGGAGAATGTGGAAAAATATGTCCGTCTGATGAACCGGATCACGTTCTTCCTGACGGAGGCGCTGTGTGAGAAGCCATATATATATACGATGAGAGATGAGAACGGTGATTTTTATCTCAAGAACGGCATCGCGTATCTGATCGTGACGAACCGCTATGAGACGGGCCGGAAGGGCGAGGGCAGACTCGCGCCTGCAGGGATCGACAATCCGCAGTTTATGGAAAAACTGTGCGAGACCAGCAAGGTGGCGGTCCTGACGGACGGGCCAAATGCGTTGTGCATGATGGACACCAAACTGATGAGCGAGGTGGCAAAACAGTGGAAGAGTGCAGAACCACTCCGCGAGGAGCTGATGATCTACATGACGCAGGGATGCAGCCTCTCCTACCCTGAAGCGCTGTACTATTACCGGAGGCTTCGGACGGAGAACAGCATATTTGTCGAGTTTGTCTCCGCAGTCAGGGACATGGCTTATCCGGTGATCGGAATGCTCACGATCGAAGGATTTACGGCACAGGGACTTGCCGAGGCGCATGGACTGAATATGCTGCAGGCGTACGATGCGCTGCTCTCGATCAAGGAGGATCCTGCAAACGCGGAGAAGTATCAGGGAGCGGGGACTGCGGACGGCGGCAGTGCGGCGGAAGATGCGGACGGCGCGGATGGAGCTGATAAGAGAGGGCTTTTTGGGAAGCTGTTTAAGAAATAACGGATAAATTCTCCTTGAAAATCCGCGCTTTTTATGTATAATAGTAAGAGTGCGTAACCAAAATATGTAAATAGGCGCCCAGAGGCTCTTTCTGCCCGATGCAGCGAGTAGATTCTGGGATGCTGTGGAATTAAAAAAGAGGAATTTATCATGATAAGTGCAAACAATGTAACCTATAGAGTGGGGAAAAAAGCGTTATTTGAGGACGTCAACATCAAGTTTACAGAAGGGAACTGCTACGGTCTGATCGGTGCGAACGGGGCAGGCAAATCCACCTTTTTAAAGATCCTGTCGGGAAAGCTCGAGACGACGAAGGGCGATATCGCGATCACGCCGGGACAGCGGCTCTCCGTGCTGGAGCAGGATCACTTCAAGTATGACGAGTATCCGGTCATGGACGTCGTGATCATGGGCAATGCGCGTCTCTATGAGATCATGAAGGAGAAGGACGCCATCTATGCCAAGGAGGATTTCACGGACGAGGACGGGATCCGCGCCAGCGAGCTCGAGGGCGAATTTGCCGAGATGGACGGCTGGGAAGCAGAATCCAATGCGGCGCAGATGCTGAATGGCCTGGGGATCGACACAGATATACACTATTCTATCATGAAGGACTTGAACGGCAGCGAGAAGGTGAAGGTCTTGCTGGCGAAGGCGCTCTTTGGCAATCCGGATATCCTGCTGCTCGACGAGCCGACGAACCATCTGGATCTCGATGCGATCGCGTGGCTTGAGGAGTTTCTGATCAATTTTGAGAATACAGTGATCGTCGTGTCGCATGACCGTTATTTCCTGAATAAGGTATGTACCCAGATCGCGGATATCGATTACGGCAAGATCCAGCTCTACGCCGGAAACTATGATTTCTGGTATGAGTCGAGTCAGCTGCTCGTCAAGCAGATGAAGGAAGCGAACAAGAAGAAAGAGGAGAAGATCAAAGAACTGCAGGAGTTCATCTCACGCTTCTCCGCCAACGCTTCCAAGTCCAAGCAGGCGACATCGAGAAAGCGTGCTTTGGAGAAGATCGAGCTGGACGACATCAAGCCGTCGAGCCGCAAGTATCCGTATATCGATTTCCGGCCTGACCGCGAGATCGGAAACGAGGTGCTCACGGTTGAGAATCTCTCCAAGACGATCAACGGCGAGAAGGTGCTCGACAATATTTCATTTATTTTAGGACGCGAGGACAAGGTTGCGTTTGTAGGTGCGAACGAGCATGCCAAGACGACGCTCTTCCAGATCCTGATGGGGGAGATGGAGCCGGACGAGGGCACGTACAAGTGGGGCGTCACGACCTCGCAGGCATATTTCCCGAAGGATCCGACCAATGAGTTTAATAACGACTACACGATCGCGGACTGGCTGATGGGTTATTCGCCGGTGGATGATATCACATATGTGCGCGGTTTTCTGGGGCGCATGCTCTTTGCGGGCGAGGACGGCGTGAAGAAGGTCAGGGTGCTCTCCGGCGGCGAGAAGGTGCGCTGTCTGCTGAGCAAGATGATGATCAGCGGCGCGAACTGTCTGATCCTCGACGAGCCGACGAACCATCTCGACATGGAGTCCATCACGGCGCTCAACAACGGACTGATCAAGTTCCCGGGTATGGCGATGTTTGCCTGCCACGACCACCAGTTTGTGGAGACGACGGCAAACCGCATCATGGAGATCCTGCCGGACGGCACGCTGATCGATAAGATCACGACGTATGACGAGTATCTTGCAAGCGATGAGATGGCGAGAAAGAGGACTTCCGTGTACACGGCAGAGGCGGAGGACGAGAGCGGCGAGGAGTAGTCCTTTATTGTGTGATGTTTGTGAAAAGAGGCAGTTCGGCTGTCTTTTTTCATTATTGTAAAAAGAAGGAGAGTTGAAGATGGGATTTGTAGATTTGCATACGCACTCGTGCTGTTCTGACGGCACACTCACACCGGGCGGGCTGGTGGACTATGCCATAGAGAAGGGGCTGGATGCGTTGGCGCTCACGGATCATGACACGGTGGACGGACTGGATGAACTGATGGAATACGCGAAGGGGAAACCGGTCGAGGTGATCCCGGGGATCGAGTATTCGACGGAGTACAATAACCGCGATGTGCATATCGTGGGACTGTATATTGATCACAAAGCGCCGGTCTTTCTGGAATATCTGACGCGGTTTCAGCAGTCGCGGACAGACCGGAACTATAAGCTGTGCGCAAATCTGCGCGGGGCGGGGATCGACATCACATACGAGGCGCTCTTGGAGGCCAACCCGGGGGCGGTGATCACGAGGGCGCACTACGCCGCGTATCTGATGGACAAGGGCTATGTGAAGAGCAGGAACGAGGCGTTTGAGCGGTATCTTGGAGACAACACGCCGTATTTTGTACACCGTGAAAAGGTCACGCCGGAGGAGGTGATCGGGGTGACGCTGAAGGCGGGCGGGATACCGATTCTGGCGCATCCTACGCTCTACAAGCTCGGACATGAGCAGCTCGACGTGCTGGTGAGCCGGTTAAAAAAGGCAGGTCTGATGGGGATCGAGTGCTATTACAGCACGTATTCGCCGGCGGAGGAGAGGCAGATGAAGGCGCTGGCGGAGAAATTCAACCTGCTGCCGAGCGGCGGTTCGGACTTTCACGGCGCGAACAAGCCGGGGCTGGATCTCGCTACCGGGTATGGAAAGCTCTGCGTGCCCGATGATGTCCTCGCGGGGCTGAAAAAGTCCCTGCATACAAAGATCCTGTTCACAGATCTCGACGACACGCTTCTAAACTCACAGAAGACGATATCAGAGCACACCAGAAAAAAGATCAGGGAAATGCTGGCGGCAGGAAATCATTTTGTGTTGGCGAGCGGCAGAGCCGTGAGCAGCATTCTCGACGTGCTGGAGGCGTTGGATATACAGGGTGGTGATACCGAGGGAAAGATCTACATGACAGCGTACAATGGCGCGGTCATCTATGACTGCACGGATGGCTCTGTCATAGAGCAGTATGATGTCCCGGTACCGACGGCGCAGGCGATCTTTGACATGGCCCTGAAAAAGGGCGTTCACATTCAGACCTACACGGATACCCATATCGTGAGCTGTGCGGAGGACGAGGAGCTTGCCTTTTATAAAAAGGCGATCATGTCGCCATACAAGATCGGAACAGATCTGGAGAAAGAACTGGCACATGCGCCGTTTAAGCTGCTCGCGATCGACATCAACGACCGGTCGCGGCTGGAGGAGCTACGCAGGGAAGTGGAGGCGTCCGATTTTGCGGAGGATATCACCTGTGCATTTTCAAATGCTTATTATCTTGAATTTTACAATAAAAAGGCGGGAAAAGGGAATGCGCTGAGAAACCTGTGCAGTGCACTTCATGTCCACATCAAAAATTCTGTCGCAGCGGGGGATGAGGAGAACGACATTACGATGATCGAGGCCGCAGCGGTCGGGGTCTGTATGGCAAACGGCAGACCAGCTGTAAAAGAGTGTGCGGATGTCATCACAGCGCAGGACAATGACCACGACGGGATCGCGGAGGTCATAGACAGGTTTATATTAAAGCATGGACAATGACCTGATAAAACGGTATACTTTAACTGATGTATGTGTCTGGGAACTGTCAATAAATAACGCATCAATCTGACGTGTCAGGTACGGACATGGCTAACTTATATTTGCCATAATTTGCAGCGCGGTGCAAAGTCCGGGGCATACAACGCCAGATTAACAGGTTATTTCCTGACAATTCCTTATGGATTATAACGGAAAGGGAAGAGGAACAATGAACGAGAAGAGGACGGCATTTGCACAGAGAATTGAGCAGAACAGTAAGAATTATTCACCCAAGGATTTATTTGACCTGGGGACGGCAGAGATCATGCTGACACAGCTGAGGGAGAACTTTGGACTCGACACTCTGATGACGGACAGACATGGGAACATACTGATGACAATCGGTGATTTCGACGGCTTTAAGCCGGACGTGGTCAACAAGCCCGGGAACAAGATTCGCGTGAAAGGCCGGACAGTGTGTCATATATATGCAAAATATGATCATGTTGTACAGGAGAAGTTCGATGCAGTGCACAGGATTCTTGATGCATATATAAAAACATTGGAAAATTACAGCGAGAAATCGTATCTGGCGAGCGAGCAGGCTGTCTATATCGAGGAGCTGGAACAGCAGCTGGAGCGGGAGACCGCCCAGGCGCAGTATTCCGGGCAGAACGATCCGCTCACCGGCGTGCTGAACAGAAATCATTTCATCAGCCAGATGAAGGAACTTGCGGAGCGCGAAGTCGTCCCCACAGCGGCGATTTGTGTCAACATCAACGACTGGCGGTTTGTGGATAACAACTTCGGTGAGGAGGAGAGCGACCGCCTGATCGTGACAGTGGCAGAGATCCTCAAAGCCAGGGCGGAAGAAAACGGACTGGAGCATGCTGTGATCGGCAGGGTAGAGGGCGATGTGTTCAATGTCCTCCTGCCGCTGACGGAGGAGGATGAGGCAAAGGCGTACTGCGATGCCATCCAGCAGGCGTGCGACAGCTTCGAGGATGAGAAGCTTGCCCCCAGCATTGCGGTGGGATGCGTGATGCGGACAAACGTGGAGGAAAGTTTTAAGAATATTCTCTCGGATGCGGAGTATGCTATGTTGGAGAATAAGTTTGCGATCAAGAATGCGCCGGGATACAGGGAAAGACTCGAAAAAGGTTTGAAAAATGCCTAAATCTAAAATAATTATTAAGTGCTATAAACTTTGAAAATGAGAGAAAATATAAGTAAATATGAGTAAATGGAAGAAAATGGGAGATAATAAAATCTAGATCCGTTTGCAGAACGCTCGTCAAAAAACTATTATATGATTTGTTAGCACTCAACAGGTAAGAGTGCTAATGAAAAAGCTAATTATTTTAATTAATCATAAGGAGGCATTTCACATGAAATTAGTACCATTAGGAGACAGAGTCGTATTGAAGCAGCTGGTAGCGGAGGAGACAACAAAGTCAGGTATCGTGCTGCCGGGACAGAACAAGGAGAAACCGCAGCAGGCAGAGGTGATCGCTGTAGGACCGGGCGGAGTCGTTGATGGGAAAGAGATCAAGATGGAAGTCAAGGTTGGGGATAACGTGATCTTCTCCAAGTATTCCGGAACAGAAGTAAAGATCGACGAGGAAGAGTACATCATCGTAAAGCAGAATGACATCTTGGCAGTTATCCAGTAAATAAAAACTAATAAAATCTAAAATGCTGCAAAATACGCAGCATAAGATTTTCTAAGTTATTGGGAGAACGCCAAGGGCAGCGTTCTCCGCTTCGGAACTGTGGAATCGAAAAAATGATATTATAATTAAAAATTGGAGGATGATTCAATCATGGCAAAGGAAATCAAATACGGAGCAGAGGCTCGTAAGACATTAGAGACAGGTGTAAATAAGCTGGCGGACACTGTGAGCGTGACACTGGGACCCAAAGGAAGAAATGTTGTTCTCGACAAATCATTCGGCGCACCGCTGATCACAAATGACGGCGTTACGATCGCAAAGGAGATCGAGCTTGAGGACGCGTTCGAGAACATGGGCGCACAGCTTGTCAAGGAAGTTGCGACCAAGACAAACGACGTGGCGGGCGATGGTACGACGACAGCTACGGTTCTCGCACAGGCTATGATCAGCGAGGGAATGAAGAACCTGGCAGCAGGCGCAAACCCGATCATTTTGAGAAAAGGTATGAAGAAAGCGACAAACTGTGCAGTGGACGCGATCGCAGCCATGAGCTCCAAGGTAAATGGCAAGCAGCACATCGCAAGAGTCGCAACGGTTTCCTCCGGCGATGAGGAAGTCGGAAACATGGTAGCGGACGCGATGGAGAAGGTTTCCGGCGACGGCGTTATCACGATCGAGGAATCCAAGACGATGCAGACAGAGCTTGACCTGGTGGAAGGTATGCAGTTCGACCGCGGATATATCTCAGCTTACATGGCGACAGACATGGATAAGATGGAAGCGACCATGGAGGATCCGTATATTCTGATCACAGACAAGAAGATCTCCAATATCCAGGAGATCCTGCCGGTATTAGAGCAGGTAGTACAGTCTGGCGCAAAGCTTTTGATCATCGCAGAGGATGTTGAGGGCGAGGCGCTCACGACGCTGATCGTCAATAAACTGCGCGGCACATTCAATGTGGTCGCTGTGAAGGCTCCCGGATACGGCGACAGGAGAAAGGCTATGCTCGAGGATATCGCGATCCTCACAGGCGGCCAGGTGATCAGCGAGGAGCTGGGTCTGGACCTCAAGGAAGCGACACTGGAGCAGTGCGGACGCGCGAAGTCTGTAAAGGTTCAGAAGGAGAACACCATCATCGTCGACGGCGAGGGCGACAAGGCAGCGATCGATGCGAGGATCTCACAGATCAAGAAGCAGGTTGAGGAGACAACATCTGATTTCGACAAGGAGAAGCTGCAGGAGAGACTTGCAAAGCTTGCAGGCGGTGTGGCAGTGATCCGTGTCGGCGCAGCGACAGAGACAGAGATGAAGGAAGCAAAACTCCGCATGGAGGATGCGCTCAACGCGACAAGGGCAGCAGTGGAGGAAGGTATCATCGCAGGCGGCGGATCTGCTTACATCCATGCTTCCAAGAAGGTTGCAGAGCTTGTTGACACGCTGGAGGGCGACGAGAAGACAGGTGCCAAGATCGTGCTGAAGGCGCTGGATGCACCGCTGCATATCATCGTTGCAAACGCAGGTCTCGAAGGAAGCGTTATCGTAAATAAGGTGAGAGAGTCCAAAGCTGGTATCGGCTTTGATGCAGCGAAGGAAGAGTATGTGGATATGGTTGAGGCTGGTATCCTTGATCCGGTCAAGGTTACAAGAAGCGCACTGCAGAATGCATGCTCCGTGGCAAGCACACTCCTCACGACAGAGTCTGTTGTGGCAAACATCAAGGAGGACACGCCGGCAATGCCTGCAGGTGGTCCTGGAATGGGCGGAATGATGTAATAAAAGGAATCAATTTGTGGGGAACGCAGAAGTGCGTTCCCCATTTTTAGGCATGTATATGTTATTGAAACATTTTAAGTTGTATGTTATGCTAATTCTAATATTCCGTGAACAAGGATTGGTTTGTGTGAAAGGGTGAGGACGATATGGTAGAAAACATCAAGGACTGTGACCAGATCCATCTGTTTCGGGACATCAGCAGGGAGGAGATCGAGAAGATGTTCCGCTGTTCGAAAACCGTCGAGCGCTCCTTTGAGGAGGGAATCTACATCTTCCGCCAGGGCGAGACGCCGAGGAATCTGTTCCTGGTGCTCGAGGGCACAGTCATGATCTCAAAGGATTTCGCGTCGGGAAAGCGGGATGTGCTTTTTATGGTAGGGCAGGGTGACGTCTTTGGGGAGATGTTTCTTTTTGCGGACACCAAGGCGTACTGGTACGATGCCATCGCGCAGGGGAGAGTGAAGGTGCTCGAGATCCCGTGGCAGTTTTTTTACTGTTTTTGCAGCAATGCCTGTGAGCATCACCGCATGATCACCAGAAACATGCTTGAGATTCAGTCCGAAAAAAATTTTACGATGACGAGGAAGCTCCATCTGCTGTCGGGAACGACGCTGCGCGAGCGCATTGCCCTGTGGCTGGTCGAGCAGACGGACGCCGCCGGGGCGGATACTGTCAGGCTCGCTATGAACAGGGAGGAGCTGGCGGATTATCTGGGCACGACGAGACCGTCCCTGTCGAGGGAGCTGATGAAGATGCAGCAGGAACATCTGATCGAAGCAGACAGGAATACGATCAGGATTGTGGATCGGGATGCGCTGGAGACGTTGTATTAAACATATTGAAAGAAAAATTGTACCTGCAAAAAAACATAAAATATTTAAAAATGTAACAATTGTTACAGAAATTTCTCCTGAAATTCAATATACTAAAATCACAAAAGAACAGCGCATAATAAATAAAGCACAGGAACAATCAGTTTATTTTATAAAAGGAGGAATTATCATGACAGATAACGCACAGGTAAGCAACTTAGTCAATCTTTTGGATGGATACGCGACAAAGGGCGGCCATCATCTCAATGTCAATGTTCTCAACAGGGATACATTGCTGGATGCACAGAAGCACCCGGAGAACTATCCGCAGCTCACGATCAGGGTTTCGGGATATGCCGTAAACTTTATCAAGCTGACACCGGAGCAGCAGGCGGACGTTATCTCCAGAACGTTCCACGAGGCAATTTAGTTTTTGACGATCTATCATATTTTGTAAAATTCCATTGGCAGACACCGCCCGCAAGGGGCGGTGTTTTGCGTTTTGGGATAGAAACAATGGACAGGAAACGCAGAACAGTATAAAATATAATTATCTATGTAATAAGAACTGTTAAAGGAGTGGGATTAAAATGACGTTGGAAATGAGTCTGAGGACAGCGTTCAGCATCATACCATTGATCGGAGCAGTGATACCATTGGTGGGTATCTTTGTCCTCATGAGTAAGGAGCAGAACAGCTCCTCGACAAATCTGATGGTGGCAAACATCGGCTGCCTGATCATGAACGGCGCGTACTGTCTGATGCTTCGGACAAACAATCCTTCCGAGGCGACACTGGCGTTGAAGATGGAGTATCTCGGAAATTTTTTGTTTTATTATTTCTTTATCAAATTTATCCTGGCGTACATGCAGCTCGACACGCGGCATAAGACGATCAGGGTATTTTCAAAAATATGGCTGGTGTTCGAGGCATTTGCCCTGCTCATCATGTGGGATGACAAGAGGCGTGAGATGGCATTCGGAGAGCTGGACTATGTGGAAGATGTCCGATACGGATATCACTTCTTAAGTCAGGAGGGCGGCGTCGTCTATGCGATCCGCTACGGTTTTCTGACAGCCTTTCTGCTGGCGCTAATCGGCTACATGATCGTGAGGAGGATACAGCTACGCAATCAGGGCGGGACGGAAAAGCAGAACCTGTCGCATCTGATCATTGCAAAGTTCGTTGTCATCATACCGCTCGCGCTGGAGCTCCTGTTCAAATTTAACTTTGAGGTCGTTCCGCTCTTCTCCGCAGTGGCGGTGCTGCTGATCATACTGAGTGTTATTGAGGGGGATATCTTTAACATACTCGATCTTGGGCGGGGCTGGATGGTGGAGAATTTTGACGCCATGTTCCTGGTTGCGGACAAATCCTACGGCTATCTCGACTCCAACAAATATGCAAAGAAAAATTTCGAGGAGCTTTCAGGGATCCATAAGGGAGAAAAGCTCTCAGACCGGTTGGAACGCCTGTTTAAGTCCGAGGAGGAGGAGATCGTCATTGAAAACCGGCATTACAAGAAGTATATCAGGGATCTGAACGTGAAGAATAAGATCAGGGGCCATGCGATGATCCTCGTTGATCTGACAGAGAACTACAATATGATGGAGCAGTTAAAAGAAGCAAAGCTGCGTGCGGAGGAGGCGAATGAGTCCAAATCCAATTTCCTGTCAAACATGTCGCATGAGATCCGCACGCCGATGAACGCGATCGTGGGAATGACGGAGATTCTTCTGAGAAGCGACTTGAGTGAGCAGGACAGGGGATATCTGATGAACATCAAAAACTCCGGCGCTTCGCTGCTCACGATCATCAATGATATCCTTGATTTTTCCAAGATCGAGTCAGGCAAGCTCGAGATCATAGAGGAGGAGTATGAGCCGATGTCCATACTGAGCGACCTCAGCATGATATTCCTCAACAGGATCGGCGACAAACCGATAGAACTGATATTTGATATTGACAAGGATCTGCCAAACAGGCTGTACGGGGATTCGATCCGGATCAGACAGGTCATCATCAACATCGCCAATAACGCGATCAAGTTTACAGAGGCGGGGTATGTCAGACTCACGATAAAGATGACGCGGATGGCAGAGGCGGACATGGTGGATCTGGCGATCTCGATCCGGGACTCCGGCCAGGGGATCAAGCCGGACGATCTGAAAAAGTTGTTTGGTTCTTTCCAGCAGGTTGACACGAAGAAAAACAGGAACAAGGAGGGAACGGGGCTGGGACTTGCGATATCAAAACAGCTCGTGGAGAACATGGGCGGACAGATCGGCGTGAGGAGCGAGTACGGCAAAGGAAGCGAATTTTATTTCAATATTCCGCAGAGGGTGGTCGGCAGCCAGATCGCGGCGGTCATCAAGGAGGAGGCGATCGTCCATGAGCCGATGGTCGTGAGCGGCCTTATGGGGGATCAGCGCCTTCTGGAGCAGATGAAACATATGGCGGAGGGCTACGGCCTGCGGTATGTGGACTGCTATCAGGCGAGGGATAACGGCGACAAGGTGGACTTTTTCTTTGTGGACGAAGGTGTCTATCGGGATCTGAAAGAAAATATCGAGAAGCACTTTGTCGCGAACGGTACAGAGCTCTGCGTGCTGCAGAATCCCATGAGGGAGAATGTGTGGAACGAACAGGTTACGGTTGTCAATAAGCCCCTGTATACACTGAATTTCTGCCAGGTGATCAACCATGAGACCACGGCAGTCTTCGTCGAGACGGACAATGTGATGAATTTTGTCGCGCCGCAGGCACAGATCCTGATCGTGGACGACAACGAGATGAACCTCAAGGTGGCAAGGGGGCTGCTGCAGCCGCTGCAGATGAACATCGACACAGCCAGCTCCGGCAAGCAGGCGATCGAGATGGTGCAGGAGAAACGGTATCATATCGTCTTTATGGATCACATGATGCCCGTGATGGACGGTGTGGAGACGACGCAGAATATCCGGAAGCTTGCGGACGAATACATTCAGAACATGCCGATCATCGCGCTGACAGCCAACGCGGTCATGGGTGCGCGGGAGATCTTTAAGGAAGCGGGAATGAATGATTTTGTGGCAAAACCGATCGAGCTAAAGGATATCTGCAGCAAGATCCGCGCATGGCTTCCCAACGAACTGGTGCATAAACTGTCAGCGCCTGCCGCAGTGCAGGAGCAGATACCGCAGCAGGAGCTTCCTGTCATTGAGGGACTCAATGTCGCGGAGGGCGTTAAGAATTCCGGCAGCCTGGAACTGTTTACGAACCTGTTGGGCGATTTTTACAAATTAATCGACCTGAAGTCGACAAAAATTGAAAAATGTCTTGCAGACGGAATGATTCGCGATTATACTATAGAGGTACATGCACTGAAAAATACGGCGCGCATGATCGGGGCGCTGGAACTCTCAGAGCTGTTTTACAAGATGGAGCAGTGCGGAAATGCAGAGGACATAGAGACGATCGCCAGGGAAAATCCTGCCGTCATGGAGCTGTGCAGGAGTTACAAGCCGATATTGGAGCCATATGGAAAGGCAAACGAGCAGGAAAAGAAGGAAGTCCCGAGGGCAAAGATCATAGAGGCGCTTGACAGGATCAATGCTGCCATGGACAGTTTTGATCTCGACGGAGCAGATGCAGCGCTTTCGGAGCTTGAGGAGTACCGGCTTCCAGAGGCGCTCGGCCCTTATATGGAAGAGCTGAGGGCTTTTGTGGCTGATGTGGCAATGGAAGACGTCATGAATACAGGGAAAAAGATGATAGAAGTACTTGAAGGGCTCACAGAATAAAAAGTGGAGGTTTATTATGCAAAAAGTATTGATTGTATCGGAGGTACAGAGTTACCTGCTCGTATCACTCCAGGAAAGGCTTGAGGAAGCGGACTGCTGCGTGATGAACACGCATGCGCATCCGGATGTGCTCAGCAAAATAAAGGAGAATATAGATCTGATCTTTATCTTTGCAGATGAGGAGCTTATGAGGCTGAATCAGGGACTTACATATCTGAAAGACCAGGCGGTGGAGAAGGATATCCCGATATTTGTCACAGGTGATCCCCTGGAGATCGCGGAGATCATCAAGGTTATTCCACTGCACCTGATCCAGAAGGAGTTTCCGCGTCCGATCAATGTCAATGAGGTCGCGGAAGCGATCGAATCGTACCTGAAAATATTTGGAAAGCAGAATAAAAAGAAGATCCTCGTGGTGGACGATTCCGGTGCGATGCTCCGGAATGTAAAGGGATGGCTGGAAGACAAGTATCAGGTGATCCTTGCTAATTCCGGCGCCATGGCGATCAAATATCTCTCAACGAACAGACCGGATCTGGTGCTGCTCGACTATGAGATGCCGATCGTTGACGGCAAGCAGGTGCTCGGTATGATCCGGAGTGAGATCGAGTTTGCGGATATACCTGTCATGTTTCTCACCAGCAAGGGGGATAAGGAGAGTGTCATGCAGGTCATGGAGCTGAAGCCGGACGGGTACCTGCTCAAGACGATGCCGCCGGAGCAGATCAAGAAGTCGGTGGACACTTTCTTTGAAAAGCGGAAGGCAATTCATAACTAATAAACAGAAAACCGGGTGTACAGTGCCCGGTTTTCCATTGCATGACGGATCAGAATGGGAGGGCGGCAGGATATGGCGGCAAGGGTATATGGCAGCGAGATGCGCGCCATTTGGCTGGGAGACCGGACGATCCAATATGAGCTTACCAGAAAGTCTGTGAAGAACGTGAACCTGCGGATCGACGCTGCAGGGAATGTGAAGGTTTCCGCCTCGCGGCGTGTCCCGCTGGATTTTATAGAGGGATTTCTGCGCCAGAAGCAGGAACTGATCGTCTCTGCGGTCGGGAGGGCGGAGGAGAACCGCCGCAGGCAGCAGGAACAGCCGCCGCAGGCCGCCAGGCAGTATGCGGACGGAGAGCAGCTGACAATACTGGGTAAGAGGCGTGCAGTCAGGACGGCACAGGCAGTTCAGGGCAAAAAGGAGTGCATCGTGCTGGAGGAGGATGCCATCTGCTTTCATGTGAAGGATCCGCAGAATGTACGCCATAAAGAACTTATGTATGAGCGATGGCTGGGGTCATACCAGCGTGACGTGTATGAGGAGATCTGCAGTCAGACCTATGAACAGTTTCGGGAGTACGGCGTGGATCATCCGGTCATCCGGATACGCCGCATGACATCCAGGTGGGGATCCTGCCAGCCATACAGAGGGATAGTGACATTGAACAGCCGGCTGATCGAGACGCCGGTCTGCTGTATTGAGTATGTGGTGATGCATGAATTCTGTCACTTTATCCATCCGGATCACTCCAGGGCGTTTCATGCGCTGATGACAGGAATGATGCCGGACTGGAAGCAGCGAAAACAGCTGCTCAACTCCATATCGGAGTGGAATTAACGGGGGAGTGTTGATGATGTACGAACATGTGACGCATATCTTTGGTCCGGTGTATGACCGGGATTCAAGGATCCTGATCCTGGGCTCCATGCCCTCTGTCAAGTCGCGGGAGCAGCAGTTTTATTACGGACATCCGCAGAACCGTTTCTGGAAAGTGCTCCCGGCAGTGCTGAGGGAGCCGGAGCCGGGAACGGTCGCGGAAAAAAGAGACTTTTTGCTGCGCAACAATGTAGCGCTGTGGGATGTGATAGCATCCTGTGATATCATAGGCTCGTCGGACAGCAGCATAAAGAATGTTCAGGCGAATGATATGAACAGAATACTGTCTGCCGCGGATATCGGAATGATATTCCTCAATGGCGGGAAGGCATATGAGTTGTTTATGAAGTATTGCGATAGTACAATACAAAAGGATGCCCATGGGGGCAGGCCGAAGCTCGTCAGGCTGCCTTCCACAAGTCCCGCCAACGCGGCGTGGTCCCTCGGGCGGCTGACAGAAGCCTGGGGAGAGGCGATCCTGGGAGAAGGGGGTATCGGACGCGATGGGGTATGAAGCGGAAGTGATCAGAGGTTTCAACGAGTACTGTCAGGAGAAGAGGAGGCTGGTTTCGGAAATAGCGGACGGGGAGCAGAGAGCGCGGCAGGAGAAGGTGCTGGTGGCGCGGTCGCTCCTGCATCATGAATCAGAGCAGATGCTGTCTGTCTATGCGAAATATACAATGATCGTGGAAGAAAGAGGAGACAGTGATGACAGACAGTTCCAGAGTCTGCAGGATGCGATGGTGGATATGGTGTGTGCCGGCCTCGAGGATACCTCGTTCAATAAGTGGAAGGTAAATCTGACAGATGCGGTCTGTCAGGTGCAGGCCAGCGAGCAGGTCAGGCGCCTGCCGCGCTTTTCAAAGGCATGTGGAAAGGTGCAGGACAGCCTCGACATTGACTTCTCTGACATTGAGGATGAGCTGAAAATGATCTTTGAGCCGGAGTGCATCTACAATACGCTGGTGCTGCTTGTCACGGCGGTGAAGAGTTACTGTGAACTTCTGGACAGGATCTGTGAGCGGCAGAAGGGATAAGAAGGGCATGCCGCGAAAGGGGGTGCAGGCAGCCGTGCAGGGCGATCAGCAGAAAAAGTACCGCACAAAGAACAAGGACGCGATCATGACATATCTGGATCTGCACAGGGAGCACAGCTTCAGCGCCTATGATGTCAACGCGTACATGCAGGAAAACGGCATACAGGTCAATCTGACGACGATTTACCGCAATCTGGACAAGCTCACAGAGAGCGGCGTGATCATGAAATACAAGACGGCGGAGGATGAGTTCTGCCGCTACCAGTGTGCCAAGCCCCATGCACACTGTCACGAGCATATTCATATGCAGTGCAGGATGTGCGGGAAGATCCTGCACATGGAGTGCAGCTTTATGGAGGAGATCGTGCGGCATCTGTACGATCATCACAAGTTTATGCTGGAGTGCTCGGGTTCTGTGCTGATGGGGGTGTGCGCGGAATGCCGGATGAGATCGGATGAGCAAGGAGTATGATGATTATGGAAATGTGGGACATCTATGATGCAGACAAAAAACGTACAGGGCGGACGATGAGGAAAAATGACTGGCGCCTGAAGGACGGGGAGTATCATCTGACTGTGCTCGGTGTGATAGCGCATCGGGACGGCAGGTTTCTCATCACCAAACGGGTGATGACCAAGGCGTGGGCGCCCGGCTGGTGGGAGGTTTCCGGCGGCGCGGCGCAGGCTGGCGAGGATTCGGAGGCGGCTGTGGTCAGGGAGATCAGGGAAGAGACAGGACTTGACGTGTCCGGCTGGGACGGAGGTTATCTGTTCAGCTATAAGAGGGAGAATCCCGGCGAGGGGGACAACTATCATGTGGATATCTACCGCTATGTGGCTGACTTTGACGAAAAAGATATCCGTCTCCAGGAGGAGGAGACGGACGGTTATATGCTGGCGACCGCGGAGGAGATCAGGGCGTTTGCCGCACAGGGGATCTTCCTTCATTATGACAGCATAAAGGATGCATTTGATATGTAGGCTATTCTCCAAGGGTAGCCGGTGCCGCGCCTGTCAGGTAGCGGTTCAGGATCTCCTGAATGCGCCGCTGTACGGTCTGGGCGATCTCGACTGTGGTCATGTGTTTGTAATCGTCGTAATAGAGCGGTTTCAGATAGTACACAAACGTTTTGATGGGCTTGAGCGTCCGCTCCTCAAACACGCGGTAGGAGTCGATCAGCACGACAGGGACGATCGGAACCTTTGACCACACTGCGCTCTTGAAAGCGCCCGGTTTGAACTCGGTGGTGGAGTTGCCGTTGTGATGGTAGCCGCCCTCCGGGAAAATGATAAACCTGCGCCCCTGCCTGGCCTCGTCAGCCATCTCGCGGATGATCTTTATGGATTGTCTCGCGTCGGTTCTGTCCATCCGTTTGCCGTGTACCAGGTTGATGAACTGCCTTACGAGGGGGGTGTTTGATTTCTCGATATCCATGACGACAGAGCAGGGTTTGTCGTGGGTGAGCATGATACCGAGCGCGTCGTATTTTCCCTGATGGTTGGGGCACATGATATAGCCGCCCTCATCGGGCAGATTGTGGATGCCGTAGCCTTCTGTCGTGATGCGGCCGGGTTTGATCATGCGCCTGATGCACAGGCGGTCGAGGGCATACATCTGTTCCTCTGAATATTTTTCAGGGTGGCGGGATACATACTCCATCTGTGGGATCATATAAATGTGGTGCAAATTCCTGAATATCACATGATAAAATCTTGAAAACATATAAAACTCCGATTCTGAACAGTTCCTTACGATGAGCTTCTGATCGTGCATAAGAGTATTATATAAGAAAAAGATGAAATAGTCAATGAGACGAAATATTCCACAGATCGGGCTTGTCTTTGTATACAGATCTGCGTTATAATGATACAAATGCATTAATCAATGAAAATAAAAAAAGAAAGGTGGACTTAGGAAGAAATGAAGAAGATTTGGAAGAGTATCGTGGGATTTGTGTTTGGGGCGGCACTGCTGCTGGGCGTGCCCGCGGCGGATGTGGCTGCCGCGGAGTACACGGTGGCGCCGGCGGAGGCAGTCCTGTATACGAATGAGAATACGGTGATACTGGCAGATGCTGACGACAGCACAGTGGTGCTTCCCGAGGTGGCTGCAGACCTGCCGATCCAGGTGACGGGTGTCACGAGCAACGGTTATTTTCAGATCAGCCTGGATGGACAGACCTTTTATATCCATGGGATCGGCCTGAGCGCTGCGGATTCGGCGAGTGCGGCGTCAAACCAGATCTATGAGACGATCATGGCGCAGAAGGCTGTCTTTCCGGAGGGGATGCACTGGACGAACGACAATTACTACGGCTGGAAGGGCGGAACCTACACGGGCGGTTTTGGATGCGCGGGTTTTGCATTTGCAGTGAGTGACGCGGCTTTCGGCAACGCGAGGGCAACGATCCATAAGGACTACAACAATATAAAGGTCGGCGATATTCTCAGGGTGGAGAATGACACGCACTCTGTCATCGTGCTCGAGGTGAGGGCGGATTCCGTCGTCGTGGCGGAAGGCAATTACAATTCCTCGATCCACTGGGGACGCGAGATACCAAAATCGCGGCTGATCGACCCGTCAAGCTATATCATGACGAGATATTAAGGAGGATTTTGATCATGGAAAAAATAACAAGTTTTACGATCGACCATATCAGGCTGCAGCCGGGCGTGTATGTCTCGAGAAAGGACAAGGTCGGCGGGAGCACGATCACGACATTTGACCTGCGGATGACATCCCCGAATGAGGAGCCGGTCATGAACACGGCGGAGGTGCACACGATCGAACATCTGGCGGCGACTTTCCTGAGAAACCATAAGGAGTTTGGGGAAAAGACGATCTATTTCGGACCGATGGGCTGCCGCACCGGATTTTATCTGCTGCTTGCGGGCGATTACGAGTCGAAAGACATCGTGCCGCTGATGATCGAGCTGTACGAGTTTATCAGGGATTACAAGGACGAGGTGCCGGGAGCCAGCCCGAAGGACTGCGGGAACTATCTCGACATGAATCTGGGCATGGCAAATTACCTCGCGAAACGCTATCTGGACAATGTGCTGTACCAGATCGACGCGTCGAGACTTGTGTACCCCGAGTAGGGGCGCGTGCATATAGTATACTAAAACCTTACGGGTGAGATACCGATGGATAATACTTTTTTGACACAGATCACAAACGGGACCATTGAGGAGGTCGAGACAGGCAGGAACGGTTCCTTCGTGCTCGTATCCTACAGGGATTGTCCGAACTGCGGCAGGCAGGATCAGACCATACGTCTCAATGTCAGCAATAACACAGTGATCATGGACGAGAGCAGCGAACGGATACCGCTCAGGGATCTGAGAACGGGAATGACGGTGAACGCAGCGTTTTCCAATGCGACGACGAGGAGTATCCCGCCGCAGGCGGCAGCGTATGTCATACAGGTGGTGGGGCGGCCGCGCAATGACGATGTGACAGTCGGCAGGATCGTCGATGTGGACAGACGGGGCAGGAGCTTTACGACAGTCAGCGACGGCAATCTGTCCTCCGTCATGCGGTTCAATTTGTCGGATGACGCGCAGATCCTGAATCCGATGGGCAGGCCGATGAATTTTGAGAACCTTGTTCCGGGTCTGCGGGTCCGGGTGCGCCACGCCAATTTTATGACGATGAGTATCCCGCCGCAGACGACGGCCTTTGAAGTCCGGGTGATCCGGTAAGATTTTCTGTAAAACCTTATAAAATCTTTATAAATGTCCCTTATCCTTTTGTTATGAGAAATAGTTCTCGGGTTTAATGACGAAAGGAAAGGGACATTTTATGATGGAAAATATTCTGGAGACGGTTCATCTGAGCAAGAAGTACAGAAAACAGTATGCGAATCAGGACATCTCGATCGCGGTAAAGAGAAATACAGTCTATGGGCTGCTGGGGCCGAACGGGGCGGGCAAGTCGACGCTGCTGAAGGCGCTGACGGGCATGATCGTTCCTAGTTCCGGCATGATCATCTTTGATGGCAGGCAGTGGAGCCGGAGGGATCTTGCCGCGATCGGGGCTCTGATCGAGTCGCCGCCGCTGTACGACAACCTGACGGCGCGTGAAAACCTGAAAGTGCGCACATTGTTGTATGGTCTGCCAGAGAGCAGGATCGATGATGTGCTGGAGATGGCGGCGCTCACAGATACCGGAAAAAAGAAGGCAGGGCATTTCTCGATGGGAATGAAGCAGCGGCTTGGCATTGCCGCCGCACTGATCAATCACCCGAAGCTTTTGATCCTCGATGAGCCGACCAACGGGCTTGATCCCATCGGGATCAGCGATCTGCGGAAGCTGATACGCTCTTTTCCGGAGCAGGGCATCACTGTGATCCTGTCAAGCCACATGTTATCGGAGGTACAGCAGACGGCGGACGAGATCGGGATCATCGCGGATGGAAGGTTGTGGTACGAGGCACCAGTCTGTGGATCGGAGGATCTGGAGACGCTGTTTCTGGAGGTGGTAAAAAAGACTTCTGAGATGAAGTCTTCTGAGATGAAAACATCTTTGAAAGGGCAGGTGGTTTAGATGGGCAGGTATCTTAGGGCGGAGCTGTTAAAACAAAAGCGAACCTTCAACAAGATATTGATATGGCTGGCGCCGCTGGTCACGATCCTGCTGTCAGTGGCGCTGATGCGCGGGCGGTTTCTGCAGATCGGAGCGTACAATTGGTGGTATATGCTGATACTGCCGGGAAGCTTTACCATGATTGCGGCATTTATGGCGGTGAAGGAGCGAAGGAAGAACAGACATGGACTGTTCGGTGTCGCTGTTCAGAAAAAGAAACTCTGGGCGGCGCAGATTTTGGTCTGTACGTTTTATCTTCTGCTCACCTGTATTTTGTTTTCTGTGCTCATTATTGTGGAGGGCCTGTTGTTTGGGGGAGATCTATCGCCGGCGCAGAGTCTGACTGCGGGTATCGTACTGTTTGTCACCTATGCGTGGCAGATCCCGCTGTGGATGTTCCTGGCGGATCACACGGGTGTCGCGTTCACGGTCTTTGTCAGTCTGCTCTGCAATAATTTCTCTGCCATTCTCTTTGCGGGGAAGAGCTGCTGGTGGATCCCATTTGCGATCCCGGCGCGGATGATGTGTGTCTGTATCCATGTGCTGCCGAACGGCCTGCCGATGGAGGCTGGAAATCCTCTGGCAGATGGCGCGGTCGCTGTTTGGGCAATCTGTATCGCAGTGCTCTGGTATGCAGGGATCCTGGCGGTCACAGCGTTATGGTTCGAGAAACGTGAGGTATAGGGGGGATCAGTATGAACATCAAAGGTCATATAAAAGCGGAACTGTATAAGGTATCCCATTCAGGTCTGATATGGATCCACATATTCGCGCCGCTTTTTGCAATGGGTGTGTTTCTGGCCTATTACCGGTTTAACGCGTGGAGTGAGCTGGCGAAGGCGGTGGGATATCTGCAGGTCCTGTCGATCGCGTATCCTTTCATGATCGCTCTGGTTACGACGATCCTGTCGGAGCTTGAGACGCGGGCTGGAAATTGCCAGCTGGTGCTGACGGTGCCCTGTGACAGGAGTATTGTCCATCTTGTCAAGCTGGCTGTTCTGCTCATGTGCGGTCTGCTGTCCTCACTGCTGGCAGTCCTTGGCTTTGGCGCAGTGTTCCGCGCGGTGGGAAACAGCGGTTTTTCACTGGCATTTTATGCAGGAGCTGCAGTATTGCTGTTTGGCGGGAACATCACATGGTATGGGATCAGTTATCTTGCCAGTTTTCAGTTTTCGAACGCGAAGGGTGCGGGGATCGGTATCGGGATCGTGGGCAGCCTGGTCGCGGCACTGATGCAGACGGGGCTTGGCGATGCGGTCTGGTACTATGTGCCCTGTGGGATATCCGTGCGCTGGTGCAGCATGTATGCGATGAGTCAGGTGGGGAATTCGTACCGCATGTACTGTACAGAAGCGGTGAAAAGTGGTATATTTATGGTGGTATCTGGAGCGCTGCTGCTGATCCTGCTGATATGCTGGGGAAAAACGTGGGAGACAAAAGCGGCGGGAGAGGAGTAGGATCAGTCGTATGGCACATATATTGGTGATCGATGACGAACAGGATATCTGCCGTCTGATCGAGAAGGTGCTTGGCAGGGATGGACATACGGTGACGGCGAGAAACAGCGCGGCGGGGCTGGAGGCGTCGGATCTGAAGCCGTATGACCTGCTGATCCTGGATGTCATGATGCCGGAGGTGGACGGCTTTTCCTTTTGCTATCAGGTACGCAGGGCGGTGGACTGTCCGATCCTGTTTCTGACTGCAAAGACGATGGAGCAGGACATTGTCGAAGGGTTTGCAATGGGAGGGGATGATTATATCAGGAAGCCTTTTGGCGTCGCGGAGCTGCGTGCCAGGGTGACAGCACATCTGCGGCGGGAGGGCAGGCAGCACCATCAGACGATCACAAGCGGCAGATATTATTTCGATCTGTCTGCCAGAGAGGTGCATATCAGGCTTTCCGCCCCTGGCGCGGATACGGAGTTTGAGAAGATCCCGCTGACCAGAAGCGAGTATCAGATCTGTGAATATCTGGTGCGCAACAAAGGGCAGGTCTTTTCGCTGGAGAGCATATTGGAGGCTGTGCTGGGCTATGATTCGGAGAGTGACGTCTCTGCGATCCGCATGCACATCAAAAATATCCGCAGTAAATTTTCAAAGTATTCGGAACAGTCGGCATGTCCGATCAGCACCGTGTGGGGAGTGGGGTACAAATGGCAGTGAGCAGGACTTTAAACAGGAGGACGGTCAGTCTGTATAAGTTGTTCCTGCGTTATCTTGCGGTGTTCTGCCTGACTACGATCCTGTTTGCGGGGGTGGTGATCCTGTGTGCGAGCGCCGGGTTTCAGAGCGGATTTGTGCTGCAGGCAAATTATGCGGAGAGAGCTGTCGGGGAAGCGAGAGACAGGATCGCCCGGAGTGAGCCCTTTGACAGGGCGTTGATTCCGTTCCCGTGCACGTATATACTGATCGATCGGGATGGGACGGTCGTAGAGAGCGATATGACTTCTGGAGAGATCGATCGTGCGCTGGGGCAGATCAGGGCGTTGTTAAGCAATGCGCCGCGGGATGCCATGCACCAGTATGCGCTGATCGAGAGGGCGGACTCGGTCTGCGTAGTCTGTTATGACATGTATGTGCATTTTGCGTCGCCGATCCTGGATCAGTGGCTTCCGAGGCCGGAATTGCTTGCCATGCTCATTCTGCTGGCTTTTTTTCTGCTGGATGCGTTTGTGACGGCGGTGCGGTTCGGGCAAAGATTAAAAAGGGAACTGGAGCCGATCGTTACTGCTGTTGACCGGATCGCGGGGCAGGAGCTGGATCTGGGCGTCACTGTGACAGGCATTGGGGAATTCAATACAGTGCTGCGCTCGATACAGGATATGGGGGATGCGCTGGAGAGATCACTGAAAGAACAGTGGGAGCTGGAGCAGGACCGGCGGATGCAGATATCGGCTGTCGCACACGACATTAAGATCCCGTTGACGGTCATAAGGGGGAATGCGGAGCTGCTGCTGGAGGGAGAGCTGTCCGGCGAGGACAGGGATCTGATGGAGGGGATCTGTGCAGGCGTTTCCAGGATCGAAAGGTATCTCGGGCTGTTAAGCGATGCTGTCAGTGTCGAAGATGCGCAGGCAATGATTGCGGAGAATTTTTCTGTGGAAACGTGTGTCGGGGAGATCGAACAGCAGGCATCATCTCTGTGCCGCTCGAAGGAGATCGCGCTGGCGGTCAGAAAGGCGGGGAGCTCAGAAATATTTTATGGGGATCGGGAGCTTATCGTCCGCGCGGTTTCTGATATTCTTGATAATGCGGTCGAACACACGCCGAGGCAGGGGGCGGTTGAATTGTCCGTTACAGCCGATGACGATAAGCTTGTGTTCAGGGTGACGGACAGCGGGACGGGTTTTTCGGACAGTGCCTTAAAATATGCTGCCAGGCAGTTTTATACAGAGTGCGAAGAGCGGTCGGGAAAGCACTATGGACTGGGGCTGTTCATCGCGGCAAGGGCGGCAGGGCAGCACGGCGGCAGCCTGGTGACCGCAAACCGGGAGGACGGAAACGGGGCTGTGGTCACGCTGACAGTCATGAATGCAGATTGTGATCGTGAATAAGAAATACAAGGAAATCAAGGGGATATTTATGAAAAGGGGATTATTGATATTATTTTGTATGGGAATGATGGTGACAGGCTGTGCAGACCAAAAGGCAGGCATACAGGAAGAGCCAGAGGTTTACTCACTGGATCTGGATGGGAATATCCAGATGGAAGAGACAGGCGGGAAACAGGCGGTTACAGGAAGTGAGGCAGCGCAGTCAGGGGAAACTGCAGAGAATCAGGAATCAGAAGCGGTAAGTGCATCAAAAGACAGCACGCAGGATAACACTGGTGCACAGAGTGGTGAGAGTGCTTCGGAGGATCAGGATCATGCGAATACACAGGATCTGTATTCAGGATTTCTGAAGAATGAAGTCCCGGCAATTGTCAGGAATGACTATCTGCAGAGTGATTATAGAACAAATAATCTGGAAAGCGGGCGCGCTTATACGTTTGCGGAGCTTGGACAGTATGTCGATCAAAGCTATTTTGATCCTGAATATATGGAAAAGACAACTTACGATCAGGCGCAGTACACGTATGTGGGATGTCTGGACAATGATGCCATAAATCTCCTGGTAAAATTTATCGGACTGAATATTTACTCACCAGGTGATGACAGTTTTGCAGTCTATGTGCTTTCTGAAGAGAATGGGCAGCTGTATCTGACAGGTGAGTATGAGTGCTGGGCGCGCAGCTATACGGAACAGTATCGCAATGGCCTGTGCCGCAGCGGCGGCTCCAGCGGAGCGGGAGATCACTATGATGGGCTGTCAGCGTTCCTTTCGGACGGAAAGGAGGTATCGATCTATGAGGCGGAGATCTTAAGCGGATGGTGGACGAGTTATGTCGATGGGACGATCTACAGTGAAGTTTTTGGGGAGAACGCGGATGTGCCGCTGGAGGTGTCAGTCTATACGATCGACGGGGACATGTATCATACATTTGATATGTCGGAGTGCACCGATGATCAGAAAACCCTGTGCGAGACATATATCAACAGATGCCGCGACGAGGCGGGTGTCAACTGGGTCACAGAGGAGCAGCTGCAGGAAGCTGTCAGAAAAAGATGCAGTTCGCTCGGTATAGATTATAACATGCTTGAACAGCAGGAAGAGGTGGAGTGGATAAAAATAATTGACGAAACTGACAATTAAGACTATAATAGTGATATTCGAAAAATTAAATCTTTATTAATATTTTATAATAAAAAAGATTGGAGAATACGATATGAAAAAATTGGAAGAATACGTAAGAGCAATACCTGATTTTCCGGAGCCGGGCATCATATTCCGCGATGTGACGAGTGTCCTGCAGGATGCGGAGGGGCTGCACCTTGCCATCGATACCATGCAGGAGATGGTAAAAGACCTGGAGTATGACGTTGTGGCGGGAGCCGAGTCCAGGGGATTTATTTTTGGTACGCCGATCGCATATAATAATCATAAGCCTTTTGTCCTGATCAGAAAGAAAGGAAAGCTTCCGCGCGAGACGGTTTCCATCGATTACGATCTCGAGTACGGCAAGGCGACGATAGAGATGCACAGGGATTCCATTCAGCCGGGGCAGAAGGTTCTCGTGGTGGACGATCTGATCGCCACAGGAGGAACGACGGAGGCGATGATCAGGCTGATCGAGTCGCTCGGCGGAGAAGTGGTGGGCGTAGTCGTTCTGATGGAGCTTGCCGGATTGAAGGGCAGGGACAGGATTGCAGGTTACAGGCTTGACTCAGCGATCATCTATGAGGGTAAATAGAAAATAGACGAATAATATGGATATGGCTGGTGATGCGAAGTGACAGAGGAGAAGCAGACAAGGACAGGAGAATACGAAGATTCCCTGATCATAAAAGGAAGCAAGGCAAGACCAAGAAGGACAGATGAACGAAAAATTGAATATATCAAGGAATTTCAGAGCCCCGATGAGCTGTATCAGGGGCTTATCCGGCGTGTGCACAAATACCACCCATCCGACGATATTTCGATGATCGACAAGGCGTATGCCACGGCCTGTGAGGCACATAAGGATCAGGTGAGGAAATCAGGCGAGCCCTATATCATCCACCCGCTGTGCGTGTCTATCATTCTCGCGGATCTGGAACTCGACAAGGAGACGATCATCGCGGGGCTCCTGCATGATGTCGTCGAGGATACGATCATGACGAACGAGGAACTCAAGGAACAGTTCGGACCGGACGTGGAGCTTCTGGTCGACGGCGTTACCAAGCTGGAACAGCTGCAGTACACCGGGGAGGCGACGCCTGACCGCCTGACGAGCCGTGAGGAGCTGCAGGCGGAAAACCTGAGAAAGATGTTCCTGGCGATGGCAAAGGATATCCGGGTGATCCTGATCAAGCTCGCGGACCGTCTCCACAACATGCGGACATTGAAATACAAGTCTCCGGAGAGCCAGAAGCGCATTGCGAGGGAGACGCTGGATATCTATTCGCCGCTGGCGGAGCGTCTGGGCATCTCCAAGATCAAGATCGAGCTCGATGATCTTTCATTGAAATATCTGGAGCCGGAGGCGTATTATGATCTGGTGGAGAAGATCGCGCTCAGAAAAGATGTGCGCGAGAAGTATGTGCAGGACATCGTGGATGAGGTTACAGAGCACATTATGGATGCCGGGATCGACGCCCAGATCGACGGGCGTGTAAAGCATTTCTTTAGCATATATAAAAAGATGAAGAATCAGGGAAAGACGATCGACCAGATCTACGACCTGTTCGCGGTGCGCATCATCGTTGATTCTGTCAAGGACTGCTATGCAGCGCTCGGTGTGATCCATGAGATGTATAAACCGATGCCGGGCAGGTTTAAGGACTATATCTCCATGCCAAAGGCAAATATGTACCAGTCCCTCCACACGACGCTGATCGGTTCCACGGGTACGCCGTTTGAGATCCAGATCAGAACCTTTGAGATGCACAGGGTTGCCGAATACGGTATCGCAGCGCACTGGAAATACAAGGAGGCAAGCGACGGGAGAGTGTCCACGGGCGGCGAGGACGAGAAGCTGACATGGCTCAGCCAGATCCTTGAGTGGCAGCAGGATATGTCTGACAACAAGGAGTTTATGAAGCTGCTGAAGAGTGACCTTGATCTTTTTTCGGATCATGTCTACTGTTTTACACCGGCGGGGGATGTCAAGAATCTTCCGGCTGGTTCTACTCCGATCGACTTTGCCTACAGCGTTCACAGCGCAGTCGGGAACAGGATGATCGGCGCCAGGGTAAACGGCAAGCTCGTCACCATTGACTATCAGATCAACAACGGTGACTGCATCGAGATCATGACTTCCCAGAATTCGAAAGGGCCGAGCCGTGACTGGCTGAACATCGTCAAGTCGGCGCAGGCGAAGAACAAGATCTCCCAGTGGTTCAAGAGCGAGTTCAAGGAAGACAACATCATCAAAGGAAGAGAGCTTCTCCAGAATTACTGCAAGTCAAAAAATATCAATATTATCGAGATCCTGAAGACCGAGTTCCAGAAAGCCGTGATGCGCAAATACGGCTTTAACGACTGGGATGCGGTGCTTGCGGCGATCGGACACGGTGCGCTCAAAGAAGGGCAGGTCATCAACCGCATGCAGGAATTGTATGCCAGAGCGCACAGGAAAGAAGAGACGGACGAGGAGCTTCTGGCGGCGATACAGGAAAACAGCGCGAACAAACAGATGAAGCCCAAGAGCAAGACAGGCATCACGGTGAAAGGGATCCACGACGTGGCGGTGCGCTTTTCACGCTGCTGTGCGCCGGTTCCGGGCGATGAGATCGTGGGTTTTGTCACTCGGGGACGGGGGGTTTCTATACACAGGACGGACTGCATCAATATCATGAGTCTGTCCGATCTGGACCGTTCCAGGCTGATCGATGCGGAGTGGGAGCCGGAGGCTGCGGCGCAGGCCAACGAGAAGTATCTGACGGAGATCGTGATCTACGCGCAGAACAGACATGGCCTGCTGGCGGATATCACGAAGGCGCTCTCGGAGAAAAATATCGATATCCGCTCTGTGAACACGAGGACAAACAAGCAGGATATCGCCACGATCGGAATGACGTTTGAGATCGGCAGCAGGGAGGAGCTTCAGATGATCGTGGACAAATTGAAGATGATAAAAAATGTGATCGATATTGAAAGGACGAAGGGCTGATGGCGGATCTAAAGGTAAAAAGAAGGGTGCTGAGCGCCTGCCAGACAAATTGCTATTATGTGTACAGGGAAGGGGCGGATGAGATCGTCATCATCGATCCCGGCGACAACGGGGAGGTCGTGTATGACGATGTGAAAAGCCTCGGGTTTGAGAAGATCGCAGGAATCCTGCTGACGCATGGTCATGGGGACCACACTGGCGGTGCGCTGAAGCTAAAGGAGCTCAGCGGGGCAAAGATCTATGCCCATGAGGACGAGGCGGAGATCTTAAAAGATCCGGAGAAAAATCTGTCCGGCTGGTTTGGCAGGGCGTATGGCTTCGAGGCGGACGAATATTTCCGGGATAAGCAGACGTTCTCCATGGCAGGCGTTGAATTTGAGGTACTTCACACGCCGGGGCATACAAAGGGCGGTTGCTGCTATTATGCTGCCGGGGATCAGACGATGTTCTGCGGGGATACGATCTTCAATGGTTCTGTCGGAAGGACTGATTTTTATTCGGGTTCCATGAGGCAGCTGGGGGATTCGATCCGCGAGCGGATCATGACGCTCCCCGATGATGTGAAGCTTTATTCGGGACACGGTGACGCGACGACAGTCGGATACGAGAGAAAGTACAATCCATGTCTGGGATAGGCATGGATTTATTTGTGCACAGACCCGTGCTCCGCCCGGCGGGTAGAAAAGTGGTGTGAAACAGGAGATTTGCAATATGATCAATGTCTATACCAACAGGGAAAATTATCAGTATGATGTACATGCACTGCTCAAATCCTTTTATCCGGAGCATGATGTGAGGGTGTACAACGAGAGCGAACTGAATACAAGGGAGGATAATGGCAGTCATGTCATCATACGGATCCTGGATGACAGAATGGAAATGACACTTGCCATCGATGACAGAAAAGAGTACGTGCATACATACAAAAATGACGCAGATGTCATAAAAAAACAGAGCAAGCTGTACCTGTATCATGATCTGTGTGATTATACAGGGAGGAGGCTCCCGTGGGGGAACCTTACGGGGATCCGGCCGACAAAGCTCACCATGGCAATGCTGGCGGAAGGGATGGCGGATGACGAGATCATCGCGCAGATGAAGGCGGCGCATGCGGTAAGTGACGAGAAAGCGCGGCTTAGCCTTGATATCTCCAGGAGGGAGCGGCAGATCCTGGACAGGATTCATTATGCGGACGGCTACAGCCTGTACATCGGCATTCCGTTCTGCCCGACGACCTGCCTGTACTGCTCGTTCACATCGTATCCGATCGCGGCGTGGCGCAGGCGGGTGCAGGCATATCTGCAGGCGCTTTTTCGGGAGATCGATTTTGCGGGGGAGGTATATCGCGACAGGATCCTGGACACGGTCTATATCGGCGGGGGAACGCCGACGACGCTGGAGGCGGGCGAACTGGATGCGCTGCTGCAGCGCATCCGCGACAGGTTTGATTTCCGGCAGGTCGGGGAGTTTACCGTGGAGGCAGGGCGTGCGGACAGCATCACGCGGGAAAAGCTTGATGTGCTGAAAAAACACGGCGTGACGCGCATATCCGTCAATCCGCAGACCATGAACGATGAGACGTTAAGATACATAGGCAGGCAGCACACGGTTGCACAGGTGAGAGAAGCTTTTCATATGGCGAGAGAGGCGGGATTTGACAACATCAATATGGATATCATTCTGGGACTTCCCGGAGAGCTTGAAGCGCATGTACAGCACACGGTCGATGAGATCAGGGAGCTGGATCCCGACAGTCTGACCGTCCATTCGCTCGCGGTCAAGCGCGCGTCGAAGCTCACCCAGTGGATCGGGGAAAACGGTATCGGTACCCTGCGCAACACGGACGCCACGATGGAGATCGCCAGAAAGGGTGCGTGCGCGATGGACATGAAGCCATATTATCTCTACAGGCAGAAAAATATGTCCGGGAATTTTGAGAATGTCGGTTATGCGAGAGAGGGAAAATACGGGATCTACAATATCCTGATTAACGAGGAGGTTCAGACCATCATCGCGCTCGGCGCGGGCAGTATCTCAAAGAGGGTCTATCCCGACGGACGGATCGAGCGGAGCGAGAATCTGAAGGACGTGGCGCTCTACATCGAGAAGATCGACGAGATGATCGGGCGCAAGAGGAAACTTTTAAGGGGGGACTGGTGATTGTGAAAGTACGATTTGTTGAGCCGGGAAACAGGCCATATAAGCCGACGCCTTTGAATTATTTTGTGTATGACAGGTATATCAGGACACCTTCTGTCGGATTGAATACACTGGCAACGATCGTGAAAGAGGTTGTGCCGGATACCCTGATGTACAGTGAATCCATATCCCGTCTGGTGATGGAGGATATCGTGGATGCGGACATCATTTTTATCGGTATCTTTACTTTTAACGCCGTGCGGGGATACCAGCTGGCGCGGTATTTTCAGAAAAAGAGCAGGGCAGTTGTCGTGATGGGCGGTCTCCATGCTTCCATGAATTACAGGGAAGCCGCAAGGTACTGCGACTATGTTCTCCTGGGGGAGGGGGACGAGTCGGTATTGGAGATGGTGGAGGCCGTGCGCAGGGACGAGACGCCTGCATTTCCGGGCGTCGTTTACCGGAAAAACGGGAAGCTGGTCCATACAGGGGACCGAAGGCCGCCGGAACAGTTTGAGACGATACCGGATAAGGATCTTGTGTACCGTTACAGAAAGATGGCAGGGCATAATACGCTCTGGGGACAGGTTCACGCCTCCAGAGGCTGCCCGCACAACTGCGATTACTGTGCGCTTGTGCGTCATTTCGGGAGACGGGTGAGGACGAGGACACCCGAAAATGTGCTGGAGGATATACGCAGGACGATCGCATTTCAGGAAGAAGGGCATCACAGACTGCTGAAGGCGCTGTGGATCACGGACGACAATTTCTTTGCGGACCGCGAGTGGGCTGTGGAAGTGCTGCACAAGATCATTGACAGCGGGATCAGATATCATTTTACGGTACAGGCGAGATGGGAAGTGGGGCTCGACGATGAAATGCTGGATCTGCTCAAAAGGGCGGGCTTTGTGGAGCTGGCGGTCGGGATCGAGTTTATCGACGATGAGTCCTTTGCGCTCTATCACAAGAAGAGCAGCAGGGAGAAGATCGTGGAATCCATACGCAATATTCAGAAGCACGGACTGAGTGTCCGCGGTCTCTTTATTTTGGGGGCGGATAACCACACGGTCGGCGTGGGGGATCAGCTGGCTGATTTTGTGATCGGGAACCATATCCAGGGGGCGCTGATCCAATGTATGTACTTTGTGCCGGGCACGCCGGTCTATGAGAGTCATAAGGACCGGCTGCTCCACAAAAACTGGAGCAAGTACAACGGAAATGCAGTGCACATACCGGAAAAGATGACGCCGTATGAGCTGCAGCTGGAACATATCAGGGCGAGCAAAAGGATATATTCCTTTCCAAGACTGGTGCATGCACTGCTGTGTGAGGATGCACTGCACAAACTGCTGTTTGCAGGTGAGTATTTCTGGCACATGAGCATAAGGGCTGACCTGAAAAAGGAGCTGCCTTATCTGAAACAAAGATCGACCTGACAAATTTTGGGAGGTGGGAAATATGCTTTGCCATATGGTGATCGATCTGAGCAGAAAACTCTGTACAAAGTCTGATGACAGGACGAAGCTTGTACAGAGGTAGATATATGATTCGTCCGACATTGGATTTTGTACATATTATTCTGATGCGATGAGATTTTTGGAATAGAATGGAGAAGATTCAATGGAAAAAAAGAATGTAGAAAAAAATTTCAGGAAATATATCGTTTTGTGGCTGAGTCAGAGCGTATCCGGTCTTGGAAGCTCCATGACAGGATTTGCGCTGGTGTTGTGGGCGTACGGGCAGAGTCAGTCGGCAATGTCTGTCTCACTGATGTCCTTTTGCAATTATGTGCCGTATATCGTCCTGAGCCTGTTTGTCGGCGGCTTTATAGACCGGCACAGGAAGAAGACGATCATGCTGGCGGCTGACAGCATCGCAGCGCTTGGCTCGCTGTCTGTGCTGGCGCTTCTGTCCGCGGGACGGCTCTCGGTGCGGCATATCTACGTGATCAATGTGATCGTCGGGGCGACGAATGCTTTCCAGCAGCCGGCGGCAGCGGTGGCGACGGGAAGACTGGTGCCGAAGGACAAAATATCCAATGTCAGCGGGATGAACTCTTTTTCGCAGAATCTGATCACGGTGTTCAATCCGATGCTGGCGGCATTTTTCTTTGCGCTGGGCGGGCTCACGCTGATCCTGGTGATCGATCTGGCGAGTTTTGTGCTGGCCTTCTGTGTGCTGTTGTTTTATATTTCCATACCGGAACAGATCGGGGAAAAGAAGCGCAGTGTCCCGTTTGAGGGGATCGCGCAGGGATTTGCATTTTTGCGGGAAGAAAAAGGGATCCTGTACATTATGCTGACGATGGCGCTGGTCAATTTCTTTTCCAGACTGACGTATGAAAATATCCTGTCCCCGATGATCCTGGCCAGGAGCGCCGGGAGCAGTATGACGCTCGGGACGGTCAATGCTTTTATGGGGATTGGCGGCATTGCCGGAGGCATCATTGTTTCTGTGAAGAAGGAGAGCAGGCGAAAAGCGACAGCGATCTATGTCTCGGCGGCATTGTCATTCCTGTTTGGCGACCTGATCATGGCGGTGGGGAAGAATGTCTGGTGGTGGTCGACCGCCGCGGCTGCGGCAAGCCTGCCGATCCCCTTTATTATGGCGAACCAGAACGCGATCCTGTACAGAAAGATCCCGGCAGCGATGCAGGGGCGGGTATTTGCGGTGAGAAATGCGATCCAGTACAGTACGATACCGGTCGGCATCATTCTGGGAGGATATCTGGCGGATCATGTGTTTGAGCCTTTTATGGGTTCTGGCAGCGAATTTGCCGGACTGCTGGAAAGATTCGTGGGCAGCGGCGCCGGGAGCGGCATGGCGGTGATGTTTTTGTGCACCGGGATCTGCGGGTTTGCGGTCAGCCTGATGTCTTGTTTTAACCGGGAGATAAGGAAACTGGAAAAATTATAAAATCCCCCTTGCCAAATGATCCGGAATCGGATATGATGAAGACAGATACACGACTGGCGGAACAGATATTGTGATCGCGCAATACGGAGTAGGGGAACCTACAGGGAGTGTATGATTTAGAAGCCGACCGCCTGGGCAGCATGACGTTTGTGCGCCCAGACGGTCTTTTTATGCACACTTATATACTTTATTAAACACATAGGAGGTTTCAGGATGAAGATGCTTTCATTGGAGCAGGAGCTCAAGGGAAACGATTACCCGGGCAGGGGGATCGTCATCGGTAAGACAAAGGACGGGAAAAAGGCTGCGATCGCTTATTTTATCATGGGCAGGAGTGAGAACAGCAGGAACAGGGTGTTTGTGGAGGACGGCGAGGGGATCCGCACGCAGGCGTTTGATCCTTCCAGATTAAGCGATCCGAGCCTAATCATCTATGCGCCGGTCCGTGTGCTCGGCAACAAGACGATCGTGACAAATGGCGATCAGACGGACACGATCTATGAGCTGATGGACAGACAGCAGACGTTTGAGCAGGCGCTCAGGACCAGGGAGTTTGAACCGGACGCGCCCAACTACACGCCGAGGATCTCGGGGATCCTGCACATTGAAAATGGCAGCTACAACTATGCGATGTCGATCTTAAAGAGCAACAACGGCAATCCCGATGCGTGCAATCGCTATACCTTTGCGTACAGTGATCCTGCGGCGGGCGAGGGGCATTTTATCCATACGTACATGGGTGACGGCGATCCGCTCCCGAGCTTTGAGGGCGAGCCGAAGCTGGTGGATATTCCGGATGACATGAACGCGTTTGGCGATATGGTGTGGAACAGTCTGAATGCCGACAATAAGGTGTCGCTGTTTATCCGTTTTATTGATATTGAGACGGGAAAATATGAGTCTAGAATCTACAACAAAAATGTGTGAGGAGGATCACGATGAAAGAATTAGAATTAAAATACGGCTGTAACCCGAACCAAAAGCCTTCCAGGATCTATATGAAGGACGGAGAGCTTCCGATCGAGGTTTTGAACGGGAAGCCGGGGTATATCAATTTTCTTGATGCGTTTAACGGCTGGCAGCTCGTGAAAGAGCTGAAAAAGGCGACAGGGCTTCCGGCTGCGACTTCGTTCAAGCATGTATCGCCGGCGGGCGCTGCGGTGGGACTGCCGCTGAATGAGGTTGAGCGCAGGATCTACTGGGTGGATGACATGGGGGATCTGTCGCCGCTGGCAAGCGCTTATGCGAGGGCAAGAGGCGCGGACAGAATGTCCTCGTTTGGAGATTTCATCGCGCTGTCCGACGTGTGCGATGTTGACACGGCGAAACTGATCAAGCGCGAGGTGTCCGATGGGATCATCGCTCCCGGGTATGAGCCGGAGGCGCTTGAGATCTTAAAGGCAAAGAAAAAGGGAAATTATGCCGTGATCCAGATCGATCCTGCGTATGTTCCGGACCCTGTGGAGACAAAGGATGTGTACGGTATCACTTTTGAGCAGGGAAGAAATGAGCTTGTGATCGATGATGCCCTGTTTGCAAGGGTGGTGACAGAGAACCGGGAAATTCCCGAACAGGCAAAGACAGACCTTGCCATCGCCATGATCACATTGAAGTACACGCAGTCCAACTCCGTGTGCTATGTGAAGGGCGGGCAGGCGATCGGGATCGGCGCGGGGCAGCAGTCGCGGATCCACTGTACGAGGCTTGCCGGAACCAAGGCGGACAACTGGTTCCTGCGCCAGAATCCCAAGGTGCTGAACCTGCCGTTCAGGGAAAAGATCGGGCGCGCTGACAGGGACAACACGATCGATGTGTACATGAGCGATGATTATATGGACGTGCTCGCGGACGGCACATGGGAGAATTTCTTCACGGAGAAGCCGGAAGTGTTCTTCAGAGAGGAGAAACGCGCATGGCTTGACCAGATGACGGATGTGGCGCTCGGTTCGGACGCATTCTTCCCGTTCGGTGACAATGTGGAGCGTGCGCACAGGAGCGGTGTGCGGTACATCGCGCAGCCTGGCGGTTCCATCAGGGACGACAATGTGATCGAGACCTGCAATAAATACGGGATCGCGATGTGCTTTACCGGGATCAGACTGTTTCATCACTAAGGAGCTGCAGAGTGAAGACGGTTGCATTGATCTTATCAGGAGGAAGCGGTGTCCGTCTGGGGGCGGACATACCCAAACAGTATATCGAGGTAAACGACAGACCGGTCATTTCTTATTGTATAGAGCGGTTGTCCCGCCATGAGGCGGTCTCTGCGATACAGATCGTGGCGTCGCAGGAGTGGCAGGAGCCGATCAGAGGCTGGCTGGAACAGTATGATGTCAACAGGAAATTCTGCGGGTTTTCTCCTCCGGGAGAAAACCGTCAGCTGTCGATCTGCCATGGGCTGGAGGATATCAGGGCGTATGCGGGGGATCTGGATGTCGTACTGATACATGATGCGGCGAGACCACTGCTCTCAGAGCAGATGATCACGGATTGCGTGGAGGCGATGGAAGGACACGACGGCGTTATGCCGGTGCTGCCCATGAAGGATACTGTGTACAGAAGCGTGGACGGAAAGACTGTCAGCGAGCTGCTGGAAAGGACTCAGATCTATGCTGGGCAGGCGCCGGAAGCATTCCGGATCGGACTGTACCATGAGGCAAACCAGAGGCTCTGTCCGGATAAGATCATGGAGATCAACGGTTCGACAGAGCCTGCGGTCATGGCAGGCATGAACATAGCCATGATCCCCGGCGATGAGGGAAATATCAAGATCACGACGAAAAATGATCTGGAGCGTTTCCGAAGGATGGTTTCGGCGGAGTGACGGCGATAAAAAGTAATGAGAGACAAAGAAGACAAGAGGAAGCAGAGGATGGGAGACGGATCCAGAAGGGACGGAGGCGATCGATGAAAGCATGGGTATTGCATGGCATCAGCGAAATACATTTTGAGGAAGTGGACAGGCCGGTACCGGCGGAAAATGAGGTGCTGGTTCAGGTAAAGGCGGCGGGGATCTGCGGTTCGGATATACCGAGGATCTACCAGACCGGCGCGCATGTGCACCCGCTGATACCGGGACATGAGTTTTCGGGACAGGTCGTCTGTGTGGGGAAAAATGTGGATGAAGAGTGGCTGGACCAGCGTGTCGGTATCTTTCCGCTGATCCCCTGCACTGATTGTACCGCATGCCGGCAGCAGCACTACGAGTTGTGCCGCGATTATGATTATCTGGGTTCGCGCAGGGACGGCGGATTTGCCGAGTATGCCGCGGTACCTGCGTGGAACCTGATCAGGCTTCCGGACAGCGTGTCATACAGGCAGGCTGCAATGATGGAACCGATGGCGGTGGCAGTCCACGCCATGAGAAATGCGCTTCCAGCTGACGGGGGCCGGGACAGGACGATCGCGGTCTGCGGATTTGGCACGATCGGGATCCTGCTGGCGATGTTTTTGAAGGAAGCCGGCTGCACCCGCATATATGTGATCGGCAATAAGGATTTTCAGAGAAAAATGGCGGTGGAGACAGGGATAGATGAGGCGCATGTCTATATCGGTGAGAGCGCCGGTGCGCGGGAGTGGCTGATGGCGCAGACGGATGGCGCCGGTGTGGATGTCTTTTTTGAATGCGTCGGGAAAAATGAGACGGTGGAGACTGCAGTCATGTGCACCGCGTCAAACGGTACGGTACAGCTGGTCGGAAATCCGGCATCGGATATCGTATTGGAAAAGAACAGGTATTGGAAGATCCTTCGCAGCCAGCTGACAGTGAAAGGCAGCTGGAATTCTTCATTTCGGCACAGCAGGGAGGATGACTGGCATTATGTGCTTGACAGACTGCAGGGCGGGCAGATCCACCCCGAACGGTATATCACACACTGCCTTCCGCCCGATGCGCTCGGCCGGGGATTGCTGATCATGCGTGATAAGATACAGCCGTATATCAAGGTCATGACAAGTGCAGGCGCTTAGAGCGCCTGACTGTGTATCTGGTCATAGAAATGGATCAGCTGTTCCAGCTGCAGCCGTTTGGCATCCATGGTTGGGTGCACATACCGGTTCAAGGTGATCTTGACATCGGAGTGCCCCAGGATCTCGCTGAGACTTTTGATGTCAATGCCCTTCTCCACGCAATTTGTCGCAAACGTGTGGCGCAGTATATGGAAGTTTCTTTCGTCGACCTCGGATTCCCGCAGTATCCTTTTGAACTGGTACTGCATCGTCCTTGGCTCCAGCGGTCTCTCCGTGCCGAAGACATAGGGCTGGTCGCTGCTGACCCTGTCCAGCATTTTCAGGATCGTGCAGGATATCGGGATGATCCGTTTGGAACAGTCGCTTTTCGGATCACTCTCCAGCAGATCCGTCTTTGCCGTCTCTTCTGACAGGTCTGCCCTGGTGATGCGCTGTACGGTATGGTTTATGGTCAGCGTCATATTTGAGGAATCGATATCAGACCATTTCAGGGCGCAGATCTCCCCGAGCCTCAGCCCGAGGCACAGTGCGATGGAGGTCGCGATCTTGTATTTGTCCGTATTTGTATAAAGACAGTTCAAAAGCCTGGTCTGTTCTGATATGGAAAGCGTTTCGATGGATCTTTTATCTGTGCGTGCTGCAGTCCTTGTCAACGGAGGGATCTTGGTATAATAGTGACTGTTCGTGTAGCGCAGGACCTGATTTACGATACAGTAGATACTTTTCTGTATGCTTTCAGATAAATGCTCCGGGATCTCGGCCTGCAGCTTCGTATCTGTGACATCGGGCAGGAGACAGTCTCCCAAGAGCTTCGAAACGTGTGTTCTGTAAATTGTGCTGTACTTGATGTAGGTCGAATACTTGCACTTTTTTTTGATATATCCGAGCCATTCATCGGCTATCCGAGAAAACAGGACAGCGTTGTTCTTCTTATCCGGGCTGCTGTATAGAATGTTTCTCGCGGCAAGCCGCTCTAGGGAGAGCTTCTCCTTGACCTCATTGTATGTGTGCCCGTATACAGAGCGGTACACATATCTCTTTTTCTCTTCGTGATACACCTTGTAGCGTCCTTCCCACCGGTCATCGTCTTTTCGATGCCGTATGTTTTCTCCATGTCTTCCCATGTCTTTCTCCTTTGTATATATGTATTATCAAAGCTGTCTCTCCGGCCTGCAGAAGCGGCCTGCAAGATGAAACTGTTGATTTATATATTGTAATATAGAGCCGCTGTCAGTATGCTAAAAAACTGTTTTGTATTGTTTCAAAGGCGATCTTGGTATATAGTATAGGTAAGAGTTTGCAGAAAAATAACTGATGCGGGGTATGGGGACGGGGATGGATAGAAAGAGATATGAGAAACTGGATGGGATCCGTGGTATCGCGCTGCTGAATATGATCGCATATCATTCGGCATGGGATCTGGTCTACATATACCAGACAGACTGGAGCTGGTACCGGTCGGGAGGAGCATATGTCTGGCAGCAGGGGATATGCTGGACTTTCATATTTTTGTCGGGATTTTGCTGGTCCCTTGGCAGCCATGCGTGGAAAAGGGGCATCACTGTGTTTATGGGAGGAGCCGTGATCACGCTGGCGACTCTGGCATTCATGCCGCAGAACCGGGTGGTCTTTGGCGTGCTGACACTCACAGGCTCGTGCATGTTGCTGATGAGTGTGCTCGGCAGGCGGCTGTGCAGGGTGCCGCCTGCTGCCGGGATGGCGGTCAGCGGGGTCTTGTTTATTCTGACGAGAAATGTCAATGAAGGGTATCTGGGATTTGAGGCATGGAATCTTATGAAGATTCCAGAGGCGCTGTACCGGAACGCACTCACTGCATACCTTGGCTTTCCGGACAGGGATTTTTATTCGACAGATTACTTTTCGGTTTTTCCGTGGGTGTTTTTGTTTGCGGCGGGATTTTTCACCTTTCGTTTTTTCAATGGGAAAAAGGCCATGGGATGGCTTGAAAAGGGCGCGCTGCGCCCTGTCGAGTGGCTTGGGAATCATTCCCTCGGAATATATATGGTGCATCAGCCAGTCATATACGGCCTCATGGAACTGATATTCCGGGTGTGTGACGGACAGGTGCAGGGGTAAAGACCAGGAGGATTTGGGAATGGCGGCGTATTTTCCATTTTTTATGGATATTGAGGGAAAGAAGGGACTGATCGTGGGCGGCGGAAGGGTTGCGCTCCACAAACTGCAGAAGCTGCTGCCATATAAGGCAGATCTGACAGTAACAGCGCCCCGGATCACAGAGGAGCTGGCACTGTCTGCCCGGGAAAATGACATTTGTGTCATAAGGAGGGCGTTTGAACCGCGGGATCTGACGGGGATGAGATTTGTCATTGCCGCGTCGGACGACAGGGAGGCGAACGCGGAGGTCGGGAGACTGTGCAGGGAAAAAGGGATCCTGGTCAATGTGGTGGATGATAAAGATGCATGCAGTTTTATCTTTCCGTCGCTCGTGAAGGCGGGCAGACTCAATATCGGCATCTCGACGGAGGGGGCGAGCCCTGAGATCGCGGCAGCGCTCCGAAGCCAGATCGCGGCGCTGATACCGGCGGACATGGAGATGATCCTGGTGTATCTGGACGGCCTGAGGGAGCTTGCAAGAGAGCACATCAGAGACCGGGACAGACGCGCTGCGTTCCTGAAAGAAATGGCGCGGACATGTATGGATCAAAATGCGGTGTTCGATGAGCAGGAGACGCTCCGGAGACTGCTGGAATACGGCCGGGCGGGCGCGGACAGTGTGCAGAGGCCGGGGGAAGTCCTGCTCGTCGGCGCGGGCTGCGGCTGCCATGACTTGGTCACTGTGAGAGGGCTGCGCGCGATACGGAGGGCGAAAGTCCTCGTGTATGATGACCTGATCGATCCGAGACTGCTGGAGCACGCTGCAGAGAGCTGTGAGCGGATCTATGTGGGAAAGCGCAGCGGCAGGCACAGCATGCAGCAGGAACAGATCAATGCGCTGCTGGTCATGAAGGCGCGTGAAGGCGGGCTTGTAGTCCGTCTGAAGGGAGGGGATCCTTATGTATTTGGCAGAGGGATGGAGGAGCTGGCAGCGCTCCGCGAGGCGGGGATCGATGTACAGTATATTCCCGGTATCACATCCTGCATCGCGGTTCCGGCGTTTGCCGGTATCCCGGTGACGCACAGGGAGGTAAGCAGGAGTTTTCATGTGATCACGGGACACACTGCCGCTGGCATCCCCATGGATCTTTCACCGTATGCCCGGCTGGATGGGACGCTTGTGTTCCTGATGGGCCTCGCACATCTGGCGCGGATCGCGGAGGAACTGATGTGTGCGGGAAAGGAAGCCTCCACGCCGGCGGCTGTGATACACGGCGGTTTTGATTCGAATGTCGAGATCGTGAAGGGAACGCTTTCGGACATTGTGGCGAAGGCAGAGGAAGCCAGGATCCGGACACCGGCAGTGATCGTTGTCGGAAGGGTTGTGGAAAACAAGGTTTAAGTTTTGATTTCAAAAAGTCCAGGGACATGCTATAATAGATAAACGGGGTAATGATGATGTACAATGAACAGGGCAAAAGAAGGAATGTCATGATAAGCCTGGCGCTATCGATCCTGCTGATCGTGATCTGCGTCGACGGCATGGGCATACCATGTGTGTATGGTGCGCAAAAGCGCACTGTGAGGGTCGGTTTCTTTCCCATGGAAGGCTATAATGAGAAGAATGAGGATGGAACCCTTGGCGGTATGGATGTGGAGTATCTGGAGGTGCTCTGTGACTATGTGGACTGGGAGATCGAGTATGTGGAGTGCGATAGCTGGGACGCCGCCCTGCAGCTCCTCGCGGAGCAGAAGATCGATCTGGTCGGTTCCGCGCAGTATTCCAGCGAAAGGGGGGAGATCTTCCGATATGCGAATCTTGCGAGCGGCTATACGTTTGGCACGATCGCGGTAAACGGCGGGAGTGAGATCCCGTATGAAGATTTTGACGTGATGGCACAGATCACTTACGGCGTAGTGAAGACATACGTCAGGAAGGCTGAGTTCTATGAGTACCTCTCGGACCATGGTATCCATAACCCGAGCGTAAAGGAGTATGACAGTACCGCAGATCTTCAGGCGGCGCTTGCAGAACAGCAGATCGATGCGATGGTGCACTCCCTGACAGAGATCAGGGACGGACAGCGGATCATTGGCCGTTTTGCGCCGATGCCGATCTACTATATCTCGTACAAGGGAAATGACGAGGTGATGCGCGAGTTGAACCAGGGCATCGCGGATATCAAGATCAAACGCCCGGATCTGGAGAATGAGCTGATCACAAAATATTATGACAGCAGGCTGGATCATACGATCCTATTGTCGCAGGACGAAAAGGCTTATATCGAAAAAAAGAAGAACATCACAGTCGGTTATTTTGATGGCTACTATCCGTTTTCCTATGAGAACGAGGGCGCCTGTCACGGGCTGGCAAAGCAGGTTCTCGATGAGGTCTCCGCGCTTACCGGACTTACGTTCACCTATGTCAAAATGGAAAATATGGATGAGGCGAAGCAGGCACTGACTGACGGCAGGATCGATCTGCTCGATTACTGCGGGGATACGCCCAAGAGTATGAGAAACTCCGGTATCGCGGTGACAAAGGCATACGCGGAGGTGCCGCATGTGATCATCATGAACCAGAACAGCACCGCGAACGAGATCAAAGTTCTGGCTGCCGTAAAAAATGGCGACGGGGAGAATATCGCTTCGCTGGTGAACGAGGATGCGCGGATCCTGACTTTTGATTCGCAGCTGGATTGCCTTTATGCCGTGAAGGCGAAGGAGGCGGACGCCGCGTTCTGTGACGGCTATCTCTCGGAATATCTGCTCGGCTCGGACCTGAGGCTGAACAGGCTCGAGATCCGCAGTGTGTTAAACGACACACATGTCATTTATATGGCGGTGAAGGATGATGTGGATTCACCGCTGCTCGGTATTCTGAACAAGGAACCGCTCGAAGTGAGCGACAAGATGGTGAACGATTATATGCTCAGGGACAATCTCTTTGCCAGGAACAGCGTGGAGAGTTTTATCCGCGCGCACAGTGTGCTGATCGTCGTGATCGTGGTATTGGCCGCGGCCGGCGTCGTGCTTGTGATGCTTCACATGCTGCGCGACAGCAGGCGGATCCAGAAGCTGATGTACAAGGATGCGGAACTTGATATCTGGAATCTGAATTATCTGAAATACAGGGCGCATCAGAGGCTTGCGGCGGATAAAAACCAGAAATACGCGGTCGCCTATATGGATATCTGTCAGTTCAGACGGTATAATACATTGTATGGCTGGCATGCCGGGCAAAAGATCCTGGAATTGATGGTGCGCGTGCTGGCGGAAAATATCGACAGCGAGAAAGAGCAGTATGCCAGAAGCCAGGGGGATCATTTCGTATTGTTCGTGCGGTATGACAGTCTGTCGGAATTGGAGGTGCGGCTGACGGAACTGGAAGACAGGATCACGCAGAGTATCTATGAAATGGCCGATATACGCATGCCTGTCACCATGGGTGTATGCTGTATACCCAGGGGAAGCGATGACATACAGGTGTCCATCTCCTATGCGATACAGGCTTCCGATCTGCTGAAGAACAGCTACAGCAATGAGATCCGGATCTACGATGAAAATCTGCGTGTCCAGTTAAAGGAGAACCATGACAGGGAAAAGCTGTTGGAGTCTGTCGATATCAACAAGGATTTTGTGGCATACTATCAGCCAAAGGTTGATATCAGGAGTGAGCAGATCGTGGGTGCGGAGGCGCTTGTGCGCTTCAGGGATCCGACGGACAACGGCGCAGTCAGGGCGCCGGGATATTTTGTGCCATATTTTGAACAGACGGGAAGGATCGCAGAGATTGACTTCTTTGTCATGGAGTGTGCATGCAAGCTGCTGAGACGGCGCATGGATGCAGGGAAACGGATCGTGCCGATCTCCTGCAATTTCTCAAGGATCCATTTTACCAGGGAGAATTTCCCGGATCAGTTTGAGGCAGTCATGGACAAATACTGCATTCCAAAGGAATATATCGAGGTTGAGATCACGGAGACGCTGGTTGTGGAGGAGCTTCAGCAGCAGAAGGTGAAGGAGACGGTTGAGATATTGCGCGGAAAAGGGATCCGGCTCTCGATCGATGATTTTGGATCGGGGTATTCATCGCTGGGTGTCTTTGAGCAGATTCCGGCATCGGTCATCAAACTTGACCGTTCGTTCCTGCTGAACAACAAAAACCGCGTGAGACAGGTCAAGATCATGAAGAATATCGTGAACCTGGCACAGGATCTGGATGCGCAGGTGGTGTGCGAGGGTGTTGAGAACGAGAACGACACGGAGCTCATGATGGAGATCGGCGCCTATGTGGCACAGGGCTACCGCTACAGCAGGCCCGTTCCGGAGGAAGAGTTTGAGGAAAAGCTGGATCAGAAAACAGACGAACAAAAGGGAGTATAACAATGAAATTAAACGAGATCTTACTGAAAAATGATGTGACGCTGTCCTTTGAGGTATTTCCCCCAAAGGTCACGGCAGACTATGAGGCTGTTAAGGAGGCGGCGTACGGTGTCGCAAGGCTAAAGCCAAGTTACATGAGCGTGACGTACGGCGCGGGCGGGAGCACGCGCGGCAATACGTTAAAGATCGCAAAGGGGATCCAGGAGGAATACGGGGTCACGACGATCGCGCACCTGACCTGTGTCGGTGCGACGAAGGAGGGGATCCGGCAGTCGCTGGAGGAGATGAGGGCGGCAGGGATCGAGAATGTGCTCGCGCTGCGCGGGGACCGGCCAAAGGATTTCGAGGGCGAGCCGTTTACGGACTACCACTATGCGTCGGAGCTTGCGGCGGATATCAGGGCGTTTGGCGGCATGTGCGTCGGCGGCGCATGCTATCCGGAGGGACATGTCGAGTCGGAGAACACGCAGGAGGACATTCTGAACCTGAAAAAGAAAGTCGACGCCGGCTGCGAGTATCTGACGACACAGATGTTCTTTGACAACAATATCTTCTATAATTTCCTCTGCAGGGTGCGCGAGGCGGGGATTGAAGTCCCTGTGATCCCGGGGATCATGCCGATCACAAGACCTTCCCAGCTGAAAAATGCGGTGAAGCTTTCAGGCTGCAATGTGCCGATGCGGTTTCGGAGCATCGTGGACTGCTTTGGCAGGAATCCGGAGGCGATGCAGCAGGCGGGGATCATCTATGCGACGGATCAGATCATCGACCTGATCGCAAATGGTGTCAGGCATGTCCACGTCTATTCGATGAATAAGCCGGAGGTTGTGAGGGGGATCCAGGAGAGCCTGAACAAAATCATATAGGAATTGTTTTCGATGCATGACTGACCGGCTTTTGGCATAGATTATACAAATATATGATTTGTTGGAAAACAGGCTTATGCGGAATATTTATGTAGGTGATGTGGGTGTTGCAGTGGAGTATCTGCAACTTGCGCTCAGGAGGGCAGGGTTTCCGATCGAGGTTGACGGTCGGTTTGGCAGGGCGACCTGCGAAGCACTGAAGGAATTTATGGGGGAGGGAGTCGGCTGCTACGCAGACAGAGCGGCGTGGGCAAAGCTGACGCCCTATCTCAAGGGCTATACGACACATGTGATCACGGCAGGGGAGACGCTGTGGGGGATAGCTGATACATATGATACACAGGTGTCAGCGATACTGACGGCAAATCCATCGCTCGACGCCATGAATTTACAGACAGGGACGCGGATCTACGTTCCTTTTTCTTTTGCGCTTGTCGACGAGAGCGTGCCATACACGTCGAGTCTCACGGAATTTATCCTGGAGGGATTGAGGATCCGCTATCCGTTTCTGGTCTCAGGCTGTATCGGAAGGAGTGTCATGGGCAGGGAGGTATGTTACCTGCAGATCGGCGAGGGGCAGACGCAGGTCTGCTACAGCGCCTGCTTCCACGCCAACGAGTGGATCACGACGCCGATCCTGCTTAAGTTCGCGGAGTCCTACGCAAAAGCTTATGCGGAGGGAGAGGACCTCTATGGGGAGGACACGGAGGCGCTCTTTGGCGAGTACAGCCTGTTCCTGATCCCGATGGTCAATCCGGACGGTGCGGATCTCGTAAACGGAATGATCCGGAACGAGGAGTATATCGAGCAGGCGCTGGCGATCGCCTCCGATTATCCCACGATCCCATATCCCGACGGCTGGAAGGCAAACATCAACGGGATCGACCTCAATCTCCAATTCCCGGCGGGGTGGGAGAACGCGAAGGAGATCAAATTTGCACAGGGGTACACATCGCCGGCGCCGCGTGATTTTGTGGGGGAGGCGCCATTGTCGGCGGTCGAGAGCATCAACATGTACCACTTTACGAAAGCCCATGATTTTCAGCTTGTTCTCGCCTACCACACGCAGGGCGAAGTCATTTACTGGAAGTATCTCGATTATGAACCGGAGCGGTCAAGGCGCATCGCGGAATATTTCGGCAGGGTCAGCGGTTACCAGGTGGAGGAGACGCCCTACGCGTCGGGCTATGCCGGATATAAGGACTGGTTCATCGAGGCGTACAACCGCCCCGGCTACACGATCGAGGCAGGGCGCGGCGTCAATCCGCTGAGTATGAGCCAGTTCCCGGAGATCTATGCGGACAACAGGCTGATCCTGGCCGGCGGGATGACGCAGCTGCGGGAAGAGAGTGCTGATGTATGAATTTTTCGACAGTTCAGATCGCGGGTATGCTGAAAGAGTACGAGGAAGAGCATCATGCAGGGATGGATCTGCAAATGTATTGATAAGATATTGCCTTTGATGATAGATCGGCGTGAAGGAGATCCACACCGGCGGCAAAACGATCGTGGAGGCTGTTGTGTAATTGATCAGACGGGCAGGGAAGAGCATCAGGACTCTTCTCTGCCCGTTTTTATGCATTGCCTTTTTGTATAATGCAAAAAATTTCGCAGATTACATTGTTCTGCGAAATCAAGTTAAAAACTCTTAAAAAATTGAACTTTTTCACTTCTATTACTTTATATCGACAATAGTCTATCATGTTTTAACCCAAATGACAATTCTTTTTTTCAAAATGTCAGCCAAGAATAAGTTAGAAAGATATGGAA